>ERZ826016.2038-NODE-2038-length-16770-cov-178.251810_pt1 | contig 16770 bp, 20 predicted proteins | sample MGYA00519872_ERZ826016 | MGnify/ENA primary metagenome ERZ826016 (study PRJEB31778, sample SAMEA3449218) | human gut metagenome | biome: human gut; feature: human-associated habitat; material: faeces | place: United Kingdom | collected 2010/2012 ... | reverse complement strand
TAGCCTTGTAGTCAACCTTTATTTCGCCGGCACCTGATACGCAGCACTTACCCATACCACGAGCCACAACGGCAGCGTGAGAGGTCATACCGCCGCGCATGGTAAGGATACCCTGAGCTACAGCCATACCGCGAAGGTCCTCGGGAGAGGTCTCTATACGTACAAGAACGACTTTTTTCTTCTTTTCAGCCCATGCCTCGGCATCTTCTGCTGAGAACACTACCTGACCTGCAGCTGCACCGGGTGATGCGGGCAGACCCTTGGCTACAACTTTGGCGCGCTTGAGTGCTGCCTTGTCAAATACGGGGTGAAGCAGTTCGTCAAGTTTCTGCGGCTCCATGCGGAGAAGGGTGGTCTTTTCATCAATCTCACCGGCGCGGAGAAGATCCATGGCGATTTTCACCATTGCGGCACCTGTACGCTTTCCGTTACGGGTCTGGAGCATCCAGAGCTTGCCGTCCTGAATGGTGAACTCCATATCCTGCATATCCTTGTAATAGTCCTCAAGGCGGTTGGCGATGGCGATAAGCTCAGCGGCACAAGTCGGCATCGACTCTTCGAGTGAAGGATATTTCTCGGCACGTTCCTGCTCTGAAATGCCCTGGAGGGCAGCCCAGCGGCGTGAGCCTTCGACTGTAATCTGCTGCGGAGTGCGGATACCGGCAACGACATCCTCACCCTGAGCGTTGATAAGGTATTCACCGTTGAATATATTTTCGCCGGTAGCGGCGTCACGGCTGAATGCCACGCCGGTAGCGGAGTTGTCACCCATGTTACCGTAAACCATCGCCTGTACATTGACAGCAGTACCCCATTCTTCGGGAATCTGGTTCATGCGGCGATAGATGATTGCGCGCTCGTTCATCCAGCTGTCAAACACGGCGCAGATACCTCCCCAGAGCTGTTCCCATGAACTTTCGGGGAAGTCTTTGCCTGTGAAATCCTTTACGGCAGCCTTGAATAGCTTGACAAGATTCTTGAGGTCGTCGACATCAAGCTCGGTATCAAGCTTGACACCCTTCTCTTCCTTAACCTTGTCCATGATTTCTTCAAACGGGTCGATGTCAGCCTTGCTCTTCGGCTTCATGCCGAGCACGACGTCGCCATACATCTGCACGAAACGGCGGTAGCTGTCCCATGCGAAGCGCGGGTTACCGCTCTTTTCAGCGAGCGAAGCAACCGTAGCGTCATTCATACCGAGGTTAAGCACTGTGTCCATCATACCGGGCATTGAAGCGCGGGCTCCTGAACGTACTGACACAAGAAGCGGATTCTCGGGATTATCAAATTTTTTGCCTGTAAGTGTCTCAACATGTGCGATAGCGTCTTCTACATCCTTCTTGATGAGCTTTACTACGGCATCGCGACCTTTTAGTGTGTATTCAGTACATACCTCTGTCGTGATAGTGAATCCCGGGGGTACGGGCATTCCCAACAGGTTCATTTCGGCGAGGTTGGCACCTTTGCCACCGAGAAGATTTCTCATCTCGGCATTACCTTCGGCTTTTCCGTCGCCGAATGTATAAACTCGTTTCATTGGCTTTGAATGGTGTTAAATGTTAAACTTATTTAATTAACTTTTGGTTGTCTTATACTTGAATATTTGAGGAAAGTGTAGGCACAAAATTAAGATAATATAATGAGAAAAGAAAACTAATGACGCATAAAAATCCATAAACTTGGTGATTTTTGTGGCATGATGCAATTTATGGTGAATCGATGCCGCACAACGGTATTGACTTCTCCATGATTAATATGGCTTGATTTGTTAATGACTATTAATGATGTTGGCGCGGATTTCCAAGAGGCATGAATTGCGATTGCCAATCCAACTTTTTGCAGTAAATTTGCACAGATAATAACTAAACCGAATTATAGAATTGTCACGCAAACGAAAAGAACTCCCTGTGTTGGAGCAGATTGAAATAACCGATGTCGCCGCCGAGGGGAATGCCTTGACTCGCGTCAACGATATGGTAGTGTTTGTCCCCTTTGGCGCTCCGGGTGACATCGTGGATATACAGCTCACCAAGAAGAAAAAGAACTATGCCGAGGGCAGAATCACGCATCTGCATCAGCCCGGTGCCATAAGAATCGAGCCGCGTTGCAGCCATTTCACCGTATGTGGAGGCTGCCGGTGGCAGCATTTACCGTATGAGTTTCAGCTGAAGTGCAAGCAGCGTCAGGTAAAGGATGCCATAGACCGTATAGCCAAGGTCGATGCTCCGGAAGTGTCGCCTATCATAGGCTCGGAGGATATATGGGGCTACCGCAACAAGATGGAATATACATTTTCCAACAAAAAGTGGCTCACCTACGAACAGCTTGCATCGGGGGAGGAATTCAGTGACCGTGACGGTGCCGGATTTCATATTCCAGGAGCATTTGACAAGGTACTTGACATCGAAAGCTGTCACCTGCAGGATGATTTCGGCAACCGCCTGCGCCGGTTTATACGTGACTTCGGCAAGGAACATGGCTATACTTTCTATGACCTGCGCCAGCAGCAGGGATTGCTCCGCACATTGATGATACGTATTGCATCCACCGGTGAGATAATGGCAGTGATGGTGTTTGGAGAAGATGACGCAGAGAAAATTAACACATTGCTGTCGGCGGTAAAAGAGCGATTCCCCGAAATAACATCGTTGCTTTACGTGATAAACACCAAGGTCAACGACACAATCGGCGACCAGGAGGTGATAACCTTCTCCGGAAGCGATTATATTGAGGAAAAGATGGAATCGTTGCGCTTCAGGATAGGACCCAAGTCATTTTATCAGACCAATTCACGGCAGGCTTACCGGCTTTACAGCGTAGTGCGTGATTTTGCCGGTCTCACGGGCGATGAACTGGTGTATGACCTCTATACCGGAACCGGTACTATCGCAAATTTCGTGGCATCAAAAGCCTCTAAGGTAATCGGTATAGAATATGTGCCGGAAGCGATAGCCGATGCAAAAATCAATTCGGAAGTAAACGGTATAGACAACACCGTGTTTTTTGCCGGCGACATGAAAGATGTGCTCACCGATGAATTTATCGCTGAACACGGGCGTCCCGATGTCATGATTGTCGACCCGCCCCGCGCCGGAATGCACGAAGATGTGGTCAACGTGATACTGAACGCTGCACCTCGCCGCATAGTTTATGTGAGCTGTAATCCTGCCACCCAGGCACGTGACATCGCGTTACTCGACAAGAAATACAAGGTCGAGGCAATCCAGCCTGTCGATATGTTCCCGCATACGGCTCATGTCGAGAATGTCGTAAACATGACCCTTAAATAGCGCAACCGATGTATTTTGTAACGAAGCGGCTTGAAATATCAGCCTCGCATAAACTTACATTGAGTTATCCGAGTAAATGTAGTAATCTGCATGGTCACAACTGGGTCATCACGGTAAGTTGTATGGCACATGACCTTAATGCTGACGGCATGGTGTGTGATTTCACAAGCATAAAGGAGCAGATTCACGGCTATCTCGACCATGGGAATCTTAATGAGCTGCTCCCGTTTAATCCTACCGCTGAAAACATAGCGCGCTGGATTGTCGACCGCATACCGCAGTGTTACAAGGCTTGCGTGAAGGAATCGGAAGGTAATGAGGCAACATATATCGATGAAGAAAAGGCAGGCGCGTGGCTAAGACTTACCGAATAAACGAGATATTTTATAGTGTGCAGGGCGAAGGTGTAAACACCGGCGTGCCTGCTGTTTTTGTGCGTTTCAGCGGGTGCAATCTCCGGTGTCCGTTTTGCGACACCGACCATTCCTCCGCTACTGTAATGACTGTCAGGGGTATCGTGAGTGAAGTCGACCGATATAAGGGAAATCTTGTCATACTTACAGGAGGCGAGCCGGGATTGTTTATCGATACGGAGCTTGTGGCTGCGTTGAAAAAGACAGGCAGGAAAATATGTATCGAGACCAACGGAACCTGTGAACTGCCCGACAATATTGATTTCATCACCCTGTCGCCGAAAGATGCGTTTTGTGACGGAGCTGTACCCGTGCTTCAAAGATGCAATGAGCTTAAGGTAGTGTTCCGAGGTGATAATGATCCGTCGCGTTATGACGACGTAATTGCCGTTCACAGGATATTACAGCCTTGCGACACCGGTAATGCACAAGAAAACGAAAAGATTACGGCAGCGGCTGTAGAGTATTGCCTTGCGCATCCGCAATGGCGTCTCGGCTTGCAGATGCACAAAGTGCTCAATGTGAAGTGATGCTATCTGTGATGCGCCATGCGGGCTATGGTAGAATTATAATATGCGGGGTCACCGGTTACTTCTTTTCCGATAAAGGGTGGAAGCTCAAAGCGTTCGTCGGGTGATGACAGCTCTATCTCCGCGACTACAAGTCCCGGGACAGGAGAGATGAAGGCATCTACCTCCCAGCGTTTGCCCATATAATCGACAATGTATCTTACCTTGTCAATCAAGGCTCCTGTCGACAGGCGGTCAAGCATTGCTTTTGCATCATTAGCCGGGATAGGATATTCCCACTCGTCACGTACAACACCGTCGTTTTTGCCTTTGACCGTAAGCACGGCATAATCATCGACAATACGTACCCGTATAGTCGCCCTTATTTCGGTTGAGAGGTATCCCTGGATAATATGCTTTTTGCTGACAGCCTCGTATTTATAAGAATCATCCTTGACGAGAAACTTACGCTCGATTTCTTTTGCCATAGGCTATAAATATAGTAAATTTGCATCCGGTAAGAAGGCATCCTGCCATTGCCGAACATTGCAAAGTTATATTTGTTTTTTGAGAAAGATACAATTTTAGAACAAAAGTTTTGAAAAATCCCCTCGTAAGGCATATTTACGGTTTGTTGTTGCTGTTGTCAACTTTCCTGTCTCTTGATGCGTCAGGTGCCCCTTCCGCTTTAACGGGGGTTGTCGTTGATTCGTTGACACATGAAGGTTTACCATACGTCGCCGTGTTTGTCGAAGGGAAGAGCGCGGGTACAATGACCGATGAAAACGGTCGATTTTCGCTTGCGGCAAAGATACCCGGTGACACTCTGCGATTCTCAATGATGGGTTACTCGACAAAGAAGGTTGTCGCTTCACCTGTAATGACCGTCGAACTATCTCCAACCGGGGTCACGCTCAATGAGGTAATCGTCAAACCAAAGAAGGAGAAATATAGCAAGAAAAACAATCCTGCCGTTGATTTTCTCAACCGGATAAGAGCTGCCTCCCCGCTCTCAGACCCGAAACGCCATGATTACTACAATTACGACAAATATGAGCGTATAAACATGGCTATTAACGATTTTGATCCCGATAAGAATTACAGTTGGATTGGTAAGAAATTCAATTTTCTTAAAGACCATCTTGATTATTCAGAAATTTCAGGTCGACCGATTCTTAACTTTCTTACCAAGGAAAAATCATCGGAGGTGAATTATCGTAAGAAGCCGGAAACTACGCGTGAAACTGTGCTTGGACTGAAACAGGTAGGTCTTGATGAGATGACATCAAACAAAGACGGTACACGTGAGGCGCTTGAGGATGCTTTCCGCGAGATTGACATTTATCAGAATGATGTCACATTACTTCAGAATCGGTTTGTAAGTCCTTTGTCGAGCATCGCTCCCGATTTTTATAAGTTTTATCTTACTGACACGGTTGAAGTTGACGGGGATTCATGCGTGGTGTTGAGTTTTGTACCCCACACATCGGAAACGTGGGGGTTTATAGGCAAACTATATGTGCCTAAAAATGACTCGACGATGTTTATCAAGCAGATAGAGCTGCATCTGCCTCATACAATCAACGTGAATTTTCTTGATGCAATGTCAGTAAGGCAGAAATTTGAAAAGGCACCCGACGGTTCACGCTTCAAGAAAAGCGATGACATGATTATTGAATTTTCTGTGTTGCCGGCTCTTCCAAAATTGTACACTCACCGAAACACCGTTTACGAGAATCATAATTTCGACCGTCCCGGTCTTGAAGACCAGATTTTTAACGGCACACCGCCGGAGATAATACTTGAGGGTGCCCGCGACCGTGACGAGGCGTTTTGGGACAATCACCGTCTGGTGCCGCTGAAAAAGGGGGAGGGGAGTGTCGAGGCTATGATACAGAGATTAAGGTCGGTGCCGTTGTATTACTGGACTGAAAAAACTCTTAAATTGCTTGTTATGGGATATTGGCACACCGGGAATCCGCCAAAATTTGACTATGGTCCGGTAAATACAAGCATATCCTACAATACTGCGGAAGGAGTAAGGCTTCGCGCGGGCGGAATGACAACAGCATATCTGTCAAAACGATGGTTTGCCCGCGGATTTGTTGCATACGGTTTTCGTGACCATAAATTCAAATACCGTGGCGAAGTCGAGTATTCATTCCGCGACAAAGAATATCATTCCCGCGAATTTCCTGTCCATTCGTTGAGACTTACATCTTTATATCTTCTTGACGAGCTCGGGCAGAATTATACTTTCACCAACGCCGACAATCTGTTTCTGTCTTGGAAGCGTCTCGCTGATACCCGCGTGACTTATCGGCGCGCGACCATGCTTGAATACACTCTGGAGCTGTACAATAATTTTTCCGTCTCGGCGGGAGCTTCGTTTGAACGGCAGGAAGCGACACACTGGATACCGTTTACTGACGGTTACGGCAATAATTTCGGACATTACAACGAATTGATGTTTAATGTCAAGCTGCGTTATGCTCCGGGCGAGAAATTTTTGCAGGGTACCACCCACCGCAGTCCTATCAATATGGATGCGCCGGTTATCGAGCTTATGCATACATACGCACCCAAAGGGGTGATGGGGAGCATGTTTACAATCAATCGCACTGAGATGCGTTTTTTCAAACGTATATGGTTTTCTGCATTCGGTTATATAGACGCGGTGGTGAAGGGGGGCCATTCATGGTCGCCGTCGCCTTATATGAATCTGTGTCTGCCGAATGCCAATCTGTCATATACCATACAGCCGGAAAGTTTCGCATTGATGAATCCGCTTGAGTTTATCAACGACTCGTACGCACAGGTTGACCTGACTTACTGGATGAACGGACTGATATTCAACCACATCCCTTTGATAAAAAAGCTGAAACTGCGTGAAGTGATAAATTTCAAAGGATTATGGGGCCACCTAAGTCATCGCAATAATCCTTGTTATGATAAATCGCTTTTTGTATTTCCGGAAAATGTCCATACAACGCTAATGAGCAACGTGCCTTATATGGAAATCAGCGCGGGTATCGATAATATATTCCGTATCATAAGGGTTGACTCGGTGTGGCGACTGAGCTACAAGCACTCTTTTGACGCACCTGACTGGGGCATACGGTTTGCACTGCATTTCTCTTTCTGATATATTTTTCATGAACATTCTCCGTGGCGTCATGTTATAAGATAAAACGAAGGATAATTATGAAAAAAATTGGGATATTCTACGGATCATCAACCGGTGTCACCGCTGAAGTGGCTCAGGAAATAGCCAAGAAACTCGGAGTGGCAGATGCCGACGTTCATAATGTCGCCAAATCCGCGCCATCGGATGTTGCTCCATACGATGTGCTTATACTCGGGTCATCGACCTGGGGTGCAGGCGAGTTGCAGGATGACTGGTATGATTTTCTTGACGGGCTTGAAGTGCTTGACCTCAAAGACAAGCAGATTGCACTGTTTGGCTGCGGCGACGAGTCAATGAGCGATACATTCTGCGGTGCTGTAGGCGAAATATATAATCGTCTTCAGAAGACCGGCGCAAGATTTATAGGATACTTCAATGCTGAAGGATATGACTTTGACGAGAGTCCGGCTTTCATCGACGGTGTTTATGTAGGATTGCTTCTTGATAATGTAAATAAGGAGGAACTGACTGAAGACCGTATGAAAGAATGGGTTGCCAAGGTAAAATCGGAGATTAGATAAGCGGAGATTCCAAGGGATATTGTTATTGGAATTTTTCCGATTCTGATAGATGCGGGTGAAATTGTGGGCTACCACAATCTTCATCCGCTTAGGTTTTTTAAGAGTTTTTCACATGAGTAAATGCCATAACATATTGAACAATAACGAATAAAACGTGTTTTTCTGATAAGTGACAAAAATAATAATATAACCAAAATTAAATTGTGATGTTGAATACAGAATACAAATTTGGAGAAGTCCATGACCTCGCGTCGCAAGTCGAATATGGAAATGAAAGAGTCAATTTCAGATCTATTTTTGAGAACGGTCACGGTGGTGTATCGCTTCTTGCATTCAAAGCCGGACAAAACCTGGCAGAGCATCTTGCTCCCGCAGAAGTGATGATATATGTGGTTGACGGTGAAGTGGAATTTACGATGATTGACCGTAAACATCTCATTAAGGCAGGAAATTTCATGCTTATGGGAGAGGGTGTCCCTCACAGCGTTATCGCAAATACCGACTCAAAAGTCATGCTCGTGAAAATAAAGGCTTGATACGCATCATAATATAAATCTTGACACATCTATGGATAAACGACCCGAAATGTTCTGCTATCAGTGCCAGGAGACAGCACATGGCAAAGGTTGTGAGTTGATTGGCGTATGTGGTAAACATCCCGAGACATCGTCGCGTATGGATTTGCTTCTTTATGTCGTACGTGGTATTTCAGCGATAAACCGTGCGTTGCGCGACAAAGGTCTCGCTTCACGAGAGGCAAGCCATGAGGTGATTGACGCGCTGTTCACTACAATCACCAACGCCAATTTTGACAATGCATCACTTGATGATTATATACTCCGTGCCTTTGAGATTAAAAAACAACTGCTCAAACTGGCGAAGGCAAATGGAATCAAACTTCCCGACTTGCCGCAGATTGAATTTGAGGCAACCCCTGACGATGCTGAGAAATATGATTCAGTCACGGGGGTGCTTGCCGAGACAGATGATGATAAACGCGGTTTAAAACAGCTTGCCATCTACGGATGTAAAGGTATGGCGGCTTACGCACGTCACGCGGCAAATCTCGGATATGAAGATGATGAAAATGTCTATGCGGTCATTGAAAATGCAATGGCAGAGACTGCACGCACGGATATAAGTGTCGATGAGTTGTTTAAACTGGTGCTTGAGGTAGGCACGGGAGGAGTCAGTGTCATGGCTCTGCTTGACAAGGCAAATACTGAAAGCTACGGCAATCCTGAGATAACGAAGGTAGATATAGGCGTACGCAACCGTCCCGGTATTCTAATAAGCGGTCATGACTTGAAGGATCTTGAGGAACTGCTTGAACAGAGTGCCGGAAAAGGCGTGGATGTATATACCCATTCTGAAATGCTTCCCGGACAGTATTATCCCGCATTTAAGAAGTATCCGCATTTTGCCGGAAATTACGGTAATGCCTGGTGGAAGCAGACCGATGAGTTTGAGAAGTTCAACGGGGTATTTCTGTTTACGTCAAATTGCATTGTGCCGCCACGCAGAAACTGCACATATCTCGACAGGGTGTATACGACGGGTGTGGTAGGGATGCCGGGAACACATCATATCGAGACAGGTCATGACGGCAAAAAAGACTTTTCAAAGCTGATAGCTCATGCACTGCAATGTCAGCCTCCAACGGAGATTGAGCATGGCGAGATTATCGGAGGTTTTGCCCATCATCAGGTATTGGAACTTGCGCCGAAAATCATCGATCTTATACAGAGAGGCAAAATAAGAAAGTTTGTAGTGATGGCAGGATGTGACGGCAGATTCCCGTCGCGTAGCTATTACACTGAATTTGCCGAGGCTCTTCCGGAAGATTGCGTGATATTGACTGCCGGGTGTGCGAAATACCGTTATAACAAGCTTCCGCTCGGAGATATTGAAGGTGTGCCCCGTGTGCTGGATGCAGGACAATGTAACGACTCATACTCGCTTGTGCGTATAGCCCTTGCCTTAAAGGATGCCTTTAAGCTGGAAAGTGTCAACGACCTGCCTATCGTCTATAATATCGCATGGTATGAACAAAAAGCGGTCATAGTGCTTTTGGCATTGCTTTCACTTGGGGTACAGAATATCCATACCGGACCGACATTGCCCGCATTTTTCACTCCCGATATACTGAAAGTGCTTCAGGAAAAATTCAATATAGGGACAATTTCAACTGTTGACAGCGATATTGCAACATTAATAAACAACTAAAAAAACTTTCAACTATGGACAAGTATGTATGTATAGTATGTGATTGGGTCTATGATCCTGAGATAGGGGATCCCGAACATGGTATTGCACCCGGAACGGCATTTGAGGATATTCCCGATGACTGGGTATGTCCGGTCTGTGGAGTTGGCAAGGACCAGTTTGAAATACAGAAGTAGAAATACAAAAGCACCCCGGAAGCAGTCGACAAGCTTTCGGGGTGCAGTCATTATAGGGTTACCGCTTCTTGCCGGTTATCAGCGGTTTTTGTACATGTCGTCGTAGTAGCGTTCGTAGTCGCCGGAAGTGATATTGTCCATCCATTCCTGGTTGTCGAGATACCAGCGCACGGTCTTCTCGATGCCTTCCTCAAACTGGAGGCTCGGCTCCCAGCCGAGTTCGCGCTGTAATTTACGCGAGTCGATTGCATAGCGCATGTCGTGACCGAGACGGTCGGTGACATAGGTGATGAGTGAGTCGGAGTAGCCTTCGGGGTTGCCTAACAGGCGGTCGACGGTGCGGATGACAACCTTGATGATGTCGATGTTTTTCCACTCGTTGAAGCCGCCGATATTGTAGGTCTCGGCAATTTTTCCGTTGTGGAATATGGTGTCGATTGCACGGGCATGGTCTACGACATAGAGCCAGTCGCGTACATTTTCTCCCTTTCCGTAGACGGGCAGTGGCTTGCGGTGGCGGATGTTGTTGATGAAGAGCGGTATGAGCTTCTCCGGGAACTGGTATGGACCATAGTTGTTGGAGCAGTTGGTCACGATGGTGGGCATTCCGTAGGTGTCGTGGTAGGCGCGCACGAAATGGTCGGATGACGCCTTTGACGCCGAATAGGGGCTGTGGGGGTTGTATTTTGTGGTCTCGAGGAAGAACTCAGTCCCGTAGGCGTGGTGATGCTCCGATGAGGCGGCAGTCGTGAAGGGTGATTCCACGCCCTCGGGGTCGGTCAGTTCAAGGGCGCCGTAGACCTCGTCGGTGGAGATGTGGTAGAAGCGCTTGCCTTCGTATTTTTCGGGCAGCGATTCCCAGTATTCTTTTGCCGCCTGAAGGAGGGCGAGTGTGCCCATGACATTTGTGCGGGCGAAGGTGAACGGGTCTTTGATCGAGCGGTCGACATGGCTCTCGGCGGCGAGGTGGATGATTCCGTCGATATTGTATTCCTTGATTATGCGGCGCATCTCGTCGAGATCGGCGATGTCAGCCTTGACGAAAGTATAGTTGGGTCGGTCCTCGATGTCCTTGAGGTTGGCGAGGTTGCCGGCGTAAGTGAGCTTGTCGAGGTTGACGATACGGTAGTCGGGGTATTTGTTTACAAACAGGCGCACGACGTGTGAGCCAATGAATCCGGCACCGCCGGTGATAAGTATGTTACGTTTCATTGCTGTAAGTTGTCAGTTGGGAGTTTTCAGTTTTCAGTTGATTTGAGATTGGCGATGCACCGGCGGAGGGAGTCGGTCCAGTAGGGGACTTTTATTCCGAATGTATTCTTGAATTTGGTCTTGTCGAGCACGGAGTAGGATGGACGCACGACCTTTGAGGGGAATTCGTCGGAGTGGCACGGCTGTATGTCGCAGGCTGTATTGCCGGCGTATTCGGCTATCATTTTCGTGAAGTCGTACCAGGAGCACACGCCCTCGTTGGAGTAGTGATACACACCCTCGTTGCCGGCAAAGCGGCGGTTTTCAATTATGTCGAAGAGTGCGAGTGCGAGGTCGCCGGCATAGGTCGGGGTGCCGGTCTGGTCAAAGACGACTTTCAGCTCCGGTTTGGTCGACGTGAGGTTGAGCATGGTCTTTACAAAATTTCTGCCATACTCGGAGTAGAGCCACGCGGTGCGGAATATGAGAGCCTTGACCCCGGTTTCGGCAATCGCCTGCTCGCCGTGGAGCTTGGTGAGCCCGTAGACTCCTGTCGGTGTACCTTTCTGGTCTTCTCGGCAAGGGACGTTGTAGGGCTCTTTCCCGAACACATAGTCGGTGGATATGTGAATGAGGGTCGCGCCGTTTTCTTTTGCCGCCTCTGCGAGGTTACGCACGGCTGTGGCATTGAGCAGCTCGGCAAATGCCGCGTCATCCTCCGCCTTGTCGACGTTGGTGTAGGCGGCGCAGTTTACGATGACATTCACCGCCTTGTCGCTGACAGCTTTCCTGACGGCTGCGGCATCCGTTATGTCGAGCTCGGCGACATCGGTGAATATGTAATTGTCGGTGGAGCCTGCCGCGACATCGCGGAGACAGCTGCCAAGCTGTCCGTTGGCTCCGGTCACTAATATGTTCATGAGTAAATTTGGTGAGTTTCAGAATAAGTCGGAATGGGAGCCTGTGTTTATCATAACCAAGACAAGTTCTGTATCATCCTGTCGCCAAATCAGCAACCAATCAGGCTGAATGTGACATTCCCATAATCCATCATATTTGCCCGAAAGCTTATGCGGTCGGTATTTCGATGGGAGAGAACCCTCGGAGGCGAGAATTTTTACAACGGTTTCAAAAAGCTCGTATTTAAGTCCTCTTTTGATACAACGCTTCAGAGCCTTAGCGAATGATGACGGTGTCTCAATCCTGTATTTCACGATGAAGATGGTTAAAGAAATCCTCAACAGACTCATATCTGATAACATCGCCTCTTCTTACTTCCTCAAGGGCATCATCGAGTGTATATGAGTCCTCTTCTTCAAATGAGACACCTTTAAAATTGCTCATTACTTTTGACAGAGCTTGTTTTAGTGCTGATTTGACAGAGGCATCCTCTATGTTTATTACGAGTTGAGTCATGTCTTTACAGTTTGTTTATCAACGCAAATATACGACTTATTCGGTAGTTAAACAATATACGAGCTGTTAAAGTTGGTAAAGGTCGTCGGTGTAGTCAAACGGTGAGTCGAAATCGGCGAGCACGGCATGGCGCAGGTCTTTTTCCGACAGAATCGCCTTTGACGGGTCGATCATCCAGTCGATGCCGAGCGAGGAATCCTGGATGGAGATGCCGCCGTCCGCCTCGGGATGGTAGTAGTTGTCACACTTGTACTGGAACACGGCGATGTCGGACAGCACCGCGAATCCGTGGGCAAACCCGCGCGGGATAAAGAACTGGCGGTGATTGTCCTCGGTCAGTTCGACAGCCACATGATGTCCGTAGGTGGGTGAGCCCTTGCGGATGTCGACGGCTACGTCGAGCACACGCCCCTTCACGCAGCGCACGAGCTTGGACTGCGCGAATGGCGGTCGCTGGAAATGCAGCCCGCGCATGACGCCGTAGGATGAGCATGACTCGTTGTCCTGGACAAAGTCGACGGGGCGCACTTTTTCGTCAAACTCGCGCTTTGAGTAGCTTTCGAAGAAGTATCCGCGTGAATCCTTGAATATGCGCGGCTCTATTATCACCACGCCCTCTATTTCAGTCTTAATTACTTCCATTGTGGTAGTTTTCAGAATTTATGATACAAATTGACAAAAGTCCATAAGCTACAAAAGATTATACTTTTATCCGGAATTTACGCTTGATGCCGATGGGGCTGCTTCCGAAATTGATGATAAGCCCATTGTCGATACCGGTTGCCCGCAAATAATTGACGAGCTGGTATTCATGTGCCATTGCAATACTTTCTGCACATTTGAGTTCAAGGATTACTCTCCCGTCAACAATGATATCGGCACGATACCATCCGACATCGTTGCCCTTGTAAAAAATGCGAAGCTGTTTTTCGGTTTCCACCGGGATGTCGCAAAGTCTCATCTCATGAACAAGAGCATTAAGATAGACATTTTCAAGAAATCCACTGCCGAGAGTGCGTTTTACCTCAATGGCAGCAGCAATTATCGTTTTTATTAAATTCTCGACATCCATTTGTCGCAAAAATAATAAAAACTTTTGGGACTTTTGTCATACTATGTCCTTTTGTGTCTTTATTTGCGGCAGTGACTTATCAGTCGAGGTTGCTGGCGCCTGTGCGGTCGAGCTCCTCGACCACTTTCATGAGGTATTTGCCGTACTGGTTTTTCAGCATAGGCTGCGCAAGCTCGATCATGCGCTCGCGGCTTATCCATCCCTGACGGTAGGCGATGCCCTCGAGACACGCTATCTTCAGCCCCTGTCGCTTTTCAAGCACCTCGACGTAAATCGACGCCTCGGCGAGAGAGTCGTGGGTGCCGGTGTCGAGCCATGCGAATCCGCGCGGGAGTGTTTGCACCTTTAGCTCGCCCGACTTCAGGAATTCCTGGTTGACGGTGGTGATTTCCAGCTCGCCGCGCGCCGACGGCTTGATGCCTGCCGCGATGTCCACGACCTTGTTGGGGTAGAAGTAGAGGCCCACGACGGCATAGTTTGACTTCGGATGCTCCGGCTTCTCTTCGATTGAGAGGCAGTTTCCGTCATGGTCAAACTCGGCGACGCCGTAACGCTCCGGGTCGTCGACCCAGTAGCCGAACACGGTAGCCTTTCCCTCTGTCTCGGCTGTCCTGACGGCATCTTTCAGTATGCCGGAGAAGCCCGCGCCGTGGAATATGTTGTCGCCAAGCACCAGACACGCGGAGTCGTCGCCGATAAACTCGCGCCCGATGATAAATGCCTGTGCAAGCCCGTCGGGCGACGGCTGGACGGCGTAGGAGAAGTTGACCCCGTAGTCCGACCCGTCGCCGAGCAGTTCGCGGAACATCGGGAGGTCTCTCGGCGTGGAGATAATCAGGATGTCGCGTATCCCGGCAAGCATCAGCGTCGAGATGGGGTAATACACCATCGGCTTGTCAAACACGGGCAGCATCTGCTTGCTCACGCCCTTGGTGATCGGGTACAACCGTGTGCCCGACCCCCCGGCAAGTACAATTCCTTTCATAAAAATGTATTGAAAAATTAAGAAAAATCCTTATAGAAAATCCGGCATCTCTCCGGTCGTTATGCCTTTCAAAAGAGAATGTTTTCGGAGAAAGTATGTTGGTCAGAGGGTGAAGGGACCTCCTTGTGGAAGAAAATACCCGATGATACAGTCATAATTTCTGACACATATCTGAATATGGTTTTTATCGAAAAATCCGACTGTGGGATATATGGGATTTCCTTCCCAAAAGCCTGCTCTTACTGAGTCATATTGCTCATAGCCATGCTCGTCATTGTATTTATGCAATGCCTCGATTACATGACAGTCAAGATATCGGCGTAAAAGTTCTCCTGTTTCTCCGCGCCGTCCGGGAAGATTTTCCCGGAGATTGCCCTGCTCGTAGGATTCTTTCACCGTGTTCTTCCAAATCATCTTGACTACGTTAAGTGATTCACGGCAAGTGAGATCAAGGCAAAAGCCTAAGTCAATAATCGCTCCGACAATGAATGGTTCTTTGCATTTTTTTATTTCGGTTGCAAATTCCAGCGCTCTTGTCGGGTCATTTTCCCAAAAATAGATTCCACTTCCAAGCCAGTCATAGGCGTTTTGACTTGGCGTGAGGCTTGTCCGATTACATAGAACATCGGCCGCGACACTTTTTTCACAGCCATGATAGCCTATTACTAAATTGCGGGAATCGGTAATCAATGTTTTATGACAGTTGCGTGAGAGGTAACGACAGTACCATCACTCTTAATCACCATGCCGATGCTGCGGAGATACTTACGCGATGACCTTACGGTCTTGGATTTCTGTCGACCGTATTCCGCCATCATGCGCTGCAGCTCATCTACCGGAACCTCAGTAATGCGATTGTATGTCTTTGTTATCATGTTATTATTGCCTAATTGAGGAGTAACATTTACATCAAATAGTGATTATTACAACGCAAAAATAAGCGATATTGTTGTAAAATACAAATAATCAGTGCGAAAAGTTAGCAGCTTTCTGCATGCCCGATAATTTCATTTCTGATTTCGGGTGTCATTGAAGCCTGATTCCTTCGCGCGTTACTTCGTGATAAAAAGGTGTCTGCGACTTTGTCGCCTCTCACAATTTGCGGGTCATTACAATCGGACTGATTATGACTCCCCTTTGAAATTCCAGGTCATAAATCGGGTCGGTAATCCTGTTTTCTTCAGAAGGAGAGATATTATCGGAGTCGACCAATATAAGCAGGTCGACATCGCCGTCGTTGTTGGCATCGCCACGAGCTTGCGAGCCATACAATATTGCCGATGCCTCAGGCGCAATGCGTTGAAGCAATCCTTTCAGCTCGGATATCAAGGCAATATTTTTCATTTCAACATCAATTTGTTGCAAATATAACGATATACGCGGAAAATCAAAAGCGGGAGTCAAATTTTAATCTGACTCCCGATGTGTGTGTGGCTCATATTGTTATTCGGTCTTGAAGGTTATGTCATCGGTACGGGGATGGACGAACTCGAATTCGAGGGTGCGGGCGAGTCCTTGGTCAAGGGTGTAAGGTGGCTTGAAGCCGCTGTTGAGCATCTTCGTGGAGTCAAATTCAGTGGTGGCGCAGAATTTCTTGACGCGCACTGATGACACTGTGAGTTTCTTGCCCGTCAGTTTTGCGAGTAAGTCGAAGCAGTAGCCGCCTGTCATGCCGAGCCAGTACGGGAAATGTGTGGCGGGGATGTGCTTGTTGAGCACCTTGCTGACATGGGCTACGAGCTGGTTCATGTTGTTGTCGGGCTTGTCGATGTAGTTGAATACGT
>ERZ826016.2035-NODE-2035-length-16786-cov-20.313609_pt1 | contig 16786 bp, 14 predicted proteins | sample MGYA00519872_ERZ826016 | MGnify/ENA primary metagenome ERZ826016 (study PRJEB31778, sample SAMEA3449218) | human gut metagenome | biome: human gut; feature: human-associated habitat; material: faeces | place: United Kingdom | collected 2010/2012 ... | reverse complement strand
ACCGCAACCGTTCAGTATTGGTACGCGTACCTCTAGGATGGGCAGCTAAAACAGACATGTGCATGACTGCCAATCCACTGGAAACAGAAAGCCATTATGATACCACACAAAAACAGACAGTGGAAATGCGGTCACCGGACGGTTCGGCCGATCTCTACCAACTGATAGCAGGATTAGCTGTAGCCTGTCGCCATGGATTTGAAATAGAAAATGCACTGGACATTGCAGAAAAAACTTACGTAAACGTCAATATCCATCAGAAAGAAAATGCAGACAAACTGAAGGCATTAGCCCAGCTTCCCGATAGCTGTGCAGCTTCCGCAACCTGTTTGCAACAACAGCGCGAAATATTCCAAAAACATAATGTGTTCAGCCCCACTATGATTGATGGAATCATCAGCAAATTAACCAGTTATAACGATCTGACCTTACGTAACGACTTAAAAGATAATCCGGAAGGGATGTTGGCATTGGTCAATAAATATTTCCATTGCGGATAATTTGACTAAAACAGCGGGAGGAGGGTATATCAATATTTTGATTTGACCTTCTTCCGTTTTCTAACATTTACACCATGATAAATAAAAAAGACCAATGTACTTCTACACTGATCTTTTCTCTTGAGCGGAAAACGAGACTCGAACTCGCGACCCTAACCTTGGCAAGGTTATGCTCTACCAACTGAGCTATTTCCGCGTTTGCGGTTGCAAAGGTAGATATTTTCTCTAAACCTGCAAACATTCCGGCTATTTTTTTCGCGAAGAAAAGTACACGTCTATCCCTGTATACACAGCAGTTTTTTGATTATCAGCTCATTCTATCCCGATAATCTTCATAAAAAAATTGCCTGAATATTTCCGCTTTCCCTTCTTTTGTCCACATTGCAATGGCAGGATGGTGGATTCCATTGAACATATTTGTTTTTACCATCGTGTAGTGAATCATATCTTCGAAGACAATACGCTCTCCGATTTGCAATTCATGGTCAAAACTCCAGTCGCCCATATAGTCACCACTCAAACATGAATTTCCACCCAGGCGATATACATGGCAACCGCCGTTATTTCCCATTTCAGCACCACGTACGGCAGGCTGGTAAGGCATTTCAAGACAATCGGGCATGTGACAGGTAAAACTCACATTAAGAATAGCGGTACGGATACCACGGCTTTCCACAATATCCACTACCTCAGAAGCCAACACACCGGTCTGCCAGGTAAAGGCAGAACCAGGTTCAAGGATAATACGCAAATGCGGATGACGGGCACGCAAATCTTTCAGCAGTTGAATAAGATGCTCCACGTCATAATCTTTACGCGTCATCAGATGCCCACCTCCCAGATTCAACCATTTAATTTGCGGAAACCAACGAGAGAATTTTTCTTCCAGATGTTTTAATGTCCGTTCCAGTTCATAAGATGAAGATTCGCAATGACAATGACAATGGAAACCATCAATACCTTGTGGCAGAGCCTCAGTCAATAAATCCGCTGTTATGCCGAAACGAGTGCCGGGAGCGCAGGGATTATAAAGTTCCGTTTCCACTTCAGAATATTCCGGATTAATACGAATACCACAAGAGATACCACTCCCCTCTTTCACGACCTCCGGATAGAAACGGCAGAACTGCGACAAAGAATTAAAAGTTATATGACTACTGCAACGCATGATTTCAGGAAAATCAGCTTCCGTATAAGCGGGAGAATAAGTATGCGCCTTACTACCGAATTCTTCCAGTGCCAGACGCGCCTCGTATACCGAACTTGCCGTAGAGTGCTCTATATACTCCCTGAATATGGGAAACGAACGCCACATGGCAAAAGACTTGAATGCCAGGATAATTTCTACTCCGGCACGATCGGCAACGCTTTTTATAAGGGCGAGGTTCTTTCTCAGCAATTCTTCCTCCATGATGTAGCATGGAGAGGGGAAACAATTGAAATCTATCATAAATAGTATTTTTTCATTTAACCGATAATCTTAAAACGGGCAAAGCGCAATAAAAGTTGCTTGTCGCCCGCATTCTTGAAATGAATAGTCGCTTTGGCATTATCACCATTGCCTTCTACCTTCATCACTTCTCCCAGTCCAAAACGTTCGTGCTCGATAAGCTGCCCCGGCTGCACAGCCATTGCCGAAGCGGAAGACGGCGCGGCAGGTGATGCGGACGGGGTCACCCGTTTCAGATTGCGCGGCACGCTCGGAGCAATAATCTGTTGCTTGGGACGCTGGGGAGTTTCCTTTTCAGCGTTATACAATGACTCGCGGGTATGAGGCGAACGAGAGAACCCGCTACTATTTTCCCTACGGAAATGTACCGCCTCTTCATCAATCTTACTGCCCAACCCCGCATCCTGGGGCAAGCGAAGGAAGCGGATATCAATATCTTTCAGAAAGCGGCTGGGACTGCCGAATTCCATTTTTCCATAGCGGAAACGGGTGCGGGCATACGAAAGGAAACAATGTTCTTCCGCACGAGTGATGGCCACATAAAATAAACGCCTCTCCTCTTCCAGCGCACGGGGAGAATCTCCCACCATACCGCTGGGGAAAAGATTTTCTTCCATTCCCACCACAAATACATTTCTAAATTCCAGTCCTTTGGCAGAATGGACGGTCATAAGCGTTATTTTCTCATCATCCTCATTGTCCGAATCCTGGTCAGTCAGCAATGATACTTCCGATAAAAAGTCTGTCAGTGAAATATTAGGATTACCCTCTTCCAAGCGCAAAGCACAGAAATCGCTCATGCCATTCACTAATTCCTCAATATTCTCTTTACGGCTAAGATTTTCCGGTGAATTGTCTTGGCAGACGTCATTAATAATGCCGGATTGACGGATAATCTCCGTACCAATCTCATAGGCATTCTTCTCCATTACCCCTTCTATAAATCCACCGATCAGGTCACGGAAGCCCTGCAGTTTAGAGTGCGTGCCTTTATTTAAATTCAATCCATACGTCAGCGGCTCACAGAGCACAGCCCAAAGACTGATATTATTTTCCGTAGCAGCGGTGATAATTTTGCCTACCGTCGTATCTCCAATACCACGGGCCGGATAATTGATAATACGTTTGAACGCTTCCTCATCATTAGGATTGACCACCAGACGGAAGTAAGCTATCACATCCTTTATTTCTTTGCGCTGATAAAAAGACAAACCACCATAAATGCGATAAGGCATACCCCGCTTACGCATAGCTTCCTCAAATACACGGCTCTGCGCATTGGTCCGATAAAGTATGGCGAAATCCGAATAGGCGTAATGCTCCGAACGACGCAACTCAGCAATCTTATTGACTACAATATCTCCTTCTTCCACATCACTGTATGCCTGAAACACACCGATGGCTTCCCCTTTCTCCTTTTCAGAGAAGACTTCCTTACGTATCTGCCTTTCATTCTTTTCAATCAAACTGTTGGCAGCGCAGACAATGGTTTGCGTAGACCGATAGTTCTGTTCCAGCTTGAATACTTTCGTATTGGGGTACACTTTTGTAAAATACAATATATTGTCAATATCCGCCCCCCGGAAAGAATAGATACTCTGCGCATCATCTCCTACCACACACACGTGCTGATGATCCTTTGCCAACTGCAACACAATACTGTGCTGGGCATAGTTGGTATCCTGATACTCATCTACCAGAATGTAGCGAAACTGTTCCTGATAACGCGCCAGTACTTCAGGATGATCTCTGAAGAGAATAAAAGTATAAAAGAGCAAATCATCAAAATCCATGGCATCCGCCTGCCTGCAACGATCCCAATAACGATGGTAAATATCCCGGATTGCAGGCATCTTGGCGGCACAATCCCCTTCATAAGCCTCTTTGTTGGCAGCATATCCCGCAGGAGACACCAGGTGGTTTTTCGCATTGGAGATGCGTGCCTGCACACTGCCCGGCTTATACACTTTCTCATCCAGCCCCATCTCCTTAATGATAGAGCGCACCAGACTCTTGCTGTCCGCCGTATCATAGATAGTAAACTGCGAGGTAAAACCGATGCTCGCAGCTTCCGCATGCAGGATGCGCAGGAAGATAGAGTGGAATGTACCCATCCACAAATGACGTGCCCGCTGTTCTCCCACCTGCCGGGCAATACGTTCTTTCATCTCACGGGCGGCCTTGTTGGTAAAAGTCAGAGCCAGGATATTCCAGGGCTGATAATCATTTTCCAGCAAATAGGCTATTTTATAGGTCAGCACCCGTGTCTTCCCGGAACCCGCACCGGCTATCACCAGCGACGGACCCTCGTTATAGAGCACTGCAGCGCGCTGTCCTTCATTCAATTCTTCGATATAATTCGTATTCATGTATGCAAAATTAAAAGAATCTTTTTATATTTGTACAATGTTATTCTAACTAAAATCACAGAGAACTATGGAACAAATTAAAAATATGCGACTTTATATTTCTTTTATGTGCCTGTTGGCATTCTTGTGCGCCTCACCTGCAATGGCGCAAAAACAGAGTAAAGTGGAAAAACTCTTGAAGTTTCTGGTAAACAACGAGAATGACAAATTCACAAAAAACCGTGACAAATTAGACACAGAAACCGCAACCGCCTTTGAAGCGGAAGTCAAGCTGATCGATCTGTGCGACCAGATATGGAACCAGCAGGAAGTAACTGTAGCCAAGGATTATTTCCAGGCTTATGTAGATGCCACCAAAGGCAGTTTCCTCTCCATTTGCCAGGAAGCCGGCGTAGATCCCGGCGCTATCCGCAAACGTATGGAGAGCAGCATCAGCGCCATTCTGGATGAATACCCCAACAAGCTGGTCTATTCCGGCACATTGGTAGAAGCCGTCAAGGCATCCGGATACGAATTATCCGATGAAGTCAGCAAACATCTCTATGATGTGCATGAAGAGGAATTATGGAAAGACTTCGTGCGCAACAAGAATATTCCGAAATGCGAAAAATATCTGACTGAGTATGCAGATGGTAAGTATAAAGCAGAAGCCATGATAGAATACAATCGTCTGTTGTTCCAAACCGTACAGAAATCACCATCCGCCAGCAATTTTAAGAGATTCTTTGATCATGACCGTCTCAATACATTCTTCGACGGACGTTCCAAGCGGGAGTCCATGGCGCAAGCCCTCTCCCTCTACGACGATTATCTTTACGGAAATATCTGCAAAGCGCAGGCCATCGCTTCCATCAAGCAAGCCATTGCGGAATACGAACAGGCTTCTTATCTGAGCCCGTCCGACAAGAAATATACGAATACATTGGAGTACAAAAAGGACAGTATCGACTATGAGACTTTGAAACTGGAAGTGAATTCCCCAAGCAAACTGGGGCTCATCAAAGAGTATCTCCAGACTCATAAATACAAGGAATTCCGCGACAAAGCCAATAAGTTGCGTGTGCCTTTCGAGCAACAACTGGTGTGGAGCAACCCCACTGTCATCCAGTCCTACAGCCGCGGACTCCTAATGAAGTCCAACGAAGTGAAAAATGGAAAGAATACTCAAAAGACCTACACGTATGACGAGAATGGAAGGTTGGTAAGTATCAAGGAGGTTATAGAAGATAAAGGAACCACCACCCTGCAGACCAACTTCCTCTACAACCCGCAAGGCAATTGCGTAGAAGAGGTGCAGGTGAACCAAAGAGGCATGAAAGAGGTTTATAAGCGCCTCCGCACTTTCAGCACGCTGGGCATAGTGCTTACCGATTCCACTTTCCACCAGAACGGAAAACTGACAGTGAGAAAATATCATCCGCAACTCAATCTTCCGACGGAAGAAACAAACTATGAGAAGAATGTTCCGGTATCCTCCGTTGTCAACCAATACGGCAAGAACGGACAGATAGTGAAACGGGAGGAAACTTTCCCGCTGATGAAAGACCCGCTTCCTACCCAGGTGAGCAAACAAACCGACGTATACGAGTATGATCCTTACGGTTACCTGACTAAGATTACGTTTGAAAAGACCCTTGTCAACAGTGAAAAGACCAGCGGTTCGCTCATCTTCCTGTATGATGAGTTCGGCAACCAGATAGACAGTAATGCTTATTATGAATATGACAGCACCGGACGGTGGATACAGAAAACTGACCGGGGAGATGCCAAGAATACGGAGAAGATACAGGTGATTTATCAGTAATGCGAATCAGCCAATTGAGTTTAGTTCATTACGGTATAGAAAAGAAGGAAAAGAGTGATAAGGTGGTAAGGTGATAAAGTAGCTGCGCTATATATCACAGAGCGTTATCCCGTTATCACTTTATCACTCTACCACCTTATCACATTTAGCTCATATCCCATCAGTAATACGCCGGATTGGGCGGTGGCGGTTCCCGAAGTACGGTTTCCGCATCAAAGCAGAGGCCGGGACATCCCGCAAGCCGACATCCGGGATAATCCCTCAACAGCAGCATCACCAGCACGCGAAGGGAATGTTTCTGAAATTCAGTGCGCGTATCGGCCGGGGATCCTGCAGAGTCCACACCGCCTTCATAGCAGATTCCGACAGAGTTCCGTTGCAGTTTACCACACAGGGTTTTGATATCTCCGTTCTTTCTTATATAATAAGAATAACCTGTGCCGGAATTTTTCCGGCACAGGTTATTTGTTATCAGGTCATGTTCCGTATAGCAACGGTCAGCGCGGGTGGCGCTGCTACAAATGACAATTAAATCAATCCTTTCCATTAGACTTTTTTTGTAATTAAGACCTTCCCGTCATCGCATGCGCGCTAAACGCACCCAACACAGCCGAAGCCACTGCAATCACCACTTTCAGAATCGCATCCCAAGTAATTTTCTTTTTCACAACAGTCAAGGTTTAAATTAGTGTTCCGCTCCTACAGCATATCCCACACTGCGCAGCCTTTAATTTTTAATTTTCAACTTTCAATTTCTACCGCCTCCGGCGGTAGACTCATCCCAACGGATTCTCGTCCAAATTTCCGCCGCCACCTTCTCCGCTGCCGCCGGAAGAAGAGCCGTCCTCCTTATCTTCCGGCTTTTCCAGGGCGAAGCTCACATTTGCCAAGCTTCTGGTGGTGGCATTGGTGCCGTTCACCAATCTCAGCGCCTTATCCGGAACAAAGCGGATATTCACCTTCTTGATATTCCTCACCGTACAATCCTCCGACTTCGCCACTCCCGGACAACTGAAGGTCATGTGGAATGTCCCTAACTGATCCAGCTTCACCTTATTGCCATCGGCAAGGCTCTGCTGAATCTCTTCCATAATAGCCTCAAACACGTGCTTCACATCTCCCTTCGTCATCGCGCAGCTCTTCTGCACGGCAGCCGCAAGCGTATCGGTATCCACCGTCTTGCACGTGCCGGGTTTCTGACGAAGATAAAAGAACTTGGGAGAATTGGCATCAGTCATAATCTTTCTACGAAGATAACGTTCTACTGTTACATCCATAAGTCAAATAAAATTAAGTTAAGGTTTAAGTTTATAAAATCTCTTAAAATCACTATGCAAAGATACAATATCAGAACCCGAAAGTCAAGTGTTTCACCATTTATTTTTCAATATTTTTTCTACACTTCCACTTCCTGAATAAATCATGATTTATAAATTATAAATCACGATTCCCCTCACTTTGCATGCCTCATCAACCACTCCATCGGCGGCACATAATCCCCTATCTTCGTCAGGCTGGGGTTGTGGGCAAAGTAGATGTCGCCCGTCTCCCCATTGCGGTGTTTGGCCACAATCGCCACTCCCAGCCCTTCTGAAGGATATTTGCTCTTGCTCTCACTTTTCATATTGTGCATGGCCGGACGATAAAGCAGCATTACCATGTCCGCATCCTGTTCTATCGCCCCACTCTCACGCAAGTCGCTCAACGCCGGGCGGCAATCGGGACGCCCCTCGCTGGCACGGTTCAGCTGACTGAGCAGCAGTACCGGCACATTCAGTTCCTTCGCCATCAGTTTCGCCTTGCGGGCGGCCTGCGCCACCTCCTGTTCGCGGTTGCGGTTATCCTGCCCCGCATCCATCTTGCACAGTTGCAGGTAGTCCAGGATAATCAAGTCGCACTCCCCCTTGCTCTGCAACATCCGCGCCACTCCGCGCACATGATCCATGCTCACCACCGGACTGTCGTCCACTCGGATAGAAAGTCCCGCCAGTTCCACCGAGGCTTCCCTCACCTGCCGCAACTCACTTGTATCGAGCTGCCCGTTGCGCAGGTGCGAAGGATTTACATCTTCCGTAGCTGCAAGCAGCCACCGGTCTCCCAGCCTCTCGCCCTGCATCTCCAGACTGAAAACCACCGTGTGGCATCCCGCCGCAGCAGCCGCCCGTGCCAGGTGCAGCGCGAAGGCCGTCTTTCCCACCGACGGACGCGCGGCGATGACAACCAGGTCGCCCTGCTGCCATCCACCCGTCATCTCGTCCAGTTCGGTCAGCCCGGTGGGAATGCCCGTGACGCCGTTCTTATTGTTCTCCACGCGAGCTTCCACCTGCACCAGCGTATCCTCCATCAGTTGCTCCATGCCCCGGAGATGGTCGGCGGTGCCCAGCGTCCCTTCCAGGCGGTCCAGCAAATTGTGCATACCCACCAGGATGTCCGCAATGTCCACCGACTGATCCGAGGCGGCAGCCAATTGCTTGTGCGACCCCAGTATCGCCTCCCGGCGGATGTACAGTTCCTTCAGTATGGCAACGTGATATTCCAGATGCGCCCCCGACGCCACGCGACCGCTCAGGCGCGTCACATTGTAGGCCCCTCCCGCCGCTTCCAGTTTGCCGCAGGCTGCCAGTTCGCTCTTCACGGTGAGGATGTCAATAGGCAGGCCTCTATGGTTCATGCTCAACATGGTGGAGAAAATCAGCCGGTTTGTCTCGTTGTAGAACACCTCCGGGCCAATCTTCCCGGCAATCAGCGGCATGGCTTCGCTCTCTATCAGACAGGCGCCCACCACCGCTTCTTCCATCTCCTCATCCTGAGGATTCCATATTTCCTTCATTTCCTGCAATTTACTGATTATCATTCATATTCATCCCTGAACAATCCGCCGTCCAGATAGCCGGCGGCTTGGCGGCAATACTTCGTGTCGCGCAGATGGAAGTAATAGTCCTCTATATGTTCCGTCGCCATTTTCCTGTCCGCTTGGGACAGTTTCTTCCAAATGCTGAAAGCACTTTCGCGGCTTTGCCTGGGCATATGGGTGATTTCGTGATATTCGTTCCAGAATTCGCAGAAAGACGCTTCGAGTGCGCCTGCACCGGCACTTCCGGTTATCTTCTTGCCCGTCCACACATCATATCCCGGTATGCGGATATGGGTGAGGGCATCCCCCTTCAGCTTCTCGATGTTACCGTCCGCCATCAGCCTTCCGAAGAAGCGCCGGGTACGCCCGATGCTCCATCCCAGAATCTCCGACCAGTGGCGAAACGAGATCACCGATTCCCCACGTCCGCAGACGATGTCCGACTCCTGACGTTTCACCGTCGCTTCCGTATAGTTCACGTAGGTCAGCACTCTCAGGAAGGCTGCCATGTCTCCACTTGCTTCAGGACACTCCTCAAATGCTTTGAGCAGCAACGAACGGGGAATCATGACATAACCGGAAACTTTTAAATCATTAAATATATTCATAGTTGTTTTTTTATTTGCGACTGCAAAGGTAATGCAAGAAAGCCGCATCCGGTCTGCCCGATGCTTGATCCGGCTACAATCCGCTCTTTTCGGCTACAATTTCATACAAATGGCATCCTGAAGCGCTCCCCGGAGACGCTCTTCGGAAGCGAACTTTTTTTGAATCACTCCGTGTACCGGATAACCTATTGACAGCAAACATCTTACTTTTCCGCGTGAACCACCAACCGTACCACCAACCGTACCCTAATAAGTAAATATAAGAATTTAAAAGAAGGATATATAAATATATCCTTCTGCATTCCGGGGCTTTGGCGGAGGCATTACTGCGCAAAAAAAGGGAGGTTACCCCTCCCCTTCCTTCTTCCGCCTTCCGTGTTCCCTTCTCACCTGATCCGGAAAGCCCAGATGGCGGACAATCACCGCGTTCTGGAGTGGAGTCAGATTAACCAGCTTGTCGGTATATTCCACACTCAGCAAGTCGGCATACAGGGCGGGAAGTTCGCGCACATGCTTCCGGAACGAACGGATGGACGAAGTGTTAAGCTCACACGGATAATACGCCTGTGCCACCCGGGACAAGGCATGGCAGCCCGAAAGCAACCAATCAAAATTTTCTTCTTTCATGTCTTTTATTTAAAATTTGCCGGCACGGGGAGCTTTGTGCACCCGGCCTGTTTAGAAAACAGGGGCAAAGGTAGGAAGAATCCGAAAGTAAGGAAAAACGAAATATTCAACTTCGGAAATTATCTCCCTCTCTCTTGCTTGAAGTAGGACAAGATGGTGGTGAAATTAAGGAAACGACGGTCGCGAATATGAAAGCGGCTTTCGAACAAATAGCGCGAGCAGATGACGCTACAGAAGTAAGCATAATTCAGATGCCGGTGCAAACGCGACTGCAGGCGGTCGTAGAGCCGGGAAGCGTATGCTATGAAGTTGCGTATCTCCGCGTAGTGAACAATGCGGGGACGCAAGCGTTGCGTGCCGGCGCGTTCCATCATTGCCAGGGCATACTCTATTTGCTCCATTTTATCACGATTATTCTGCATGCTTTGCAGCAAGGCATCCAGGCGGATTTCCTGACGTTCATAACGTTGCCTTGTACGTTCGAGGCGTTGTCTCAATTCTTCTTCAGTCATTGTTTTTATCAGATTAATTTTATTTTCAGCATCTATAAATGTACGTAAAAAGGCTTTGCAACGGACGGTTTGTTTGCACTAAACAGACCATCTGACACAACAAAACGGACGGTCTGTTCAGTGCAAACAGACCGTCCGTTTTATTTAAGATTTCATAGTTTTGGACACGTTCAATCGGATGCCGTTCAAACCGTTCAACGGGAGAAGGCGGATTGAAAATCCTTATACTCGGGAGACGGATTAAGAAATTTCCTCGCACACTCGCATTTCCATCCCCTTATATACCACCACAATCTTGTGCAGGCGGGTGCTGCCGATGGCGCGCTTCACCGTGTCGGTATCGGCGTAGCGGTTGGCTTGGGCGATGGCTTCCTGACGCAATTCTTCCACGCGGGTTTCGGGATCTTTGTATTTGGCATATTTCAGCTCCACGATGTAGCTGTGCGTCATGTCGGAGTAGATGTCCAGCATGGGGCAGAGGAAGATGTCGACGTAACCCGCCTGCGTGTCCTGTTCGGAGACGGGGCGGTAGAAGCGGTTCTGCGCGGTCATGGCGAGAGTGAAACCGTGAACGAAGAACTCGCCTTTCTGCTTGTCGCGCTGCGAGGCGTAGGTTTTCAGGCAGTCGGCGATGTAGTCGAAGTAGGCTTGCCAGTCACCCCGATAGGCGAGACGGCTTGCCAGTTCACTCTTCTCGTAGCTGCTGAAACTGAGGTCGGCATCGTTGTAGGTGTTCAGCAGATAAGTATAGAGTTGTTCCTGCACCACCAGATTGGGGATGGTCAGTTTCGTTTTTCCTTCGTGCGTGCCGCTGATGGTGAGCATACCGAAATAGTAGAGCAAGCTCACGAAGTTGTCCGGATTGGTGATGCCGGAGGCAGGGAAGCCGGTCTTCAGTTCACCGGTGATGAAGCCCTGGCTCACGAGGGTCTGAATGACGGAAGCGTCATGGGCAAATTCCTTGTCCTTGCGGATGAGCATGCGCAGTTTCTCGTAGTCGATGCGGATGTTCTCTTCTACCATGTTATCCGGAGCATTACCGTACAAGATGTAGTTCTTAACGAAGTAAAGCACCATATTGGAGTTGTACATCGTGGTTCCGCCGTAGCTTTTCTGCGCGAAGCAATAGTTGTCGTACCACGGTTTCATTATCTCTATCAGTTCGTCCACGGTGTGGTGGAAGGGGCTGGTGGTTGAATAGTAGGTCAGCATCTCGCGCACTTCCTCTTCCGTGAAGCCCATCAGCTGGTTAAACTCCGGTGTGAGGGAGTAGTTGGTGCCGATGTTGAAGCCGCTGGTGAGATCGTCCATCGTCACGGGGCTTACTCCTGTGATGAAACAACGCTCGATGCTGGAATAAGTCCCTGCTTTTACTTTATTGAAGAAAGCGCGCAGGTAGCCTTCACCGTGCGTTTCGTTGGTGTAGCGGTACAGGCTTTCGGGGTCGGCGAGGATGGCGTTGGTGAAGTGGTCGTATTCGTCGATGAAAAGATACATCTTCTGTCCGGCACGTTCGCAGGCCTGATAGAGGTAATCCAACTGTTCCACTGCTCCGCTCACGGCACACAATCCTTCCGGAGTGCCTTGCGGCAGAAGGTCGGCATATTTCTTGCAGAAGTTCTCGAAAGTAATCCCACAGTGCGCATCCAGTCCTTTGCGATAGTTGCTCAGCTCGCCGGTGATGCCGGAGAAGTTGAGGTAGAGCACCAGATAAGTATTACGGCTCGGTGTGGGGTGTTGGCCGATGTACAGGTCGCCAAAGAGGGCTTCGAACCGGTCGCGGGTGCGCACGTCGTAGTAGTGTTGCAGCACATTCAGCGTCAAGCTCTTACCGAATCGACGGGGGCGGATGAAGAAAAAGAATCGATCCGCCTCCTCTATCAAGGGGATGAAGCGGGTCTTATCCACATAATAATAATCTTCACGACGGATGACCGCGAAGTTCATCATGCCGTAAGGGAGACGTTTTCTGCCGGGTACTATGTATTTCAATGGATCCATAATCTGTCCTTCTGATTTGTTTTTTATCTAAGCTGTTGTTGTCTGTCGGAGATAACGATACAAAGATAATTAAAGTTCTTGTAGAGATGCCTTTCTATCATCTCATTTTTTCGGCTTTTTTATGTACCGAGAATCAGGAGTTAAAGAATTTATCGCTTCGCTCAGAAGTTAAAGGAGTTAAAGCCGATACTCTGTTGCGAATGCCTTCTGTTCTCCGTTCAATCGGATTTGTAATCCTTATACTCGGGGGACGGCGGATTATAAATCCGCCGGGACGAAGGCCTTATCTCACCTAAAAAGCAAGAATGAAACGGACAGGACAGGCAACGGACTTATCAACGCCCACTGAATATCTGTTACCGTAGTCAAAGCTGTACGCAACATCCGCAGCCTGCTCCACACTCGAAACTAATTTGAGGCTTCCGAAAAACTCTGTACTACCGACTTTTCCGAGTTGAGTATCTATCATATCTTTTACGCTATACACTGCTGATAGCTCCGTGAGAGCTGGCCAATACCAGCCGCTACTTTGTGTAGGGGCAGGATAAGCCGTTTCAAATTTATCTAAAGCGTAGATAGGCTTTATGCGTTTGCTATCAGTAGAACTACTGCTCTCCAAATAAGCATTATACTGCCGCAAAGCAAGCGTGTTGATGTAACCCTGATTTTTGACTATTTCATGAAAATCATACTCTGCCGGAACCGTAAACCCGGCAGTGGATAATTTGTCCTTTACAGCTTCATTCCCGCCATACGTCCACGTCATCTCCTTAATGCCACTATCAGGGTCTTCGGCATACCACAATGACGTCACCAAGCCATGGGTTCCTTTGGGAAATTTATCATCCAGCAAGCCGAAGTTAGCTGACGCAACATCCCCTATCCAGTAGACAATGCCGATACAAGCGGCTTTCTGCGCATCATTCAGAGTAGCGTCCTTAGCAACCAGCGAACCATCTTTCATGAAGTAATCTCCGGATTGAAGCTGATGATCGGTTATCTTTTTTATCACCGCATTATCCACCGTATAGGTCTTATATTTCCCTATTGGTATATTGTTGGGAGTGAAGTTCCATTCTACCTTTTGGGATGCATCATTGACATAGCTGCCGGACAACTTCGAAGCGCTGCCGGACGCAGGCGTTATCAGATAACGAAAAGTATAGTCATCCATCAGGCAGGGACTGAATCCGCTGAACTTATGAGTATGGATCACGTAATCGTGAACGGCAGGAGAAGTATTGGTAAACACATACACCGTCAGCGGCATCTTCATCACCACCAGTGCCATCCGGTGCTCCATAGAGAACGAGAGGCTGGTGCCGCTGACCGTGCCTTGGGCAATCATCAAATCCTGAGCGGTGTATTTTGCATAGGTGCCCTGGTCGGTGGCGGGCGTCCATGCGCTGATGACGTTGGCAAAGAAAGCGGCGGCATCGGTAGCGGGAGTGCCGGAAGGGGTAAGCCCGGGGACGAGGTCGCCCGTCAAGGGTGAGCGCCAGGGATAGTAGGCATAGTAGGTGGCATCGGCAGGCAATGATGTTGTATTGCCAGCCGGAAGTTCCCATTTAATTCCGCCGCTGCCATCGTCCGCAGCGGTGAGGCAGAGGTTGTTTATGCCGTCTACTATTGCAGTGTTCTTCACGGCATACATGCCTATCTTGTCACCCGCGGTGAACTTTGTTTGATAATCGACCTCTGTGGCACGGGTAGAGGCACCGACGTAGGAACCTTGCGGTGCGCCGTCTGCCGCAGCATACCCGCCATCGCTCACACTGATGGTAAGGGTCTGTGCATTGTTGCTCCCGGTTCCTATGCCTTCGTCGGGCAGTCCGTCTTCAGCGCAACTCAAAAATACGCCCATGCCTGCCGCAAGCAGCAGGAACGGGGAAAGATGTGATAGTTTCAATAGGTTCATTTTTACTTTCATGTTGAATGGGATAAAACCGCTATGCGGGATGTTTTTTATAGGGTTCGTTCAGGCGGATTGAAAATCCTGATACTCAATAACGGCGGATTACAAATCCGTCGGGACGGGCGAGGGATTACAAATCCGGGACGAGTAGCTAAAAAGCAAGGATAGGACGGACAGCATAAGTAGCACTGGCCTTATCTCTGCCGCTTGCCGTACCATAATCGACGATAGCGGTGACTGCCTCATTCGTATTGTAGGAGGACTCTGTACTCGACCAGAAAAAATCATGTCCGTAAGCATCCCCACCCACTTCTGCAAAATGGGTGTCCATTGCGGCATTACCATACAACATTGCAGCATTCTCAGAGTTAGAGGGCCAATACCAACCACTACTTTGTGCGGGAGCAGGATGAGCCGTCTCAAATTTATCTAAAGCAAGGATGGGCTTTACACGCTTGGCATCGGTAGGATTAGTGCTCTCTAAATAAGCATTATACTGCCGCAAAGCAAGTGTATTGATGTAACCCTGTTTTTTAGACATTACCTGAAAATCATATCCCGCCGGCACCGTAAACCCGGCAGCGGCTAATTGGTTCTTTACAGACTCAACTCCGCCATACGTCCACGTCATCGTTTTGTTGCCACTATGGTCAGGGTCTTCGGCATTCCACATCGAAACCACCAGGCCATGAGTTCCTTTGGGAAATTTAGCATCCAGCAGACCGTAGTTATCTCCCTTGATATCGCCTACATAAAATACTACACCAATGGCTTTGGCTTTCTGTTCAGGAGTCAGCTTTACGTCCGCCAAATTTAGATTGCCATTCTCCCTCCCCTGATATCCCCCGTCGGAAATAGTACCGTCACTATAATAGAAATCTCCTACCTTCACATCAATAACGCTTTCCACAACTGACTCACCATCGGAAAGCCATGCAGTACTCATCTCAGCCGTCACCTCGCTTATATTGTCGGTCTTGATAGTCATGGTATAATTTATGGCACTTCCTGCCGCCCATGCGGGGATATCGGGGATGGTTTTGCCCGTCACTGTCTTCGGAGCACCGCCGCCTACGGAGTAGGTAATCGAGAAGGCGCTGCCCGTATTGGGAAGCATATAGAAAGTGGCGACATCAGTGGTGGGAACGCTCGTAGTAGTGGTAGGTACGCTTACGGGCGCACCGCCACTCGCCTTACCGGTAAATGCTTTTGTTCCTCCATAACTTCCCCAGGAGAAGCCGGTGGCATCGCCGTTGTAGGTCAGTGTCCCGCTTGCCGTGCCGTCCAGCGAGAATCCGCTGACGCTGACTGCGTCTCCCGCTTCGTTCTTCACCTTGAAGGTGATTTTGGCAAGCGCATGCTTCATTGCGAAAGATACGTTTCCGCTATTCGTAGCATAGGTTTTGTTCAGCAATGGAATGGCGGCAAGCAAGTCGGTCTGCGTGGCCTCCGTAGCGGGCACGGTGTAGGCGAGTGAGGGATAGCCCTGAGCGGTGCTTCCCGACGGGGTCAGTCCTGCAGCGCTATGCGGCGCATAAGCGAAGAAAGACAGCTTGTCGTTGCTGTTGGCGGGCCAGAATTTCACAGGGGTGTATGTCCACGAGCCACCGGAACCGGCTGTTTTCTCCACTTTCTGATTGTACATGAAGTTGGGAGTGGATGAAGTACCGAAATCAGTTCCTTGCGTGAGGTACACGAAAACGCCCATTGAGGTGAGGTTGTCTTTGGTGAAGTCCGCCGCACGCGTCTGCGCCTCTACCGTAGGGGAAAAGCCTATGGCAGCAAGGCCGGATGGGGCGTCGCTGCCGGGGGACGCACTGTCTCCGCACGCCGAAAGGCAAAAGGGAAGCAATGCTAAAATCCATGTCCTAAATCTTACATTCATAATCTTTCGTTTCTAAAAAAATAAGGTCCGCACGCTTTGAGGCATGCTGGAAACGAAAAGAGTTATGAATGTTCTCTATCTTTAAAGACGGGGTGTGCTGTTGCGCGCTTTGATATCTACCCTATTGAATTTATTTCATAGCTTTTCGTTTCCAGCATGTCAAAGAGCGCAGTGTTAACTTTTCGGGGTTAACTGTGTGCCCGGACAAGGACATTCAACCTTGTCCGGGCTGGTCAGGGGAAAATTACGGCGGATTTGTAA
>ERZ826016.2026-NODE-2026-length-16843-cov-19.993269_pt1 | contig 16843 bp, 7 predicted proteins | sample MGYA00519872_ERZ826016 | MGnify/ENA primary metagenome ERZ826016 (study PRJEB31778, sample SAMEA3449218) | human gut metagenome | biome: human gut; feature: human-associated habitat; material: faeces | place: United Kingdom | collected 2010/2012 ... | reverse complement strand
AAGGTTAACAAAGGTTGGAGTACAGCGGTACTCCTTTTTTTATGCCCATACCTTACAGGGAGGTTCACAAAAATGCCATTTTGATTGAAGTATTGCCAATAATACCCTATTTTTGCAATCGCCACCAAAGAAAATACCTTGTAACATTATGGAAAACAGAATGCATCGTACAGAAATTCAGATATATGTATCCCCCTTTCTCATTGTCATCTTTCTATTAATGAGCATTTCCTCATATGCACAGCAAATAATAGCCAAACAAATGCCTTTTCTGGAACAGCTGCCTTCCAATGAAGTAATAGACTTACATTAGGATCAGAATGGATTCATCTGGTTAGGAACTAAAAACGGCTTAGGGCGATATGACGGATACCAACTCCAGACTTTCAAATCAGATTTTAACCAGCCTCATTTATTAACCGATGATTTCATCTGGTGTTTTGCTGAGGATGATAATTGCCTGCTGGTAGGAACAAGACAGGGAGTTAATTTGGTGGATAAAAGTAACTATCAGATACGGCCATTCCCAGATACAGAAATCCAGAATACATGGATAAACTTCATGTTGGTAGATAGCCGGAAAGAACTATGGATATGTACCCGTAATCAGGTTTCTCACTACAATTCCGACTATTCGTTGAAGAAACGTTACGGAAATTTGATCCCGGCGGTTCCCAATAATGGTATAAACTCAATATATGAAGATCATTTCGGCAATATATGGGTATGCACATGGGGAGGAGGTTTATATAAGTATCTCAAGAATACAGATACATTTATGAGTTTCCCTACACTCGGAGTGAATAATAATCCGTTTAAAATATTTCAGGACAGAGATGACCAATATTGGATATTGACTTGGGGAGACGGTATCTACCGTTTTCATCCGGATGCAACAGAGGATAAAATGTACGCGCATCAAGAAATCTTCAATGAAAAACTGCACCTGCCTGAAACCGCCTTCTTCAGTGTAGTACAAGATGATGTTTACGGCTATATATGGGTATTCGGCTACCACGAACTCTATGCTTTCAAAGTGGTGGACGGACATCTGGAAAAAGTGGACCTCAGCTCGTATATGTTCGATTATAACAAAATGTTCAGCCAGATCATTAAAGACAGGGAAGGCAACCTTTGGGCCGGGGCTTATGACAGCGGGTATCACTTGCTAATGGGAAATCCTGCCATAGCTAATAACTTCCTGCCCAAACTGAAAAGACATGTAGGTTTCGACACGAATATAACCACTCTGGGTATTGACCCCAACAATGGGCTCTGGTTCAATCAGGAACGTTGGGGACTCTGCTGGTATGACATAGAACAGGATAAATTCTATGACTACTCGAATACAAATTCCGGAGTGCATAATGTAGGATATATCCTCCGTTCGAAACAGCCGGGAGAATTCTGGCTGGGATGCAGAGACCAACCCACCCTCTACAAGGCAAAACTAAACAGTAAAAGAGAAATTGAGTACCTACTGGCAAAGGACTTATATACACCAAAAGGGACTACTGGCAACATTACATCCATGTATGAAGACAGTAAGGGAAATTTATGGGTAGCTACCACCGGACAGCTCTATCTAAAACCGGATGGCAAAGACTTTATCATCCCCGAATTCTCTCTGCCCAACATTACATCTATTGCAGAAGACGGACACGGTAACATCTGGTTGGCAACCGAAGATTCCGGTTTACATAAGGTTTCTTTAGGGGATAAACTGAAACCGATTAAACAATACTCAACCCAGAATTCATCCTTACCCAGTAACAATATTGATAAGATAGTGATCCAGGAAAACCATCTATGGATCGCCACTACTCAAGGTTCCATCCTGAAAATGGATTTCAACTCAGAGACAATGAAGGACTTCAGTAGCTCATGCGGAATGACCGGACAGTCTATTTTAGGGATGAAACATGACAGGAATACCCTTTGGATACTAACAAACCGACAATTGACTGCCTACAATATCCAGTCAGATAGATACATTCATTATTCAAATTCAGACGAATCCGTTCAGATAAACTCGTTCAAGAAGGACGTCATAGACTTGTTCAACGGCAAGCTTTATGCCGGTGGGCATGGTGGCTTTGTATCGATGGCTTCCTCAAAATTCCCGTCTAAGAAGATCAATTCCAATCCGGTCATCATAACAGATATCAAGGTATCCAATAATTCTTTCTTCTTCAACCCCCAGCGCCAGTCGAAAGATTTATCAACCCGAAGCGTCTGGTTGGAGTCCGAAGATAACAATCTTGAAATCTTCTTCTCCGCTCTTCAATTTACAGCAACATCGAGAATAAGATACGCCTACAAGATGGATGGCGTGGACAAGGAGTGGGTATACACCGAAACCGGTAATCGGTCGGCTTTCTACAATAAAATTCCTAAAGGATATCATACTTTCAAGGTACGCTCTACAGATGAATACGGCTACTGGAAAGACGACGTCACAGAACTGCGTATCTATAAAAAGCCGGCTTGGTACGAAACATGGTGGGCATACGGTACCTATATAACTCTCATCATTCTGGTCCTTTATTCCATCATGTTCTATTACCTGCACAGGGTAAGACGGTCCGACCAGGTTAGATTCCAGAAAGAACTGACCAAGACTAAACTGGAATATTTCACCCACATAAGCCATGAACTGCTCACCCCGCTCACTACCATCAGTTGCGTAGCAGATGATTTGGAAGAAACAAAGGCATCTCCACAGGAAGATGTACATATATTGAAAAGTAATGTGCTCCGCTTAAAACGCTTAATCCAGCAAGTGCTAGATTTCCGGAAAGTAGAAAACGACTCGTTTGTACTCACCCCTACCTATGGCAATATCAGCAGCTTCATCCGTGAAATCTACCATACAGGCATACGACCGATCATTGAAAAGAAAAACCTTCATTTCAGTCTTCATCTGGAAGAAAAAGACATTTGGGGATATATGGACTTTGACAAAATAGACAAGGTTCTGTACAACATACTCTCGAATGCGGCCAAATATACACCTGCCGATAAAAAAGTAGAGCTGAATGTATCGACTCTGCAAAAGGATAATTCCCGATTCCTCCGGATAGAGGTGCAGGATGAAGGAATAGGCATAGACCAGAAAGAAATATCCAAGATATTCACTCCATTCTATGTGAACAAAACAGCTTATGCGCCTCAATCAAACGGTGTAGGGCTTTCATTAACCAAGAAACTGGTGACCTTGCATAAAGGAGACATCCAGGTAGAAAGCAGTATCGGAGAAGGTTCCAGATTCACTGTTCTAATCCCTATCGACCGGAATCATTATCCGGAAATAAAGGACATTATCGAAACCAGTGAAATACCGTCAACAGTACCGAATGAAGCAACAGAAGATACAGAAGAGAAAGAAGGTACGATATTACTGGTAGATGACAATGAAGAGTTCCTGCTATTGATGAAAAGAAAGTTGGCAACACACTACAATATACTCACTGCTACGAATGGGAAAAAAGCATTGGAAATTGTAAGAAGCGAAGACGTAAACCTGATGGTCAGCGACTATATGATGCCCGAAATGGATGGAATCGAGCTCTGTGCAACAATGAAACAGGACATCAACACCAGCCATATACCGGTGCTGATGCTTACGGCAAAGAATTCTGTGGAAGACCAGGTGAAATGTTTCAATGCAGGAGCAAACGGCTACCTGACGAAACCATTTGAAATGAAGATGCTGAATGCACGCATTGACAATCTGATGAGATCTAACCAGAAACGGCAAGAGAAGTTCAGAGTCGATACGGAAATCAATGTTGTAGCACTGGAATATCAGAGTACTGACGAGCAGTTCCTGGAAAAAGCCATCGAATGCGTTGAGAAGTATCTGGTTGAATCAGATTTTGATATAGATGCTTTCGCTTCAGAACTTAATGTCTCCAAATCCACTCTAAACAGGAAAATGAAGGTTATGACCGGGCTTTCACCTGTTGAGTTTATCCGGAATATCAGACTTAAACATGCCTGTACAATACTAAAAAAGCCTTTTGTGAATATATCCGAAGTGGCTTATGCCGTAGGTTTCTCCAATCCTAAATACTTCACAAAATGCTTCAAAAACGAATTTGATATGACTCCCACTGAGTATCAGAAAAAAGAAGAAGAGAAATCTTCAATGTAGATACTTTGAAAGGTGTCTTATGAATAAGACATAAATGCCAACCAGCCCACAAGCCACAGAGAAATAGCTGTATAAAAAGAGAATTCAAAGGCGCAATCTTTCAGATATCTGTTATATTGCGCCAATTCACTGCCAATAGAAGATTCAAATTTCGTCTCCATATCTGTTCTGAAAGCAAAATACAAAGGTTCAACAACCTTCTCCTCAAAAGTAAGGTTTAACAAGTGATTATACTTTTTCCGCTTGACAGGGAAAGTGAAATAACAGCTTTTTATCAGAAAATAAGTAGGAATAAGCAATATCCCTGCTAATAAGTAAGGCGCCTGAGGCAGAAATACTTCCAATATAAAATATACGGTATAATAAATCATTGCTCCCAAAAGAGAACCCATAACAATACTTCCAATCAAGGCTGCATTAGCCACAAAATAAATCAGAATAATAAAAATGACGGATATCGTTACAATCGTTTCGACAGAACAAACGGGCAACGGATTCTCCGTAAACGGAAGCCCATACACGACTAATGTAAATACAGAGATTAAAACAGGAATAATACAGAATATTGCCAGCAAAACAGGCACAGATGCAAGTATTCTGTTATGCATACGTATATCCCGAAGGTTCGTATTCAAAAAATCCGTGGCAACACGAAAGCCAGAGACGGCCGCATCTTTACTATCTATTTTTTCGATGAATTCGAGGTATTTTACAGTTTCCTGCTCATAAGTAAATTTGGGAGAAAGATCCTTAAAAGGGTCTTCCTGAAAAAAGACAGTCAGCCAGTCCTTCAGATATCCGTTTTCCAGTTCATTCCTGAGTTCTTTCCATGGAATAGCCTTCAAATCCTCCAGATCAGTTACATATTTATCGCTATCCTTGAAATAATAATAAGGCAAAGCTCCCAACCCTTTAATCATCTTGAAAGTAGCGATGATCCAGTTATAAGGTCCCGCTTTTCGAAGATTATCTTTAGATTCCAGTTCAAAACAGTAACTTATCCACTCAACCTTATCTTCATACACTTCCTTAGATTTCAGATAGAAATAAAGCCGCGAACCTTTCATACCCGAAAACATTCTGAGGATATTATCAACAGATTCGTGGTTCACATCATTCTCAGATGTATCCTTATAAACCATCAACTGTTGATTGATGAATTGGGCTATTTGCGTATACGTGAAATAATAATCACTTGCGGTTTCATCCATTTGCAGGGTGAAGGAAACTTTGGGATTTAAGGTATAAAGTACACCATAAGTCACGGCAGCATCGGATGTAGTGAAGCCTTCTAATTGAGTGCGTATCTTTTCTACCAATTCTTTATCACGGGCAGAAAGCCAGATCAGGAATGATTCTTCTGCCAGGTCATTCCACGAATCAGAGTTCAGAATGTTATTAGAAACATAATAAAGAATTTCCCCCGGAGTATTACAGTGTCCCGAATTTCCCTTTTCATCGGTCAATTCATAAGGACGCGAAGGATCAAGGGTATAGATCAAACGCCACAAAGCTTCCCGTTGTCGCCCCTCCTCATTGAACAACGGCGTAACTTTATCTGTAAGCTGATTCAAGCCGCGAGCATTGAAAAAAAGAAAAAGGGAATCATTAGAATTCACCAATGCCGTCTGATAGGTATTAAAATTCTTAATAAGAGATTGGGCTATTCCCTCAACTGTAGTTTGCGGACATCCATCAATATCATAATAGGGCATATCCAATACACTTTCTTCCCGGGCCCAACGACCAATTTCAGCAAAACCATAACGTTTTTCCGGCTGTGGTGCAGTCAATGCTCTTATCAATTGCAACGTATGTTCGGACAAGTCCGTTGGAAAAGGTAAATCCCCCGTACGTTTGCGCTGCATCAATTCAAATTCTCTCTCTTTAAATTCTTTCTCCCCCATCCACAGGCAGAGTAACACCATGCCAAGAGAGTAGAAATCACTCTTTGTATCAATCTCCACTCTGTTCTCACCGGGAACCGTATAATACATTTCAGGAGCTGCATAGATGCGAGTGCGTGCTTGGTCAGTACAGGCCACTCCATTCTGATCACATCTTACTGATATACCAAAGTCTCCCAGCAACACTTGCTTTTGACTTTCATCGGCAAAAAAGAAGTTACCCGGCTTGATGTCACGATGAATGAACCCATGCTTATGGCAAAAATCAATGGCAGCGGCTGCCTGTTTAGCTATTTCACAAAGCTTCCTTTCATTTCCCTTCAAGTTTATCTTATCCAGAGACCCGCCGCTACAATAGGTCATTATTTCATAATGCCTCAATTCATCGGAAACATGTGGATTATTCCACTGGCCGTGATCTATAATATCTACCAATAAACCGGAATGTGGAGTTTGTCTGATAATTTCCAGAATATGATGATTAGGGGGAGGTTCAATGCCAGCATAATAGAGCTTCAAGACATATTTTTCGCCCTTATTTTCCACCAAAAAGATCTGTGCTTCTCCCGTCCCTTCTGAAAGGATATCTATCACTTTGTAGTTCAGCCCACCAATTAAATACTCCCTATCATGTTGACGGGTGATAATCTCAATATCTTTTTGCTGTTCGACACGCAGGGTTTTATCCGCACTATCTGCTGGGCGGAGAGTTATATCATGATCCGCATCACCAGGACGCAATGTTTTATCAATGTCTCCCAAGTCACTCATAGTCCTATATAAATTACAGATTTTAAACTTCCAAAGATATCATTTATTCATGGAATACGATGAATACATATAAAAAAACGCACGGATTATCATAAAATAAGTGTCTTTTTGACGCAGTTAAGGTATACAAATAACGCATTCCTCGCTCTGTATCCCTTTCTGCCTCATTTGAGTACTCTTCCCGGTTCTTTTCTATATTTATTTGCACCGGCCTTAAAGACCGTAAATCAGCAATAAGGACAAAGAGTTTCAGTGACCAATCCTTTTAATAATAATATATATGAAAGACAAATTTCTCAAATCAATCCAAAGAAAGAGCTGGCTGTTGCTGGCCTTGTTCTTCATCAGCAGTTGTAGCAATGAAGACATCGTGAAACATCCCGTCATCACCAACAAGTATGATCCCTCAAAGCCTCAGGCACTGACCGGCTTTATCCCGGAAAAAGGAGGAATAGGTGACAAAATCATTGTTCAGGGAAACTTCGGTACAGACCTGTCCAAAATGAAAGTGCTCTTTGCCGATACCAAAGAGGCTAACATCATATCAAGTGACGGAACTTCAATTTACTGTACCGTACCTAAACAACCAGGCGGTAATAATTCTGTTAAAGTCATTGTAGACGATAAAGAGCTTACCATCGACAAAACATTTGCCTACACGCAGGTACAGAAAGTCTCTACAGTTTGCGGAACCTACAATAAAAGAGGAGATACCGATGGAAACATCTACGATGCACTATTCAATAATGTATTTGCTGTCGGCATAGTGGCAGGAGACAACATTGTAGCAGTAGAATCGGACAAGCAACGGGTACGCCTGATTTCAGAGAGCGAAAACCTGGTTACAACCCTGATAAGTGGATTCAAAGCAGGTAAACCTGCAATCAATAAAAACCGTGATAAAATGTATTTTATTGATGTCAAATCAGCTAAAGTGTATATCCTGCGCCGTGAAAATAGTTGGCAACCGGAGCTATTGCGCGAAGGTATCACCGAATTATCCGCCAACAGTGGTGAAACCTGGTCCTGCGTTATTGACGATGAAGAAAAATACCTCTATACAAGAAATCACCTGGGAATCTTCGTACGTATCAATCTGACTGAAAAAGATGATAGCGGACAGTACAAAGTAGAAAAACTCCTTGAACACCGCTGGGACTTTGAAGCTTGGGTTTCCGACCATTGTAGCTATCTGGCTTATAGCCGTGTAGAAGATTGCTTCTATTTTGCAGAAGACAGGACACATGCTGTATACCGGATTAAGCAGAACGCCGACGGCACATGGTCGGACGAAAGATATGCCGGAAACGGCTGGCCTAGCCAAACCAATACGGAAGGTTATCGGGAAGACATACAGTTTGCCTGGCCAAATGGAGTAACTGTTGACAATGAAGGCAACATATATGTAGTAAACGCAGGCGGACAATCCATCCGAAAAATATCCTACCCGGATGGCTACGTAACAATTGCTGCCGGCGGCACCATGTCGGGCGAAACTGAAACAGACGGACTTCCACTGGAATGTACATTCCTATACCCCAAAGATATAGCTATGGATTCTGAAGAAAACTTCTATATAGCCGGAGGTGCAGGATTGAATGTGCGTAAACTCGCTATAGAATAAACTCCTTCCCGTAAATCAATAAATAAACTAATATATGAAAAATAGATTTTTCCTTATACTTTCATTCCTATTGCTTGCAAGTGTGCTTCCACTTGCCGCACAGAATGGTTTCACCGTATCCGGTATTGTGATGACGGAGCAAGGTGAAGAATTACCCGGTGTTACGATTCAATATAAAAACAATCCTTCCAAAGGAGCTATCACGGATGTTGATGGTAATTTCCGCATGGACAATGTTCCCACCAATACAGTATTGGTGTTTACCTACATAGGTTATGCACCCCAGGAACTGGTGGTAAACGGAAATAAAACCAAGCAAAAGATTGCACTGAAAGAAATTGTAAATGAGACCGATGAGGTAGTGATTGTAGGTCGTGGTACTCAACGTAAAATCTCGGTAGTAGGTGCGGTAACTAACGTAAAGGCATCTGATTTACAAGTTCCTTCATCCTCGGTAACAAACATGTTGGGAGGTCGTGTACCGGGCATCATTGCCGTAACCCGAAGCGGTGAGCCTGGCAATGACTTCTCTGAATTCTGGATTCGTGGTATCAGTACTTTCGGTGCAGGTGCATCCGCTTTAGTGTTGATTGACGGTGTAGAAGGCGACCTGAATATACTTGATCCTGCCGATATTGAAAGTTTCACCATCCTGAAAGATGCTTCCTCTACAGCTGTATATGGTGTACGCGGTGCCAACGGTGTGGTACTCGTTACAACAAAGCGCGGTAAATCGGGTAAACTGAATATCAGTGTGAAAAGTAATGTCGGGCTTTCCTATTCTGCACGCAATCCCGAATATGTGGACGGATATACATACGCACAACTGGCCAACGAAGCCTCCGTTGTACGAGGTGGACGTCCTGTATATAGTAATGCCGAGTTAAACCTGATAGAAACAGGACTGGACCCGGATTTATATCCCAATGTAAACTGGCGCGATGTCATGCTGAAAGATTATGTATGGAACAATCAGCATCACATCAGTATCAATGGTGGTGGAACGAATGCACGTTACTACATGAGTGTGGGCCTCCAACACAAGGATGCCATCTATAAGCAAGATAAAGGAATTAAAAACTATGATAATAGTGTAGGTTATAATAAATACAATTTCCGCGCAAATATCGATGCTAACCTAACCAAAAGTACTATTATTGAGCTGGGCTTATCAACAGAGATTGTAACCAACTCTTTCCCCGGATATGCCAATGATACGAAAGCCTTGTGGCAAACACAAGCCAACCTGACCCCTGTGACCGTTCCGGTACTTTATTCGGATGGTTCGCTTCCAGCCTACGGTGCCAGTGCTGACCAACAGAACCCATATATCTTACTAAACTATACAGGTTATAAGAAGAGAAATGAAACGACAAGCAGTATCCGCCTACGCCTTGAACAAGATTTTGACCAATGGATAAAAGGTCTGAAGGCGGAAGCCACCATGTCAATCAATACTTTTTCTTCCCTCTTACAGTCTCAGACAAAAACTCCCGCACTCTATTATGCTCAAGGAAGAAACAGAGATGGCTCTTTGAACCTGATAGAAAAGATCGCTAGAACAGACGATAAATACGAATCTACCAATTCAACCACACGGAAAATCTATTTCGATGCCCGTATAAATTACAACCGTTTATTCAACGAACAGCATCGCGTAACCGGATTACTTGATTTTTATATGGAAGACTTCATTACCGGTGAAGCACAAACACTTATTGCATCCATTCCTAAAAGATACACAGGTTTAGCCGGCCGTGCCACTTATGCTTATAAAGACACTTACTTCTTGGAAGGAAACATCGGCTATACCGGTTCAGAAGCATTTGAAAAAGGACAAAAATTCGGTGTATTCCCTGCAATCTCAGCAGGTTGGGTGCCCACACAATATGAATGGGTACAGAAGAATCTGCCTTTCATCAACTTCTTTAAAATCAGAGCTTCTTATGGTATCGTAGGTAACGACCGACTTACCAATGATAACAGCATACGCTTTCCGTTCCTTTCCACCATGAAAGAAGGTAGCGGAGCAGGTATCTGGGGAAGCGGTCAAACTATTTATGAAGACCAGGAGGCTTCTCAGAATCTGCGTTGGGAGAAAGCCAAGAAGGTCGACATAGGTATTGACGGACAGTTATTCAATAATAGCGTAGACTTTACTATCGACTTCTTTAGCGAACGCCGTACAGGCATCTTCCAACAGCGTGCCAGTATCCCTGACGAAATGGGATTAGCTACATTACCTTGGGCAAATGTAGGTGAAATGAAAAGCTGGGGAGCTGATGGCAACATCTCATATACCTATCGATTCAAAAATGATATGAGTCTGACAGGCCGTGCTAACTTCACTTACTCTAACAACAAACTGCTTGAATACGAACAAAGTGGTATCAAATACCCCTATCAAGCATGGAAAGGAACACCTTGGGGGACTCAACGAGGACTGGTGGCCTTAGGATTATTTAAAGACCAGGCAGACATTGATGCAAGTCCCAAACAGACTTTCACAAGCAATGTAATGCCAGGAGACATCAAATACAAAGATATCAATGGAGACGGCAAAATTGACAGTTACGATGAAGTACCTATCTGTTATTCTAACGTACCACGCCTGCAATACGGATTCGGTTTGGAATTTCATTGGAAAAGACTAACCGTAAGTGCCCTGCTTGAAGGAGTAGGTCAAGTAAACTTCCTGTATGGAGGAAACGGCTTCCACCCTTTCAACGGTGGACAAACAGGAAACATACTCAGCATTGTGGCAGATGCCAGCAATCGTTGGACACCGGCTTCCTATTCCGGAACCAAGGACACGGAAAATCCAAACGCGCGTTTCCCACGTCTCACTTATGGAGAGAATAAAAACAATAATCAGGCATCCACATTCTGGATTGCAGACGGATCTTATGTACGTTTGAAGAATGTACAAATCATGTATGACATCACTCTACCATGCTTCAAGAAAATCGGTTTGCAAGGCTGTCAGATCAGTTTGATCGGTGATAATCTTCACTGCTGGGACAAAATTAAATTATGGGATCCAGCACAAGCGTCTGACAACGGTGCGGTATACCCACTACAACGCGTATTCACCATACAGGCAAATCTTCAATTCTAATATAAAAAACGAAATCATTATGAATACTAAATATACATTTAAAGCTCTTCTTTGCAGTATGTTCATTTGGGCGGGAGTAAGTCTTGGATTAAGCTCATGCGAGTCTTATCTGGATGTAGATTCCTACTTTTATGATCAAACTAATATCGACTCTATCTTCCAGAGCAAAGTACGTGTCAACGAATATATTAATGGAATTGCCACTAAACTTCCGAATGAGAGTAAACTGTTCACTGAATCTTCCTTCCCATTCGGTATGGCCTCCGATGAATGTTTTGCCTCTTGGCCAGAGGATTATGGCGATAGTGGTAACCGACATTCTGCAATGGCATTATTATTAGGAAACGAAACACCGCAAAGTGCACACTATAATAATTGGGTAACTTTTTACCAAGGCATTCGTAAAGCCAACATTGTACTAACCCGCATCAATGAGTGCAAAGAGCTATCGGATATGGAACGTCGTGACTATACAGGCCGCGCTTACTTCCTGCGTGGTTATTTTTACTTCAGTTTGCTACGCCAATATGGCCCCGTGCCCATTGTTCCAGACAAACCTTTTGATGCCGATACTCCGTCTGAAGAAGCTTCAGTAGAGCGAAACACTTATGATGAATGTGTAGATTATATTTGCAATGATATGGAAAAAGCATCAGAATTCCTTCAAGAAACCCGTACACAGCAGTTCCAAAATATTCCGACAAAAGGTGCAGCATTAGCTGTCATTTCGCGTTTGTGCCTTTATGCCGCAAGTCCATGGTATAACGGTAACAACCGATATACAGACTGGAAAACCTCGGATGGACGAAACTATATCTCTCCAACCAACGATAACTCTAAATGGGGGAAGGCCGCCGTAGCTGCAAAACGTGTCATCAATATGGATAAATACAAACTTTATACGACTGCGCGTACAGAAAGAACTCAAAAACTTCCGACCAACATTCCACAGGAGAGTTATCCCAATGGAGCTGGTAACATTGATCCTTACGCATCGTATAAGACCTTGTTCGACGGTTCTGTCAATGCAGAGTTAATCCCAGAATACATTTATTATTGTGATGCCATAACTGGTGGAGACTCCCCACAGTGGTTAGCAACACCAACTGCCTTAGGAGGTGCCAACGGTATAAATCTCTGTATGGATTTGATTGATTCCTACAAAATGATAGATGGATATGACATACATCATTCCAGCGCAAACTATCCTTACCCTGATGCTTCTCATGCAGGTGATCCGATAGATATTGCTTACAGAGTATCTGACGGCTATACCGTGAATGGCAATGTAGCCAAAGTAGATGCCTACCGTGAACCTCGCTTTTACGCAACCATAGGATATAATCATTGTATCTGGCCTGGAACTTCTTATGTGGGCAATGACCCGGTAACAAATGTGGAAGTAACTTATTACTCTGATGGTAATGCAGGCCCCCTTCCCGAATATCCGGACAACTACAACCGTACAGGCTATACCCTCCGCAAATACATCAATCAGGAAGATAACATGAAAGGCTCCAGTCGTGCCAAAACATTTGCTGTATTCCGTTATGCGGAAACCCTCCTCAACTATGTAGAAGCTTTAAATGAATTGGAAGGAAGTTATACGGATGAAGCCACAGGTATCACCGTGACCCGCAATACAGAAGAAATAAAGAAATATTTCAATATGATACGTTATCGTGCCGGCATGCCGGGCATTACCGATGCCGAACTGAACAGCAGAGATGACATGCGTGAAGCCATCAAGCTGGAACGTAAAGTGGAGTTTGCCCTCGAAGGACTTCGCTATCACGATTTACGCCGTTGGGGCGATGCGGACGCAGCTTATAATACAAAGATTATCGGTTGGAACACCAAAGCCAGAGTAAACAACCGTAGCGGATTCTACACCCGTACAATATGGGATTCAGAGAGAATACAGAAGCGTGTATTTACACAGAAGATGTACTTCTTTCCCATCCCACAGACAACGTTGGATCATAATGCAAAACTGGTTCAGAATCCAGGCTGGTAATTAACTTCAATATTAAGACAATTATGAAAAAGCATATTTTATTTTCATTAGCGATAGGTTCACTCTTTATGCTCACCGGATGTGAGAACACCAATGTTTGGGAAGAGGAACAGTATATAAAACAAGCCTATCTGGTAGGTATCGGAGAAGAAGGAGCATTAGTGACCCGCAACGTCAACTATGCGGACGAAAGTGCAGAAACTTTCGTATCGGTAGGCACTAGCGGCTCATTGAATCCGGATGGGGACATTCACTGTACATTGATTGAAGATCCCTCAGGCATCACTTCTTACAATCAAAAATATAAATCGAGTACGGAAATCCAATATCAGGCACTTCCTACGGCTAATTACAACATATCTTCAATGAATGCGGTGATCCGTGCCGGAGAATCCTATACCCGCATACCTGTCGCCATCCACCCGGAAGGATTACATTGTGACTCCTTATACGCCCTTCCGCTGAAAATGGAATCTTGCAAGGAGTATCCCGTTGCACAAGCTGAAACAGTGGTTCTGTTCGCTATAAAGACCTACAACAACTACTCGGGATACTACAATTACATCGGTACCAACAACGGAGCTTCCTTTAGTTTGATTCGTAATGCCGTTGCCGTAAACAAGAATACAATTCGTATTTATTATACAGGTACTGAGGAACTGGCAAGAGCGAAAGATACCGGACTCACCATTACAGTGAACGAAGATAACACACTCAGCCTTGCCGGATGGAAGAACCTGAATGTTACGGAGGGAAGCGGAAGCTACGATCCTCAAAACAAAACATTCAGCTTTACATGCAAGGTGAATGGAAATGAAGTGGAAGCCTACTTAATATCGGCAACGGCAAGCGAAGAATAATCGTAGCCGGAAAGGATATATTAAAAACCACCACAGATTATACAGATAAAAACAGATACTTGCTCTTCAATATAAACAATCTGTGAGTATCAGTATAATCCGTGGTGAATTATTAATTACATAAACGAACTATTATCATGAGAGAAAAAAACATCAAAAGAGTGTTCATGTGTTGCCTCACCGCTTTGGCTGCTAATACCTATGCCCAGAATTTCAATTGGATCAGCAGCACCGAAGGCAACACTTGGAAACAATCAAAAGTGAAATTACAATCGAGCGCCGGCCAAACCCCGCTTTTAGATATCAGCGGAACGGAAGAAGGCACCACATTCAAAGCATGGGGAACCACCTTTAACGAACTGTGCTGGGATGCCTTGAATATGCTCACCCGTGATGAACAGGATGACCTGTTGAAGAAAATGTTTTCCCCTGAAGGAGAACTTCGTTTCAACAGAGACCGCATTTCGATGAATGCCAATGACTATGCCCGCGACTGGTATAGCTGCGATGAAGTATCAGGCGACTTCCAACTGAAGTATTTCAACATCAACCGTGATAAACTGGCTATTATCCCCTTTGTCCGTGCAGCGCAAAAGTATAATCCGGGTATGACTTTCTGGATGTCTCCCTGGTCACCTCCCAGCTGGATGAAAATTAACAATGACTATCCGGTTCGCAGCGACAGGACTAATAAGATGTCGCCTCTGTCCGATGTAGTACTCTATGAGGATAATACGGAGACACGCGATAACGTCTTCCCCCGGCAACTCGCAGTGAATGACTACATGATTCAGGACCCACGCTATCTGCAAACTTATGCCAACTTCTTCTGCAAATTCATTGATGCTTATAAAGAACAAGGAATTCCCATCGATATGATCATGTATCAGAATGCATATAATGCGGCCAGCCGGTATATTAATGTGATCAATACCCTGCTGGATTCCGTTATCAGCATGGCATAGTAAAAGGAGGAATGAAGGATGCCATCCACATTTTTGGGATTAAATACTTCATACCGCGGATTAGTGGCATCTAACTCCGGGTTAAATACAACAGCAAATAACATTTCCAACATTGAGACTGCCGGTTACAGCCGCCAGAAGGTCAATCAGGTGGCGTCCAGCGCAATCAGAACTTATACTTCTTACGGATGTGTAGGAACCGGTGTAGATACGCTGGCAGCAGAACGAGTAAGAGATGTATTCTATGATATCAAGTACTGGAACAACAATTCCAAGCTGGGGGAATATGATAAGAAGCAGTACTATGCAGCGATCATTGAGACCTATCTGAATGATACGAAGGGAACCAATGCGGTAAAAGGCTTCACAAGTATCTTTGATGAGTATGAGGCTGCGATGGAATCACTGGGGACCAATACCGGTGACAGCAGCTATGCATTGGATTTCATTGGAAAAGCAGGTAATCTGTGTGAATATTTCAATCTTTTATATAATAACTTCAAATCCATGCAGACCGATGTAAATGATGAGATTAAGATTAAGGTAGATGAAATCAATGGTATTGCACAGGAGATTGCGACTCTGAATAAAGAAATCAATACCATCGAGATGGATGGTGTCAGCGTAGCCAACGAATTGCGTGATAAACGTGATCTGCTGGTGGACGAGTTATCTGCTATCGTAGATGTATCTGTAGAGGAAAAAGACATTATCGATGCAAAAACCGGCGAGGCCTCCGGCGTGACTGCCTTTTCCGTCAAGATAGCAGGAGGACAGACACTGGTTGACTGCTATGATTACAGACAGCTGCAGTGTGTACCGAGAGATACCTATCAGCAGGTCAATGCCAATGATGCAGAAGGACTTTATGATGTAAGCTGGACTGATACAGGGGATGACCTGGGCGTACATGCCAAGTCCACACAGGGAGAATTAAAAGGACTCTTTGAAATGAGGGATGGCAACAATGGAGAGGCTTTTAACGGAAGAGTATCCAAGGTAGACCCGGATAACCAGACTGTATCTGTGAAAGTAACAGATTCTTATCTGTTAGATATGTGCAAATCAACACTTCCACTGACTAACGGTAAGATTACCCTCAGTGGTAAGGAATACTATTATAAAGAGTGGAGCTTCCAGCTGTCTGAGGATGGCAAGTCTGCTACTTATACTTTCCAGCTGGATGAAGAGAAGAATACACTCAACAATGCAGAACCTATTTCTACCAGCCTTACCTATGAAAAAGCCAAAATAGGAGAGCAGGTGAACTATCAGGGTATTCCTTATTATATGGAACAGATGAATGAGTGGGTCAGAAACTATGCAGAGTCTTTTAACAAGCTTTACGGAGTAAAGGGAGCAACAGACTACAGAGGAGACGACCATACAGGAGCAATCTTCTATACTGGTACGAATACTGTAAAT
>ERZ826016.2019-NODE-2019-length-16894-cov-8.647723_pt1 | contig 16894 bp, 10 predicted proteins | sample MGYA00519872_ERZ826016 | MGnify/ENA primary metagenome ERZ826016 (study PRJEB31778, sample SAMEA3449218) | human gut metagenome | biome: human gut; feature: human-associated habitat; material: faeces | place: United Kingdom | collected 2010/2012 ... | reverse complement strand
TGGGTCCACAGATCCAGCCGCTTTTCTGTGAGCCACGGCAGCGCGGCATCCGGCTGCTTTGCCAGTGCCGTGGCAAAATACCATGCCCGCATCATATTGATATAGTATTCCGTGCTGCGCACATCGGCCACCCATTCCAGATATTCCGGCCGGAATGCATCATCCAGATAATAGCGCATCAGCATCTCCATGCCATAGCGCACGGTGTATGCCTCACCCGAATCCAGCCAGCGGCGAATGGGCACCAGCAGCTCCTTCTTGTGCTTTGCAAACGCTTTGGGACAGAAGCAGTCGCAGGTGGCCCAGTTGTTGATGTAGGGCAGGAACGCCTCCGTTTCAGCCAGAGCCCTGTCGTAGTCCCGGATGAGCTCGATCAGGAACGCGTGGAGGTTGTTCTCTTCGTAGTATCCATGCGGCAGGGCCTGTAAAAACACCTCTGCCTGCGCTGTGCCCGCGAGCTGTTTTGCCAGCCTGCGCAGAGCCGGAACGCGCACGCCAATCACCGTTTCCGGTGGCACGGTGGGCATCAACGCACTGTGAAAGGTGCGGTATGCTTCATCCCGCAGGGTAAACAGCTGCGCACGAATGATCTCTGCTTCCGGCTCCATCCTCTCTCCCTCCGTTCTTTTCTATTGTAGCAGAGCCGTATGGAAAAGCAAGGCCGTTCCGGCATTCTTTTCCGGTGCTTTAAGGAACACACAAAAATTGGGCTGGACATTTGCGCCGGAACATGCTATAATATCGTTCGTAAATGCGGGCATCGTACATCGGCTAGTATATCAGCCTTCCAAGCTGAGGAGGTGGGTTCGATTCCCATTGCCCGCTCCATGCAAGCAAAAAGAGCTCAGGTCATTTGGACCTGGGCTTTTTTATTTGTTTTGTTCATGCAAAAAAGGGGCCGCGCATTTGTTTCTGCGCGGCCCCCTGATTTTTATGCACTCAGACGAAGGAGAAATACAGAGCGCCTGCTGCTGCGCCCACGTTGGCGACGCCGAGCAGTGCACCGCCCAGCGAGCTGAAGTAGATCTTGGCCGAGTCGATCATGAGGTTGCCGTTGATGGTGCCCTCTTCTTCAGGGTACTGCTCCGGATACTGCTTCTGCACCTGCGCTGCAACAGAGCCGATGTTCGCCATGTTCACATAGGCCAGCAGACCTGCACCGGTGCCAAGAACCGACGCCAGCACGCTGCTGATCTGGCCTTTCTTGATGGCATTCACAACGTTCACGATAGCAAGCACGCCCATGGTCACGTTCATTGCCGTCGAGATCCAGTTGCCGACCGTTTCTGCGTCGAGTGCGCCGCCGGTCGTATATTCCAATTCCTCTTCGCTGAGGAGTGCGTAGCTGTTTGGATAAGTCATCATTTTTCTTTACCTCCAAATGATCGTTCGAGAGGGGTCCATTTGTTCCCATTATAGAGGCTGCGGAAAAATCTGTCAAGAGACGAAACTTTTGTCCAAACACACGAAACCGCCGCACAGCGAAGTTTTTACGCTTCGCGTACAGCGGTTTCACGAGGATTTCACGTTTTATCCCCGGTGTTCACTTTTCTTCCGTCTCCGACTTCTGCTGCTCCTGCTCGGCGCGGAGTTTCCGGATGCGCTTTTTCTCGCTTTCGACGCGGGGCCAGGGCCAGGAGAAGCCCTCGTTCTCGCGGCACCATTTGACCAGCGGATAGAACGAGAACGCCAGACCGAACAGATACAGCAGCACGTACAGCACTGCATCCAGCGTGAACAGGGCGTCCAGCGCGGCGATGACCGACATGATGCAGCCCGCTTTCAGGAAGAACAGGCCGTTCTGCCGGCAGTATTCGTCGAAATGTTCCGCCTTGACGGCCCGGCGGCCCTGTTCGCCCCAGACGCGAGGGTTCTTCATGACCGTGTAGCCGTAAAAGACCATCATCAGACCGCAGGTCAGTTGAAATCCGAAAAACATAGCGTACCTCGTTCCAGTTTAGTCGTCGTAGCCCTCGAACAGCGGCTTCATGAAGGGCAGGAAGTCCAGCGTTGCGAAGTAGTCGCGCGGGGTCTCGGCACGGCGGATGAGACGGTGGGAGCCGTCCTCACAGAGCAGCACTTCGGCGCACCACAGTTTGCCGTTGTAATTGTAACCCATGGCCGAACCGTGGGCACCGGTGTCGTGGATATAGACCAGGTCGCCGATGTCGATCTTGGGCAGCATCCGGTCGATGGCGAACTTGTCGTTGTTCTCGCACAGGCCGCCGACCACGTCGTACTTGTGGTCGCAGGGCGCATGTTCCTTGCCCAGCACGGTGATGTGGTGGTAAGCGCCGTACATGGCCGGGCGCATCAGGTTGGCCGCGCAGGCATCCAGACCGATGTACTCCTTGTAGATGTGCTTTTCGTGGATGGCCGTGGCCACCAGCGCGCCGTAGGGGCCGGTGGTGAAGCGGCCCATCTCGGTGAAGATGGCGACATCGCCCATACCGGCAGGCACCAGGATCTCCTCAAACTTCTTGCGGACGCCCTCGCCGATGGCCATGATGTCGTTCTCGGTCTGGTCGGGGCGGTACGGGATGCCCACGCCGCCGGACAGGTTGATGTAGGCGATGTGCGCACCGGTAGCCTTTTGGACGCGGACCGCCAGCTGGAACAGGATGCCGGCCAGCTCCGGATAGTAGGCGTCGGAGATGGTGTTGGAGGCCAGGAAGGCGTGGATGCCGAAGTTCTTTGCGCCCTTCTGCATCAGCTTCTTGTAGCTCTCGATCATCTGCTCCTCGGTCATGCCGTACTTGGCATCACCGGGCTTGTCCATGACCTGGAAGCCTTCTTCGCTCTCGCCCAGCTGGAACGTTCCGCCCGGATTGTAGCGGCAGAAGATGTTCTCCGGCACACCGGCCACACGGTCGAGGAAGTCCACCATGGTGGCGTCATCGAGGTTGATGTAGGCACCCAGCTCGTAGGCTTTCTTCATATCCTCGACCGGGGTCTGGTTGGAGGAGAACATGATGTCGCTGCCGGTAAAGCCGCAGACTTCGCTGAGCATCAGCTCGGTCAGGGAGGAGCAGTCCACACCGCAGCCCTCTTCCTTCAAAATCTGCAGGATGACCGGGTTGGGCAGCGCCTTGACGGCGAAATACTCGCGGAAGCCCTTGTTCCAGCTGAAGGCCTTGTTGATGCGGCGGGCGTTCTCCCGGATGCCTTTCTCGTCGTAGACGTGGAAGGGGGTGGGCACGTCCTGAATGATGTCCTGAGCCATCGACTCAGTCAAAAACGGTTTCTTTTCCATGATATACATCCCTCTCATATATTTTTACACGGCCGAATGCCGTGCAGCCAGCAGTTCACAGCTTGAGGTTCTCTCGGGTGGGGGTAAAGGTAGGCACCATCTTGGCCAGCTGGGCCACGACGTTGTCGTCGTTGTGCTCGGCGGCGGCAGACAGCTCCTGAAGCTGCTGATAGAACTCGCCAAGGTCGATGTTCCGGGGCGGTGCCACGAAGATCTTATTGTGGCCGGTACGGCGCATCTTGTCCTGTTCCTCGTCCATCATCAGCTCTTCGTAGAGCTTCTCGCCGGGGCGGAGACCCACGATCTTGATGTCCATATTCACGCCCGGCTCATAGCCGTAGAAACGGATGAGCTGCTTTGCGAGGTCCATGATCTTGACCGGCTCACCCATATCCAGCACATAGATGCTGCCGCTCTCGGCCAATGCGCCGGCCTGCAGCACCAGCTGCGCGGCCTCCGGGATGGTCATGAAATAGCGCTCGATGTTGGGGTCCGTCAGGGTAACGGGGCCGCCCTTTTTGATCTGCGCCTCGAACAGCGGGATGACGCTGCCGTGGCTGCCCAGCACATTGCCGAAGCGGACCGCCACGCACTTCATGTCGGTATTGCCCGCAAAGGTCTGGATGAGCATCTCACAGATGCGCTTGGTGCAGCCCATGACGCTGGTGGGGTTGACGGCCTTGTCCGTGGAGAGCTGAACGAACCGCTCCACGCCGTGCTCGCTGGCACTGGTGAGCAGATTCTTCGTGCCCAGCACGTTGTTCTTGACGGCCTCCGCCGGGCTGACCTCCATCAGCGGCACATGCTTATGCGCCGCCGCGTGGAAGACCACCGTGGGATGATACGTCTCGAATACCTCGTCCAGACGCTTTTTGTCGCGGATGGAGCCGATGAGCACCGTGACCGGGATGTCCCGGCCATACTTCTGCTGCAGCTCCATCAGCAGCTCGTAGGCGCAGTTCTCGTAGATATCAAAGATGAGCAGTTTGCCGGGCTGAAAGCGCATCACCTGACGGCAGAGCTCGCTGCCGATGGAGCCGCCGCCGCCCGTGACGAGGACGGTCTTGCCGGTCAGGTAGCCGGAGATCTGCTCCATGTCCAGCGTAACTTCCTCGCGGGAGAGGAAATCGGCGGTGTTCAGCTCGCGGAACGCATTCTGCTGCGGCGCACCGGTGCCCACCAGCTGCGGGTCGCTCAGGATCTGGACCGCACAGTGGGTGGAGACGCAGAGGTCGATGACATGGTTCAGTCGGCTGCCCTGCAGCGTCGGGATGGCGATGATGATGCTGTGGATGTTGTATCTCTCGCAGACCTGCGGGATCTGCTCCAGTGTGCCCCGCACCGGGACGCCGTGGATGGTCTGGCCGAACTTGGCCGGGTCATCGTCCACAGCCGCGACCGGGTGGCCGTAGCTCTCGTTGGATTTGCAGACATTGATCGCCCACGCACCGGCCTCGCCTGCGCCCACGATCAGCACCGGGCGGTTCGGGTCCTTGGACGGAACACCGCGCACCCGCTCGCCGATGGGGTGGTTCAGGAACAGCCGCCAGGCAAGGCGGCTCCCGCCCACCAGCAGGAAGATGAGCACCGCCGCCATCGCGTTGGCCGAGTCGAACAACACGCCGTGGATGAGGCCATGGTTCACGAAGTAGACCACTGCCGTGGGCACTGCGATCATGCCCGCCAGACGGATGAGGTCGCGCTCGCCCGCGTACTTCCACAAGATGGAGTACAGCCCGCCCACCAGAAAGCTGATCAGATAGAGCGCCGTGATCCAGGGCAGGTTCTCATACAGCAGAGCCCGGTTGTGGGGCCACCAGGCTGCTTCCACCGCACCGTCTGCGCGGAGCAGCAGCGCAAAATAAAAGCTGAACAGGATCAGCGCCGCATCCAGCACCACCAGAAACGTCCGGCGCAGCCCGACCTGCGGCGTGATTTTTTTGATATTCTTCACGGAAAATCCTCTTTATCTTCGGCGCTCATTCTGCGCCGGTTCATTTTCCAGGCCAGCGGGAAAAGAGCCTGCTGCACCATGGTATCCATTGTATTATACTCGTTTCGTGCCCCGGTGTCCAGAAGATTTCATCGTCCGGGTCGATTTCATGCCTTTTTCGCCTTCTGCCGGGCCCGGTCCGGGTGGAGCGCGGCCCGCACCTCGGCCCCCAGACCCAGCGGCCAGGCGGCGGCCAGCCCCGCCAGCCCCATGCCGCAGCAGCCGATGCACAGCGCCGCCAACTGCTCCGGCGTCTCCCCGGCCTGCCAGCCGGACAGCATTTCCCGGAGAAACACCCCCGCCCCGGCCGACACGCCCGCCGCCAGCAGCGGTGCCCCCAGCCAGCGCATCAGCGCCGGACGCATCCTGCTGACCCGCAGCAGACGGGCCGTGTTGGCCAGGCAGGTATATACGCTGGACAGCAGGATGACGAACAGGAAGCCTTTCATCCCGAACCGGGGCAGCAGCACCATCACCCCCGCGATGCGCAGCACGGCATCCCACAGGCTGTACCGGAACACGGCCTTCTGCTCCCCTACCCCCTTCATGGCACCGTCCACCATGCTTTCCAGATACATCAGCGGCATCGCCGGGCCGAGCACGGTCAGATAGAAGCCCGCCTCGGACCCATCCGGCCCGTAGAACAGCCGGGCAGCCGCCGCTCCCCACACCCAGAACACCGCCCCCGCCAGCGCGGAGAAGTAGCCCGTGAGCCGGAGCATCCGATCCAGCAGCGCCGAAAGCCGCCCCGTCTCGCCCCGGATATGCGCCTGCGTGATCTCCGGCATCAGCAGAACGGACAGGCTCCCCAGCAGCCCGAACGGAAAGGTCAGCAGGGGCAGGGCCATTCCCTTCAGGTTTCCATACTGGGCCACGGCGGCACTGCGGCCCCCCGCATCCAGCAGATAGACCGTCAGGCAGGCGGGCACCAGCATGTTCTCCGCCGTGTGGAGCGCACTGGCAAGGCAGCGCCCGCCCTCCACGGGCCAGAGAATCTCCCACAGGCGCTTTGCCGGGTCCATGGGGCGTCGGGCCGGGCCCGCACCGAATGCGGACACCGCCTCCCGCCGGTAAAACAGAAGCATCAGGCAGGCCGATACCGTCTCGCTGAGGGCCGTTGCCGCCAGAACGGCCGTGCACTTGCCGCCCACGTCCAGCGCACCGCCCCGCTCCAGCGCGAACCAGATGGCCGAGATGCGGACCGTCTGCTCCACGAGCTGGCTCACCACGTTGGGGCCGACCTGCCGCCGGGCAATGAAAAAGCCGCGCAGCACCGCAGAGACCGCCATCCAGGGCAGGCCGAATGCCGCCGCCCGCAGCGCACCGGCGGCGCGGACATCACCCAGCCACCATGCAGCGGCCAACTCCGCCAGACCGAACTGCCCCGCCCACGCAGCGCTGCCCAGCAGCAGCGCCGCCCCCAGCAGACGGAGCAGCATCCCGCGGGCCTCGGCCCGGCTGCGGCTCAGCTCCTCGGCCATCAGGCGGGTGGCCGCCACCGAGACGCCGGACGTCGCCAGCGTGACGAAGAGCGAGTACACCGCCAGCACCAGCTGGTACAGGCCCATCCCCTCGCCGCCCAGCGCATTGGCCAGCCAGATGCGCAGCCCCATCCCGGCCAGCCGGAGCACCACATCCGCCCCTGTGAGCAGGGCCGCGTTCTTCAGGTAGCTCGGACGCATCGCCGCACCTCCCCTTCTTCCTTTTATTATATGGGCACCGCTTTGCAAAATATGAGCCGCCGTGTGGGTTGTTTCTCTTCTGGTTTTATGGTATGATAGGAGCCGGTCAAGAGATTTTTTCAAAACATCAACGAAGGAGGAAAGGCCGCATCCCACCCGGACCGGCCTTATGAGAGTATGAGCGAAGAATGCACCCATGACTGCTCTACCTGCAGCGCAGCATGTTCTTCCCGCGAGGCTGCCCCGCAGCACGATGCCCCCAACCCCAACAGCAGCGTCAAAAAAGTCATCGGCGTCGTATCCGGCAAGGGCGGCGTCGGCAAGAGCATGACCAGCGCTCTGCTGGCCTGCGCCATGGCCCGCCGCGGCTACCACTGCGGCATCCTGGACGCCGACATCACCGGCCCGTCCATCCCCAAGCTGTTCGGCATCCATGGCCGTGCCATGGCCGACGAGAAGGGCTGCTGGCCCATCCAGAGCCGGATGGGCATCGACGTGATGAGCATCAACCTGCTGGTGGAGAACGAAGAGGACCCCGTCGTTTGGCGCGGCCCCGTCATCGCCGGTGCGGTGAAGCAGTTCTGGACCGATGTGGTCTGGAAGGACGTCGATTTCCTGTTCGTGGACATGCCTCCGGGAACCGGTGATGTGCCCCTGACCGTCTTCCAGAGCCTGCCGGTGGACGGCATCGTCGTCGTGGCAAGCCCGCAGGAGCTGGTCAGCATGATCGTGGCCAAGGCCGTCAACATGGCCGAGATGATGAAGGTGCCCATGCTCGGCATCGTCGAGAACATGAGCTACATCGTCTGCCCCGACTGCGGCAAGCACATCAACGTCTTCGGCGACAGCCATGTGGACGAGGTCGCTGCAAAGCACCACCTGCCCGTCCTGGCCAAGTGCCCCATCGACCCGCAGCTGGCCGCCCTCTCCGATGCCGGCATGATCGAGACCTACGGCGGCGAGTATCTGGAAGGTGCCGCCGATGCCTGTGAGAAGCTGCTGAAGAAGTAAACACGTTGGTTTCTCTGCCTTTTGCGCCGGGCCTTTTCCCCCGCAAAAGGCATTTTCTTTAGGTGTCGGTCTGCCGCAAAACATAAGATGCTGCGCCGTTTTTGCAGCGGCCGGATGTTTTTGTGAAGCGGGTTCATCTTTTCTTCTGTTTTTTTGAAAGATTTTCTGCTCCGCTTCTCTTGTAAATCTCCACAGAAAGCTTTATAATGATAAAGTGTTCTGCAAGTTGTTTGGCAGAACCGGTGAAAGTATACTGGGAAAAGGAGTATTCGATTATGTTGACGAATGAATACCTGAAGCGTGTTTACGATGGTCTGGCTCAGCGCAATGCCAATGAGCCCGAATTTCTGCAGGCTGTCCGCGAGGTGCTGGAGAGCATCCAGCCCGTCGTGGAGAAGCACCCCGAATATGAGAAGGCCGGTCTGATCGAGCGTCTGGTCGAGCCGGAGCGCGTCATCAGCTTCCGTGTGCCCTGGGTCGATGACGAAGGCAAGGTCCAGGTCAACCGCGGCTACCGTGTGCAGTTCAACAGCGCCATCGGCCCCTACAAGGGCGGTCTGCGCTTCCATCCCTCTGTCAACCAGGGCATCCTGAAGTTCCTGGGCTTTGAGCAGATCTTCAAGAACAGCCTGACCACCCTGCCCATGGGCGGCGGCAAGGGCGGCTCGGACTTCAACCCCAAGGGCAAGAGCGACATGGAAGTCATGCGCTTCTGCCAGAGCTTCATGACCGAGCTGTACCGCCACATCGGCCAGTTCGTGGACTGCCCCGCCGGTGACATCGGCGTCGGCGGCCGCGAGGTCGGCTACCTGTTCGGCCAGTACAAGCGCCTGACCAACAGCTTCCAGGGCGGCATGATCACCGGCAAGGGCCTGACCTTCGGCGGTTCTCTGGCCCGCACTGAGGCGACCGGCTACGGCCTGTGCTACTTCACCGCCGAGGCCCTGAAGTGCATGCGCAACGACAGCTTTGCCGGCAAGACCGTGGTCATCTCCGGTTCCGGCAATGTCGCCATCTATGCCTGCCAGAAGGCCACCCAGCTGGGCGGCAAGGTCGTCACCATGTCCGACTCCAACGGCTATGTCTACGACCCCAACGGCATCGACCTGGCTTACGTCAAGGACCTGAAGGAAGTCCGCCGCGGCCGCATCAAGGAGTACGCCGAGACCCACGAGGGTGCAACCTACGTGGCCGATTGCAGCAAGGTCTGGACTGTCCCCTGCGACATCGCCCTGCCCTGCGCGACCCAGAACGAGATCAACAAGGAGTCCGCTGAGGCTCTGGTCAAGAACGGCTGCACCGTCGTCTGCGAAGGCGCCAACATGCCCAGCACCCCGGAGGCCATCGAGGTCTATCTGGCAAACGGCGTTCTGTACGGACCCGCAAAGGCTGCCAACGCCGGCGGCGTGGCCACCTCCGGCCTGGAGATGAGCCAGAACTCCGAGCGCCTGAGCTGGACCTTCGAAGAGGTCGATGCAAAGCTGAAGGGCATCATGGAGGGCATCTTCCACGCTTCTTATGACGCTTCCGTTGCCGCTGGTTCCGAGGGCAACCTGATGGTCGGTGCAAACTGCGCCGGTTTCCTGAAGGTCGCTACCGCCATGATGGCACAGGGCATCACCTACTAATTGTTCCAAAGCATTTTCAAGAGCTGCGTTCGCAAGAGCGCGGCTCTTTTTGTATCTATTCGCTGGCCGCATCTCCGGGAGCTTTTCCCGGCGAGTCAACGGGCATTCCATGCCCGCCCCGCAAGCGGGGCCCCACCTCGGATACTCGCCGAGAAAACTCCCCTCGTGCGGCCTGTATAAAGCCCCGCCAATCCGTCCATACTGACCACATCAAGCGAAGAGAGGGTTCTGAAATGGACGAACAGATGTTTTGTTTTCAATGCGAGCAGGCGGCGCACTGCACTGCCTGTACCGGCAAGGCCGGTGTCTGCGGCAAAAGCGCGGACACGGCAGCGGCGCAGGACCGCCTGACCGGCGCACTCATCTCCTATGCCAGCCAGCTCATCGGCGAGGGGCGGGCCCCCGCCCCGGAACAGGCACTGCTGCTGATGGAAGGGCTGTTCACCACCATCACCAACGTGAACTTCGACCCGCAGACCGTGGACCAGCTGACCGAGAGCATCCACGCGGCCTGCCCCGGCATCGGGTTCGACTACGACATGGCAAACCTCTGGCACGAGCCGGACGAGGACATCCGCAGTCTGAAATCGTTCGTCCTGTTCAGCCTGCGCGGCATGGCAGCGTACAATTACCACGCGCGGGTGCTGGGCCACATCGACCCGGAGCTGGACCGCTTCTTCTGCGAAGCATTGCAGGCCGTTGGCAGCGAATGCTCCATCGACACCCTCTGGGCACTGGTGCAGAAGACCGGCGAGGCCAGCTACCGCTGCATGGAGCTGCTGGACGCCGCTAACACCGGGGCCTTCGGCCAGCCGGAGCCGGTGGAGGTGCCGCTCGTCATCGAGAAAGGGCCGTTCATCGTCATTTCCGGCCACGACCTCTACGACATGAAGTGCCTGCTGGAGCAGACGGCGGGCAAAGGCATCCACGTCTACACCCACTCGGAAATGCTCCCCGCCCACGGCTACCCGGAGCTGAAGCAGAAGTACCCGCATCTGAAGGGCAACTTCGGCACAGCCTGGCAGAACCAGCAGCGGGAGTTTGAGGACATCCCGGCCCCGATCCTCTTCACCACCAACTGCATCATGCCCCTGCGGGAGAGCTACGCCGACCGGGTGTTCACCACCTCGGTGGTGTCCTATCCCGGCGTTCCGCACATCGGGCCAGAGCGGGATTTCTCCCCCGTCATTGCCAAAGCACTGGAACTAGGGGGCTACCCGGAAGACACCGCCATGCCCGGCATCAACGGCGGGCGCAGCGTCGTGACCGGCTTTGCGCGGAGCGCTGTACTCTCCCACGCCAATGAGATCGTTGCGGCCGTGAAAAGCGGGCAGATCCGCCATTTCTTCCTGGTGGGCGGCTGTGACGGCACCCGGCCTTCCCGCCGCTACTACACCGAGTTCGCCAAGCTCACCCCGCCCGACACCGTGATCCTGACGCTGGCCTGCGGCAAATTCCGCCTGAACGACCTGGATCTCGGCACCGTGGCGGGCCTGCCCCGCATCCTCGATGTGGGCCAGTGCAACGACGCATACAGCGCCATTCAGATCGCGCTGGCGCTGGCCGATGCGTTCCAGTGCGGCGTCAACGACCTGCCGCTCTCGCTGGTGCTCTGCTGGTTCGAGCAGAAGGCCGTCTGCATCCTCATCGCACTGCTGGCGCTGGGCATCCAGAACATCCGGCTCGGCCCTACCCTGCCCGCCTTCCTCTCGCCGGGCGTGGTGCGCGTTTTGCAGGAAAAGTACAATCTGATGGCCGTCACGACACCGGAGCAGGACTTGAAAGCGATTTTGGGCGAAGGATGAATCCGTTTCATCTCATCATCAAACCGCACAAGATGCGCTGCGATTGTGCTTTCACGTTTGGTGCAACTGTCGCTTGAAAATTTTTCAGCGTTCAGTATAATTATAGGTACCGGAACAAAGGCGTTCCAAAGGGGCAGAGTCTGCCCCTTTGGGGCGTCTTTTTTGTTTTTCCGTGTCAGACGCTGCGGAATGTGCCGCAGTGGTGAGGATTTTGATTTTACGACAAGGATGGGAAAGGCAATGGAACATTATACGGAAAACTCCACGCCCCTCGGCCTGTATGACCCCCAGTTTGAGCACGACGCCTGCGGCATCGGCGCAGTGGTGGACATCAAGGGCCGCAAGAGCCACCAGACCGTCAGCGATGCACTGTCCATCGTCGAGCGGCTGGAGCACCGCGCCGGCAAGGACGCTGAGGGCAAGACCGGCGACGGCGTGGGCATCATGCTGCAGATCAGCCACAAGTTCTTCTCCAAAGTCGCGGAAGAGATGAACGTCAGCCTCGGCAACGAGCGTGAATATGGCGTTGGCATGTTCTTCTTCCCGCAGAACGAGCACCTGCGTGCTCAGGCCATGAAGCTGTTCGAGCTCGTCACCCGCAAGGAGGGGCTGGAGTTCCTCGCCTGGCGCGAGGTTCCCGTGAACCCCGACGCCGTGGGCCAGAAAGCCCGCGACTGTATGCCCGCCATCTGGCAGTGCTTCATCAAAAAGCCCGCCAAGGTGAGCAAGGGCATCGACTTTGACCGCAAGCTCTACATCGTCCGCCGCGTGTTCGAGCAGGCCAGCAACGGCACCTATGTGCCCAGCCTGTCCAGCCGCACCATCGTGTACAAAGGCATGTTCCTGGTCCACGATCTGCGCCTGTTCTACCTCGATTTGCAGGACGAGGACTATGAATCCGCCATCGGCATGGTGCACAGCCGTTTCTCCACCAACACGAACCCCAGCTGGATGCGCGCCCACCCGAACCGCTTTATCCTGCACAACGGTGAGATCAACACCATCAAGGGCAACACCGACGCGATGCTGGCTCGTGAGGAGTCCATCGCCAGCCCCATCATGCAGGAGGATATGAACAAGATCCTGCCGATCATCAACACCTCCGGCTCCGACTCCGCCATGCTGGACAACGCGCTGGAGTTCATGGTGATGAACGGCATGGACCTGCCCCTGGCCGTGATGATCACCATCCCGGAGCCGTGGGAGAACAACAAGCACATCAGCCAGAAAAAGCGCGATTTCTACCAGTATTACGCCACCATGCTGGAGCCGTGGGACGGCCCCGCTGCCATCCTCTTCTCGGATGGCGATGTCGTGGGTGCCGTTCTGGACCGCAACGGCCTGCGCCCCAGCCGCTACTATATCACCAAGGACGGCCGGATGATCCTTTCTTCTGAGGTGGGCGTCCTCCCCTGCGACCCCGCCGACATCGAGAAGAAAGACCGCCTGCGCCCCGGCAAGATGCTGCTGGTGGATACCGTCAAGGGCGAGGTCGTCGATGACGAGAAGCTGAAGGAATACTACGCCAGCCGCGAGCCCTACGGCGAGTGGATCGACCGCAATCTGGTCCAGCTCAAGAGCCTGAAGATCCCCAACATCAAGGTGCCCAGCTACACCGGCGAGGAGCTGACCCGCCTGCAAAAGGTGTTCGGTTACAAGTACGAAGAGGTCAAGGACCTCATCCTCCCCATGGCCCGGCTGGGCGCAGAGCCTTCCGGCGCAATGGGCACCGACACCCCGCTGGCCGTGCTGAGCGGCCAGCACCCGCCGCTGTTCAACTACTTCAAGCAGCGGTTCGCACAGGTGACCAACCCGCCCATCGACGCCATCCGGGAGAAAGTCGTCACCTCCACCAGCGTCTACGTGGGTGCCCATGGCAACCTGCTGGAAGACAAGCCCGAAAACTGCAAGGTGCTCAAGGTCCACAACCCCATTCTGACCTCCACCGACCTGCTCAAGATCAAATACATGAACGTGCCGGGCTTCAAGGTCGCGACCGTTTCCATCAACTACTACAAGAATACCAGCCTGGAAAAGGCCATCGACCGCGTCTTCCTGGAAGTGGACCGTGCATATAAGGACGGTGCCAACATCATCATCCTGTCCGACCGGGACATCGACGAATACCATGTCTCCATCCCCAGCCTGCTGGCCGTGTCGGCCGTCTCGCAGTACCTCATCCGCACCAAGAAGAGCACTGCGCTGGCCCTCATTCTGGAAAGCGCCGAGCCGCACGAGGTGCACCACTTTGCCACCCTGCTGGGCTACGGTGCCTGCGCCGTCAACCCGTATCTGGCCCACGAGACCATCGGCCAGCTCATCGACCAGGGCCTTCTCGACAAGGACTACTATGCCGCTGTGGACGACTACAACAAGGCCATCCTGAGCGGCATCGTGAAGATTGCCTCCAAGATGGGCATCTCCACCATCCAGAGCTACCAGAGCAGCCAGATCTTTGAGGCGGTCGGCATCTCGAAGGACGTCATCGACAAATACTTCACCGGTACGGTCAGCCGTGTGGGCGGCATCGGTCTGGAAGACATCCAGGCCGACGTCGAGGCCCAGCACAACGCGGCCTTCGACCCGCTGGGGCTGGACATCAACATGGAGCTTTCCGACGGCGGTGCCCACAAGTTCCGCAGCGGCAAGGAAGAGCATCTGTTCAACCCGCAGACCATTCACCTGTTCCAGAAAGCCTGCTGGACCAACGACTATAAGGCCTTCAAGGACTTCACCCGCACAGTGGATAACATGGGCGAGGAGGGTATGCATCTGCGCAGCCTGCTCGATTTCAACTACGACCCCAACGGCGGTGTGCCCATCGAGGAGGTCGAGCCGGTGTCGTCCATCGTCAAGCGGTTCAAGGCCGCGGCCATGAGCTACGGCGCTCTGAGCAGCGAGGCCCACGAGACCATTGCCATCGCGCTGAACCGCCTGGGCGGCCGCAGCAACACCGGCGAGGGCGGCGAGCCCGAAGGCCGCTACCACAGCGAGAGCAATTCCAAGATCAAGCAGGTGGCCTCTGCCCGCTTCGGCGTCACGAGCAAATATCTCGTCTCTGCCGAGGAGATCCAGATCAAGCTGGCGCAGGGTGCAAAGCCCGGCGAAGGCGGCAACCTGCCCGGTGCCAAGGTCTATCCCTGGATCGCCAAGACCCGCCACAGCACCACCGGTGTGGGCCTCATCTCTCCCCCGCCCCACCACGACATCTACTCCATCGAGGATCTGGCCGAGCTGATCTATGACCTGAAAAACGCCAACCGTCATGCCAACATCAACGTGAAGCTGGTCAGCGAGGCCGGTGTCGGCACCATTGCCGCCGGTGTTGCCAAGGGCGGCGCACAGGTCATCCTGGTCTCCGGCTACGACGGCGGCACCGGTGCTGCCCCCCGCACCTCCATCAAGAACGCCGGTCTGCCCTGGGAGCTGGGCATCGCCGAGACCCACCAGACCCTGATCCTGAACGGCCTGCGCAGCCGCGTCCGCATCGAGAGCGACTCCAAGCTGCTCTCCGGCCGCGACGTCGCCATCAGCTGTATGCTGGGCGCAGAGGAGTTCGGCTTCGGCACCACCCTGCTGATGTGCGAGGGCTGCGTCATGATGCGCGTCTGCAATCTGGACACCTGCCCCATGGGCATCTGCACCCAGAACCCCGAACTGCGCAAGCATTTCCGGGGCAAGCCCGAATACATCATCAACTATCTGACCTTCGTGGCCCAAGAGCTGCGGGAGTACATGGCCAAGCTCGGCGTCCGCACCATCGACGAACTGGTGGGCCGCACCGACCTGCTCCACGTCAAGCCCAGCGCCCCCGGCAGCCGCACGGCCAAGATGAACCTGGACTGCATCCTGCACAACCCGGCCATCTCCAACAGCAACGTGCACTTCGTCCCGGCGGACACTTACGACTTCCACCTCGAAAACACCCTCGACATGAAGGTGCTGATGAAGAAGTTCAAGCTCAATAGCAAAACGCCCCAGAGCGTCACGCTGGATGTTTCCAACACCGACCGTGCGTTCGGTGCCATCTTCGGCAGCGAGATCACCCGCAAGTATGGCGATTCCCTGCCCGATGACGTCTACACCGCCAACTGCACCGGCGCGGGCGGCCAGAGCTTCGGCGCATTCATCCCCAGGGGCCTGACCCTGAAGCTGACCGGCGACTGCAACGACTATATGGGCAAGGGCCTGTCCGGCGGCAAGATCATCGTGCGCCCGCCGGAGGGCATCACCTACAAGCCGGAGGAGAACATCATCACCGGCAACGTCGCCCTGTACGGTGCCACCAGCGGCAAGGCCTTCGTCTCCGGCGTGGCCGGTGAGCGCTTCTGCGTCCGCAACTCCGGCGCAACGGCCGTTGTGGAGGGCGTCGGCGACCATGGCTGCGAGTACATGACCGGCGGCACGGTGGTCGTGCTTGGCAAGACCGGCAAGAACTTTGCCGGGGCCGATTTCTACAATTGTATCAACACCATCTGCTGCCATTTTTTCTACAGTTTGTGTCCACATTACAGAAGAATAAATCTGAGCAGTCATTTTAGCCTTGAATCTTATTGCCGCTGTTGTGGGCTCTGCATCAACATTTGTAAAAACAGGAATCTGTGCATCTTTAATATCACAGTCATCTAATATTTCAGAGAACTTAACACTTGCTTCTTCCATAAGCATTGAATGAAAACCGCCTGAAACAGGAAGAGGAATAACTCTTTTTGCTCCGGCTTCTTTTAATGCGTCATTGGCTTTTGCTACAGCTTCAGCTTCGCCGGTAATAACGATTTGTGCCGGAGAGTTGTAATTTGCTACAGACACCATACCATCAATTTTTTCAATAGTATCAAGGATAGCTTCCTTTGACATGCCGATTACAGCAGTCATAGCACCTTTTGTAGATTCTGCGGCAGCATTCATTTCTTTAGCACGTTTGTCAATGAGTTTCATTGCGGTTGAAAAGTCTATAACACCTGCTGCATAATATGCACCGTATTCTCCCAACGAGTGACCTGCTACATAATCAGGTTTTACATCTGTTTTTTCTTTCAAAGCTTCCAATGCCGCTATTGATGTCACAAGAATAGCCGGCTGAGTATTGATTGTTTGTTTCAAATCTTCTTCAGGACCTTCAAAACACATTTTGGAAATACTTCTGCCCAAAACTTCATCAGCCTTGTCAAAAATTTCTTTTGCCGCAACAGAAGCTTCGTATAAGGATTTACCCATTCCAACAGATTGTGAGCCCTGTCCGGGAAATACAAACGCAACTTTACCCATATTATTTCTCCTTAATATCTATGCAATACCTTCACGTAATCTTACAATAACCGTGCCCCAAGTAAGTCCTGCACCAAAACCGCTCAAGATAGCTTTACAAGGAAGCTTGATTTTACCTTCTTCAATGCCCTCTGCCATTGCAAGAGGAATCGAAGCTGCCGAGGTGTTTCCGTATTTTTGGAGGTTAACGATGATTTTGTCGTCGCTGTAATTCAATCTTGACGCCATTGCCTCGATAATTCTGTAATTTGCCT
>ERZ826016.2012-NODE-2012-length-16929-cov-9.491703_pt1 | contig 16929 bp, 19 predicted proteins | sample MGYA00519872_ERZ826016 | MGnify/ENA primary metagenome ERZ826016 (study PRJEB31778, sample SAMEA3449218) | human gut metagenome | biome: human gut; feature: human-associated habitat; material: faeces | place: United Kingdom | collected 2010/2012 ... | reverse complement strand
CCATCCCCGCTGTGCGCGCCCTGTGCGACACGCTGGAAGGCGACGAGCGCACCGGTGCCAAGATCGTCCTGAAGGCTCTGGAAGCACCTCTGCGCCAGATCGCAAAGAACGCCGGTCTGGAAGGCAGCGTCATCATCGACAAGATCGTCTCTGCCAACAAGCCCAACTACGGCTTCGATGCACAGAACGAGGTCTTCGTGGACGACATGATCGCTGCTGGCATCGTCGACCCGACCAAGGTCACCCGCTCCGCTCTGGAGAACGCAGCATCCGTCGCCGAGATGGTGCTGACCACCGAGAGCCTGGTCGCTGACCTGCCCGAACCCCCGGCTGCTCCCGCAGCTGCCGGCGGCGACATGGGCGGTATGGGCGGCATGTACTAATAGCTGCCAAAAAACCGCATGAATCCTTGATTTTTGGAGCGCGCAAAAGCGGATTTACGCCAAACTTACGCCACTTACGCCAAAAAATCAAGCGCACTATAGGGTAATAAAATCGGCACCCGCTGGAAAAGCGGGTGCCGATTTTTTGCGTCTAGGGGATTTGAAGACTCATGAAACCCACTGATGGATTCTGCGAGCGGCAGACTGTCGGTGTTGTGTAATTGGGGAATGGCTATTTACGATAGACAAAAGTGTGCTATAATAAGAAAAATGTCAGCAAAAGTTGAAATCTTGCTGAAAATCCGATTTGTCGTACCTGAGTTTTGATATTCTATCTAAAGGAGAGAATTCCATGGCAGGGAAAAGCAGGAAAATTTCTTTTTATCGGTTGTCAATTGATAAAAAAGAACCTATTGTAGGAAGTGGAATGCACCGTATTATAGCACTGTCAAATGAAGAGGTGGAAAATCACTTTAAGATGATCTATGACAATAGAATGCAGAGTCTTTCAAATGGACGTAAGGCTATGCAGGTTGTGGTTTCTAGCGGAAGTGATGTTGTTGAAGTTTTGGAGTATACAAATCACACGGCATTTATAAAGATTGGACAGCAAAATCCGTCTAATACGGTTGCACTACGAGATAAGGTTACATTGGAAACGGAAGCTGTTCCGATGAATCCAAATCAGCTTTTGGAATTGTTCACATACTGCTATGTGGATTTTTTGACAGGGATAGTGAGTTATATCAGTATCAGTGGTGCACCTAGAGTTTCTACCTTTCGAAATATGTTTGATAATGCATTTCTGCATGAAGAGGGTCTCGCAACAAAATTGGCTGCAATTATGACAAAAGATGTGCTGGAGACTCTTATGAGAAAGAGTAAAATAGGGAAGATAACTGTAACAGTTGCAGTCCCTGAAGATGAGATTCTTAGTAACATTGGTTTGAATATCGATGACTATGATGCGATTGAAAATCTTCGTACTCGTACTGCAACTTATAAATTGGTAGGACGGAGGAATAAAAGCCTATTCAGAGATAGTAATATGCTTGTAAAGACGATAGAAGCAATCCGCTCTAAATACGGAGATAACATAGAAGCTCTTAGTGCGAGCGCAAAGGATGATAATGAAAAGTCAGAAGAGTATGATTTGTTACAATATAATTTCACAAAAACAGTAACATTTGAGCGGGATGATATTGAAACACTTGCTCCGGGCGACTTTAAGAATATTCTTGTAACAACGTACAACGCTAATAAGACAGATCTTTTAAGATATAGCCGCATCTGATTTTACGATAAAGGAGGGGATAAGATGACAACTAAAATGAAAAACAAATTGAGTTTGGCGATTGGATTTGGTAGTGCAGTTGGAGCAACTTATGCCCTTTTTCGTTGTCCTTATTTTGACGTTTCTAAGTTTCTAAAGTGTAACGAAGACTTTCATTATAATGCGATATCAATGTCGGCAACTATTGGCGGGTTTCTTTTTACCGGAATTAGTATTTTAATATCGACTATCGACAAGGATCGCATTAAGCGTCTTTGGAATTATAATTACTTGGATAATATGTATTATGCGGCATTTATAGGGATAACACAAAATGTGATTTCAATCATTGCGGCATTGGCTATGATTTTGCTTGACATAGGAGAACAAGCACAAATTGTACTTGTAAAGGTTGAAATAGGAACAATTATAATTGGTATTGTCTTTTTTATATGGAGCGTAAAACAGATGATTTTTGTGATTTCACGGCTGAAAGAGAACAGAAAATAGACGAATAGAAGATTTGAATACAAAACAGCCGCCCAGCGACCTTTACGGTCTCGCTGGGCGGCTTATTTTTTGCGTTTCCAGAGCAAATATTCTTCGTAGCGGTGCATCTTGTTCTGTTCTTCTTCGGTCAGGCGCTGGCGCTGTTTGCGAGCCTCGTCTGAGGGGTCGATGTCGGTCAGACCCAGCAGGTAGTCGGCGGAGGTGCCGTAGAGCTTGCAGATGGCAATCAACATTTCATGGCTGGGAGAGCTTTTCTCTTGTTCCCAACAACGAACAGCAGACAACGTTGCATGTAGCTTGTTTGCCATGCCCTGTTGTGTGTCGCCGTTTATTTTTCGCAGTTCAGCCAGTCGCTCTCCAATCATGCTTTTACATCCTACCTTTCTATCACAGTATAGAAAATTTTCCTACTTTTTCCTAAATGCAATAATATTATTAGCACTTTTTAGGGAGAAAAGGGGAAAAGCGGTAGGATTGTTACTAGTAATAGGCAAAAGTAGTATGAATACTACTACTTCCGCCGCAACGCTAAGGCAAAGAGAGGGAATCCCCGTTGGAACAACAGATCGACTTTCACGCACCGGAAGTGCAGGCGGTGCTGGATACGCTACTAAAAGATAAATCTACCGGCAAAAATATCATCTGGGCCACCGACCCGCCGGAGAAACTGCAAACGGTGATGTACGAACCTGTCACAGATAGATCTCAGATCACCACCCAGCAGCTTGGGCTGACCTACTACGAGGTGGTGCTGCCCCGGATGATGAAGCAGACCGACACCCAGCAGCAGCGCACCTGCAAAAAGGGCGAAGTATTCTCGCCCGCATGGGTCTGCAACAAGATGAACAACGCACTGGATGCCGACTGGTTTCGTGGGCTGGGGGCAGAGCAGACCACCGGGCAGTTCACGGTGGAGCTGCCCCAAGGCTGGCAGACGGTGGAAATGCCGGTGCAGTTCCCGGTTTGCGGGGGCAAGACCTCGGCATGGGTGCAGTATGTGCAGAGCCGCCGCTTGGAGGTGACCTGCGGAGAAGCCCCCTTTCTGGCGTCCCGGTACGATGCCGCCACCGGCGAGATGATCCCGGTAGCCCGGCGCATTGGCATTCTGGACCGCAAGCTGCGTGTGGTAAGCGAGAACGCCGCTACCGAGGCCGAATGGCGCAAATATGCCACCCATGCGGTGCAGTCCACCTACGGCTACGTGATATTGTCAATATCAGTTGACAGATAAAACTCAAAGAGTAGCCGCATCATGCAGCCATTGCCTGAGCCGCATAGAATCTGCTGCGCTTCACCATGGGTGGTAAGCCACCATTGGCGGAGCAAATGCGGCGATTGTTCCAATAGCTCATAAAGTATCTCCAGACCAGCGATTTCAGCTGCTCCACGGTTAACTGTTCCGGATCGTATCGGTCATATAATAATTCTGTTTTCATCCTTGCCCACATACTTTCGCAGCGAGCGTTGTCATGGCAGCGCCCGCCTGCACTATTCATACTCTGGCAGATACCATACCGCGTGATTGCTCTACGGTATAGATCGCTTGTATACTGAGCACCGCGGTCGGAATGAAGGATAGCACCGCGCAAAGCCGGGATAAGAAGCCATTGCGTTGTCCAATGTCTGAACGCACAACTCCGCCTTCATGTTTGTACTCATAGCAATTCCCAAAACACTCAAATCGAATCAATCGAATATGACAGAAGTGTAGAGCTTTCCATCTTTTGCTTTAATCTCTGTAATATCCGTAATGCATTTTTTAAGCGGCGCATCGGAACGAAAGTCTCTTTTCAGCAGGTCGTCTGATTTCATAGCCTCTCTGTCAGCCTTTGTGATTCCATTGGGCTTGCGTTTTGGATGATGAGTCAGTCCGATTTTTTTCATGATACGATATACCGTCTTTTCTTCCGGGATCTTTACGCCGTCCGGATTCTTCAGCTGTAATGCCTGATACATCCGCATACGTCCATATGTATCGTTGCATTGATCCTCATTGCAGATTTCCTGCATGATTTCGGCAAGCCGTTGGTATTTCCACGGTCGATTTCTGCTTACCAGATACCGATAGAACCCTTGCCGGCTTACACCCAGCATTTTGCAGCAAAATGCAATTCTTCCTCTCTTCTTGCCGTCTTCTGTTTTTAGGGCAATGAATTTCATTCGCTGCCCTTTGCTGACTTCCGACGGCTGGCGGCGAAAAAAGCGCTGGCTTCCGCTAGAAATTCATTTTCTTCCTTTAGCCGCCGTATTTCCTTCTCCTGCTGCTTTACCTGCTTGCGCAGGATATTCAATTCTTCGGCCAGACTCATTGCGGTTTGCGGTGTATGCGCTCCGCCTCCGATGTCCAAGCGCCCCTCTTTGACCGCCTTGACCCATCCGTACAGCGTATCTATCGGTATCCCTAATTCCACTGCTGCCTTCGAGGATCCTATTTCGTTCGACAACTTTACAGCCTGCACTTTATATTCCGTGTTGTATTTCCGTTGATTCCGAGCCATCTTTCGTTGCCTCCTGTTTGTCCTTTTCTATATATTGGCTCTTTGAGTTCCCTATGTCAACTTCTATTGTACAACACCATTTCAAAAATCCTGCATTTGCGTCACCTTGGTGTCACAAAATCCGCCTGTCCTACTGCCGCAGAAAAGTGTCTGTCAACCGCTATCTGCCCGTACAGCAGATGGCGAAGCCAGCCCCTTTTCCGCATCAGCCGGAAGCAAAGGTGTAACACACTAGACTTTGCAGAGCAAAATCGTGTGCCAAGGTGGACGCTGTCCCCTTTGGATCCCCCTGCCAAGGGCAACGCTGTTTCCCTTTGGATACCCTATGCCAACAGGGATGCTCTCGCCCCTTTTGGATGACCCAGAGCCGAAAGGCGGGCGCTGCCCTCCTTTGGAAATCTCCCGAATTTTCTGCGTCCGTGAGTATCCAAACCGCAAAATCACAGTGGGGATACCACGCCTTGAAAATAAAAAGGACAGAACCTTATTCCACGAATAGGATAGAGGTTCTGTCCTTTTTTAAAAGATATTCTTCTGCAATAAGCTATTTTTTCTCATCCAGCAGGATAACCCCATCTGCGGGATTTCGGTCAATGGCGCCCACAACGCGGTGAGGAAGATAGGGTTCCTCCAGATAGGCGATATCCTCCGCCGTCAGCTTTACTGCCAATGCGCCCACAGCATCATCCAGATACCGTGCCTTGGTTGCGCCGATGATAGGAGAAGCAACGCCCTTCGCCCAGTGCCATGCCAGCGCGATCTGCTGCATCTTCACGCCGTAGCGCTCCGCCAGTTCCTGTACCCGCAGGACGATCTGCATATCCTGCTCCTCAGTGCGGTCATACTTGCCCATAGCCACCCGGTCAGTCTGGCTGCGCAGGGTATCTGTGTTCCACTGGGGGCGGGTCAGATGTCCCGCCGCTAACGGGCTGTAGGGCATGAGGGAAACGCCCATCTGCTTACAAATGGGAATCAATTCCCGCTCGTCCTCCCGGTAGAGCAGGTTGTAGTGATTCTCCATGGCTTGGAACTGCTCCCAGCCGTGGTCACGGGCGGCAAGCTGCATATTGTAGAACTGATAACCGTACATGGCGGAGGCACCCAACGCACGCACCTTACCGGCTTTGACCAGATCGTTCAGAGCCTCCATGGTTTCTTCGATGGGCGTGTCATAGTCAAAGCGGTGGATGATATACAGATCGAGATAATCCGTCCCCAATCGCTTCAAAGTCCCGTCGATCTCCCGGTGGATTGCCCCGGCGGACAGCCTGCCGGGATTGAAATAGACCTTGGAGGCAATGACCACCTTGTCGCGGGCGATGTTCTTTTTCAATGCCAGCCCCAGATATTCCTCGCTGGTTCCGGCAGAATAACCGTTGGCAGTATCAAAAAAGTTGATGCCCAGAGAAAGTGCGTGTTTGACCACTTTCTCTGTTTCTGTTTCATCCAGCGTCCAGTCGTGCATGATTCCTGCCTTGCCGAAGCTCATGCAGCCGACACACAGCTTGGAGATTTGAATATCCGTATTTCCTAAGGTTGTATATTCCATTTTGCGTCTCCTTATGGGGAAATTATGCTTCTGCCGCCTTTTGAATACAGCTTACAGCGTTCAGACTGCGGGGATAACCGATGTAGGGCAGGCACTGGGATACCATCCGGACAAGGAAATCCTTGTCGTTGCCCAGGTTCATATTTCCCTTGGCGTGGGCGATGAGCTGCGGTTCACAGCCGCCCTGGGCCATGAGAAAACAGAAGGTGATCATCTCCCGCTGCGGGAGGTCAAGGCCGGTGCGGGTGTAAAAATCTCCGAAGCAGTTAGCGGCCAGCCAGCGGTTGATGTGGCCCTTCTTCCACGCCTCTTTCATGTGTTCTCCGAAGATCTTGGCCTGAGCCTCTGCACCTTTTTCCAGCCGGTCATTCATAGTCGTGGTGGCCTGACCGGGCAGGGGCAGCGCAATCTCCATCTGCGCAAAAATTTCATTGGTTGCGTTCAGGAAGGGCAGCATCCGTCCGTAGCCGAGGTAATCCGCAGCCTGATAAACGGTTTCCTTGACCATCACCGGCGTGACGCCGTTTTTCAGCGCAGCGGGCAGCATTTCCCGGAAGGCATCCACGCCGCCGCATCCGATCAAAGCGGCGAGAATTGCCAGATAGCGTGTAGGCGCATCGAGCTGCTGGTTTTCTTCCTTCACCACCTCATCAAAGGCGAAGTGCCGGAAGCGCTCCATAAATTCCGGGTCAGTCTTTTGCAGTTCCATGGGGCATCCTCCTTAAAGCGTGTTTGCCCAGTCCGCAAGTGCTTTGTCGGATACGCCGTTCACCATTTTACCGGCTTTCCAATTCGCATTCGGGCAGAGTTTTCGCAATTCATCCACCGTTCTTCCCATGCCGCTGCCGCCGGAGGTGGCAAAGGGTACCAGAGTCTTTCCGGTAAAGTCATAGCTCTCCACAAAGGTGTTGATAATACGGGGCGCAACATACCACCAGATGGGGAAGCCAAAGAACACCGTGTCGTAGTCCGCCAGATGGGGAATCTCCTCCGCAATCTCCGGGCGGGAGGACGGGTCACTCATCTCCACGCTGCTGCGGCTCTTTTTGTCCATCCAGTTCAGGTCGGCGCTGCTGTACGGGACTTTGGACTTGATTTCGAACAGGTCAGCTCCCGTGGCCTTTGCCAAACGCTCAGCGACCTTTTTTGTCGTGCTGCTGGCGGAAAAGTAGGCTACCAGTTTCTTGCTCATTTCATCTTTCCTCCAATTCAGAGTATTCTTTCTCTGTCACCGGCTCGAACCACTCGTTGGAGGTATCCTCGCCGGGAACCTCAACGGCAATATGGGAAAACCAGCTGTCTTTCTTCGCTCCATGCCAGTGCTTGACTTCGGGCGGAATGGCAATGACCGTGCCGGCAGTCAGCGACACCGGCGCTTTGCCTTCCTCCTGATACCAGCCCTCACCGGCGGTGCAGATCAGCATCTGTCCGCCGCCTTTTTTTGCGTGGTGGATATGCCAGTTGTTCCGACACCCCGGCTCAAAGGTAACATTTGCCAGAAAAAGCCCACTTTCCGGATTTGTCAGCGGGTTCAGATACGACTGCCCGATGAAATACTTGGCATAGGCCGTGTTCTCTGCTCCCAAACCAAACACATTTTCACGGGCAAATTCTTTTTGATCCATTGTTTTCATACTTCCTTCTTTCCCATGCTCATACACCGGCCCAACACTTCGCCGGTCTTCAGATACTGATAAGTGGGCATCTCGAACAGCACCGGCTTGAGAACGCTGTAATCCAGTCTGCCACTGTCATCCAGCACGGATTCCTCCGCATAGGTGGCTGCGATCTTGCAGATGAAGCTCTCAAAGCCTTCCGTCTTGTAGACATCCTCAACCGTGCAGACCATGGAAACAGGGGCAGCGTCAATAATCGGTACGCCGCCATCTGCGATGTGATGAGCAAACAGCTTGGATTTATCCTCTTTTGCTCCGCTGACGCACCCTGCGAAGTCGGCCTCTTTGAGCATAGCTTCATCCACGATGTTGATGGACAGGGTCTTTGTGGCACGGATGCCCTGATTGGAATAATGGCTGTCGCTCATGCTCACCATCACCCGGTCATGGCCAATGATGCCCAGATGCCCCACCAGCGTCCAGTTTGGCTTCCCGTTTACCATGGTGCCGACCACCACCAACGGGGTGGGATACAGGGCCAGTTTAGCGCCGATATTCTTCTTCATTTTGAAATCCTCCTGTTAAAGCTTTTTCTTGCTGTTAATGCTGTGGCGCAGGTAGTCCAGTCTTGCGAGCTGTGCTTCCTTGAAGTGGATCTCGTCCAACGCATGATCCCGTTTTTGCGTGAGCATTTGCATTCGCAGCTCCTTTGTGTGATCTCCCTCCTGAAGCAGATGCATATAGGTCTCGATCTCGCTTCCCGTAAATCCCACATCGTGCAGCGTCATAATCATGCTGAGGCGCTCCAGATCGCTGTCATCGTACTGCCAGGACCCCATCACTTTCTTTACTTCCTGGCAAAGCCCCCAGCTTTCATATTCGTCCAGAAGCCGGATTGGGATGTTGTAGCGCTCACTCGCTTCCTGCTTCGTCATGGTTTCTCCTTCACCTTCACACAAAAAATATAGGTGTCCTTTCGAACACCTATATCGTATCGCTAAGCCTAAGAAATGTCTAATGCTTATATTCTATTTCAAGAAATGCTTAAATCGTATTTCTAATATGTTGGATAAACAGCGCGTTCGCCGCTGAAAGCATCTGGTTCTTTTTCCAGACCAGCACGGAGCCTGTTTCCATCCGGGGAGCAAGCGGGACAAATCGAAGATTCTCAAAAACGGCTCCCAGATCAAAGCACAAAGCAACGCCCAGTCCCTGCTCCACCATGAACGCTGCATTCACGATCAGGTTGTATGTTGCCGCGATTTCCAACTGGTCAAAGGAATCACCAAACCAGTTGGCCAGTTCGTTTTTCACCAGCTCTCGGCGCACCATGAGCAGCGGAACGCCACGCAAATCCTCCGGCGTGACAAATTCTTTCTCCGCCAGCTGAGAATCGGCTCGCACCAATACGCCCCACTGTTCTTTGAGCGGCAGGCGGATAAATTCGTACTTGGAAATATCCACAGGCTCCACCAGCAGCCCCATATCCAGCAGTCCTTTTTCAAGACGCTCCTTGATGTCATCTGCAATGGCGCTGTAAATGCTGAACTGAACCAGCGGATACTTTTGACGGAAAGAGACCATCTTCTCGGAGAGTGCCGCCATGCTCTTCGTCTCTCCGCAGCCGATGGCAATTTCCCCGGTGGGCATTTCCTCCTTGTGCTGCAGTTCCATCTTCGTTTTTTCGGACAGAGAAACCAGCTCCTGCGCCCGCCGACGCAGTAGCATCCCGTCCTCGGTCAGAGTGACATTGTGTTTTCCACGGTGAAATAGCTGCACTCCCAATTCTTCCTCCAGCTGCATGAGCTGCCGGGAGAGGGTAGGCTGTGTCAGATGCAGGAGCTGCGCAGCCTTTGTAATGTTTTCTTCTCTTGCGACCATCAGAAAATACTTCAGGACTCGGAGCTCCATGTCCATCACCTCGTTTGAATCAGGGCAGTACCGCTTTTCTTGAATAGACCTGCCAGCCGAATCTTATATTGAACTAAATCATTCCGAAGTGCTTCGGCGCCTCCCGGATGGCTTTTTCCTTCTCCGGCGGGCATTTCGGCTGGCGGCTGTTTTCGGACTTGGGCTTGTTGTAGTTCACCCTTTCCTTGATGCCGCACTTCTGCTTGACCTGTGCAATATAGAGGTCGCTCACGTTCAGACCCGTATGCTCCTTGACATATTCCCGGATTTCCTCATAGGTAGCTTTCGTTTCCGCAGCGGTCACGTCCAATTCATCCATCTTCAGATCGACCGTGATCTTCTGGTGGATATCTAGTTTGGACAAAGCACATACCGTCTCGCAATGCTTCGTCCTCGGAAACAGATCCACCGGCTGGACCTTCTCGGTGCGGTAGCCTTGTGTTTCCAGCCACTTGGCGTCTCTTGCGGCGGTGGAGGGGTTGCAGCTGACGTAGACGACCCGGCGGGGGGACATGGCGACGACGGCGGAAAGGGTGGCCTCGTCACAGCCTTTGCGGGGCGGGTCGAGGACGATGACGTCGGGGTGGAGGCCCTCGGCGGCGAGCTGAGATGCGGCTTTGCCCGCGTCGGCGCAGAAGAAGCGGCTTCTGGCGGCGACGGCTTCGCCCATGCGGGCCGCGTTGGCCTTGGCGCTGTCGATGGCTTCGGGGACGATCTCCACGCCGATGAGTGAGCGGCAGCGGTCCACCATCGAAAGGCCGATGGTACCCATGCCGCAGTAGAGGTCCAGCAGAAGGTCGTCCGGCTGGAGCTGAGCGTATTCGGCGGCGATGCCGTAAAGCCGCTCGGCGGCGAGGGTGTTGACCTGATAGAACGACAGGGGGCCAAGCCGCACCGGAACGCCGCAGAGGGTGTCCTCGATGAAGCCGGGGCCGCAGAGGGTGTGGGTCTCTGTGCCCAGAATGACGTTGGTGTTTCTGGGGTTGACGTTCACGAGGACGGTGGCAATGTCCGGGAACTGTGCGGTCAGCTGCTCGACGAGTTCGGCGCTGTGGGGGAGCTTTGCGCGGGTGCAGACGATGCAGACCATGATCTGGCCGCTGTGCGCACCCCGGCGCAGGAAGATGTGCCGCACCAGGCCCTTGCCGGAAGCCTCATCGTAGGGCTGGATGCCGTGTGCACCGAAAAAGCTGCACAATGCGTTGCCGATGTCGTTCAGGATGCCGGGCTGCAGCTTGCAGTCGGGGCAGGGGACGATGCGGTGGGTGCGTCCGGCGTAGAAGCCGATGCAGGGCGCGCCGTTCTTGTCGCGCCCGACCGGGAACTGGACCTTGTTGCGGTAGCGGTCCACTTCGGGGGAGGGGAGGGCGTCCAGCACCGGCACGTCCAGCCCGCCGATGCGGCGGAACGCATCGGTGACGTTCTCCTGCTTGGCCCGCAGTTCGGCGGCGTAATCCAGGTGCCGCAGGCTGCAGCCGCCGCAGGGGCCTGCCACGGCGCAGTCCACAGGGATGCGGTCCGGCGAGGGGGTGCGCAGGGTGTCCAGAATGCCGAAGGCATAGCGGCCGCAGTCCTTGACGATGCGGATGTCGGCTTCATCGCCGGGGGCGGTGCCGGGCACGAACACGGCCTCGCCGTCCGGCGAGTGTGCCACGCCGCTTCCGTCGTTGGAAAGCCGCTCGATGGTCAGGGTCAGCACCTGATTTTTCTGTAAGGGCATGGGGATTCTCCTTTTGTGGTGGGGTTATTCCGAGGCTTCGGGGGCGTCGGTCTGGGACGCCAGATACTTACTGGGCGGCACACCCTTGGCGCGCTTGAACACCCGCGAGAAATAGAACTGGTCAAAGAAGCCGACTGAGATGGCGACCTCGGCAATGGACAGGTTGCCCGCGCGCAGCAGCTTGCAGGCTTCGTTGATACGGTATTCGGTCAGATAGTCGATGGGGCTTTTGCCCACATTCAGCATGAACACCCGGTACAGGTGGCTGCGGGAGACTCCCACGCTCTTGGCCACATCGTCGATGGAGATATCGTGCGAGTAGTTGAACTGGATGTACTTGATGGCGTTCAGCACATACTGGCTCGAAGACGAGGTGCTGTGGGGCTTCGACTCGCTGGTCTCCTTCATCAGGGAGGAGATGAAGAGATAGAGGTAGCCCACCATGGCGGCCTCATCCTGGGGCTGAAGCCCGCGGGAGGAGTAGATGTTGGTCAGGGCCGTCCGCATCCCTTCGGGGTCGCTGGTGTGGTGGACGGGGCGCTCGTCTGTAAAGGGCAGCTGTGCGGCCAGTTTGTGGGCACAGGCCCCATTGAAGCCTACCCAGCTGTACTCCCACGGCTGCTGCTCATCGGCTGTGTAGCGGATGAGCTGGCTGGGCCGGGCAAAAAAGAGGTCGCCGGGGACGACCTCAAACGTATGGCCGCCCACTTCAAAGGTTCCCTTGCCGGAAACGACCAGGTGGATGAGGTAATGGTCCCGGATGCCGGGGCCCCAGGTCTGGCCCGGAGCACACCGCTCCAGGCCGCAGTTAAAGATGGACAATTCGATGTTGTTGGTGTAATTCTGCTTGAAGGACTGTTTGTAAACGTCTGCCATGTGGCTCTCCTCCCATCCGCTGCATTCGTAGTTCCAGTATATCATAATTGAACCTGCAAATTCAACAAAAGTACATCCGAATCTTTGATTTCCGCGCCAAAATTTGTTTTTTTGCAAAATCAAATTGCAAAATGGGGACGCTTCGATTACAATAGAGTTATCTTTTACAAACAGACTGCGGGTTTTCTTTGGGGAGGAACAGCCATGGCGACCAGTATGCAGCTCAGACGGGAGATCCTGGCAGGTGGGCGTGACGCCGCACTTGCCGCACTGTATGGGGCAGACCCGGCGGTGTTGGCGCGGCAGCGGCAGCGCTACGCGGACGCGCTGGAACAGTTCGAACGATACTTCGGGCCGGGCCGGCAGGTGCACATCTACTCGGCGCCGGGGCGGGCCGAGCTGGGCGGCAACCACACCGACCACCAGCATGGCTATGGTCTGGCGGCAGCTGTGATGCTGGACCTGATCGCCGTGGCGTCCCCCAGTGACGACGGCTTCATCCGGGTGAAATCCCGCGGGTTCAACAAGCTGGACGTCATCGACCTGAGCGAGGCAGAGCCGCAGGACGGCGAGAGCACCCATTCGGCCAGCCTCATCCGGGGCATCGCAGAGGGCTTCCGGGCCAGGGACAGGGCCGTGAATGGTTTTGACGCCTACACCGCCAGCGATGTGCTGCGGGGGTCGGGCCTGTCCAGCTCGGCGGCGTTCGAGATGGGGATGGCCGTCATCCTGAACGGCGAGTACGGTTGCGGCCTGCCGACGCCGGAACTGGCGAAGATCTGCCAGTATGCGGAGAACACCTACTTCGGCAAGCCGAGCGGCCTGCTGGACCAGCTGACCAGTGCGGTGGGCGGCGTCATCTTTGCGGACTTTGCCGACCCGGCCCAGCCAGACATCGAAAAGATCCACGCCGCCGGTCTGCTGCCGGAGGGGATGAGCCTTTGCGTTACCGACACGCGCGGCAGCCACAGCGAGTTGACCGGCGAGTTCGCCGCCATCCGGAACGAGATGGAGGCGGTGGCGTCGCAGTTGGGGGGCAGGGTTCTGGGGCAGGTGCGGGAGGCCGACTTCTGGGCGGCGCTGCCCCGCCTGCGCACTGCCTGCGGCGACCGTGCCGTGCTGCGGGCCGCCCACTACTTTGAGGAGAACGCCCGTGCACTGGTCCAGCGGGATGCGCTGCGGGCCGGGGACTTCCCGGTCTTTCTGAAGGCCATTGCGGCCAGCGGTCATGCCTCCTACACCCTGTGCCAGAACGTCTACTGTTCCACGGATGTGCGGCATCAGGGGCTTTCGGTGGCGCTGGCGCTGAGCCAGACGCTGCTGGAACACAGCGGCGGAGCCTGGCGGATGCAGGGCGGCGGCTTTGCAGGCACCATCCAGGCCTTTGTGCCGCAGCGGCTGGTGCAGACCTACCACGACGCCATGGAAGGCGTCTTCGGCAAGGGCAGCTGCTACATCCTCCGCCTGCGGGAGCAGGGAGCGATTCGCGTAATATAATAATAGAGCAAAAAAGAAAGTGCTCTGCTGTCCAGAACAGCGGAGCACTTTGCTTTTTGGAATGGAAAACGGATACGTTCCGCACCGGTGAACGGACGCCGAAGGCGGCTGAGAAGGCTCAGACCCCGCGCTCCTGGCGCTTCTGACGCATATCGTCGGTGTAGCTTTGCAGCGCCGACAGGGTGTCATCGTGGAAGCCGAACCAGTTGACGAGGTTGTTGTAGGTGTTCTCTGCGAAGTCGTAGGCCGAGCGGAACACATGGAACAGAAGCATCGGCACGAACGAGAAGGACAGCGAGAGCACACCGCCGCTGAAGAAGAGATCGTCCAGACGGAGCCGGTCCGTGAAGTCATTCCACGCATCGGCCAGCTCACCGCCGCCAACAATCTGAAACTGCTCTGCTTCCGGGATGCGTCCGTAGGAAGCAGGCATCTGCAATTCTTTCATAGAAAAGCTCCTTTCTGTGTCAGAGTCGGGTGGTCAGGCAAAAGCTCAGGCCGCCGTCAGCGCGGCCGTGGAGGCTGCGGTGGGGTCGGTCGTGGTGGTGCCGGCGGAAGAACCGTCGTTGTAGTAGTTGTCCTTCACATCGGTGTAAATGCCCAGTGCATTGTTGATGAGCTGGACGGCATAAACATAGACCGCATAGCCTGCAAAACCGGTGAAGAGCACCGTGGCAGCCTTGCCAACGGGGGTCTGGCGGCCCCAGTAATGCTTGATGGAACCGCCGACGGTCAGGCCGTCGTTGCGCATGTTGATGAGGCCGGCGACGGCACCGCTGAAGGCAGCCTGACCCATCAGGCGGATGAGGTTGGTGACGAGGTTGTATGTAAACTGCTGCGGCGAGATGACATCGGCACCGCCCTCGATGTAGATCATTTCATCCTCGGAGATGGAAGCATAGGCTGCCGGAAAATGCAGCGAAGTCGAACTGGTATATTCCATGGCGGGAAAACTCCTTTCGTACATCAGAACCGCCGGAAAGCGGATCATAAACTAAGTGGATTATAGCATATTCCACCAAAAACAACAAGAGAGCGAAGGTTTGAAAGCTGTGGGGGTTTTGTGAACGGTTTCAAAGCAAACCTCAAAAAACAAACGCAGGGAAGCGGAAAAACAAAGACGCGCATCCCAGGGCCCAGGTGAAAAAATGTTGTGTGAAATTTGTGCCAAAAAGGAACGGCGGGCCGGATGCAGTGCCACAATACAGGGCACCGCACGGCTCGCCGTTCGGGATGGGGAAGCGATCAGAAGGAGAAAAACGCTTATTCTGCCGCCGGGGCCCGGTCATACAGGACCGTCAGATCGGCGATGTGGTCCGCCAGCAGGCTCGTCAGGGGCGTGGTCAGGCGCCACTGCCAGTTGGAACCCTGCGTGCTGGGGGTGTTGATGCGGGCTTCGGCACCGAGGTGGAGCCAGTCCGCCATCGGGATGATGGCCATGTCCGACACGCAGGAAAGGCAGGCCGCGATCATGGCTTCGGTCAGGTCTTTGGGGGCGCAGCGCAGATACCGGCAGGCGTAGTGGACATCCTCCGGGCTGGCAGTCGCCCGCCAGCCTTCGGTGGTCACATTGTCGTGGGTGCCGGTGTAGACGACGCTGTTCCGGGTGTAGGTGTAGGGCAGGTAGTTGCCCGGCTCCCGGCTGTCGAACGCGAACTGCATGATCTTCATGCCGGGGTAGCCGCTGGCGGCCAGCATGGTCTTGACCTCCGGGGTCAGGTAGCCCAGATCCTCGGCAATGATGCCGCCCTGGCCCAGCGCCTCGTGCATGGCGTCGATGAAGGCGCGGTCCGGGCCTTTGACCCATTTGCCGCCCGCTGCCGTGGTGTTCCCGGCGGGGATGGAGTAGTAGCTCTCGAAGCCGCGGAAGTGGTCGATGCGGACGACGTCATAAATGGAGGTGGCGTGTTTCATCCGGCGCTTCCACCAGGCAAAGTGCTCGGCCTCGTGGCGGGGCCAGTCGTAGAGCGGGTTACCCCAGAGCTGGCCGTCGGCCGCAAAGGCATCCGGCGGGCAGCCGGCCACCTGGGTCAGGTGGACCTGCCCATCGGTCTGGAAAAGCTCCGGCCGGGTCCAGAGGTCGCTGGAATCCGGGCTGACGTAGATGGGGATGTCACCCACCAGCTGGATGCCCTTTTGGTTGGCGTAGGTCTTGAGGGCGCTCCACTGAGTGAAGAAGAAGAACTGCACGGCCTTGTGGTAATCCACCGCATCGGCCAGCCGCACACGGGCGGCGGCCAAAGCCGAAGGCTCACGGGTGCGCAGCGCGTCGGGCCAGTCGGCCAGACCGGCCTGCCCCTGCTCGGCTTTCAGGGCCATGAACAGGGCGTAATCGTCCAGCCAGAAGTCCTGCGCGGCGCAGAAATCGGTGTAGGCTTTGCTGGGCTCGGCCAGCAGCCGGTCTGCGGCCCGTTTCAGGATCACGGGCCGCTCGTTGTACAGCGCACCGTAATCCACGGTGCCGACCGGCACCGGAGCGGGGACCTCATCGGGGGTGAGCCAGCCGTCCTCGGCCAGCACCCGGTAGTCGATGAAGTAGGGATTCCCGGCAAAGGCGGAAAAGCTCTGGTAAGGGCTGTCGCCGTAGCCGGTGGGGCCGATGGGCAGGATCTGCCAATAGGTCTGTCTGGCGCGGGCCAGAAAATCCACGAAAGCGAAGGCCTCCGCCCCCAGAGTGCCGATGCCGAAGGGACCGGGCAGGCTGAACACGGGCATCAGGATACCGCTTGCGCGCATGTGAACCCCCTCCTCTTAACCCTTGACAGCGCCGGCAACGACGCCCTCAATGATGTATTTCTGGCAGGTGATGTAGAGCAGGATGATGGGGATGATGGCGATGATGATGCAGGCCATCATGGGGGCCAGCTCCACGCGGCCATAACCGCCGCGGAAATACTGGATGGCCATGGGGATGGTGCGGTACTTCTTGATGTCCAGCACCAGAGTGGGCAGCAGGTAGTCGTTCCAGACCCACATCGTTTCCAGAATGGCGGTGGAGATCATGGTCGGCTTCAGGATGGGGAAGACGATCTTGAAGAAGATCTGGATGGGGTTGCAGCCGTCGATCATGGCAGCCTCTTCGATCTCGATGGGGAC
>ERZ826016.2005-NODE-2005-length-16987-cov-2.680546_pt1 | contig 16987 bp, 12 predicted proteins | sample MGYA00519872_ERZ826016 | MGnify/ENA primary metagenome ERZ826016 (study PRJEB31778, sample SAMEA3449218) | human gut metagenome | biome: human gut; feature: human-associated habitat; material: faeces | place: United Kingdom | collected 2010/2012 ... | reverse complement strand
GTTAGATAGGTCGGAGGTGGAAGTGCAGTAATGTATGGAGCTGACCGATACTAATAGGTCGAAAACTTGACCAAAGGTTTCAAGGCAAAGCGAAGGAAGATGGAAGCTTTAGACAGATATTATTCAGTTTTGAGGGTGCAATAGAGCAAACTCAAAAGAAATGCGGTGACAATAGCGAGGAGGTCACACCTGTTCCCATCTCGAACACAGAAGTTAAGCACTTCAGCGCTGACGATAGTGTAAGCGAAAATAAGACGTTGCCGGTTTTTTTATGCAATAAAAAGGACTTACGCATGTAGGTCCTTTTACTATACATCTAATGAAAAATAATATAAAAATAACTTAATAATCATATTATTATTTAAAAAAACAGCGTTTATTTTTTTTCTAAACACTGCTCAATCATAGAAATAATTACATTATTAAAGGAAGTATTGTTTTCCTTTGCTATCTTTTCAATTTCTTTTATTAATTTTTCTTTTATGTATAGTGATTTATAGCCCGCTGGCTCCTTTTCTTTAGTCCTTTTTGGAATAAACGCCATAATATCACCCCTCATATAAATTTTAATATAATAATCTGATACTTGATATATCAGAAATTTCTCATACTATTCTTTGATTTTTATATAATTTATAATTTATTATATATAATACAAGCATTTCCGGCAAAAACAGCAAAAAGCCACCCGGCAAAACCGAGTGGCAAGGTTTTATTGTCTGGTACGCAAAGCGGCTGACATGGGAGGAACGGTTAACCGGCCGTCCATGCAGCTATCGTCAAAAAAGGCATAAGCATTGTCCCACACCGGATCCACGGCAAAGGTCTTAGGCTCAGAGGTGCGGTTCACTGCCGCCAGCAGGCGGGCACCGTCGCTTTGGCGCTCATAGCACACGCCGCCCAGGTCACCCTGCACCGGCACAAACTCGCCCTGCGCCAACGCTTTGCAGCCCCGACGCATTTGGCCCAGCCGCTGATACCAATGCAGTAAATCCCGATCCTGGTGCGCCCAAGGCATACAGCCCCGGTTGAAGGGGTCTTTCATGCCCTGCACACCTACCTCGTCTCCGTAATACAGAGAGGGTACGCCGGGCAAAGTATATTGCAGGAAAGAAGCCAGCTTCAGCAGCTGCACCCCGCGGGCGTAATCCGCCCCGGACAGGGTATTGTTGCGATGCTGCCAAGCCCGCCCTTGGCCGGTACAATCCGGTCCGGCCAACGCGGTAATAGCCCGCAGAGTATCGTGGGTACCGATATGGTTCATCAGCACCGCCGTCACCTGGGGCGGATAATGCTCAGTAATAGACAAGATGGCGTCCAAAAACGCCTGACCGCCGCCGTAGCGCACAAAGTGCAAGATTGCCGCGGTAAAGGGATAATTCATCACACTGTCCAGCTGATTCCCCAGCAGATAACGCCGCCGCTGCCCATAGGCAAACTTGGTGGTGGCGTCCTCCCACACCTCGCCGATAATGATGGCGTCCGGGTTCTCGCTTTTTACAGCCCGGCGCAGGTCGTCCAGGAACACATCCGGCAGTTCATCCGCCACATCCAACCGCCAGCCGCAGATGCCGCAGCGCATCCAACGGCGAAGAATGCCGTTCTCACCGCAAATATAGTCCCGATAAGATGGCTCCTCTTCACGGATCTCCGGCAGCAGGCGAATGCCCCACCAGGACTTGTAATCGTCCCGATCTTTGCCAAATTGGTACCAGCTGTAATAGGGGCTGTCCGGGCTGTTATAGGCGCCCACCGTAGGGTAATGACCATAGTAATTAAAATACTTGGAATCCCGCCCGGTGTGGCTGAACGCACCGTCTAAAATCACACCGATCCCCAGTTTTTTCGCCTGGGTGCACAGATATTTTAAGTCCTCTGTATCGCCCAGCATAGGGTCGATCTTTTCATAATCCCCGGTGTCGTACCGATGGTTGGAATGAGCCTCGAAAATCGGATTCAAATAAATCGCGGTCACGCCCAGCTTAGCAATATACGGCAACTTCTCCGCAATGCCTTTCAGGTCGCCGCCAAAATAATCGTTGTTCCAAAGGCCGTTCATCTGGGCCTCGTCCCAAAAAGGCTCCTCCCCCCAGTTACGCCGCACCCGGGTGGCAGGCACACCGGTCTTTGGCGCGCCGGAATTGTAAAACCGATCCGGAAAGATCTGATAGATCAGTCCGCCCCGCAAAAAGGCCGGCGTTTGAAAATTCTTATCATACACCGTTTGCTGAAAATCTGCGCCGTCCGGCAGAAAATCCCCTTTGCCGCCCCCGGCGTTGCGCACGAAGTGCAGTCCCCAGGGGGTGTCCAATTCAAAATGATAAAAATACAGCCCCGGGGTGGTGGCGGCAAAATGCAGTTCCCAATACTCTGCCTCCGTGCCGCACATACCGGCCCAAAACATACCGTAAGACACCGGCGTTTCGCCGTCCTTGGTAACCACCAACCGGGCGCCGGAGCAATGCATATCCCGCGAGACCACCAGCCGCAGATGCACCGGCTCATCCGTTGCCACGGCGCGGATGGGCGACTTGTACTGTGGGTCTCTGGCGTTGAAGATCAGCATATTTTTCCTCTCTTAAACAGTAAAAAGCGGCAGACACAGGCATTGCCCTGCGCCTGCCGCAAGCAGATTTATTTCTTCTTGGTGGTTTTCTTTGTAGCAGACTTTTTGGCCGCAGGCTTTTTGGCTGCGGGTTTCTTCGCCGGCTTCTCGGCGGGCTTCTCCGCAGCAGCCGCCGCCTTTTGAGGCCGGGGCTGCGCTACAACCACCGGGTGGGTGTGCCAAATATTCTCCGCATATTCCTGCACGGCACGGTCTGCGCTGAAAATGCCTGCACCGCTGATATTCATCAGGCTCATCTTGGCAAAGGCGGTCTTGTCAGCATACACCTGTGCCGAACGCCGCTGGGCGTTTTGATAATCGGCAAAATCTGCCAGCGCCATATATGGGTCCACATTGATCAGTGAAGAGGTAATCTCACTAAAGTTCTTGCCGTTCACGCCATACTGGATCATATCAATGGCGTTCTTTAACGCCGGGTTATTGGTCACATAGTTCATGGGGTGATAGCCGCTGCGGCGCAGAGCCTCCACGTCCGGCGTCTTCATACCAAACAGGAAGATATTGTCCTCCCCTACGGCGTTGCAGATCTCCACATTGGCGCCATCCAGGGTGCCCAGAGTAACGGCGCCGTTGAGCATCAACTTCATATTACCGGTGCCGGATGCCTCCGTGCCGGCCAGCGAAATCTGCTCACTGATGTCCGCAGCAGGCATCAGCACCTCTGCTAAAGACACGGAGTAGTCCTCCATAAACACCACTTTCAGCTTATCCTTGGTGTCCGGGTCATTATTCACCACATGGGCCAAAGCGTCAATCAGCTGAATAATTTTCTTAGCCATGTAGTAACCCGGGGCTGCCTTGGAAGCAAAAATATAAGTCCGGGGAGTAAAGTCCATATTCGGATTTTCTTTCAGCGCCTGGTACTGCGCAATAATGTTCAGAACATTCAGCTGCTGGCGCTTATACTCGTGCAGGCGCTTGACCTGCACATCAAAGATGGAATCCGGGTCCAGCACCACGCCGTTCTGCTTCTTCACCACCTTGGCAAAGCGCTCTTTGTTGGCGCGCTTGATCTTTTGCAGCTGATCCAGCACTGCCGGGTCGTCCTTGTAATCCCGCAGGGTCAGCAGGCGGTCGCTGTGCTTAATAAAGTCGTCACCGATCAGCTCCGTTAAATAATCGGTCAGCTGCGGGTTGGACTGGCACAGCCAGCGGCGGAAGGCAATGCCATTGGTTACATTGGTAAACTTGGCCGGGGTAATGGTGTAGAAGTCGTGGAACACCGTGTCCTTCAAAATCTCGCTATGCAAAGCAGACACACCGTTGACGCTGTGAGAGCCGGCCACGCACAGGTTGGCCATACGCACGGCGCCGCAAGAGATCACAGCCATACGCTCCACCTTGTCTGCGTCATGGGTAGCGCCCCAGACAAAGGCACGGAAGCGGTTGTCGATCTCCTTGGTGATCTCATAAATACGGGGCAGCAGGCGCTTGTACAGGTCCTCGCTCCAGCACTCCAGCGCCTCTTTCATCACCGTGTGGTTGGTGTACGCCATCGTGTCGGTTACCAGTTTCCAGGCAGAGTCCCAATCATAGCCGCACTCGTCCAGCATAATGCGCATCAGCTCCGGAATGGCCAAGGTGGGGTGGGTATCGTTAATATGGATCGCCACCTTCTCCGGCAGATTATCCAGCGTGCCGTACTTGGACAGGTGACGGTGAATAATATCCTGCACAGAGGCGGACACCAGGAAATACTGCTGGCGCAGGCGCAGAGACTTGCCCTCCGGCGTGTTATCTGCCGGATACAGCACCTTACTGATGGTCTCTGCCATGGCAGACTGTTCCATAGCCTTAATATACTCGCCCTGATTAAACAGGCTCATATCCAGTGCAGGCTTGCGAGCCGCCCACAGGCGCAAACGAGCCACACCGTCACCCAGACCACTTACATACATATCATAGGGCACAGCGATCACGGTGTTGCAATCCCGCATAGTGACGGTATGGTACTCACCGTCCCAGCTTTCATCGACCCAGCCCTCAAAGCTGACAGTCTGGGCGCGCTCCTCACGGGGCACTAACCAAACCTCTCCGCCGGGCAGCCAAAAGTCCGGCAGCTCCGTCTGCCAGCCGTCTACCAGCTTCTGCTTAAAAATACCGGCCTCATACCGAATGGAATAGCCCATAGACTGATAGCCGTCAGAGGCCAAACCGTCCAGATAACAGGCAGCCAGACGACCCAAGCCGCCGTTGCCCAAACCAGCATCCGGCTCCTCATCGTACAGCTGCTCCAGCTTTACATCAAAGCCGGCCAGTGCCTTTTCAAACGTCTCAGTCAGACCCAGGTTATACAAGTTGTTCTTTAAGGAACGCCCCATTAAAAACTCCATACACAGATAATAGATCTGCTTAGAGTCCTGACCCTCAGCCTGATGGCGGAACTGGCTGTTTTTTTCGCTGAGCATCTCCCGCAGGATCATGGCCACAGCCTTATAATATTGTTCATTGGTGGCGTCTGCCGGCGTAACGCCGAAGAAGTGACTGAGTTTGTCGTTGATCCGTCGCTTTGCTTGCGCCACAGAAATCGTTGATTTCATACAAATCCTCCAAAAATTATTATAAATCACGCAAATAATCGTATTCCATTTGTAGATTATATACTAAAATCGTCTGTAATTCAATACCAGGTCGCTAAAAGAGCCTATGCACGAAACATTTCTCTTATTCTTCCTCTGTTTTCGGCTTTTTCAGTTTGGCCAGCATCTTGGTCGTCACCAGTTTGTACAGTTCTACCACCTGATACCAGTTCATTCCCAACATCAGGGCAAACAGCAGTGCCTCTGCCACATAGAACCACACGCCTTGCAAGCACAGCGCCGCCACCGTTTGGGCCACCAGCACCACGGTTTGGCAGGTGAGCACCACCGGCTGGTAGTTGATCTTAATGAATCGGCGCGTATCCCGACTGCGGGTCAGGAACACGACCACAAAGGCGCAGGCAGTGGCAACGGCCGCACCGTTGGCACCCATACGGGGAATCAAAATCAGGTTCAGCACCACATTGGTGACTGCACCGGTGAGGGCAGTTACCATCGCCATAATATTCTTTTTCTCCGCCATATAGATGGAGGCCAAAAAGTTCACCAGACAGGAGAATACGGTGGAGATGATCAGCACCGGCACATACTGCCAAGAGTCAAAATACGCGTCTGCCACCAAAACTTTCGTAATAATCTTACAAGTCAAAATCAGGAAAGACGCCACAAAGAAGGTGCCGCCACAGTACACCCGAAAAATCTTGGAGAAAAACCGGGCGGTATCTTTATTGTTATACTCATCCACCGCAGACAGTTGCCAGGCGTCTGTAAATACAGATGCGCACATAATCACCAAATTAGGGATCTTAGACGCGGCGGAATACAGACCGTTGGCAGAAGAGCCCACAAAATAAGTAACCATGTAGCGGTCAGACACATTGATGATCCACCACAAGATAATGGTAGGGATCATGGGCACGCAGTAACGCAGCATATCCCGCCCGGTCTGGCGGCGCACGCCCTTAAAGCGCACATAACGGTACAGCTTGGCAGTTACGGTAAAGAACAGCACGGAGCAAAAGTCCGACGCCACGATGGCTAAAATATAGCCGGTAACCCCCCACTTAAACACACCCAAGAACAGCATGGTAAACAGCAGATAGGTCACGGTAGCCAAAATACCGTCAATGGCAAACAGCTTTACATGACCGGAGCCGCGCACAAACTGCTGGCACAGCTGGCGAAAACCGGAGGTGAGCACAAACACATAAATGAGCACCAGGTAATCGCCCAGCTTAAAGTCGTTGATTTTAATTAAACTGATCGGGTACGCAAACAACAGAAAGGCCAAAAAGCCCACCAGAGTCACCCGCACGCCTACGGTAAACACATCGCTCTTGCGCTCCGCCTTGTCCATCGAAAAGCGCAAGGCTGCCGAGTTGACGCACAAAAAGGCAATGGGTATGATCACATTGCCCGTCTGCTGGATCAAATCCGCCGCGCCGTAGCTGCCCGTGGTCATCATACGGGTGACAAAGGGCATCAGCAAAAACGACAGAATTTTAGACGAAAAGGTGCCAATGGCAAAGATAATGGTATTGGAAGCGAGTTTTTTGTACTTATCCACTGTGTTTCGTTCCTTTACTCCCAGGAATTAGTAGGACCATTTTCCGCTACGGAAGTCCATGGTATTGTCTGCCGAGGCAGAGGTGTAAATGCAGGAGGCGCGGTACACACTGCCGCCGCTCTCCGTCTTTTTGCCGATCAAAAAGATATACTGATAGCCGCAGGCCACTGCTACGGTGCCGGACTTGTCCGCACCGGAGGCGGTGAGCATCACCTTTTTGGCACCGGAGTTCATATTCAGCTCCATTGCCCGGGCGGCTCCGCTCTTATAATCGGTATAATACAGCCGGTTGCCGTACACCACCGGGTAATCGGTGGAACGCACATGCTCCAGCAAGGTCACGGTCTTTTGGCTGCCGAACTTTTGGCGAACCAGATCATATTTGTCCTCCGACCGGCGCTGATAATAGTAGAAATAACCGTTTTCCAACGCCATAGAACGCACTTCGTTCTTCTCCGTTGCGGCACGGAAGTGGGTGCTGTTGCCGCCGGTCTGCCCTACGGTCAGGTACTCCACCTCGCCGGTCAGGTTGTCCGTCTCCGTAAAATACACATCGGTAAGCGAAATGCCCACCAGCGCCAGTTTTTTGTCTGCCCCCGCTGTATAAAGCAAGGTCTTGTCCCCTGCCGCCGTCACGGTGTACAGAGAGTCGCCGGTCAGGCAAAACAGCCGATCGTTGTAGCCGTAGGCCCGGCGCGCGTCGGGGAGCAAAGTCACGGCATTGCCGCCGGAGACGGAAAGCTTTTGCAGCTTTTTGCTGTCTTTATCAATATAGTAGAGGAAATCGCCCATAATATTCAGGCAGCAGGCATTTTTCACGCCCTTCACCTTGGTAGTGGTCTCCTCTGCCGGAGCAAAGCGGTAAATACCCTGACCCGGTGCGGCAAAATAGATATACGCACCATTAAAGGTCACTGCCCCATGGGTTTTATTCAGAATATTGCCCACCTGACTGCCTTGCTTGGAAGTGTCAAACGCAAAAGCGGAGGCATCCTTGTAATCGGCGTAAGTCGGTTTCTCCGTAGTGGGCGGCGCAGTAGGTGCCTGCGTAGTGGGCGCCGTGGTGGTGCGACCCAGCACATTCTCCTGCACAAAGGTCACAGCCTTGTCCGGCACCAAAAGGGAAAAATCAAAATCCGGCTTGCAGATCTTGACGGTAATCAGAAAGGCCGCCAGTGCCACCACCAGCACACCCAGCACCATAAAAAAGCGCTTGGTGCGGGCACGGCGCTGATTTTGCTTCCGCCGGCGCAGCCGCTCTTTTTCTACTGTCTGGTTCATTTTATCGCACCTGTCCGTTGCCAAAGATCAAGTATTTAGTGGTAGTCAGGGCACGCAGACCCATGGGGCCGCGGGCGTGCAGCTTTTGGGTAGAGATTCCGATCTCCGCCCCCAGGCCAAACTCTGCCCCGTCGGTAAATCGGGTGGAGGCGTTCACATACACCGCCGCAGAGTCCACCCGCTGCAAAAAGCGGCGTGCGCTCTCCTCGTCCCGGGTGATGATGGCCTCGCTGTGGCCGGTGGAGTGCACATTGATAAAGTCAATGGCCTCGTCCACGCTCTTCACCGTCTTTACGCTGATAATATAATCCAAATACTCGGTATAAAAATCTTCTTCCGTGGCGGGCACCAAGCCGTCGCAGGCCTGCATGGCTCGGGCGTCGCCCCGCATTTCCACATTCTTTTCGTCCAGCCGCAACTTAATGGCCGGCAAGGCGTGGTCAATAATATCCCGGTGGATCACCAGGCTCTCACAGGCGTTGCATACGCCGATCCGCTGGGTCTTGGCGTTAAAGATAATGTCTGCCGCCATATCCACATCCGCCGTGGCGTCCACATAAATATGGCAGTTGCCGGAGCCGGTCTCGATCACCGGCACAGTGGCATTCTCGCACACGGCAGCGATCAGTCCCTTACCCCCCCGGGGAATCAGGCAGTCGATATAACCCTTCATATGCATCATCTCGGTAGCAGAAGTCCGGGAGGTATCCTGCACCAGCGCCACAGCGTCCTGCACAATGCCTGCGTTAAACAGGGCATCCCGCATCACCTGAGCCAGCATACGATTGGAGTGAATGGCCTCTTTGCCACCCCGCAGAATCACGGCGTTGCCGCTTTTTAAGCATAGAGCGGCGCCGTCCACCGTTACATTAGGCCGAGCCTCATACACAATGCCGATGACCCCGATAGGCACGCTAACCTTTTCCATATACAGGCCGTTGGGGCGGGTCTGGCTCTCCAGCACGCGACCGCAGGGGTCCGGCAGGTCCGCCACATCCTGGCAGCCCTGGGCCATACCCTCGATTCGGTCGCCGTTTAGCGCCAGCCGATCCAGCAGTGCCGGGGACATGCCGTTTGCCTTACCGGCTTCCAAATCCAGTGCATTGGCAGCCATAATCTCTGTCTGCCGCGCCCGCAGCGCATCAGCAATCGCCAGCAGCCCTGCATTCTTTTCCTCTGTGGTCAGGGTAGCCAGCACACCGGCTGCGTGCTTCGCACGGATCCCCATTTCTCTCATCTTTTCATCCATTGCATTCACCTGCTGTTCGCTTCAAAATAGGTGCCGATGGGCTGCCCGTCCAACACCTTATAAATAGCCGTGGGTCGCTCTCCATTCATAATAATCACCGGAATACCGGCGCCGGTGGCGATCTCCGCCGCCCGAATTTTCGTTGTAAAGCCGCCGGTGCCCTTGCTGCCGGCACCCCCGGCTACGGCGTACACATCGTCGTTGATCTCTGCCACACGGCCGATCAGGCGCGCGTTCTCATTCTCCGCCGGGTTGGCGTCAAGCAGGCCGTCCGTATCGGTAAGCAGAATCAGCAGATCCGCCCCGATCAGTTGAGCCACCGTGGCAGACAGGCAGTCGTTGTCACCGTGGAGCAACTCCTCAACGGACACGCTGTCGTTCTCATTCACAATGGGCAGGGCGTCATATTCCAGCAGCTGATTAAAGGTGTCCACCAAATGTGCCTTTTCCTCCGGGTGATTTAAGGTGTAGCCGGTAAACAGCAACTGGCTCACCACCACGCCATACTCGGAAAACAGCTTGTCGTAGAGGAACATCAACTCGCACTGCCCCACCGCCGCGCAGGCTTGCAGCCCGCTGGTATGGTCCGGTCGCTCATGCATGCCCAGCTTACCGGCACCGATACCCACGGCGCCGCTGGACACCAGCACCACCTGATGACCGGCGTTCTTCAGATCTGCCAGCACAGATACCAGCTTGGCCATCCGGGCAATATTGGTCTTGCCTGTGTCGTGGGTCAAAGTGGAGGTGCCTACTTTGACCACAATGCGTTTTTTCTCCGTCAACTTCATTATACACTGCTCCAGGTTACATAATCAGTTACAGTATACCATACTTTAGTCCTGGAGTTAAGATTTTTTTGTATGTTTTTCAAAATTCCGTCAAAAATAGAAAAAGAAATGCGGCGGCAGCACAGCGCTGCCCCAAGGGAATGAGGAATGATTATGACAAAGCGAAGCTCCGTGCGACTGCTGTCCTTCGGTTTGCTGCTGGCGGGTATTTTGATTATCTATGCCATCACCGGCACCGTACAGGCTGCCCAGTACCGGGCGCGGCTGGAAAGCACCTATCGCCAAAGCCTGTCTGCCCTGGCGGAGGACCTGGAGGGCATTGAGACCGATCTGACCAAAAGCGTCTATGCAAACGGCGCCGCCACCCTGTCTGATGTCAGCCGAGATCTGTCTCAACAGGCCAATCAAGCCAAGGACTCTCTGTCCCGCCTGCCGGTGGAGCAAATGAACCTGGCAGGCACCTATAAATTTCTAAGCCAGACCGGGGACTACGCCACTTATCTCAGCAAAAAAGTCTATGCCGGCGAGGTTGTCACCGCCAAAGAGCACGAAAATCTGCTACGGCTGCTGCAATACGCCACCAAATATAAAAACAGTGTGACCCAAATGGTAGAAATTTGCAATCACGGCGGCCAAATCACCAAGCGCGATGTAAAGTCTGCAGACGGCACCAGTCTGCCCGCCATCAGCACAGACTTTTCCACCGCGGAGGAAGCCTTTGAGAACTACCCCACCCTGCTGTATGACGGCCCCTTTGCAGACGCGGTACTGCACAAAGAGCCGCAGCTGCTCAAGGGGCAGGACAAAATCAGCAAGGACGCTGCCGCCAAGATCGCTGCCAAGGCGCTGGGGTGCAATGAGACCCATCTAAACCGATTGGAGGACGAAGCCGGGCGTATGCCTGCCTATGTGTTCACCAAAGGACAACAAACGGTAAATGTGACCAAAAGCGGCGGGTATGTCAGTTCCATTCTCTTCGGCGGCAAAATCAGTACCAAGGCCATAGATGAAAAAGAAGCGATCAAGCAGGCAGCCGCCTATTTGAAGAAACTGGGCTACCCAGATATGCGCTCCACCTATTACGCCGCCGACAGCAATATCTGCACCGTCAATTTTGCCTACTGCCGAGACGGAATACTCTACTATACAGATCTAATCAAGGTTGGCGTGTCCCTGCGGGACGGCAGCGTGGTATCGCTGGAGGCCCGGGGCTATATCACCAACCACCACCGGCGGAATGTGCCCACCTTTACCGTATCGGAAAAGGCAGCCACCGCCAAGATCAGCCCCTATTTGGAGGTGAGAAGCACCAAAAAGTGCCTGATTCCCAAGGAGGACGGCCGGGAGGTAGCCTGTATTGAGGTGCTTGTGCATTCGGCAGACACCGGAGAGGACGCGCTGGTGTACCTGAACGCCGCCACCGGTGCGGAAGAAGACATTCTTCTGCTGCTATACAGCGATCATGGCACCCTAACCAAATAAAACGCATAAACCCGGCGCCGCCGGGCAGAATAAAACCGAAAGGAAGGCAACACCATGAAAAACCGATTGATGATTTTAGCACTGGCCGTAACCGTGCTGGCAACCGTACTGCTGGGCTGCGCCAAGCAGGAGAAAAACCCCACCACAGAACCACCATCAGCGAAACCACCACACAAGAGGAAACCACAGCAAAAAGTCCCGGCGAGGCGCTGAGCGAGGGCGCATCGGAGGCCGGCTCCAAGGTGCGTGAAGGCGCCACCGATCTTAGCGAGGCCGCCTCTCGTGCCGGGGAGACCGTATCCCGTGCCCTGGAATAAAACGAAAAAGGAAAGGACTTGTTCATCAGAACAAGTCCTTTTTTTATACCTGAAGGCGCCGCCGCGTAAGCGGGAGCCTTGGCGTAATCATTCGTAAAATCCGATTTCGGCAATATTCGGGGTGCTGCGGCTTTGGCGGATCACCAAGCGCACGCCCAGGCAATTCAATCCCCGGCGCAGCCGCACAATTTTCTTCATACCGATCACCGTGCCCTTGTAAATGCGCTTCATCTTGCCGTTTGGCTTCTTCGCCCACAGTTCAAAGGCCTCCACCCGCTGGCTCTTGCGAATCTCCTCGGACAGAATCACATATTTCAACTTATGTACACTGTCAAAGTCAAAGTCGATATACCCCTGCTCCGGCTGTAATTCGCCCAGCCGGTATGTGATGATCGGGTGCTCGGTCATCTTGCGAATGGCCTGGCCCATTCCCTTCAAGGCGTGGGCGTCTCTCGGATGGATCACGCCCTTATTGGTAGGCGGCACATTCAGCAGCAGGGTGCAGTTGTTGCCCACAGAGCCAAGATACAGCTTAAACAGTCTACGCGCGCTCTTAACCGTGCGGTCCTCATTCTTGGACCAGAACCAACCCTTGCGGATGGACACATCCACCTCCGCCGGATACCAAATCAGATCCCGGGCCATAGACAGCACCTTGCGGCTGCCCAGATCCTCGTCCATATTGTTCAGCTTTTTCAGCGCGGCAGCGTCGCCCTCGCCGTGTTGGCTCTTCTCATGCGTCTTTTCAGCGTCTGCCAGACGAGCAGGCACCACACAGAACTCGCTTTTGCGGGTCTTGCCGCCCTCGTTGCCCACCCAGCGCACATCCGGGCCGCAAATGGAAATCAGCGCGTCCGGCTGCAGTTTGCGGATCAGGGCATAATACCGCGCCCAATCATACTCAAAGTTCGGCACATCGGCGCCTTTCGCACCGTCAAACCAAACCTCACTGATATGGCCGTAATTGGTAAGCAGCTCCGTTAACTGATTGCAAAAATAATCATTATAATCCGGGGTACCGTAGGTGGGCTCGTGCATATCCCAAGGGGAAAGATACACGCCAAAATCCAGTCCGCCGGCAGCGCAGGCGTCTGACACCTGCTTCACAATATCGCCGTCAAAGTCCGTGTTCTTTACACTGAACGATGTGTATGCACTGGGCCACAGACAAAAACCGTCGTGGTGCTTACAGGTAAGAATGATACCGCTGGCACCGGCAGCCTTCACCGTGCGCACCCATTGCTCCGGCTTGATCTTCTTAATGGTAAAGTCCTGCACCGTTTCTCTGCCGCTGCCCCACTCCCGCTGAGCGGCAGTATTCATGCCAAAGTGCATAAAGCAGTAAAAAGGCTGCTGTGCCAAGTGAACCTGGTTAGGGCGCGGCACCACGCCAATGTAACGCTCCACTTCGCTGTCATTCAGCGGCACACCGCCGTTGGTGGTGGTCCAGTTCTGGTCAAAATTCGGCTTCATCTTATTCCCTCTCTCTTCCTCGGTTGTAGCAACTGAAATAGCGACCTTTATCGCCCATATACCAAGGCAGTTTCATACGCAGGTAACGCAGTTTGTCCCCCAGGCGCATGGTGTAGTCAAAGGGGCGATCCTCGACCCGGTCATACAGCGGGGTCACACAAGGCACAGCCACTGTATTCAGCTCCGTTGCAGCCAAAACCAGTGTTTCTTCATCCCGGGGCAATACCACCGTGTCACCGCCCTGCACATTTAAGATCAAAATATAGAAGTACAGTTCCTTGGCAATAGCGTCCGTACCGTCCGCGTTATGGCTGTGGGTGCTTACATACCCCAGCTGTCCCTCTTGAATATGGGCGGTCTCGTGCAGATCGTACAGATCCCAGCTTGCAAAACGCCGGGTACGGCTCAGCACCGAGCAAGGCACCGTTTTTCCACCTACGGTAAAGTCTAAAATCCGATTACTGTCCGCAGACAGGAGCAACGCCAGCCGGCGGGTATCTTTCTTTAAGGTCAGGGTCTGACCGGCAAGGCGCAAGGCGTTCTTGCCGTCCTTTGCAATGGCAAAAGGAATACCGGCCGCCGTGACCTGATCGCCGATCCGCTCCGCAGGAATAGACAGGGGCAGCTCGCCCTGCTCGCCTTGCTTGGTGATCAACTGCACGTTCATAGGCAGTGTGAGAGGCGTTGCCTTGGCAGCGTGACCCACCTGCGCCGCCGGTTGCAGCCGTAGGGCAAAGGTCCTGATCTGATACGGTGTAAAATCCGTGACCAGGCAGCCGTCTTTCACCGTTGCCGGGCCTTTTTCTTCTTCAGAGGCAAACAGCTCTCGGGCTTCTGCCACACCGGCACCCAGGCGCAGGGCGTAGTGCTCCACCGGCGTACCGGCGCCCTCGTTCAAGCGCACCACGATCTCGTCGCCGTCCTCTGCGAACTTCATTGCCCGCAGCACCACCTGGGGGTGAGAGACATTTCCAAAACTGTACGCAGTACCCAGCACGCCCGGGTGCTTTGGCTCCACATACCCGGTCAGGGGCTGCAAAAAGGCACGGGCCTGATTTTGCGTATCGACACCCACCTGCCCTTTATGGGAGAACAGAGCATAGCTGTATCGGTTCAGTCCCAGATCCATCATAGATTGCATGGAATCAATCCGGTAATTGCGCACTGGGCTGTGCAGCACGGTCATACGCAGGGTATTGTCCTTATACTTGTCCCAGCCGTACTTGCACTCGCTAAGCACAGACACGCCCCAGTCGCCGTTTTTATCCGTCAGATCCACCCAGTTTTGAGCAGGCACTTCAAACAGCTTTTCCGTCATATTGCCCCGGCGAATGGCGCCCAGCCCCAGGTCAAAGGTAGCCTCCGGGTTGGTGCAGGCAAATGCAAATTTGTTCTTTGCCATAGTATGCAGACTGCGCCACTCGATCTCAGAATACACCTCTACCCGGCTGCCGCCGTCGGTGAGGGCAATGATATTCTTAAAGGTAGAGTCTCCATCCTTTTGCTCCACACAGAAGGACACCCGCGCCGGGCCTTTCTCCTGAATGGTCACCGTCACCGGATTTGGCAGGCGGTCCGGGTCCTTGTTGGCTTCTTTATAATTCATTTCCCAGGCAGGCCAGGGCTTAGAGCCGGTGTACTTGAATAGCCCCAGGCTAATGGGCTCCGACAGCAGCTCCTGCTCGTCCATTTCTTTATCCAGGATGGAGGTAATGTTGCCCTTTTTGTTCAGGCGCACAATGTATTTTTGGTTCTCCATCTGATTTTCGCCGCTGATGGACAGGCTGCCCCGCAGACGGCAGGGCACATCGGAGGGCCGCACATCATAGACCGCAAAGCCCAAGGCAGGCACCGTGGCAACAAATACCAGCTCCGCCGTACCATTCTCGTAGCGGTTCACCTGACTTTTCACTTCCCTGCCCTTGGGGTCGTATACCCGCGCACAGGCCTTGGGCCAGTGGGGCAGTTCCAGAGTCACCGCATCTGTGCGGGCCACTTCCAGACTGTTAAATACCGTCACCGGCGTGCCGGCGCAGAAGTCCGTTTTCAGCAGACTGCCCACAGACCCGGCAGCTTGGGTCAACTCACCGGCAAAGCCGTTCATGGCCATACCGTAGTCGTTCCAGCTGCGGCGATAGGCACGCTGCACGGAGGTGCCCGGCAGATCATCGTGGAACTGATGGGCGATGGTACGCTTCCAGTTCAGTTCCATAGCCTCTTTATTGTAATGGGCGGTGCCCAGATAATCCGCCACTACGCCGGAACGCTCCGCCATATCCGCCAGTTCCTGGCAGCGGCGGTTCCAACGCTTACCAACGGCCCGGGAAGTGTAGCCGCCAACGCCGTGATTTTGCATCACCAGTTCCGTCTCCCACCGGGGCAGCTTGGCTTTTTGCTCCGGGGTCAGCTGGGCGTTCAGGTCACGGAACAGATCATCCGCACCGGACGCCAGCACCTGCACATCGCTGTCTTTGTTTTTGTTGATCTCCTGCTCTACAAAGGCCACAGAGGCTTCCTTGGGCGCACCGCCCCGATCGCCGATCCCGTGGAAAATCATAGTGCTGTTCAGATCGTATTTTTCGTTTTCATCCAGCTTTTGCTGCACAAAATCCCAGTCCCGCAGCTTCTTCAGCGTAAAGTAATAATCGTGAGGGTTCAGACTGGCCAGCACCTGCGCGCCGTCCGGCCCTTGCCACACGCCAATATCAAAAGGAATGCCGTAGGCGCCGCCCCAACCCAGCTTTTGGGTGGTAAAGCCCATCAGGTTGGCGTGGGCCATAATGCTGGGCAGCGCCCAACCGAAGCCAAAGCAGTCCGGCAGATAAATATCCACTGAGCGCTTGCCGAATTTTTCCTCAAAATAGCGATTGCCATAAAGAATATTGCGAAAGAGCGCCTCCGGCGACGGCACATTCACATCGCCATTCTCAAAGGCGGAGCCGCAAACGCTCCACCGCCCCTGGGCAATATAATCCCGCATTTTGGCGTACAGTTCCGGGTAATATTCCTCCATCAGCTCGTAACGATAGCTGCCCTCAAAATTGAAGTGATAGGTGGGATATTTTTGGAACAGTGCAAAGTTGTCCACCAAGGTATTGTAGATGTACCGGGACACGGTGGTCTCAAAGTCCCAGGACCAAATGGTATCCAAGTGGGCCGTAGCCACAGTATAGATTTTTTTTTGCATCGAAAGTCCCCCTTATGTGGTCATTGTATCATTATTTTCAGGGGATTGCAACACTGTACTGCCCCATAGAAATAGGAAAAGGCATAAGAATTGCAGGTATTTCAATCGTGTCATTGGCACTTGCCTGTTTATTCGGTTTAATCATAACCGGTGCGCAAATCGGCTGGGGTCCGTTTGCTTCTCTATACAGCTGGGATAAAGAGGTTAATCCTATTGCCGAAAAATAGGACGCAAGTGAAAGACAGAGCAGGCGTGCCGAGAATACGCTTTCATGATTTACGACACAGCTTTGCAACCTTATCTTTTGAACAAGGAATGGACATTAAAACAGTATCGCACATGTTAGGTCACACAGACGCAGGATTTACAATGAACACCTATATGCATGTGACGGATTCTATGCAAGAGAATGTTGCAAACACAATGGGTAATCTGATAGAAAGCGCAGGCAAGGATACGAAGAAAATTCTATTT
>ERZ826016.2001-NODE-2001-length-17004-cov-10.433123_pt1 | contig 17004 bp, 18 predicted proteins | sample MGYA00519872_ERZ826016 | MGnify/ENA primary metagenome ERZ826016 (study PRJEB31778, sample SAMEA3449218) | human gut metagenome | biome: human gut; feature: human-associated habitat; material: faeces | place: United Kingdom | collected 2010/2012 ... | reverse complement strand
GCAGCCTCGGACTAAGAGATCTTCTTACCCGAGTACATTGCAAAATACTCCTGCGCCGTCTGGCAGGATATGTTCAGTCTCTCCTGCAGCCGCTCAAGAATCTCCTTCTTCGATACACCGTAGGCACATCCGGTCTCCACAATCCCCTGTGCCAGCCCCCGGTTCAGACCTTCCTGCTCTCCCTTTTCAATCATTTCATAAATCCGCCGCCGCATGGGCTTTCCTCCTTTTTCTGCCGTTTCTTCTGTTCGTAAAAAAGGATATCGGCATACTTCACCGATATCCCTTTGTTTTTTTGCTTATTCTACTTCTGTTTTCTCTGCTTCTGCGGCTGTTTCTTCGGCTTCCTCCTCAATATCCTCCTCGGAAATCTTCGCAATGCCGACCACGCTCACGCCGTCATCCAGATTCATCAGCTTCACGCCCTGCGAATCCCTGTTGTAGCTGGAAATTTCTCTGCCACGCAGGCGGATGATAACCCCTTCGGAGGTAATCAGCATCAGCTCATCATTTTCGCCGACCATCAGCACGCCGGTCAGCTGTCCAGTTTTTTCCGTCAGCTGATGAACCTTCAAGCCCTTGCCGCCGCGGTGCTGCAAATTAAATTTATCCGTTGTGGTGCGCTTGCCGTAGCCGTTTTCGGTTACATTCAGAAGCTGCCCTTCGGGGTCAATCTTCACTGCGGAAACAACATAATCGTCCTCCTTCAGTGTAATCGCCTTTACCCCTGTTGCGGTTCTGCCCATGGGGCGAACATCCTCCTCGGAAAACTTAATGCCCATACCGCTGCGTGTTGCCACGAAAATTTCATCCCTGCCGTCTGTTGTCATTACGGAAATCAGGTCATCCTCCTCGCGCAGATTCAGCGCAATCAGACCGCTCTTGCGGATATTTGCAAAGCTGGTCATATCCGTTTTCTTGATTAAGCCTTGCTTTGTCACCATCACAAGATACTGATCCTCGCGGAATTCATTTGCAGGAATCACCGCCATGATTTTTTCATCCGCATCAATCTCCAGAAGGTTCACGATGGCAACCCCTCTTGCCGTTCTGCCGGCTTCGGGAATTTCGTAGCCCTTCATGCGATACACCTTACCGCGGCTGGTAAAGAACAGCAGGGTATCATGTGTGGATGCAAGGAACAGGTCTTTTACAAAATCCTCCTCCCTTGTCTGCATCCCGATAATCCCTCTGCCGCCGCGGTTCTGGCTCTTATAGGTATCCAAAGGGGTACGCTTTACATAATTCAGATTCGACAGCGTAAATACGCAGGTTTCCTCCTCAATCAAATCCTCAACATCAATTTCGCCGGGATTCTGCATCAGCTTTGTGCGGCGTTCATCGACATATTTCTCCTTAATCGCCGTAATTTCATCCTTGATTACACCAAGCAGCAGCTTTTCATCCGCCAGAATGGTCTTGTAATACGCAATCTTCTTTTGCAGCTCTGCATATTCCGCATCGATTTTTTCCTTTTCCAGACCCTGCAAACGGCGCAGCTGCATTTCCAAAATCGCCTGTGCCTGCAAATCAGACAGGCTGAAGCGTTCCATCAGTCGCTCCTTTGCATTATCATAGCTTGTGCGGATGATGCGAATCACCTCGTCAATGTTATCAATCGCAATCCGCAAACCCTCCAGAATATGCGCTCTTTTTTCCGCCTTATCCAGATCAAAGCGTGTTCTTCTGGTAACAACATTTTCCTGATGCTTCAGATATTCCGCAAGCATCTGCTGCAAATTCAAAACAACAGGCTTGCCATCCACCAGTGCAAGCATATTTGCACCGAAGGATTCCTGTAAGGATGTATATTTATACAGCTGGTTCAGAATGACATTTGCGTTATAGTCCTTCTTGATATCAATGATAATCTTGATATCATCGCCGGCAGAGGCATCGTTCAGATCGCTGATGCCCTCCACACGCTTTTCCTTCGCCAGCTCGCCGATTTTTTCCAGCAGACGCAGCTTATTGACCATATACGGAATTTCAGTGATGACAATACGTTCTCTGCCGTTATGCGTTTCAATCTCCGCTGTGGAGCGCACAATAATCTTACCGCGCCCGGTGCGGTACGCCGCACGAATCCCGCTTTTCCCAAGGATATTTGCGCCTGTGGGGAAATCGGGCCCTTTGATGTATTGCATCAATTCTTCCACATCGGTTTCTCTGCCCTCGATTTTATTCTCAATCATGCAGACTACGCCGTCAATGACTTCGCCGAGGTTATGCGGCGGAATATTCGTTGCCATACCAACCGCAATACCGCTTGAGCCGTTTACCAACAGGTTTGGAATACGCGCAGGCAGGACTGTGGGTTCTTTCTCGTTTTCGTCATAGTTCGGCACAAAATCAACGGTATCCTTCTCGATATCCGCCAGCATTTCCGCCGTAATCTTAGACATGCGCGCCTCGGTATAACGGCTGGCAGCTGCACCGTAGCCGTCAATAGAGCCGAAGTTCCCATGTCCGTCTACCAGCATATAGCGCATGGAGAAATCCTGCGCCAGACGCACCAGCGCGTCGTACACGGAGGCGTCGCCGTGAGGGTGATACCGGCCCAGCACATCGCCCACGCAGGTGGCGGATTTCTTGAAGGGCTTGTCGCTGGTCAGGTTATCCTCGTACATGGCGTACAGGATACGCCGGTGCACGGGCTTCAGGCCATCCCGCACGTCAGGCAGCGCACGGCCCACGATGACGGACATGGCGTACTCGATATAGGAGTTCTCCATCTCCGGCACCAGCGGGGACTCTACGATATGCTGGTTGGGAAAACGTATTTCTTCCGGGTCGTATTGGGGCTTTTTGCTCATACTGACACGACCTCCTTAATAATCCAGATTTACCGCGTACTTGGCGCGCTGCTCGATAAACTCCTTGCGCGGCTCCACCTTCTCGCCCATCAGGACGGTAAACGTGGCGTCCGCCTTCACCGCGTCGTCCAGCGTAATGCGCCGCAGCGTCCGGGTGTTGGGATCCATAGTGGTCTCCCACAGCTCGTGGGCGTCCATCTCGCCCAGACCCTTAAACCGGCTGATGCCGATTTTCACGTTGGGGTCGCCGTTCCGCATCTCGTTGGACACCCGGTCACGCTCCTCGTCGGAGTACGCCACCCGCTGCTGCTTGCCGCGGGTCAGCTTGTAAAGCGGCGGCACGGCGGAATAGACGTAGCCCTCCTCGATGAGGGGCCGCATATACCGGAAGAAGAAGGTCAGCAGCAGGGTGCGGATATGGGCGCCGTCCACATCGGCATCGGCCATGATGATGATCTTGTGATAGCGCAGCTTGTTCTCGTCGAACTCCTCGCCGATACCGGCGCCCAGCGCGATGATGACGGGCTGGAGCTTGTCGTTGCCGTAGACCTTGTCCACCCGGGCCTTCTCCACGTTGAGCATCTTGCCCCACAGCGGCAGGATGGCCTGGAACCGGCTGTCCCGTCCCGCCGTGGCGGAGCCGCCTGCGGAGTCGCCCTCCACGATGTACAGCTCTGTCAGCTCGGGGTTGTTCTCGTTGCAGTCCCGCAGCTTGTCCGGCATGGCCGCGCCGCCCAGCACCGTCTTGCGGCGGATGGACTCACGCGCCTTGCGGGCCGCCTCCCGGGCGCGGTTGGCGGTCATGGCCTTATCCAGAATGGTGCGGGCCACCACGGGATGCTCCTCCAGATACACCGCCAGCTGGTCGTTGACGATGCTGTCCACCAGCGTGCGGATATGGGCGTTGCCCAGCTTGGCCTTGGTCTGGCCCTCGAACTGAGCCTCCGTCAGCTTCACGGAGATGACGGCGGTGATGCCCTCGCGCACGTCCTCGCCGGAGACCTTGTCGCCCTCCTTGATCATGCCGTACTTCAGGCCGTAGGCGTTGAGTACGCGGGTCAGGGCCGCCTTGAAGCCCGTCTCGTGCATGCCGCCTTCCGGCGTATGGATATCGTTGGCGAAGGACACCAGCGTCTCGTTGTAGCCGTCGTTATACTGGATGGCGATCTCCGCCGTGCTGTCGCCCTTGGCGCCGGAGAGATAGATGACCTCCTCGTGGAGCGGGGTCTTGTTCCGGTTGATGTAGGTAACGAACTCCCGGATGCCGCCCTCGTAGCGCATGGTCTCCGACTGCTCTCTGCCGGACCGGGCATCGGTGATGGTGATCCGCAGTCCCGCGTTCAGAAACGCCTGCTCCCGCATACGGGTGTGCAGCGTCTCATAGTCGTACTCCAGTGTGTCGAACATCTCGCCGTCGGGCTTGAACGTCACCGTTGTGCCGGTGTGGTCCGTCTCGCCCACGACCTTCAGCTCCTGGGTGATATTGCCCCGGGAGAATTTCATCTCATAGATTTTGCCGTCCTTGTGTACCTGCACCGTCAGCCACTCGCTCAGAGCGTTCACCACGCTGGCGCCCACGCCGTGGAGGCCGCCGGAGACCTTATAGCCTCCGCCGCCGAACTTGCCGCCGGCGTGCAGCACGGTGAACACCACCTCCAGGGCGGGCCGGCCCGTCTGGGCCTGGATATCCACGGGAATACCGCGGCCGTTGTCGGTAACGGTGATGGTGTCACCCTCGTTGATGGTCACGGTAATGTCCGTGCAGTAGCCGGCCAGCGCCTCGTCGATGGCGTTGTCCACGATCTCATATACCAGGTGGTGCAGACCGCTGGCGCTGGTGGAGCCGATATACATACCCGGCCGCTTCCGCACAGCCTCCAGCCCCTCCAGTACCTGTATTTCTGATGCGTTGTATTCCGTATCCACCACGGTCTTTTCCAGTTCTGCCATGTACTACTCTCCTTTTCCTTGGACCCGCTTGCCCAGCGTCCGGGAATTGATCTGCGACAGATACACGATCTGCCGGTGATAGGGATGGTCACACACCACGAAGGACCGCGGTATGTCCTCGCAGGCGCTCTGTACCACGCCCTCCTGCTCGGCTCCCTGTAAAAACTCTCTCGTTTTTTTTGAGGTAGAGGTGTTGTCCAGGTCAAAGATACCGATGACCCGCCGGTCCTCTACCATCACGTTCATACCGATGTGCAGATACGCCATCACAGTACCTCCCCGCCCCGCACATGGAACACCCTGCCGCTGAGCAGCGTGTCCAGCCGGTCGTTTTCGCAGCAGGTGATAAACACCTGCCCGCCGCTGATGCGATTCAGTACGTATTCCTGCCGCCGGGGGTCCAGCTCGCTGAGCACATCGTCCAACAGCATTACCGGATACTCCCCCATGGCGTTTTTGTGTATCTCGCGTTCCGCCAGCTTCAGGCTCAGTGCCGCCGTCCGTACCTGCCCCTGCGAGCAGAACTGCCGCGCGCTGCGCCCGTTGACCAGCACCTCGATATCGTCCTTGTGGGCGCCGGAGAGACACAGCTTCGACGCACGCTCCGCCGCCTGATGGCTCTCCATATGTGCCGCCAGCGCCGCGTAGATATCTGCCTGACTGCCCAGCGGGTCGGCGACGGTCCTGACGGTCTGGTACGTCAGGGTCAGCTCCTCCCTCTCGCCGCTGCACTCATAGTGTGCCTGTCGGGCATATTCCGCCAGCACCGCACAGAACCGCGCCCGATAGCCTACCAGCACTGCGCCGCTGCGGCACAGGCCTTCGTTGAATTCCGGCAGCAGGTCCAAAAGCTCTGGCTTGTCCTCGCTGTCCCGCAGGATGCGGGTCTTGTGCTCATACAGCCGGCTGTACTGGCTCAGCGCCTCGGCGTACCGCGGCCGCAGCTGGCACAGCGACAGGTCCATGAACCGCCGCCGTTCCGCCGCACCGGCCCGGATCAAAAACAGATCCTCCGGCGCAAAAAACACGGTATGCAGCACGTCGGACAGGGCGGCGCTGTTTTTGGCGGGCACACCGTTAACGGTCATTTTCCGCCGCTTTCCGCGGAAGAGGCGTATGTCCGTCACAAACTCCCGCTGCCGGGAAAAGATATCTCCCAACAGCGCGGCCTCCTGCATATCAAAGCCGATCAGCTCCTTGTCTCCGTGGGCGCGGGGACTTTTTCCACAGCTAAGATATACGATGGCCTCCAGCAGATTTGTTTTTCCTTGGGCGTTCTCTCCGTAAATAACGTTGCAGCTGGGGTCGAACGTCAGCGCTTGCGTGCCGTAGTTCCGCCAGCCCTGCAGGTGCAGGGCGTCAACTCTCATACGTCACCGTCAGCGTCTGCCCGTTGAAGGCCACCACGTCGCCGGGCCGGATCTTCTTGCCACGCATGGTACACACCTCGCCATTGACCGTCACGTCACCCTCCTGGATGACGAGTTTGGCCTCGCCGCCGGTCTCTACCGCCGCGGCAAACTTCAGCAGATCCTGCAATTTGATATATTCCGTTGTGATGGTGATAGTCTCCATAATAATGAACCTCGTTCATAGATATAATATGCCGTTTTTTTGTTCAATAAAAAGCGCGCACAGTTCGATAAAGGTGCAGCTCCTGCGTTCTGCCGATGGCAAATCAACGACGGCGTACCGGGTGTATGTCGAGGAGGTGTAACGATGGCAGGGCACAAGAGATGTGCCTTTATTGCGCCTTCAGGCGCACCGGCAGCACCATATAAAGAAAGTTGTCACTGTCGTCCACAGGCGTGATAATACAGGGCGAAATACCGGTGTTCAGCTGCATTTTCACCGTGTCCGCCGGGGCATAGCGCAGGGCGTCCATGAGATAGCGGTTGTTGAAGCCGATCTCCAGCTCCTGTCCGTCGCCGCGGACGGGGCAGATATCCCGGGCTTCGCCGTTTCCGGTCCGGGCGGACATATACACCCGGTCCTGGCTGAACAGGCAGCGTACCGGACTTTTCAGCTTCTCGCTGATGACCACGCTGACGCGGTCCAGGCTTTCGATCATCGTCTTGTTGTCCACCTCGATGCAGATGGGGTTGGTGGTAGGTATGGCATTCTTGTAGTCCAGGAATTCACCCTCCAACCGGCGGCATATCAGCTGGGTAGCCCCGGCCTCGAACATCAGATGGCGCTTACCCTGGGTCACCGTCACCATGTCGTCGGTGTCGGCGCATATTTTCTCCACCTCATTCAGGGCGGCGCCGGGGGCCACGAACTTAAAGGCCCCGCCGTCGATGTGCTCCAACGGCTCGCGGCGCAGCGCCAGACGGAAGCCGTCCACCGCCACCATGGTCAGTCCCTTGTCGCTGATCTCAAACAGGGCGCCGGTGTGGATGGGACGGGCCTCATTGACGGAAACAGCAAAGCTGGTCTGGTTGATCATGGCCTTCAGCGTCCGCTGCTCCAGTGTGACGGAGAACTGGTCGTCCACCTCCGGCAGCTCCGGATAGTCGTCGGCGCTGAGGCCGGGAAGCTCGAAGCTGGCATCGCCGCAGTTCAGCTTCACGTTGAACTTGTCGTCTGCCTCAAAGGTCACCATATCATCCGGCAGGCGGCGGATCATCTCGCCGAACAGTCTGGCGTTCAGCACGATGTGCCCTGCCTCGGACACTGCGGCCTCTACCGTGGTGCGTATGCCGGTCTGCATATTATAGCCGGACAGCCGCAGTCCCTCGCCGCACTCCAGCAGGATACCCTCCAGCGCCGGGATGGAGCTTTTAGCCGCCACCGCCCGGGACACTGCGGCCACCGCCTGTTGTACAAGTGCCTTTTCACAGGAAAATCTCACCATATCCGTCGTTCCTCTCTTTCCGAAAGTCATTGCCGCCTGCACTGTCTGAAAGATCAGCCCTATGCAAAAAAGCGGTTCTATTTTTCTAAATCAAAACATAAACTAATCTTTTATTTCAGTAGTCTTATTAGTAGGGAAATTTTATGTGGACATCCATGTTTATCCCGCGCTGTTATCGGCTTTTTTATAGACATACCTTTATGGAAAACACGCCGGGTTTCCCACAGCTTCATGTGTGATGCGGATGTTACACAGATTTTCCACGTGGATTACACAGGAAATGGGGAAAACCCTCCCCTTTCGCTCTGTCTCGCCAGCACCTGCGATTTCTCACTTTTTGCTGTTGATGTTGGTGGTGATCTCCTTCACCTTTTCAGCAAAAGCGGGGTCGGAGCGCATCGTGCTCTCCACCTTATCCAGAGAGTGCAGAATAGTGGAGTGGTCCCTGTCGCCGAACTCCTTGCCGATGTCGTTCAGGCTCATGGAGGTCATACGGCGGATGAGATACATGGCGATCTGCCGCGCGGCCACCACATCTCGGCTGCGGCTTTGTCCCCGCAGCGTCTCCTCGTCCACATGGAAGTAGCTGCATATGTATCCCACGATGATGCTGGGGGTGGGGGCAAAGTCGTTGCTCTTCTTCAGCATATCACGGATGGCCCGGCTGACGGTCTCCTCGTTGACCTGGTCGTCCAGCAGATCCCGATAGGCCAGTATCTTGTTCAGCGTGCCCTCGATCTGCCGCACGTTGGAGGTGATGTTCTCCGCGATGTAGTCCGTCACCTCGTTGGGCAGCTTCACGCCCAGCATGGCAGCCTTATTCTGCACGATGGCGAACCGTGTTTCAAAGTCCGGCGGCGCCACATCCACCATCAGGCCCCACTCGAACCGGGTCCGCAGCCGGTCCTCCAGCTGAGTGATCTCTTTTGGGGGACGGTCCGATGTCAGCACGATCTGCCGGCCGGACTCATACAGGGTGTTGAAGGTATGAAAGAACTCCTCCTGGGTCTGTATCTTGCCGGCGATGAATTGGATATCGTCCATCAGCAGGATATCCGTCTGCCGGTACTTTTCCCGAAACTCCGCATTGCGGTTCTCCCGGATGGAGGCGATCAGCTCATTGGTGAAGTCATCGCCCTTCACATAGACGATCCGTGCCTCCGGCCGCTTTTTACGCAGGGCGTTGGCGATAGCGTACAGCAGGTGCGTCTTGCCCAGTCCGCTGTCACCGTAGATAAACAGCGGATTGTAGTTCTCTCCGGGCTTCTCGGTCACCGCCTTGGCGGCGGCAAAGGCCAGTTTGTTCTGGGGTCCAACCACATACGTCTCAAAGGTGAAGGCCTCCGACTCTGACAGATCGCCCGGCCTGTCCGGCGCCACGCCGTGATAAGCCGCCAGCTGCTGATCGTCCAGAATTTTTACCTCCAGGTCCGTGGAGAACAGGTCCCGCAGCGCCGCCTTGATGTGTGGCAGGAACCGGGCCTCGATGGTGCTTTTTTTAAAGGTATTGCTGCAATGGAGCACGAAGGCCGAGTCCTCCATTGTCACCACCGTTACCTCGTCGAACCAGGTGTTGATGGTGGTCTCGGACAGCTCATGGCTCAGCCGTTTGAGCACGCTGTCCCACAGGTCTTTCATGGAATTCAAGCAAAAGCTCCCCTTTCGGCGGAGGCTGTCTGTTTTCCTCCGCAGTAAAATGGCGGGGGGTATACCGCCGCAAAATATCCCACCACATTATAGCAGAAAACACACCGGAAGTCTACACCTATTCTAAATATAAACTGCCGGCTTTTTTCCTGTTTTTCCCGCAAAAACGGGCGCTTGTGGGTAAATTTTTGTTGACAGTGCCCCCCTGTATCTGTATAATATACTCCGCGTGGTTGCACGCAGATGTGCAACAGGCGTGGAAATGTTTACTGCGGCGGTGAATATCTCACCGCTGTCGAGTAAGCGCGGGGCCTTGTTGTTCCGCCGGATAATCTTAAAAATGGAGGTGTCATGCAATGTTCCGTACCTATCAGCCCAAGAAGCGTCAGCGCTCCAAGGAGCACGGCTTCCGCAAGAGAATGGCCACCCGCAACGGCCGCAAGGTTCTGGCCCGTCGTCGTGCCAAGGGTCGTGCCCGTCTGACCCATTGAGGTCACGGAAGGTGCATCGCACATACAGATAAGCCCTGAGGGACGGAGGATCGAGATCCCCGTCCCTATCGGTGTATCTGGCGAGGCAAAACCAGTATAGCGAGGGAACACATGGACGCAAGAGTAACGGTGAAGCAAAACAGCGACTTCCGCCGCATTTACCGCAGGGGCCGGTCTGCCGTCTCCGGCGGCGTGGTGGTCTACTGCCTGAAGAACAGACAGGGAATGAGCCGCCTGGGCGTCACCGTCTCCACCAAGCTGGGCCACGCCGTGGTCCGCAACCGTGTCCGCCGCCGGTTTCGTGAGCTCTATCGCCTGCACAGGGCCGATATGCTCCCCGGCTGGGATATTATCATGGTGGGCCGTGTCCGTGCCGCCGAGCTGCCCTATCATAAGCTGGAAAAGCAATACCTCCGCTGCCTTGCAGAGCTGGGATTGCTGCGGGAGGATGTATGAAAAGACTTCTTCTCTCCGCTATCCGCTTTTATCGCCGGGCCGTCTCGCCCCTGTTCCCGCCCCGCTGCCGCTATATCCCCACCTGCTCGCAGTACGCCCTTGAGGCGGTCGAGAAATACGGTGCGGCCAAGGGCGGCTGGCTGGCCTTCAAGCGGCTTATGCGGTGCCATCCCTTCCACCATCACAAGGGCGGCTGGTATGATCCGGTGCCCTGAACCAACCCCCTCAAAAAACTACGGAGGAATAAAAGCCTATGTTCGCACAACTCGGCTACTACATCTGTGTGCCGTTCGCGTGGCTCACCCGCCTGTTCTATACCTGGACGGGCTCTTACGGCGTCGCTCTGATCCTCTTCACCCTGATCGTCAAGCTGGTGCTGCTTCCCTTCCAGCTCAAGAGCAAGAAGAGTATGCTCCGCATGGGCCGCATGAACAGCAAGGTGCAGGAGATCCAGAAGAAATACGCCAACAACAAGGAGAGGCAGCAGCAGGAGATCGCGGACCTCTATGCCCGCGAGGGTGTCAACCCCATGTCCGGGTGCCTGTGGTCCTTCCTGCCCTTCCCCATACTGATCGCCCTGTACTACATCATCCGCACACCTCTGCGCTACTTCATGTCCCTGTCTAATGAGGTCATCGCCAAGATCACCGAGCTGGCGGTGTCCCTGGGGTATGTGTCCGGCGCCAGTGGTCAGGCCTCTGCTTATGACCAGATCTATCTGGCCAAGTTCATCCACGATAACTGGTCCAGCTTCGAGGGCAAATTCGATGGTCTTATCGACCTGAACTACACCTTCCTCAGCATGGACCTGTCCGCCGTGCCCAAGGATCTGTTCAGCCAGTTCCCCTCCGGCGGCTGGCCCGTCATCGGCATCATGATCATGCCGCTGATCTCCGCCGCGCTGCAGTTCCTGATGACCCGCATCTCCATGAAGACCAACGGCAACAGCAACATGAACGGCTCCTCCAAGGCGATGCTCTACATGATGCCCCTGATGACGGTGTGGATGGGCTACATCCTCCCCGCCGCCCTGTGCGTCTACTGGATCGCCAACGCCGCGTTCTCCTGCATTCAGGAGCAGGTGCTGAACAAGCACTTCTCTAAGGTGCTGGACCGTGAGGAGACCGACAAGGAGCGCCAGAAGCGCGAGGCCCGCTACGCTAAAATGCAGGCTGCCCGCGAGAATTACAACCGTCAGCTGGAGCAGCAGGCCCAGTCCAAGGGAGGCAAGAAGCCCCAGCCCCAACCTAAAAAGAAAAAGACCGGCGAGAGCACCACGGAAGCCGGCAAGGTGGGCAACCGTCCCTACGCACGGGGCCGCGCCTACCGCGAGGAACACTACGACGAATAAGGAGTTTTGTCTATGAGTTATATCGACGTAACGGGCAAGACTGAGGACGAGGCGCTGCGTAAAGGCCTTGAGCAGCTGGGCATGGACCGCGATGACGTGTCTGTTTCCATTCTGGAGCGTGCCAAGACCGGCTTCTTGGGCATCGGCGCCACCCCCGCCCGTATCCGTATCACCTATGGTCCCGAGGAGGCAGACGTTGCCGCCCCCGCCGAGGTGAAGATCATCCCCGAGACCCCTGCCGCCCCCAAGGCGGAGCCCAAGCCCGCCGTCCCCGCTAAGCCGGCGGCGCCAAAGGCTGACAAGCCCCGTCAGGACCGTCAGAGCCGTCCCGACCGCAGCGACCGTCCCCGCCCCGAAAAGAAGGAGCGTCCTGCCCCTGTGGCCCCGGCCATCGACCTGCCCGAGTGTGATGACGATAACGCCAAGCGTATCATCGCCTTCGTCTCCGGTCTGCTCCAGCATATGGACAGTGCCGCCGAGGTCAAGGTCTACGAGGTGGAGAAGGGCCGCTACAAGGTCATTCTGGTGGGCGAGCGTCTGGGTCAGCTGATCGGTCATCGCGGCGAGACGCTGGATGCCATCCAGCAGCTGACCAATTATGCCATCAACACCGGCAGCGACAGCAAGCGTGTTCGCGTCCAGATGGATGCCGAGAACTACCGTGCCCGCCGTGAGCAGAGTCTGGAGAGCCTGGCCCGCAAGGTGGCGTCCAAGGTACAGAAGTACCGCCGTAGCGTGACCCTGGAGCCCATGAATGCCTACGAGCGCCATGTGATCCACGCCGCCCTGCAGGATGTCCCCGGTGTCACCACTTACTCCGTGGGTACTGAGCCCAACCGCCGCGTGGTGGTCTCCTATGACCGCGCCCAGGCCCGATAACAGCAAAAAAAGAAAGCCCGAAAGGGCTTTCTTTTTTTGCTGTTATACGCCTGTTCCGTCAAAGGCCGGCGTGTAGGCCTCCTCGGCGGAGGTCCGTTCCTGCACGAAGCCGTCCTCAATGCCGCAGTTCCGCATATAGGTCACTGCCGCCCGGTACTCCGCCGCCGTCACCCGTCGTGCCAGCCGGCCCGTCATGCCAGCCGGCGGCGTATACTGGCTCATCAGGGACATCGCCACGTCGCCGGGTGCGAAGGTCTCCGCGATCCAGTCCAACACTTGCCGGGTGTTGTTCAGATACCCCGGCAGTACCAGGTGCCGCAGGATCACACCCTGTTTCATCAGCCCGTTCTCGTCGTACACCGGCCGTCCCACTTGGCGAAACATCTCCCGTATGGCTTCGCAGGCCGTGGGAAAGTAGTCCTCCGCCCCGGAGAGTGCCTTAGCCAGCGCGCCGTCGGCATATTTCAGGTCCGGTAGATATATGTCTACCTTTCCTTCCAGCTGCCGCAGCGTATCGACCTTTTCATACCCACCGCAGTTGTACACCACCGGTACCGGAAGCTTTGGCTCCAGGGCCGGCAGTATCCACGGCAGGAAATGAGTGGGCGTCACCAGCTCGATGTTGTGTGCGCCCCGGGCGATCAGCTCGTCGAATATCTCCCGCAGCCGCGCCGTGGAGATATCCTTTCCCTGACCACCGGCGGAAATACTGCCATTCTGACAGTAGCAGCACCGCAGGGTACAGCCGGAGAAAAACACCGTTCCTGCGCCATTTGTGCCGGAGATGGGCGGCTCCTCCCACCGGTGCAGCATGGCCCGTGCCACCCGCAGTCCGGCGGGCATACCGCAGAATCCGCTGCCGTGCTCCGCAGTGCGCTCTGCCCCGCAGTTACGGGGACATAAGGTGCAGATCATACCTTGTGGATGTCAAAATCCGGGCCCAGGTCGCCAGCCATCCAGTGGCGGCGACACAGACCGATATACTTGTCGTTGGCACCCAGCACCACCTGTGCGCCCTCCTTTACCACATGGCCGTTTTCGTCGAAACGGGCGTTAAAGGCCGCTTTTTTGCCGCACCAGCAGATGGTTTTGACCTCCTCCAGCTTGTCCGCCAGCACCAGCAGATGGTAGCTGCCCGGGAACAAGTCGCCCTTGAAGTCGGCGCGGAGACCGTAGCAGATGACGGGGATGCTGCAGTCATCGACGAGGTGGACGAGGTAATAGACCTCATCTTTTGTCAGAAACTGGGCTTCGTCGATGATAATGCAGGCATAGGTCTGCAGTTCTGTTTCCGACATTTCGCGCATCTCATCGAAGTAGATGCAGGGGTGTTTCAGGCCGATGCGGGAATAGACCATGTGGTCGCCGTCGCGGGTGTCCAGACGGGGCTTTACCAGCAGCGTCTCCTGGCCGCGCTCCTCGTAGTTGAACCGCGCCATCAGCGCGTTGGCCGTCTTGCTGGAGCCCATGGCGCCAAACTTAAAATACAACTGTGCCATCCCTGTTTCTCCTTTATTTGCATACGATTTTATTTATTTTCCAACTTTTTGAAGGCGGTGGGCATGGGGTAAAGGTCCCGGTCATCAGATGCCCAGACCCAGTCCGGAGGGCCGTCGCCAGCGACGGTTAAGCGAAATACCGTCATATTCCAGCGGAGATGGGTAAAGATATGCCTGTCCGAAAAGCGCTTCTCCCAGGAAAGCGGCGTGAGCCTCCAGTCCTGAAGCTGTTGTGCCGCAAGGGCTTCCGTCAGCATCCCCTCGGTGTTGGGAAACTCCCACAGGCCGGAGAGCAGGCCCGTTTCCGGGCGGCGGCGCAGGGCGGTGCGGCCATCGGGGGTGGTCAGCAGAAAGACCGTCAGCTCCTTTTCCGGTTTGGAAGTGTTCTTCGTCCGCACCGGCAGTTGGGACTGAAGCCCCGCAGCCCTTGCGGCACAAAGGCTTGCGGCGGGACAGCTTTCACAGTTGGGATTTTTTGGCAAGCAGACCGCGGCACCCAGGTCCATCATGGCCTGGTTAAAATCGCCGGGACGGTCGGTGGGCATGACGGCCGCCAGCGCATCGCGGACGTGCTGGCGTGTCCGCGGGTCAAGGACATTATCGCCGCAGGCGGTCAGCCGTGCCGCGATACGCAGTACGTTGCCGTCAACGGCAGGAACGGCTTTATTAAAGGCGATGGAGAGTATCGCGCCCGCCGTATAGTCGCCGATTCCGGGAAGCTGTATCAGGTCGCTGTACGTGTCAGGGAGACAGCCGCCGTATTGGTCCACCATGACACGGGCGGAGCGCTGCAGGCTGCGGGCGCGGCTGTAATAGCCCAGGCCCTGCCACAGGGAGAGCAAGCGGTCTTCCGCTAATTCCGCCAGGGCGGGCACGTCCGGCGCGGCGGCCATAAACCGTTCAAAATAGGGCAGTACCGCCTGTACCCGCGTCTGCTGGAGCATGATCTCCGACACCCAGGTGCGATAAGGCGTGACGATATCTCGCCAAGGGAGAGAACGCTTTTCCCGGTCGTACCAGGGCAGCAGGACTGCAGGCAGAGAGGCCAGCGGGAATGGTATTTTATGGGAGCTTTGGTTGCTGTTTTTGTTACTCTTGTTTGCCATTTATTTTCAAATGCTGTTGTCTGATCGTTACTTTTTGTTGCTCTGTGGTAAAGGTATATTAAAGCGGGAGGCGTAGTGGCAGCGGCGGCAGAGGGCCTCGGCGGGCTCACGGCAGTCAAAGCCGCGGCGGATGCGCTGGGCCCGGGGCGTGTTGAGAATGTAGTCCAGGCTCTGGTGGAAAATGTTGCCCAGGGCCAGCCGGCCCTCGCTGTCCAGACAGCAGGGGATCACGGTGCCGTCGCACAGCACGCCCAGCTGGCGGCGCAGGCCGTAGCAGTACTGGGTGTCGTCGGGGCAGTCGTTGTTCTCGTCGCCGGGCCAGTAGAAGTGCTCGTCCTTCTGTATGTAGATGCGGGGGGCCAGGCGGCGGTTGTGGAGCATATCCTCGGGGAGGTGGGCGGTATTCTGCCCGGTGAGCTCGCCCAGGATGCGCTCGATCTCCGGGTTCAGGGCCTGGGGCATGCCGCTGTTCCACAGGCGCAGGGTGCAGTTGACCCCAGCGGCGGCCAGCTTCTGGCAGCTGCGGAGACAGCCGGTGACGTAGTCCTCCAGGGGCACGTTCAGGTGGTTGCCCTCGAAGGAATGGAGAGAGACGGCTACCTTATGCAGGGCGGGGCAGGCAAGCAGGATATCCAACTTTTTGGGCAGGAGCGTGCCGTTGGTGGTGATGCAGACACGGAAGTCCAGCTGGGCGCAGGTATCCAAAATTTTCCCCAGCTCCGGGTGGAGCAGCGGTTCGCCCATAACGTGGAGGTAGATATACTGCGTGACAGCACGCAGCTTTTTGGCCGCCACCGCAAAGTCGTCGGTACGCATGGCCATCAGCGGCCGGTGGTGGCCGGCGCAGAAGTCGCAGTGGAGGTTGCAGAGGTTGGTGATCTCCACATAGGCGCGCTGGATGTTCATGGCAGAGCCCCCTTGTCCTTATCGTGTCGGGCAGGTGTGCCTGCCCGCACTGTGCTATGGCAACATTGTATCACATCGCGGGGCGTTTGAATAGGGAAAGTTTGCCGGGACGGCAGGAGGCGCGTATAAAATGTTTGGTACGTTTGGGATGATGAAAACCATGTATTTTTGAGAAAAACACCGTGTTTTTATCATATAATAGTTGCAATTTCTTATAGAATGTGGTACGGTATACGCAGAACGAAGCCACGCCCGCGAGGCGAATAAAACGGAACATCAGGAGGTACGTCCATGAAATACCCGAAGACCGGCAGTGAGGTCTATGTGAGCCTGAACCTGTCCAACACCATGCTTACCGGCATCGGCAAGGGCACCATTACCCGGGAGGAGGTCTCCGCCAGCTATCTGAAGCGGCTGTTTGCCGAGCACGGCGTCATCGTGTCCGCCAAGCCGGAGCAGCGCCGTCTGTTGGAGATCGTCAACGAGCGCTGCGATCTGGAGCTGGAGATCCCCGAGCAGCTGAAGCTGTTTCAGCTGTCCGAGGAGCACCGCCGGCTGGTGGTGATCGAGGTCACCGGCCTGCGCCGGAAGAACGGCTCCCTGCTGCCGGAGTACACGGAGGAGGAGTTCAACGAGGCTACGTTCGCGTTCGTGAAGTACTACGTGCAGGGCACCCACTACGACACGCTGGTGGAGGAGAACAAGAAGCTGAAATTCGAGCTGGAGCAGGAGCTGGAGTGGCGGAACCGCACGGACAACTGATGAGATACAAAAAGAGACGGCGAAGGCCGTCTCTTTTTTTGCGCCTGCGGGCGCGGGATGGGGCGTTTCGTGCCCCGGCACGAGTAACTTTCTTTTGTTGTCAAAAGAAAGTTACCAAAGAAAACCACTCAAACCTACGGTTTAAGGACCCTTGGCGCGGGGAGGGTTTCGCCGCCCCGGCGGCGAGCAGGTGTTGCGCCTGCGGGCGCAAGCTGGGGCGTTTCGTGCTCCGGCACGAGTAACTTTCTTTTGTTGTCAAAAGAAAGTTACCAAAGAAAACCACT
>ERZ826016.1993-NODE-1993-length-17062-cov-3.217616_pt1 | contig 17062 bp, 11 predicted proteins | sample MGYA00519872_ERZ826016 | MGnify/ENA primary metagenome ERZ826016 (study PRJEB31778, sample SAMEA3449218) | human gut metagenome | biome: human gut; feature: human-associated habitat; material: faeces | place: United Kingdom | collected 2010/2012 ... | reverse complement strand
AGTCTCTTCGTGTTACCATAATTTGTTCATTGATATTGATTAAGTATTTCCTTTTAGTAGCTATGAGTGCATAAGTTTATTCTTGTATCTTATTTTCTCTTTTAAATAATACCTTTATACTATAAAAAAATATACGAATAATCGTCCAAAAAGTATAAATCAAAAAAGTAAATATAATTATATAGAATATACTAGTTATCATCTCAGAAAAATGAGTGTGATAGGTAATTATCGCATATAGATTGACCAGATTGGCTATAATGAAGCACACTAACAGATTAATCAATTCTTTCTTTTTCCGTTCTGCGGTTATAATACTATCTTTCATAGTGTCCCAGTGGATTTGGATTGATGATTCAGATAATTAATCTTGTATTCGTCAGGGAACCTGAGTGTTTTCTCTTCTTCCATTGCTTGATGTCCTAATAGACAGAGCATACTGGCATAATAACCTTCTTCTGCAATTCGCGGCGGTTGTTTACCGGTGATAACTGCTTCTACAAATGCTTCCAACAATAATGAGGTTCCGTCTGTTTTGGGGCGTTCTCCTAGTATGAGTTCTCCTTTATTACTATTGGCTGTCTCAGGGGCCCAACTAGTTCCTGCAAAAGGAAGGGAGTCGAACAGTTTATTTTCCCACTCATTGACCATTTGAAGAAAACCGGGAGCAGGAGGGATATTTTCGAAGTAATACCTTCCCTTTTCCGGTTCGACAGTACCCAAGTGCCCCATGATCTGTTCTTCAAGACCGTAGAACTTGTTGGATATGACAGAATCGAATGTCATCTTTACACCGTCATCGAATACGTATATGCAACTGACATTATCGTAGACTTCCCGGCCGTCTTTCCAATAGGTAATAGCACCGTGGCCCATTACTCGTTCGGGAAGTTTACGTAATGCCCAGCTTCCTATTTGGAGCTGATGACAAGCTAATTCGGTCATTAATCCTTTTGAAAAGTCCCGGTACAGGCGCCAGTTGATCAGGCGTTCCAGGTGTGGTGAAGGTACAGGACGTCTCCAGTCACCATTTCGATTCCAGAAAGTATGGATAGCGTTAATTTCTCCAAACGTGCCAGCATGGATCATTTCCATGGTTTTTATATACCGTGGGTCGAACAGACGCTGTTGTCCGGTGAAAAAAATTTTGCCACTACTCAGATATTTGTTATACATACGGAAGCATTCTTCCATCGTGAAACCGATTGATTTTTCACAGAATACATGTTTTCCCGCGTCAAAAGCGTCAATTACGATTTGGCAGTGGGAACTCAAAGGTGTTGCTACTAGTATAGCATCCACACTTCTGTCTTCCAGTACTTCATGATAGTCGCCATATACTTTAGCATTAGGAGCGAGCTTTAAGGCTGCTTCTATGGAGGCACGATAAATGTCACATAAGGCTACGATTTTGACTTTAGGGTTTTGAATGAGGAAATTCATAAGAAAGCGTCCGCGGGACCCAGGACCGATAATGGCCAGACGACATTTTTCGTTATTGGTTTGAGTTACCTCTGAGAAGGCAGAAAGCCATGGGCTGGCAGCTAGGATTACTCCGCTTCCGGCAATACCTAAGTTTTTTAGAAATTCACGACGACTGATGGAGTGGGCTTTCATATTTAAGTTTAAAATATTAAGGAAAGAATGATTCTATTATATTAGGATCATTCTTTCCGTTTAATTTAAATTATGACACAAAGATTACCATTGAATTTGTTGATCTTCGTCAGGAATCAATGTATTGAGATCACGTTGCATAGATAATGTACCTTCCACAAGATACTTAATTCTATTATTTTCACCGATTGTGGTGTAATCTTCAAATTCATATGACAAACCAAGAGTGATATAAATATGTTTTAAATAAGGTTTCTGTGGGTCCATTTCTTCTTCAATAGTATAATAAGACTGTCCGATTTCCTTAAATTTATTATTTTTGTCATTATCACTATAGATTCTCAATTTCTTTTTCAAGATATCAATTCTTTCGTCTGTGAACTCGATGAATACTTTGTAGAGTTTGCGATCCAGAAAATCAACATCTCTAAGTCCGGCATAGACGAATATCGTTTTGTCATCATGTACGTAAGCTCTATGTTCATTCAGAGTCAGTGGTTCTTTCTTATTACCGTCCATGTATATCATATACTTAGTACCTCCATAAACGCCCGAATAGTCGTTGAATGGAGTTATGTTCAGCAATGCCTTCCGATAATGTTTACGTGGATTGGCCTGATAATCGTAAGAAGCATCGTCTACTATGGTCAGAGGCAATATCCATTTGTCGCTCAGATTTAGTGGATTTTCGCCATTATTTCCTCCTAAAGTGAAGTCTATGGGTAATAGAGTTTGGCATTCTCCAGCTGGAAATTCTATACTTTCAGGAAAAGTACAGTATTCGGATGTTAACTGTTGGTAAAAGAGTTCGTTCCGTTTACCATATCGTTCCTCGTTCAAACTTCTAAGTGTATCTGTATCTACAGCGAAATGTACGGTACGGTTGTGAGTATTCATCGTTGATCCACTAAAAATCACCGGAAGATTATAGCGTTTGGTTCCATTGATATCGTAGCGCACATAAACAGGAGTGACACCTGCGCTATTCGGTTCTGCTTTTAGAGAAGGCATTTGTAAGAATTGTTCGTCTTCCCATTCGTTGTTGCACGATATGCAGCAGAGTCCTGCTGCCATCGCTAAAAAAAGATAATATATTTTCTTCATGTTCAATATGCTTAAATTGTAAGATTATTCCGGATCTCTCCATCCCGGATTCTGAGTTAATTCTTTATTATGTTTCAGCTCGTCATGATGAATGGGCCAGAACCACATTTTCGTAGTGAAAATAGATGGTAACGATGGAGTCACTGTCGGAGTATGGAAAATAGCGGACATATTTTTGGTACTATACGCATTGCATCCATATACTTGAGCAGATTCTTCTTGAGGAGCATCGCACCAGCGACGTAGGTCGAAATAGCGATGTCCTTCGGCGAACAGTTCGATCTGACGTTCACGTTTCAGTTTGATACGGAATTTAGTTTGGTCTTCATAGATATCAGCAGTGTAGTCGGGGATACCGGCACGAATACGAATTGGTTGAATACCTTTCTTCATTTCGTCGATTTTACGACTAATAGTGTAAGTGCGACTGCCATCCCAAGAAGGAATATCATAAGAACCTGACAGTTCGTTCAGTGCTTCTGCATAGATTAGCAACACTTCCGCATAACGAATGGCAGGGTCCACTTTGGAGTTATTCATACGACTTTGATCATAAGAAGTTTGCAGTGTATTACTCATATCGTCTGGATGGATGTACTTTTTGATACTGATTCCCGTACGAGGCCAATATGTTGTATTTTTGTATCCGTTAGGATCTCCACGATAATAGAATATTTGTACATTCTTTACTTCGTCTTTGCTTTCGTCTGCATTCAGTAAGTTCCAGGTAGCGCCGTTGTAACCAACAGAAGCGTAAAAGCGGGGCTCTCGTCGTGCATACTGTTTACAGACCCCAACTCCTTTAGGACCCAGTTCCGGATAATTAATGAGTTCTTCTTCTGTTACTAAATCTGTTGGTCGCGGATCGGAGTTATAACGAAGAGGGCTTTCATATCCAGGTTGGTTCGCATACATATCGTTCATGCCTGGACAGTCGGAACCATCATTCATATAATAGGCATCACATTGTTTTTGAGTCATTCCATGCGAATTATATCCTTTACCTTCACGACGTGGCAACTGATGAATACACATTACGTTTATCCCTTCTCCTCCTTGGTTACGGCCTCTGGTAAATATCAGTTCCGGATTTTCATAAGCAGAGATCGCCCCATTAAATACGGAACGATAAGATTCGAACGGGTCAATATCCATGTATCCTTCCGGCCATGGCTTCTCATCGAAATGGTTTTCAGGATCTTTTTGAGGCTGTAATGTGCTAGGAAAAGCTATATCTCCATGTTCCCGACGTCCTGTAGTATATATATGATAATGATTCATATCCATGACATCTTTAGCTGCTGCAGCGGCTCTTGCCCATTTTCTTTCGTCCTTGGTAGGTGAAAGTAACGGATTACCTTCTCGATCTACCATAGCTGCTTGAACCTCTTCAGGAGCTCCACCATTAGCTAACGGGCTAGCAGCATAAAGCAATACACGTGCGCGGAGAGCTAAAGCTGCACCGCGGGTAGGACGGGAAATATTTTGCATATCACGTTGAAGTTGAAGCATGCTTGCCGCTTTTATCATCTCGTTGGCGATGTAGTCAGCGCATTCTTCATAGGTGTTGCGTGGACATGCTATTTCATCATAATCTAATGTATAATCAACGCCTTCATCTGGTACGATAGGAATTGGGCCATAGGTACGAAGCAAAATCCAATAGAAATAGCCCCTCAGGAAATGTGCTTGACCTTTTATGTCATTCAATTCTTCTTCAGTGAATTCCTGATTCAGATGAATATTGTTGAGAAGAATTGTTACTTGACGAATTCCTCTATAGGCATTGAGCCATATCCATTTGCTATTGTCTCCTAAACCGCTTTCGTTATATTCACCGTTTTTCCACTTTTTATATCCATCGTTTTCATCCCCGTAATACATGTCATCTGCAAAATTGAAAGGGATGGTCTTTTTGCTGCATACGTCTTGCATGCTGTTGTCTGCGAGGTAAAAGTATCCTCTGGCCAACCATTTGTTGGTATACTCTTTATCTTTGAATACATCCTCTGTGGTCATACGTTCGTCAAACAGATAGTCTGAATCCAAATAATCAGCACATCCGCTGAATGAGAGATTCATACCAATCACAAGGGATAAAATTAATATTTTTCTTTTCATATGTTTTTGTTATTTATAGATTAACTGATACACCTAAAGTAAAAGTTTTGCTAAGTGGGTATTTTTTACCATCCGTACTTCCCATTTCTGGATCCCAAAGCTTAAACTTAGAGAATGTAAGCAAGTTGGTTGCAATAAAATAGAAACGTACTTTATTCAAGTGAGCCTTGTTTGCTAAAGCAGTAGGTAGCGTATAGCCGATATCCAAATTCTTTAGACGTAAATAGGCGCCATTTCTCAACCAATAAGTTGATTGCTGTTCATTGTTTTCATTCTTACCATAGGTTAGACGTGGGTATTCTGCATTCGGATCTTCATTTTCTCCCAATATCCAGCGATTGCTATTAGCCATTTCAGTCAATATATTACCCCAACCGTCACCAGTTCTGAACATAAATACAGTGGAACCGTCTATGAAATATGTTGATTTTCCTACTCCTTGAAAAAGAACATTCACGTCCAACTGCTTCCAACGTACACTGGTTCCGAATCCGTAAGTTAGGTTTGGTCTCTTTGTTGCCCCAATAGCTACTCGGTCATTGCCATCGATGATACCATCACCATTGATATCCTTATATTTGATATCACCAGGCATTACTTCGTTCCATGTTTGTCTTGGGCTGTTTCGGATATCATCATAATCTTTGAACAATCCCAAAGCAACCAATCCTTTCGCCTGATCAATACGATGACCTTGATTCAGTTTATATCCATAAATTGTATTTTCTTCATCCTGCTCAATGATCTCATTTTTGCTATAGGTCATGTTACCACGTAAAGTTACATCCACATTCTTAATTTTTTGCCTAAATGAAAAGTGCCCGTCGAATCCTTTGGTCTTTACTTCTCCGATATTAGCTTTAAATGTTTGTTCCAAGCCTACTATCCAAGGCAAATATTTACGATCCCAGTAAATATCAGAACGTTTTTCATGGAAGTAGTCGATTTCGGCCGTAAACTTATCATCAAACAAATGGATATCAACTCCTAAGTCCTGTTTAGTGGCTATTTCCCATGAAGTATCGAGTGAAGCTATGGAAGAATAGCGCATACCTCCATAGTATCTATTGACGTTGGCATTGATATCTGAAAACCAATAACCGCCGTCAGGTTCTTTTTTATTATCAACTGTCTTTGTTATTGTTTCAATATCAAATAAATAAGGGAAACGAATGCCGTTCAAATTGTCATTACCGGTTTTACCATACGAATAACGTACTTTAAGCATATTCAACCATTCTTTTGTCCGTTTTTTGATGAAAGGTTCTTCAGCGATGTTCCATGCAGCGGAAACTGCGGGGAAAAATCCGTAACGGTGATCCTTGTGGAAATTTTCCGATCCAGTATACCCAAAGTTGAAATTAACGAAGTAACGATAATTCCAGTTATAGGTTGCTTGTCCTGCTAATCCCTGATTACGACGAGCAATACCGTTTTTAATGTCTGTGCCGATCCCCTGAGTTTGTACTTTAGAAGATTGAGTATATTTCAATACTCCTCCTACATGGTGTGCCTTGAATCCACGGTCATAATGTAATTCCCATTCAAAGAATTCATGCCTTTCTCCACTAGAACCTGATGTTTGTTCAAGTTTCTTTTCATCAACAATTTTTGTAAATACTAAATCTCCTTCAGAATTACGATAACGTTCTGCACGCCAAAGCTCAGGATATTTATATCTCTTGATATAATTTGAATTTTCGGTATCATATCCAAAACGTCCTACAAAGCGGAGTCCTTTGGTGATGAAATCTAATTTCTGTTCCAAAGTCACATTGGTTTGAATATTATTTTTCCAGCTTTCATTGAATCCAGTCTGAGTAGCTTGGACCCATGGATTAAAACGGTCACCATTGTCATTTCCAATAGCTGGTATTCTTCCATCAGAATAAGTGATAGGCGTAGTGATGGCGTTATATCCCATTAATGCCGTCCAAATAGAAGTCGTACCCTGCCCCGGATCGTTCTGTTTACGTAATGATCCAGAAACACCAACTTTCAAAATAGTAGATTTAGTGATGTCGATATCTACATTCATGCGATATGTCCATTTACGGAAATTCGTATTTGTATTGTAGTCTTTTTTCATTGAATCGTCTACTTTGTACATACCTTGTTGATCCTGATAACTTCCTGATACAAAGTAACGGGCGGTTTTACCACCTCCACTCATGTTTACTGTAGCACGCGAACTGAAAGCACCATCACGCATCATGACGTCCATCCAATCTACGTTCGGGAATAAGTCCGGATCCAGTCCCAAACGGAACATTTCTAATTCTTCGTGAGAATAAAGAGGTTCTTGATTACGTGTGGTCTTGGCTTCATTTGCCATAGAAGCATAGGTATGTCCGTCTACGAAATCATATTTTTGGGTAAACGTGCTATAGAATCCTTCTAATTTCACATCTACATTGATTTTACCTTCTTTACCGCGTTTCGTGTTGATTAAAACTACTCCGTTTGCACCTTTACTTCCATAAATAGCCGTTGCAGAAGCATCTTTTAATACTGTGAAAGATTCGATGTCTTCTACACTGACTTCGTTGATATCTCGCTCAAATCCGTCCACTAACACCAGGGCAGCACTGCTGGCTCCAAATGTGGAAATACCACGAACCCAGAATTCAGAAACCGTACCTGGACGACCATCTGATTGCATTGCCATCACGCCAGGCACTACTCCTGCCAAAGCGTCTACAACAGAACTAGAGGGATTGGATTTCAACTGTTCTACATCTACGTTTGTGATAGCACCGGTTACGGCAATCTTTTTCTGAGTACCAGTACCTGTCACAACAACTTCGTCCATCACAGTGGCAGAAGATTCTTGCATAGTAACATTTACTACTCTTTGTTCCTTTATCAATACTTCTACCTTGTCGTAGCCAATGTATGAGAACACCAGTTTGTTGTAAGGAGGCATTTTTATTGAGTACTTACCGTTCAAATCAGTAATTGCTCCTAATCCGGGCATGTTTTCTATAGATACGTTTACACCGATCATCGGTTCTTTATTCGTATCAAGCACGGTTCCTGTTACTGTAACATTTTCCTGTGCTAATACACTGACGGAAAGTCCAAGCAACAATATACATGTTAGTAAAAAATTTCTCATTATAAAAATGTGTTTATCATTTGTTATTCAGTTTCTTTCGCAATTTTACGGATTATTTTATTCAGTCCATCGCCTACATAGAAGCAGTTTCTTTTCGGATCGAAAGTCAGTGCTCGTGGCTCGTTGAATCGTGCTTCTGTGCGTACTTCTCCGTCAAATAGTCCGGAAGTTCCGTTATTACCACGTCCGGCAAATGTTGTAACTCGTCCGGTTGGAGTCAGAATACGGACACAATGGTTGTTTTTATCACAGAAATAAAAATCATATTCATCATCTTGACCTGCATAATCTGGATTCTTCACAAATACTCCTTGAATAGGTCTGTTTAATTGTGCATGTGTTCCTATACCATCAGAATATCCCCAAGCATTTCCGGTTCCACAAATAGCATAAGGAGTAGTAAATGTTTTACTAATCCAGTCATAGTCAGTACGCATAATGAAATAGAATTCTTGCTCCAACATGTATGCATAATTCCCGGAAGGATGGGGCACTAGATAAATGGCAACTCCTGAGTATGGATTTTGAAAACATAAGCTGCTTTCACCAGTTTCAAAATCATATTTCCACATATCCCCCGCTCTATATCTGGAATAATAAAATTCACCGTTTATGGGGTGTACCATAGTTCCATTAACTCCACGAGCATATCCACCTAAGGTTTCTCTAGTGCTATAATTAGACTCCCGTGTGTATAGATAATTTGCTGTTCTTGTATCACTTGAATGATTGTGAGATAAAATGAGATCACCATCTAAAGTCCAAGTCATGGCAGTTACCCTATCAAAACCATGAGAGAAAGTCCCTATTTCATTTTTTTCAAGGTCAAGGTACCGTGTCGTTTTTCCATCATTGGTAAAATATAATTTATTGTAATCTGACAATGGATCCCATGAAAACCAGAAAACATTTCCGAAACCGCCTCCTGCATCAAGTGGACCATCTTTCATGTCAAAGAATTCGTTCGAGTTTTCGTAATGCGTTCCGAAGGCAGTACTTACCATCCATTTCTTTTCGTATTCGAAAGTGCTTTCAGCTTCTGCGCTACTTATTACTTGTCCATTGTCGTCCAAAGCGCTGACATGAATGTCTCCATTGTAAGCCTTTGGGGGAATGATGCAGTACATACTCTTGTTTTTTACAGTGATAATACGTGCATCCTTTCCGCCAATTGTTACTTTTACCCTTGATATGTCATTGCCGAAGTTGTCTCCGTACAAAATCAAGTTATTACCGACTCCTCCTTTTTTGGGAGAAAAGTCGGAAATGACAATTGGTTTGTTGGGATCAAAAGCTTCTCCTTGATCCTCATTGTCGTCTTTGCAACCAGTGAAGCAAAGAGCGACAAATGCTAACAACATCCATTGGATGTGCCAAACATTACTTTTTGTCTTCTTTTTCATAATACATTTTTTTTAAGATAAATAATATTAATTGTTACGTTTATTGAGCAAATCGTGCTTGTAGTCTAATAGATTATTATCATTATTGTTAAAATAAAGGTCAGTCATATAAAAGGTTATATCTATTGTGTTTTCACTGGGAGAATAGCTTAAATTTTTAATCACATATCTATAATCGTCTGTTTTGGTTTCTGTGCATCTTACAAAGATTTCTATATCACCTCCTTCTTTTCCTATTTTAGGAAGTGGAGCTTTGCTTATACCTAGGGAGCTGGTAGAACTTCCATTGTATGTATTTGCATAGCCTTCATTTGTATGATAGGCTTGATATGAGAAAGTATAAGAGGGAACTAATTCGTACCTTTGAAACGGGAAGTTTAGTCTTAGCAAATGAAAATTTTTATCCCTAACTTTTTCCTTGTTTACAAATAAAATGTTTTTCATAATTTAAAATCAGTTAATAAATATGTGATTGTCGTTACAAAATATTTATGGTTTTTCTATTTAATGATCGGTATTAGGTACTTTCCCTTACCATCCCGATTTTTTGAACTAAATAATTTGTTTGATCAATTTTTTAATATAATAGAATCCTATAAGCTTTCTGAAATTCTCTATTAAAATGGGCTTATAGTAGCCTATAGTATTTCCGTTTGCGCAAACGAAACTATCGCAAAAAAAACTATACTCTTCAGAAGTAAGTTTTGATTTATCAGATTTCTGTCTTTTTCCTCCTTGAAGAAAAAAATGATAAGAGCATATATTCATATTTAGTTGACAAATAAGTATATTGGTAATTAAGTATCTCATAGTATTTTGTCTTTCATCACTTGCATCCAATATCCTCCGATAACAGAGCGGGCTTTGAACCCCACGTACTCACCACTATCCGTGTGATGCCAATCACTGATAGGTACACGAGTTTTTGTTTCATTAATGTATTTATAAAGGGGATCTATAAACTTCTCGAATATATTCTGGTCGGGTGCCATTGCCGCCGTCCACATAATCCAGTCCGATTTAGTGTACTCTTTACGGGAATCCAGAGGTAAACCATAGAGATTCTGCTTGGTCTGATAATACTTGATTTCTTTCTCGATCACGTTATTGGGAAAGAGATTCAGGTTCCACATTTTGTCCCAAACCATATTATATTTTTGACTCCAAGTATCTTTACGATCAAAAGCTAAACGATAATGATCACCATCATTAGCCATTTTTTCCCATTTCACTGCCATATTCTTTGCAATAACAGCGTAATTATTTGAGACATCATCCAAACCTAGTAGATGAGCCATCTCACTATAGCCAGCAATACCAATAATAGCTTTTATTGACAAATTTGCATTATGCGCCCAATGACCCGCAAAATCATCTGTGCAAAGTTGATTCTCCGGGTCCTGTCCATACCGCACAATACACTTGTAATCAATTGTTTTTCAATTAGATAAATTATATCTATGTTATTCTCGTGTTCTAATAGATGGATTATCTTGATAAATCAAGGAGATATTTTGTTGAATAAAAGAAACCAACTTTTACTACTTAACTTAACTGTTTATCAGAGGTAAAGTGTGTACTAAAACTATATGAGTAGGTTGATTGGTCCATTACAGACTAAGTACAATAATGGGAACAACAAGGATAAAAGTTTATTTAATATTAACCAATAAATAGAGAGAATGAAATTTATACATAGATGAAAAAAATAATAGACTAGAATAAAGCTATATGTTGATATTTCTAAACATGTTCAATTGGTAAGATTAACGGGTGATATTTGTATGAGTGAATTAAGTCACATTTTCGTTTTTATTTTACTGAAAAATAAGATATCATCGTATGAACAAAGAATCAAACAATAAGAGAGAGTTTATAACTTCAAGGAAGTTTATTCTTTCACCGGATGAAGAGTAATTATAAAATCTTAACCGATCATTAGAGATGTGATCAATTGAAACTTTTGGGAAATAATAGACAAGATGATAATGGAGTTTTTCAATAAATTCTCGTCAACATTCTGGCGGAGGACAAAAGGAGAAACGCTTAGTTATCGGTTATAAACTCAGGTGTAGGTTGTTAGGTTTACAATTAGTTAATTGTAACATGTGACATGCTTCATATATTTGTTTTCATCATACTTCGCCACGATGCAATCAAATTTATTTCTATCAAGGTATGCTACTAACTGTGAGAAAACGTATTTATTTTGATGCCTCTGCTATCTTATTAGTGGATATCTAATGAGACGGATAACCAAAAAAGGGAAGGAAACTTCTAGGTATAAAGTTACCCTTCCCCATTCTATTCTATTTACTTGATATTATCACCATTCAATTGCTTGATCTTCATCCGGTATCTGAGTATTGATATGACGTTCAAGTGTTAATGAACCTCTTACTGTATATGTAATACCAGTTCCTGGCACCGAAGTATAGTCTGTATATTCATAATCAATATTATTAATGATTACATAACGACGCTTCAAATATGGACGAGTTGCGTCCATATCCTCAATTATACGATAAGAAGCTTCTTTGTTATTCACAAAGTGTATTTCGTCATTCTCTGCATAAAAATTAACAATACCTCCAGTCTCACCACCAGAGAACTCTGCAAAAATCTTGTAGTTAGCACGATCTGTACGGTCTTCATTAATTATACCAGCATAAAAGAATATCGTATTTTCGTCTACAACATATCCAGTAATATCATTTGCCATAATAGAGCCATTTCCTTCATCACCCTTAATGTAATTCAGTAATGCTACTCCAGAATAAACTCCAGAATAATTATTGAATGGTAATATTCTCAAAATAGCTTTACTATAATTTTTACGTGGATGTGATTGATAGCCATAAGAAGAGTCATCAACAATCTTTAATGGAAGCACCCACTTCTTTGACATATCAATTCCTCTAAAATCAAAATCAATATTTAACAAACTAACATCTTCTCCGGCTTTAATCTCTATGTTTTCTGGGAAAGATGCGTATTCTGGATGTTCATCTTCCAAATCATGATACCATAAATCATAACGCTCTTGAAAACGAGCGATATTTAATGTTTCCAGTGTATCAGGATCATGTGCAACGTGAACTGTTATATTCTGTTGATTAGTATTCGATCCACTAACGATTACCGGCAATTCATAGTTCGATTTTCCTTCCGTATAGCTACCATCGGCATTCTTACGACTATATGGGACATAAACCTCTGTTACTCCTTTACTGTCTAATGGGGAACGAAAAGAAACGTATTGTTCATATTGTTCATCTTTCCATTCATCATTACATGAAGTTCCTAGTACAATCAGAGCTACTAGGGTTACTAAAGTATATATTTTGTTCATATATTCATTTATATTACAAGTTAATCATACATAGTCCATCCAGGATTCTGTGTCAGGCGTTTATTATGTTTCAGCTCATCATGTCTGATTGGCCAGAAATACATCTTCGGAGAAAATGTAGAAGGCAGATTATAAATAGCAATTGGTACATGAAACTCATTTCGATGTGTTTCATCCATTACCACGTTACAACCATATATTTGTAATGCTTCTTCAACTGGTGCATCTTTCCAACGACGGAGATCATAGTAACGTTTGCCTTCGCCCATTAATTCAATCATACGTTCACGCTTCAATGCTTTACGTAATTCGTCTTTATTTGCATATTGAGTTTCTGTATAATCAGGAAGACCGGCACGAATACGTACAGGATGAATACCCTTCTGCATTTCTTCTTTATTACGACTAATTGTATAAGTCATCGATTCATCCCAAGAAGGAATATTATAGGTGCCATCTAATTCATTTAAAGCTTCTGCATAAAGTAATAAAATATCAGCATAACGAATTGCAGTTTCTGCTTTTGCGACATAGTTTCCCGGATAATCATTCGGATGTACGAACTTTTTAATACCGATGCCAGTGCGTAAATAGAACCCATCATTACGGTAACCATCCGGACTTGCAAAATAATACCATACTTGCTGATTACGTTTATTATCTTCTTCTTTAGTGCTCAAATAGTACCATGTACTGCCATTATAAGCAATAGAAGCATAAAAACGTGGTTCACGATCGGCATACTGTACAGAAACATTATTCTCTATGTTACAGTATTTATAGTCTTCCGCTTTGTGTGAACCGTCACCAATAAATCCAGTCAAGCGTACACTTCCATCACCACGTCCAATTTCATTATCTTTTCCTTGAACATCTTTTCCATCTGCCATGTAGTAAGCATCACACATCTTTTGTGTTATTCCATGACAGTTCCATCCTCCATCATCTTTCGGCATCTGGTGAAGTACCATCATATCAATGCTTGTAGCACCACGAGTAAAAATCAACTCTTTATTGTTAGCTGGTAGTAAAGTTCCATCAAACAACATTCGATATGATTTGAGTGGATCTATGTTAGCCCAACCATACGGCCATGTTTTACCGGAAAAATTATTATCATTTGGAGGGGTTATAGTCGGACGATCTGACGGACCGTTGTCAGATGTCGAATAACCAACATAGTTTAATTCATAAACTCCCAAATTCATGACATCTTTACAAGCTGCAGCTGCTCTTGCCCATTTCTCTTCGCTGTATTCAGCAGAAAGCAAACGGCGGCCTTCATCATCAACTAACTGTTGTGCATATTCATCATTATTACCATTGGCAAAGGGACTTGCAGCAAAGATCAGTGCATAAGCACGAGCTGCTAAAGCAGCACCTCTTGTTGGACGGCTCACAGCATAATTATCAGTACGGAAATCATATTGCAATTCTTTGGCAGCCTGTATCATTTCATCACTAATGAACTCTGCTACTTCTTCATATGAACTACGAGGAGTAGCTATCTGCTCATAACTCTGGGTATAATCTACCCCTTCATCCGGCATAATGGGTACAGGGCCGTAGCGACGCAACAGTAGCCAGTAATAATAAGCACGTACGAAACGAGCTTGTCCTTTATAGTCCAGAATTTCCCAGTCAGCCATCTCCTTACATTTATCAATGTTGTGGATAAAAACGGAAGCTTGATAAATACCTTTGTAACAAGCTCCCCATGCTCCAACATTATAGGAGTTTTCATCATATTCTCCTAATTTAAACATGTTGTACGACAATTCATTTTTAGTTGCATCAATAGTTTTATCGCGATCACCATAATACATGTCATCCGCAAAGCAGAAAGGATTGTAGCCTACATCTTTAGTTGTCACTTCATTATTTTCCCCTTTTAAGAATGAGTAGGCATATGCCAACCACTCTTCCGCATGGGTTTTGCTTTCAAAAACCGCCTCAATTGTCAAACGGTCTCTAAAGTATTTATCCGAATCAAGCTGGTCGGCACAGGAAGCAAAAACTCCTATCCCCAGTACAGCTAGCAATAATATATAAATTTTCTTTATCATAATCTCAGATTGTATTTTATAAGTTAACGGTTAATCCCATTGTGATTGATTTAGTCAAAGGATAATCCTCCCCACGTGGATTGGCTGATTCAGGATCCCATGTTTTGAAACTTGACCATGTAATCAAGTTAGAGCCTGCAACATATACACGAATGTTATTGAGATGTATTTTATTGACAAGACTCTTCGGTAATGTATAACCGATGTCAAGATTCTTTAGACGCACATATCGTCCGTTACGCATCCAGAAAGTAGAGGTCTGTTGATTATTGTTATTTCCACCGTAACTAAGTCTCGGATAAGATGCATTCGGATTTTCATTAGCTTGTAATCCCAGTTTGTCAGCTGTATCAGAATCTATCCAACGATCATTGATCATATCCTTGAATATGTTACCCCAATCACTTTCGCTGAATGCATATACGCACTTACCATAAATTGGGAAAGTCGATTTACCCGCTCCCTGGAAGTGAATATTAAAGTCAAACCCTTTCCATGCAAATGAAGCACCTATACCATAAACCAAGTTCGGGCGAGTAGTAGCACCGATCGCCACTTGATCTTGTGAATTAATAACACCATCACCGTTTACATCTTTGTATTTGATATCACCTGGTTGTACTGTTCCAAATTCCTGTTTTGGACTATTGCGGATATCATTATAGTCTTTAAACAATCCCAATGCTACCAATCCTTTTAACTGGTTAACGCGATAACCACTTTCGTATTCATATGGATATACCTTGGTTTCCTCATCTTTTTCCAATACTTCATTTTTACTGTAGGTTATGTTACCGCGAAGGGTCATATCTACTTTACCGACTTTCTGTTTAAAGGCAAAATTACCATCAAATCCTTTGGAACTAACTTCACCAACATTTGCACGAGGAGTACTGTCTAGGCCAACAATTTCGGGCAAGTACGAACGTCTCATATAAATACCTGTACGTTTTTCGTAGAAATAGTCGATTGTCGCTGTAAACTTGTCATTAAACAAAGACAGGTCTATACCCAAGTCATCCTTGGTTGCAATTTCCCAAGTAATTCCTGGAGACGCAACTTGTGTGTAACGCGTTCCGCTATACGATCTTTCATAATCACCAAATCCCCAGTTATATCCAGCTCCACCAGTATCTATTGTATACAAGTACGGGAAACGTACCTGTGAATTTCCTTCCATCAAGTTGTCATTACCAACTTTACCATGTGAATAACGAACTTTAAACATATTCATCCATTTCAGATTCTTCTTGATAAATGGTTCTTCTGCTATGTTCCAAGCGGCAGAGAATGCCGGGAAAAATCCGTATTGGTGTCCTTTAGCGAAGTTTTCTGAGCCACTATAACCAAAATTGAAATCAAAGAAATAACGGTAATTCCAATTGTAAGTGACACGTCCTGCTAAAGCTTGGTTACGACGGGCAATACCAGTTTTAAGATCAGAGCCAATGTCAACAGTTTGCTTTTTCGCATCTTGTGTATAACGCATCGTTACTCCGGCATGATGATTAGCAAATCCACGATCCCAACTTAACAACAGGTCTAAGAACTCCCGGCGATTACCGGTACTTCCACTTGACTGATACATGTCTTGTTCATCAAACATTTTGTCGAAGATTATTTCTCCAGTTGTCTGATTTCGTCCGTTAGCCTTATACATTGCCGGACGACGACGACGATTGATTGAACTCCAGTTTTCTGTATCATATCCGAAACGACCGACAAAACGCAAACCTTTAGTAATAAAATCAAAGTTCTGTTCTAATGTTACATTGCTCTGAAGCTTGTTATTCCATTCTTCATTGTAACCAGTCTGTGTAGCAGATACCCAAGGATTAAACTTGTAATCATCTCTATGAGAAACAGAGGCATAACCATTTGAATAATAAATTGGTGACGAAATAGCATTGTAACCAAAAAGTTCACCCCACAAGTCATTGTCACCCAGTCCCGGACTATTACGTTTGTCAAGAGATCCTGATACTCCTACTTTCAATATAGTACTTTTAGTGATATCAATATCTACATTCATACGATAGTTCCAACGTTTGTAATTGGCATTCGTATCGTAATCTTTTCTCAGTGTCTCATCTGTTTTGTACATACCCTGATCTTCTACATAACTTGCAGATACATAATAACGTGCAGTGCTACCACCACCGCTCATGTTCAAGTTAGCGCGGTAACTCCATGCACCATCTTTTAGAATCAAGTCTTTCCAATCTACATTTGGATAAAAATCCGGATCCATCTGTGTACGAATCAGTTCCAGTTCTTCCGG
>ERZ826016.1991-NODE-1991-length-17074-cov-35.283330_pt1 | contig 17074 bp, 10 predicted proteins | sample MGYA00519872_ERZ826016 | MGnify/ENA primary metagenome ERZ826016 (study PRJEB31778, sample SAMEA3449218) | human gut metagenome | biome: human gut; feature: human-associated habitat; material: faeces | place: United Kingdom | collected 2010/2012 ... | reverse complement strand
AAGATATGGCAGAACTGGCAGTGATCACCAAGAAATTGGATTTCCATCTGGAACAGGTGCAGGATTTCACCCCTACCCCAATGACTGTAGCTACTGAAGCCTGGTACACAGGTTATCATCCATATACGTTACAACCGGTTTTCTCTGCCAAATCACAAAAAGAGAAACTGGCTCAACGGATGTTCTTTTTTTGGTATAAACCCGAAGAACGGCGTGCCATCATCAACGAATTGCGCAAAATAGGACGCGCTGATTTGATAGACAAGCTGTATGGCAAATAAAAGGGTAATGTATCAAATTCACCACAGATCATGTGCAATCTGTGGTGAAACCGTTTTTTAAAGTCTTATTTATCTTTCATCGTGTTTTGATGAAACACAGAAACAGGTCTATGTGTTCCAAGGTACAGATATTGATATTTATTTTCCCCTAAACTTAATTAGAAAAGTACCGCAAATATTAATTGATAAAAATATTGCCTATCCTATTGAATATCATTTATTTTTTCTATCTTTGGGCAAAACCAACTTTTAAATCAATACTGCGTATGGAAACGTATCTCTTCTGGATTGTGCCCATTGCCTCCCTCTTGGCATTGGCACTCGCATGGTATTTCTACAAACAAATGATGCTTGAAAGCGAAGGAACTCCGACAATGGAAAAAATCGCTTCTTATGTGCGCCAGGGCGCCATGTCCTATCTGAAACAACAATACAAAGTGGTAGGGCTGGTATTTCTGGGATTAGTTATTCTGTTTTCTATCATGGCATACGGCTTCAACTTACAAAATCCGTGGGTGCCCATTGCTTTTCTTACCGGCGGTTTCTTCTCGGGACTTTCCGGTTTTTTGGGAATGAAAACGGCTACCTATGCTTCAGCACGTACCGCCAATGCAGCCCAGCACTCTCTGAACAAAGGACTGCGCGTGGCTTTCCGTAGCGGAGCTGTTATGGGATTGGTTGTTGTTGGGTTGGGACTGCTCGATATTTCCTTCTGGTATATATTATTGGATTATTGTATTCCGCCAGATACCTTGAATCCTTCCGCCAAATTATGTGTCATCACCACTACCATGCTTACTTTTGGGATGGGAGCCAGCACGCAAGCACTTTTCGCCCGTGTAGGAGGTGGAATCTATACCAAGGCAGCCGATGTGGGTGCTGACCTGGTAGGTAAAGTGGAAGCCGGAATTCCGGAAGATGATCCCCGTAATCCTGCTACCATTGCCGATAATGTGGGTGACAATGTAGGTGACGTAGCCGGAATGGGCGCCGACCTCTACGAGTCTTATTGCGGTTCTATCCTGGCTACCGCCGCTTTGGGCGCAGCTGCCTTCATTGGTTCGGATGATACTGTAATGCAGTTTAAAGCGGTCATTGCGCCTATGCTGATTGCAGCTGTAGGTATTTTACTCTCCATCATCGGTATTTTCGCTGTCCGTACCAAAGAAGATGCAGGAATGAAAGAGCTACTCGGTTCATTAGCTACAGGAACCAACTTAAGTTCTGTGCTGATTGTTGTTGCCACTTTCCTTATCCTTTGGGCCTTGGGACTGGAAAACTGGGTAAACATCTCTTTTGCTGTGGTAGTGGGATTAATAGTAGGGATCGTTATCGGTCGCTCTACCGAATACTATACTTCTCAATCTTATAAACCTACACAACGATTGGCCGAAAGTGGAAAGACAGGTCCGGCTACCGTTATCATTTCCGGTATCGGACTAGGTATGGTTTCCACCACTATCCCGGTACTGGCAGTAGTAGTAGGCATCATCTTATCCTATTGGCTTGCTTCCGGGTTTGATTTCGCCAATATTTCCATGGGGCTTTACGGTATTGGTATTGCTGCCGTAGGTATGCTCTCAACATTGGGAATTACCTTGGCTACCGATGCTTACGGACCAATTGCAGACAATGCCGGCGGTAATGCCGAAATGAGCGGATTAGGTAAAGAAGTACGCAGGCGCACTGACGCACTCGACTCGTTGGGTAACACAACTGCTGCCACCGGCAAAGGCTTTGCTATCGGCTCTGCTGCTCTGACCGGATTGGCTCTGTTAGCATCCTATGTAGAAGAAATCCGTATCGGATTAACCCGGTTGGGGCAGACCATTCTGGAATTACCAAACGGCATTACCGTAGATGTTCATAACGCCAGTTTCACTGACTATATGCTTTATTACGATGTAACCCTGATGAACCCCAAAGTGCTAAGCGGCATGTTTTTGGGCAGTATGATGGCATTCCTGTTCTGCGGTCTGACCATGAATGCAGTGGGGCGTGCAGCAGCCCACATGGTAGAGGAAGTACGCCGCCAGTTCCGTGAAATAAAAGGAATTCTGACTGGAGAAGCCGAACCCGACTATGCCCGTTGTGTACAAATCTCCACCAAAGGAGCACAACGTGAAATGGTATTCCCGTCTCTTTTGGCTATCATCGCTCCGGTTGCTACAGGATTAGTGTTTGGAGTTCCCGGAGTCATCGGTCTGCTGATTGGTGGTTTGTCCTCCGGTTTCGTGCTTGCCATTTTCATGGCCAATGCAGGAGGCGCATGGGATAACGCCAAGAAATATGTAGAAGAAGGCAATTTCGGCGGTAAAGGAAGTGAAGTTCACAAAGCAACGGTTACCGGTGACACGGTAGGTGACCCGTTTAAAGATACATCCGGTCCCAGTTTGAACATTTTGATTAAACTGATGAGTATGGTTGCCATTGTAATGGCCGGACTGACAGTTGCTTGGAGTTTGTTCTAATAGAAAAGCAGAAAGCCGCTTCAGAGGAGGCGGCTTTCTAACTTTAAAAAAGATTCTGATAAACTATTTTTTATACTTATACGGATTTCCATTACTACAAAATGAATGAATATGTCAAAGAAATCACAAACTATTTTTAGTCAAAACATTACAATTGAGTTTGTTCAAGATTTCCATGCATCGCTCCACATTAGACGGACGGATAACCACATGTGCCGTATCTCCCTGAGCAAAAGCATACATATATTCAATAAAGATATTCTCTGCTGCCAGATAGTCCAAAACTTTAGCCAAAGAACCAGCCACATTCGGGCAACTGATACATACCACATCGGTCAGCATCACGGCAAAATTCTCGGCACGAAGTACTTCCACCGCTTTTTCCACATCCGAAACAATCAGGCGAAGTATACCGAAATCAGTAGATTCCGCCATGCTGAACGCATGCATATTGATATCATACTTTGCCAATGTCTTGGTTACGTCATTTATCCTTCCGGTCTTGTTTTCCAGGAAAACAGATAATTGCTTAATTGTCATATTGCGTACTTTTTCATTTTAAAATTCGGTTATCTATCACACGTTTACTCTTGCCTTCACTACGGGCAATACTGTTAGGCTCCATCAGCTTCACTTCAGCACTGATAGAAAGAACGCTCTTCAATTTGTCACTCAGCGCTTTCTTCATTGCCAGCATACGTCCCATATCGTCCGAGAAGAAGTCTTTGCGGACTTCCACTTGTACTTGCAAAGAGTCGAGATTATTCTTCCTATCCACCACCAGCATATACTGAGGTTCAAACTGAGGCATATCCAAAATAACACTTTCCACCTGAGAAGGGAAAACATTGATGCCACGGATAATAAGCATATCGTCACTACGGCCTACAATACCCGACATACGAATATTGGTTCTTCCACACGGACATTCACCCTCCATCAGGGAAGTCAAGTCCTTCGTACGATAACGCAATAACGGCATCCCCTCCTTTGTCAAGGTAGTAAACACCAATTCTCCCACTTCTCCATCCGGAAGACGTTCCAGCGTTTCAGGATTAATGATTTCAGGATAAAAATGATCCTCATTGATATGCGAACCATGTTGCTCCTGACATTCGTAGGAAACACCGGGTCCCATAATCTCACTTAATCCATAAATATTATACCCTTTCAATCCCAGCCGCTCTTCTATCTCCTTACGCATACTTTCCGTCCATGGCTCGGCTCCGAAAGCTCCGATACGGAGATTGATATCATTCTTGGTCAATCCCATACGTTCCACCACTTCTGCCAGATAAAGAGCGTATGAAGGAGTACAGGCAATCCCCGTTATACCCAAGTCGCGAATCAGACGGACATGCTTTTCCGTATTTCCTGTAGAAGCCGGGATAACAGTCGCCCCCAGATTCTCCACCCCATAATGTGCGCCCAACCCGCCTGTAAACAAGCCATAGCCATAACTGACAGAAAAGGTATCATTACGGGTAACCCCGTATGCTGAAAGACAACGTGACATCACTTCGGACCATACAGACAAGTCACGACGCGTATATCCCACAATGGTAGGATTCCCGGTTGTTCCCGAAGAAGCGTGCACACGTACAATTTCCGAAGCAGGAGCAGCCTGAAGACCATATGGATAATTATCACGTAAATCCTGCTTGGTAGTAAAAGGAAGTTTTACGATATCTTCGATAGTCTGGATATCATCCGGAGACAAATCCATCTCCTGCATCTTGTTACGATAAAAAGGGACATTATGATAAACCAGGTTCACCAACTTGTTCAGGCGTTTTCCCTGCAGAGCGCTCATTTCGTCCCGGCTCATGCACTCTTTATTTTTGTTCCAAATCATAATAAATAATTTTTCAATGTGCTAATCTGCCAATGTACTGGCACACAAACCCACTGTATGGCAATCGGCACATTATCCTATTAGCACATTATTTTCAATGATCTTCATGAAAAGCTCTCATGCGTTCTTCCATCACCGGATAAAGTTCCTCACGCATTCTGGAAGTACAGGCGCGGACACCTTCCTGCTCGCTACCGGTAGTAGAAAGCGAGATGCTGCTTACCCCATAATACAATAACTCCCGGAGCAATTCACCCCCTGTCATATTTCCGTAACCTATGGTAAAGAAGAAACCATCTCCCACCACCTGGGTAGCATCATAGTCATATACGATGTGGAAACCATTGTCGGTAAATATTTTCTTCATGCGTTCCGCACGACGGGCATATTCGCGGGTATCTTCCACAAAATTGATTTTACCTTCGGTAGACAGACGGAGCATCTCAGCGTATGCATACTGAGTGGAAGCCGTACATCCCGAAGTAATCATATAAAGGATGGAAGCAATCAGTGTAGGACCGAATACCCCTGCATCTTTATACCGTTCTGCTAATGCAGGGAACTGGCGGTCGAACAGTTTGTCGCTGATACATGTCAATGCCATACGCTGTCCGGCATAACTGAATATCTTGGAAGAAGAAAGCATCAGGATATAATTATCCGTATATCTTGCCACAGTGGGCGGATAAGGCGGTTCGAAAGGATGCCCCATATCCCGACGGAAATCCATGCAGAAATAAGCCAGATCTTCCATGACAATCACATCATACCGGGTTGCCAGTTCACCGATTATCTGCAACTCCTCCTCTTCCAGACAAATCCATGCCGGATTATTCGGATTAGAATAGATAATCGCTGCTATATCGCCTTTACTCAGGAAACTTTCCAATTTCTCACGCAAGGCCTGTCCACGATAATGATAGATATCAAACTCTTCCCACTCCACGCCGATAATGCGAAGCTGGGATTTCTGAATAGGAAATCCGGGATCAATGAACAATACCTTGTCTTTCCCCGGAATACGCTGCGTACAGGCTATGAACGAGCCGAATGAACCCGCCACCGACCCGGTGGTAGGCACACAAGCGCGCGGAGAGATATCCAGATTCAAGAAAGCTTTTACAAAACGGGAAGCCTCCTTTTTCAACTCGGGCACTCCTGCGGCAGCCGGATATTGCGATCCGACTCCCCTGTCCAAAGCAGCTTTCTCCGCTTCAATCCCTATCTGATTGGCGGCAAGACCAGGAGATCCCTGATCCATGCGGATAAAAGGAATCCCCGTTTCCTTTTCCAGATACTGGGCTACCAGCAGCACATCACCGATAGTAGCCTGTGCAAGATTGGCGATGTGCAGTTCCTTCACCGCTTTCTCCACTAATTCTTCACTAAATATCTTCATGGCATTACCAGTTCTTTACCGCATTCAAGCCTATATCAAAAGCCTTCTGATTCATTTCAACAATCTTCTCACCTTTTGTGGCAAACACACGCCCTATGCTTTCACGCAACTGTTCCGGTGATACGATCTCAATATACTTCGCAGCCATGCCCAGCAGAATCACATTCGCGCATTTAGGCATACTGTTTTCTTTTGCCATATCCTCTATTTCCAACTTCACCACATGCGGAAGACTCTCCAAAGCCCTCATCAGATCCACTTCTTCAGGATAGTCGGGAATGTTCTTGAAAGGATTAGCAGACGTAATCACCCAACCTTCTTCCTGCAAGTAAGGCAGATAACGCAACGCCTCCATCGGTTCCATGGAAATAATCAGATCCGCCTCACCCTGAGCGATCAGATCCGAATAAATCGTTTCGTCGGACAAACGCAGATTGGACTGCACATCTCCTCCGCGCTGGCTCATACCGTGTACCTCGGCCTGCTTCAAATTGATGCCTTCTGCCGTAGCAGCTTCTCCTATAATAGTAGCGATAGTCAGGATACCCTGTCCTCCTACGCCCGAAAGTATGATATCTTTTCTCATGCCTTATCTGCTTTTTTCTGTCTTAGTTTACGATTCAATGTCTGGATACACTCTCTGCGCGGAATAATGACAGACACCCCTTTATATTCTATTTCCTCACGAATGGTACGGGTGATTTCTTCCATATTCTTCGGTAATGGAACCACCACACGCACATGTTCGGGTTCTACCCCTAATCCCAGGCAGATCGCCTCGAATTTGTTCGTACCGGCAGAATCCTGTCCACCGGTCATGGCAGTAGTCAGGTTATCCGAAATCACCACCGTAATATTGGCACGGTCATTCACCGCATCCAGCAGACCGGTCATACCGGAATGAGTGAAAGTAGAGTCACCGATAACAGCAATGGCCGGAAATACCCCTGCATCGGAAGCACCTTTGGCCATGGTTATGGAAGCACCCATATCCACACAACTGTCGATAGCACGGAACGGGGGCAACGCACCTAATGTATAGCAACCGATATCACCGAAAATGCGTGCATCCGGATATTCCGCAGCCACCTTGTTCAATGCATCATACACATCCCGATGACCACATCCCTGACACAATGCAGGCGGACGCGGCATCACCACCTGAGACTTACCAAACGGACGTTTGATTCCCCATCCGATCGCCTCGCCCACATTATCCGGAGTCAATTCACCGGTACGCGGCAAAGTTTCCGTCAAGCGTCCCTTTACCTCATAGTCCGAGGAAAGTATCGCTTTTACCTGCTCTTCCACAAACGGCTGGCCATCTTCCACTACCAGAACATATCCGCAGCGGTCTGCCATCGTCCTGATTTCTTCAGCCGGCAACGGATACTGCGAAACTTTCAATACCGGAATATGGCAACCATCCGTATCTGCCTCTTTCACATAATTATAACCGATACCGCAAGCTATCACTCCGAACTCATAATCATATTCGGGATTCAACCCTTCCAGATAATTATAAGGAGATTTGGAGGAAGCTTCTTCCAGTTTTTCCTGCTTTTTCACCAAATCCAGATATTGTTTACGCGCATTACCCGGCAGCAATACCCAGTGGGCACGTTCATGGTCAGGATTCAACTGATTTTCCTCACGGATATCGGCTACTTCCACACCGGCACGCGAATGTGCCAGACGGGTAACCACACGCATCAGCACCGGCAACTTCAGTTTTTCCGAGAGTGTATATGCGTAATCCATCATATCGTATGCTTCTTGTTGGGAAGACGGTTCCAGCATGGGAATCATAGCAAATTTTCCATAAAAACGTGAATCCTGCTCGTTCTGTGACGAGTGCATGGAAGGGTCATCGGCAGCCAGCACCACCAGACCACCGTTCACGCCGGTTATGGCAGAATTGACAAACGCATCGGCAGCCACATTCATACCTACATGTTTCATACATACCAAAGCACGCTTTCCCGCGTATGACATACCCAGCGCAGCCTCCATGGCCGTTTTTTCATTGGTACACCAAGTGCTGTGCAGTTTTCTTTCCTTTGCTAAAGGATTATTCTGGATAAACTCCGTGATTTCAGTGGACGGTGTACCCGGATAGGCATATACACCTGATATGCCGGCATGTATCGCTCCGAGGGCAATTGCCTCATCGCCCAACAATAATTTCTTTTCAGCCATTATCTATTATTTTGTTAATTGTTTCATATCAATGTAAAGGGGTCTGCATCATCCAATACCGGGAATTTCTTCCGGAAAGTCTGCAATGCCTCCATATCTATATCAGCCGATACCGCGCTTTCCCTGCTCCACGGACATTCGGCTATCGTCTTTCCGTAGGGATCGATGATAGCGCTGCCACCCGAATATTCACAGGCAGGATCAACTCCCATGCGGTTCACTCCGGCTACATAACACTGATTTTCAATAGCCCGCACACGAAGCAGCGCGCTCCAGGCATCCACACGGGGGGTAGGCCAGCTTGCCACATAAAGTATCATGTCATAATCACCCAGGTTACGTGCCCAAACAGGGAAGCGAAGGTCATAACATACTTCCAACAGGATACGTACCCCACGGAAGTTCACCACCACACGCTCCGTACCGGCGGTGAAACGCTTGTGTTCGCCCCCAAAGGTAAACAAATGCTTCTTATCATAATGCTGCACGGCTCCATCCGGATGGACAAAGTAAAAACGATTATAATAATTTCCATTCTCACATACCGCCACACTGCCTGCAATAGCACAATTCCGCTCGGCTGCCTTACGCTTCATCCAGTGCAGGGTTTCACTGTCGGTGCTCTCCGCAATTCCTTCGGGTTGCGTACAAAAACCGGTGGAAAACATTTCGGGTAAAACAAATAGATCAGCATCCGGCAGACAACTTATCGCTTCGTCCGCCCTTGCTACATTAGCCTGTGGATTGGCCCATTCTATATTTCTCTGTAGAATTGTTATTTTCATTGTTTTTCATATTATAAGACCCACAAAGGTAACAAATATAATAAGATAGCAAGCATTTTATTACTAACTATTTCCTTTCACGCCCCTTTTTCTTACATGTTTTCATAAATATTCCCTATTTATTCCTCATAAAAAAAGAGGAAGCGTCCTCTTCTGAGATTACGCTTCCTCCATCCATACTAATTAAATCTTAATTTTGCAGTCTGAAGACTACAGGAACAGTGTATTTCACCCTCACTGCTTTTCCTCTTTGCTTGCCGGGCTTCCATTTTGGCATGGAACTGATCACGCGGATTGCTTCCTTGTCCAGGTACGGATCCACGCTCTTCACCACTACCGGATTCAGGATCTCGCCATGAACGCCCACAATAAACTGTACCACAACCTTACCTTGAACTCCCTGCTCGGCACTGACGGTAGGATATTTGATGTTTTCGCTCAGATACCTCATCAAATCAGCATTACCGTTACGAAATACCGGCATTTCTTCCACCACCACAAATTCCACATTTTCTTCCACTACTTCTTCGGGTACTTCAACGGGAATCGGTATGATAACAGGAGCATCCGTAGGGTCCGAAGTGGCAATATCGGTTTCTGTTTCCGTTGATTGATTATCCACTATATTGAGCTCTTCCGGGTTGACGGCAGCCGGCGGAGGCGGTGGGGGCAGAGGTTTATCCTGATTGTAGGTTACAGGAACTAATTCTTCAAAGAAATCCGGGTCACTGACTAGATCACTGATCGTGTAAGTTACATTACGTTCAGTCCATTCGAACGAAACAAACATAAACGACAGCGTCACAATGAGACCCATGAACAGCCAACGGGACTTACCCTTTTCAAGGTCGGCTCTTCGTGCTTTTTTCACTTCCATAACAAGTGTTTTTTAAATTAGACAATATGTGAGTAAAAATCTCAGTGTCCGCTTTTAAACTGGAAGTAAGATAGTTAAAATATAGATAAGTTAAAAGAAAAAGGAACGTCTTATATTATTTTTTAATATAAAACACCCCAAATTCAATTCCGTTAAACAATTAATTAAAAATCAGCTGTTTATTTAGTTAATATTCAATTTTACGTTAACATATCCTGCTTACTCTACGGCAATGCCGGTTTCTGCCAATACAGACATCTTTTATCACAAACTCACCATCTCCTGCAGAATACCTACCGCAGTCTCTACCGTTTCCACATTCTTGACTACCATACTACGCTTGCCGTTCTGCTCACGCAAATTGCAGTAACGCGGATTCTTGCTCATGTAATCAATCACCTTGCCAAAAGCCGCACTTTGATAATAAGGACTTTCCTGATTACTGATAAAGAACAAAGTCATTCGTCCGGCTTTCAAGAATACTTTTTCCACCCCCAACCGTTTAGCCAATCTGCGCAAAGGTACGATACGCAGAAGTTCCAGCCCTTCGGGAGGAACCTTTCCGAAACGGTCCTCCAACCGTGCCTTGAAAGCGAGCAGGTCCTTATCCAATTCCAATCCGTCCAGTTCACGATAAAGCAACATACGTTCGCTGCTGCTGGGGATATACTCATTAGGGAAAAGCAATTCCAAATCACTTTCCACCTGACATTCATCCACAAAGTTCTCGCCACTGATTTTCTCTTCTCCCGCTGCCTGCAACTCCTCTGCGTAAAGATCGGCAAACTCATCCTCTTTCAATTCCTTCACCGCTTCAGCCAATATCTTCTGATAAGTTTCATAGCCCAAATCGGCAATGAAACCACTCTGCTCCGCCCCCAGCATATTTCCTGCTCCACGGATATCCAAATCCTGCATGGCTATATGGATACCGCTGCCCAAATCACTGAAATTCTCAATGGCTTGAAGACGGCGCTTTGCCTCGGGAGTCAGTGAAGTCAATGGAGGCGCCAACAAATAACAGAATGCTTTTTTATTGCTTCTTCCCACACGTCCACGCATCTGGTGCAAATCACTCAATCCAAAATTCTGCGCCTGGTTGATGATAATCGTATTGGCATTCGGTATGTCAATGCCACTCTCGATAATGGTGGTTGCCAGCAGCACATCATAATCATAGTTCACAAAGTCGAAAATAATCTTTTCCAGCTTTTCGGGCTCCATCTGTCCATGACCTATGCAGACACGGCAATCGGGTATATTCCGCTTGATCATGGCTTCCAATTCTACCAGATTCTGTATGCGGTTATTGACAAAGAACACCTGTCCGTTACGGCTCATTTCAAAATTGATCGCTTCCGTTATGATATCTTCATTAAAGGTATGCACCTCTGTCTGAATGGGATAACGGTTGGGAGGCGGAGTCTGAATAACAGAAAGATCACGGGCGCCCATTAACGAGAACTGCAAAGTACGGGGGATGGGGGTAGCGGTCATAGTAAGTGTATCCACATTCACTTTCATCTGACGCAACTTCTCTTTCACACTAACTCCGAACTTCTGTTCCTCATCAATGATCAGCAATCCTAAATCTTTGAACTTAACGCTTTTACCGATGATTTTATGTGTACCGATCAAAATATTTATTTTTCCATTTGCCAGTTCTTTCACTATTCTGGAAACATCTTTCGTACTGCGGGCACGGCTCAAATAATCCACCTTACATGGAAAATCTTTCAACCGTTCGCTAAAAGTCTGAAAGTGCTGATAAGCTAAAACCGTAGTGGGAACCAGCACAGCCACCTGTTTGTTATCTGTCACAGCTTTGAAAGCGGCACGAATCGCTACTTCGGTCTTTCCGAATCCCACATCACCACACACTAAACGGTCCATAGGGCGATCGCTCTCCATATCGGCTTTGGCATCTTGGGTCGCCTTCAACTGATCGGGGGTATCCTCATAGATAAAGCTTGCCTCTAATTCATGTTGCATAAAACTGTCGGGACTATACGAAAATCCTTTTTCCTGTTTACGTTGCGAATACAGTTTGATCAGATCACGAGCTATATCTTTGATTTTACTCTTGGTACGCTCTTTCATTTTTTCCCACGCACCGGTTCCCAATTTGTTCAGGCGGGGAGTTTCTCCCTCCTTCCCTTTATACTTGGATATTTTATGCAGGGAATGAATGGAAACAAATACCACATCCTCATTCTGATAAATAAGTTTAATCACTTCCTGGGTAGTATTTCCATTCGGAATGCGTACCAAACCGCCAAAACGGCCTACACCATGATCTATATGTACCACAAAGTCACCCGGCTCAAACTGGCTCAACTCTTTTAAGGTCAACGCCACCTTACCGCTACGCGCCTTGTCGCTACGAAGATTGTATTTATGGAAACGGTCAAAAATCTGATGGTCTGTAAAAAAGCAGCTTTTCAATACATTATCTGTAAAGCCCTCATGTAAAGTCTTGTTGACCGGAATGAACGTGATATGATCACCACGCTCCTCAAAGATATCTTTCAGACGCTTTGCCTGCTTCTCACTATCGGTACATATATATAAGGTGTAACCTCGTTTCTGATAATCAGTGAATGAAGTGCTTACCAAATCAAAATTCTTATGAAAAATAGGCTGGACTGTCGTATCGAAAGCCAACGTAGCCTGTGGAGTTCCTGTAGGTTTGTTACCAAATTCAATCCGTTTGAATTCCAAAGCCCGTACTGTAAATTCCGCCCCGTCTATCAGCTTCAGTTCCAAATTCATCAGTTCCGTCTTCTCTCCCTCGTATGCGGCAAGCGCCTGAGGAGAGAGTACCTCCTCCCGTACTACCTGTATTCTTTCACGTACCCAAAGAAAATCTTTCATTGCCAGAACTGTTTCCCGAGGAATGAATTCAAAGAAAGACACCCCGCTCTTGTCGGCGGCATTCGTCAGCTCGGGCACGATGGCAATGCTCTGTTTCTTCTCTTTCGAAAGCTGGTTTTCCACTTCAAAAGTACGGATGCTGTCTACCTCGTCACCAAAAAAGTCAATACGGTAAGGATACTCGGAAGCAAAAGAGAAGACGTCAATAATACTACCGCGTACAGCATATTGCCCCGGTTCATAAACATAATCTACATGCTCGAATCCGTAACCGGACAGCACTTCCGTGATAAACTCTGTGTCCACATGCTCACCCACACCAAGTTTTAACGTCTTGTCCATCAGTACCTTTTGTGATACCACTTTCTCCGCCAACGCTTCAGGATAAGTCACCACACATAGCGGATCGCCTTTCTGTAAACGGCTCAACACTTCCGTACGCAGGATCTCATTGGCTGCATCTTTCTGCCCATATTTAACAGCCCGACGATACGAGGATGGAAAGAACAAAATATGCTCATCACCGTTCACCTGTGTCAGGTCATGATAAAAGTAACCCGCTTCCTCCAAGTCACCCAGTACAAATACAAATGTCTGTTTATTCTCTCTAAGAAAGGAGGAAACAAATAAAGCTGCCGCAGAAGCATGTAATCCTCCCAGGAAAATAGTCCTCACTGAGGAATCTTCCAATAACGCAGCCAGTCCCTTAGTGTTAGGATGACCGGCATAAATACGTTGCAATTCCGAAATATCCATATCTTTTTTTAAGATGGGGACAAAATTAAAGAAATATCTGATTACTTCCTCCTTTTTTTGCCAACTATTCAAGATTTTCCTATTTTTGTACGCTAATATATAACCCCATGGAAACAAAAGCAATAAACACAAAATTGAAAGGACACGCACGTGTAGATGTAGCTGATGTGCTACGCGGACTGGCAGTGATGGGAATCATCATCCTGCACTCTATCGAACATTTTAATTTCTACTCATTTCCCGATACAGCCGGACAAAGTGCGTGGCTGAACTTCTCGGACAAAGCCATTTGGAACGGGTTATTCTTCATGTTCGGCGGAAAAGCATACGCCATATTCGCTTTACTTTTCGGTTTTAGCTTTTTTATTCAAGATGACAACCAACGCCTACGGGGCAATGATTTCCGTCTACGTTTTTGTTGGCGGTTAATTCTTCTTTTCCTGATAGGTAATATCAATGCCAGTTTTTTCACAGCGGAAGTGCTGGTCCTTTATTCTTTAGTAGGTTTCATCCTGCCACTGACTTGCCGGCTGAAAGACAAATGGATATTTGCATTGGCATGTCTGCTATTAATCCAGCCATTGCCGCTTTATTATGTAATACGTGCCTGTCTCGATCCGGAATTTGTTACTCCGGCCATCCCCACCCGCAGCTTCTGGAATGCAACTTTTGCAGTGCAAAGCAATGGTAATTTTCTGGAAACCATCCGTGTCAATTTATGGGAAGGACAGTTGGCAAGCCTTGCCTGGGCCTGGGATCACGGACGGGTATTCCAAACAGCCGCCCTTTTCCTGCTCGGTATGCTGATAGGGCGCAAGGGACTTTTTTTGAAAGAGCACTTGAAGGTATGGAACAAGGTACTTGCAGGCTCACTCGTCTCATTTTTCCCTTTATATGGGTTGGGCAATATGCTACCAGACTTTATCACAAATAAATCCATTCTGACCCCTCTTTCACTAATCATCACCTCGCTTTCCAATTTTGCATTTATGCTGATTCTGGTATCCGGTGTCGTCTTCGCTTTTTACAAGACAAACTTACACGACGGATTAATGAAAATAACGCCATACGGAAAGATGAGCCTTACCAATTATATCACTCAAAGTATAGTAGGTTCTATGTTATACTACAACTGGGGATTTGCATTGCACAATCAGTTTGGTATCACAGCCAGCTGCCTGGCAGGAATAGTTTTCTTCATCTTGCAATTCTCTTTCTGCCGCTGGTGGATGAATCACCACTCTCACGGTCCGATGGAATATATATGGAAACGGGCAACCTGGCTGAAATAAGCCAAGAACCGAAGTCTGCCCGCATTTGTTTATAAAAGACATACAAATAGAACTTTAAAATATGCGCGAAGAAATCATAAAACTATTAGACCAATATCGGTTAAAAGAAGCATTATCCCAAATGACAGGATATGCCACCCATACTTCCGACTGGCAATTAAAGAATGAGCTAGAAGCCCTGCAAACGTCATACGACCTGATGCTGCAATATACTTCAAAAGGGATGAAAGATCCCAATAAAGTGGAAATATACCATAAAATGTTACGCACGGCATACGAACTGGCCGACCGTATCCATATAGCCGTACAGGCAACACAAAATTATGGAGCCTATTATGACACAATGCGCACTTTTGTCCAAAGCCCTCCCCACAGCTATGCCGAATTACAAATGCAATTGGAGGCATATACAGAAGATATGGCTACAGCCCCATTGATATATACCACCGAGGCCAAAAGAAATGAAGAAATGGATGCCATAAGAAAACGTCACGAAACAGCCGTAGACGAATTATTTGAAAAAATATGGGTATCCACCCGGTGGAGTGAATCGGAATATGCTGAAGCGCAAATTTTGTTCAACTCACTATTGATCCAAGTCAACGACCTTTCCATAATGGTCAGCGCCGTCACCATGAGCCTGCTGCAAATATTCGACATCCGCAAGTTCATGTTTCTATTGAACGCCTATACCCATCAGGATACCATGCTGAATCAGCGGGCTATTGCAGGGATCGCACTAACATGCTACTATTATGAAAAGCGTATCCTTCAATACCCTGAAGCCGTGTCGCGCATAAATGAACTGAATGAAAATACCGAGTTCATCAAAAACCTGCATCATATCCAGATTCAATTATTGCAATCTTCCCGTGAAACCCGAAAGATAGACAAGAAAATGCGTGAAGAAATCATTCCCGAAATGATGAAAAATCCCAAACTTAATTTGGAAGGACTGGATGAAGATGCCGAAGATCATAATCCGGAATGGGAAGAATGGATTGACCGTTCAGGCATTACCGATAAATTGCGCGAATTAGGTGAACTGCAAATGTCCGGGGCGGATGTGTATATGAGTACCTTTTCACAGCTGAAACAATTCCCGTTTTTCCGCAAAATTTCTCACTGGTTCTATCCTTTTGACCCCCAATATCAGGATATCGCCAAATTATCTCTCGGAAATGACGAACAAAAAATCTCTCTGCTCAACATTTTGATGAATTCGGATGTATTCTGCAATTCCGACAAATACTCTTTTTGTTTTACCATGTTACAAATGCCGGAAAGCCAAAGAAATCTCATGCAGCAACAATTGAACGAACAACATGAGGCTTCTGAAGAACTGAAAGAACGTTTAAAAGAAATGTCACAATCAAAAGCTCGCGCTGAATTCGTGAGCCGGCAATATATTCATGACCTCTACCGTTTCTTCAAATTATGGTCAAGAAGACATGAAATACATGACATTTTTGAGGACACTCTAGACTTATGGAATAAAGAAACATTGTCTCAAGCCTTGTTGCACAAAGATTATATCAACAAGCTGGCAGATTACCTATTCACACACGACGACCTGACAGAAGCCGGGATTCTCTATGATAAATCAATTGAATTATACAATCGTAAAAATGCCGAATTATGGCAGAAAGCAGGTTTCATTTATCAGAAAATCGGTTCCTATAAAAAAGCGATAGATTATTACCTGCAATCAGATCTGCTGATCCCTGATAACGCATGGAATAACCGCCATTTGGCACAATGTTATAGAAAAGAGGGAAACTACCCAAAAGCTTTGGAATATTATAACAAGGTGGAACAGGCACAGCCCGACAGTCTGAATCTGGCACTACAAATAGGACAATGCCTGATGGCACTGGAACGATACGATGAAGCACTGGCTTATTTCTTCAAAGTGGAGTATCTGGATAAAAAGCCACAGAATGCCCGACGCGCCATCGGATGGTGTTCCTTCATTACCGGCAACCATCAACAAGCCAAGAAATATTACGACTTGCTGATATCCGAGCCCAAACCCATTATGGAAGACTGGATGAATGCAGGACATGTGTATTATATCCTGAATGAAACAGAAAAATCAATAGAATATTATCGCAAAGCCCAGGAACTATGCGACAGTCATGATGAGTTTGTCCGCCTTTACCAAATAGATAAGAAAGACTTGATAAAGCAAGGCGCCAATGAAGTAGACTTGTTTATACTTCCCGATGAATTAGGGATATTCAGTAAATGTCTCTAAAAAATAAGATGGCATATGAAGATGATAG
>ERZ826016.1987-NODE-1987-length-17087-cov-6.363610_pt1 | contig 17087 bp, 15 predicted proteins | sample MGYA00519872_ERZ826016 | MGnify/ENA primary metagenome ERZ826016 (study PRJEB31778, sample SAMEA3449218) | human gut metagenome | biome: human gut; feature: human-associated habitat; material: faeces | place: United Kingdom | collected 2010/2012 ... | reverse complement strand
GAAAAACCCCCGAAGACCATGTACCGTTAGTATCTAGTCAAGCGGGGGTTTAGGGTAGCGTCCCGTTGGCTTATCTAGACTTACACATTTTCAATGGCACAATCTACCGAGATCGCGCCTAAGACTTCAGTCAACACTTTTGGATCAATACCAACCTGATAGCCTCGACGTCCCCCATTAATAAAGATATGGTCAAGTTCAAGAATTGTCTTTTGAACATAGACCGGCATCTTCTTTTTGGTACCAAAAGGACTCGTGCCACCCACCATATAGCCCGAATTTCGCTGAGCCTGCTCAGGCTTACATGGCGCAATGTGCTTCACACCGATCTGACGTGCCAAATTCTTGGTTGACACTTCGCAGTCCCCGTGCATCAGAATGACCAGAGGCTTCGCGTGCTCATCTTCCATGATGAGCGTCTTAATCACATGATGGTGGTCTAACCCACAAGACGAAGCGGCTAAGGCCGTTCCGCCATGCTCTTCGTACTCATAGGACTTTTCTTCAAAAATAATGCCATGTTGTTTGAGCCACTGGGTTGCGGGTGTCAAACTTTGATGTTTCGTTTTACTCATGGTACTCAATACCTTTTCGTTATTATGAACTCGTCTCAAAAAGTCTCGTCGTGCATTGTGCACCCAAAAAATAACAAAGGGATCGACAGTTGCCATTCTTTTACAACCTATCGACCCCTGCCATAACACTTAAGCCACGTTATCCTCGACTCTCAAGCCCTTAGGGAGTGGGAAAACCACGTTTTCCTCCACGCCTTCAAGTACCTGTGCGGGCTCAGCACCCAAATGAGCCTCTAAATAACGTAAGACACCCTGAACCAAAGATTCGGGGGCCGAAGCGCCCGCCGTAATACCCACGCACTTCACGCCATCAAACCAAGCGGGATCCAAATGTTCAGCGGTATCAACGAGATAAGCACGCGCACCTTCGCGCTCTGCCACTTCTCTGAGACGGTTTGAATTGGAGCTCGTCGCAGAGCCAATCACCAAGACAATATCAACGCCCGAGCGTGCCAAGAGCTTCACAGCAGCCTGGCGATTCGTGGTGGCATAACAAATGTCTTGACGCTTTGGTTCGTGAATATTCGGGAAACGCTGACGTAACGCATCGATCACGACCTGACTGTCGTCTGCACTGATCGTCGTTTGTGTGACATAAGCCAATGCATCTTGATTGGTATAAGGGAGCTTTGCAACATCTTCAGCATTTTCGATCAACTCGATACCGCCATCGACCTGCCCCATAGTCCCTTCGACCTCTGGGTGTCCCGCATGACCAATCATTAAGACCGTACGGTTTTCTTCACGCATACGAGCCACTTCACGATGCACCTTAGTGACCAAAGGGCATGTAGCATCAAACACACGGAAACCGCGACGCTCAGCCTCTTCAGACACGGCGCGAGGCACGCCGTGCGCAGAAAAGACCACTGTAGCCCCTTCGGGGACCTCGGACAAGTTGTCAACAAAGACTGCGCCACGCTCGCGTAAATCGTTCACAACCGTACGATTGTGCACAATCTCATGACGCACATAGATCGGGGCACCGTAAATCTCGAGCGCGCGTTCAACAATCGCAATAGCTCGTGTGACACCGGCGCAAAAGCCGCGGGGTTGGGCTAATAGAACTTTCATAAATCACCTTCCTAAAGGGTAGGATGGGTAAAACCGCCATCTCAAGGCGCTGAAAAGTGGCTGTCGAAGCCTCTCACTCTGCCGAAATCAGGAGGTTGAACACGCAAAAATAAAAAAATTTCCATTAAGTCTAAAGTTTTTTGCTGATTTCCGCACACAACGAAGAAAAAACGGGTAGAATGCGCTCCACGCTCAATTTTGTGCACCGCCGACTCCCTGTACTGACACAGTGGGGCAGTCAGCCAATTTGAGGTATTTAACCTCAATCCTTGGTGGCGACTGCGCATGATCAGGCGTATAATTTAATATTTCTGCGCTCGCGTGGCTTCCCTCGCTAAAACGAGATGGTGAGCCTGCGAGATGTTTTATTTTAATTTCACTGGAGTTAGAGATGGCACGAGTGTGTCAAGTCACCGGTAAGGCGCCGATGGTCGGCCATCACGTCTCGCACGCGAACAACAAGACCAAGCGTCGTTTTATGCCCAATCTGCAGTATCGCCGTTTCTGGGTCGAAAGCGAAAACCGCTGGGTTCGTCTGCGTTTGACGACGGCTGGCCTTCGTACGGTTGATAAGATTGGTATTGATGCGGTTCTGGCGGACCTCCGCGCCCGCGGCGAAATCTAATTAGAGGAGTTTCACCATGGCGAAAGGCGCTCGCGAAAAGATCAAGCTTGAATCCACGGCCGGTACCGGTCATTTTTACACGACCACCAAGAACAAGAAGACTTCCACGGGTAAGATGGAAATCTCCAAGTTCGACCCGGTGGCTCGCAAGCACGTGGTCTACAAGGAAACGAAGCTCAAGTAATTGAGTATTCGATTCGGCGAAAAAGCTCGGCAAATTTAATGGCCGGGCTTTTTGCTTATCTAGGCATCAAATCTGTTGACTTCTTTTTGAGGCCATACAAAAAGCGCGATCTCCACTCAGAAATCGCGCTTTTTTTACGGAGACTCAATCGTCAATTAGTCTCGTTGCAACACAGCAGCAAAGAAGCCATCCGTACTGTTGACGTGTGGCAACATCTGGAAGTAGTCCCCAAAACGTTCCCACTGCTTAGCATCAAACGTAATACCCTGCTGTGCGAGCACTTCAGCAGCAGGCACCAAGTGCCATTCGGGATGCTGCGCCAAGAAGGCTTCAACCACATCCTGATTTTCACGCTTCAACATCGAGCACGTCGCATAGACCATACGACCACCCTTCTTCACCAAGCGGCTAGCGTGTTCCAAAACATCCTTCTGAATCTTGTTGATGCGTTCCAATTCAGACGGCGCCAAACGCCACTTCAAGTCAGGATTACGACGGAAGGTACCCGTACCCGTACACGGAGCGTCAATCAACACACGGTCAAACTTACCCTGCAAGCGACGAATACGTTCATCGCGTTCGCTACGAATCGCGATCGGATGCACATTCGAAAGACCCGCACGGCGCATACGCGGCGCCAAACCTGCCAAACGCTTTTCGTTCACATCAAAAGCGTAGAGACTACCCGTCGAGCGCATCAAAGCACCCAAAGCCAAGGTTTTGCCACCTGCGCCCGCACAGAAGTCGCAAATCATTTCACGACGACGTGGCGTCAACAAGCGAGCAATCAACTGGCTACCTTCGTCCTGCACGTCGACCTTACCTTCTTTGTAGATCGGCCACTGCGTGAGACCAGGCTTTGTCGGAAGACGAACGCCATCAGGGCTATAGGGCGTCGGATAGGCTTCAACGCCATTTGCCGTCAATTCTTCAAGCACTTCTTCGCGGGTCGCCTTCAAAAGGTTGACACGCAAATCTAACGGTGCGCCTTCGAGCATGGACGGATAAAGCAAAGCCGTATCGTCGTACTGAGCTTCTAAAAGGTCATAAATCCAGGTCGGCAACTCGGCTTGAACGTGAGCAGGCGCCTTCGTCAAGTCAGCGGCGAGCACGTTCTTCAAGGGACCTTCTTCACGAGCGACCGACGTGGGCGGAAGCGATTCAATACCATGTTGACGTGCTAACACCGTCAAAGCCGTCAAGCGCGGTGCGCGAGCAGGCGGCACGGGATGCATCGCCCAGGTCAACGTACCCAGATGGCGAAGCGCATAGTAAATGCCTTCAGCGATAATGCCGCGATCACGCATACCCAGACGCGGATTACTACGGAAGAAGAGCTTCATGAGTACGTCTGCTGGACCATCAAGCTTCAAAATCACATTCAGCGCACGCGTCAACTCGTCGACAATCAAGCCCGTAATACGCACTTGACCCGGCTTTAACGCCATCATGCGCTTTTCGGGCGTCTTCGGACCCTTAGCGTAGCCACCCATAGCATGGGCTTCTTGACGACGACGCTTATCAGCAGCACGCTGACGCTCCGTACGGCGAGGCGACTCCGTGCGTTCAGTCTTACGGGGCTTCTGCATCGCAAAGGCGCGACGCTTCGGGAACTTGGTTTCAGCCATAAATTTTCACTGTAAAAAAATTGAAAAGGAAGCGCTTCAAAGCCTCACTCAGGCCGCGCTTCCTCCCTAGATAAAATGGAGACGATGTCGTCTCCGCGATTTTCTTTGATTTAAGCACCAAAAAGGGTCAACGAACGTGCCGTTTCGTCATCATAGACAGTACGGCCATGTTCGCAACGCACGCGACCTTCAATGATCGCGCGAACACACTTCGGATACAGTTGATGCTCAAGCACAAGCCCACGATGAGCCAACGTATCAGCATCATCGGACGGCAAAAGAGGTACTACGGCTTGACCAATAATCGAACCACCGTCAAGCACAGGGGTCACAAAGTGTACGGTCGAACCGTGCACGCGACAGCCTGCATCAATGGCGCGCTGATGCGTATCGAGCCCAGGGAAAAGCGGCAAAATGGCGGGATGAATATTTAAGATTTTCCCTTCAAATTGCGAGACAAACCCTTCGGTCAACACACGCATAAAACCAGCGAGCACGATGACACTTGGATCGTAACGGCGAATGACATCGGCGAGGTCTTTTTCAAAAGCTTCGCGAGAATCATAGGCCTTATGGTCCATCGCTACGGCATCAATACCAGCCGCACGAGCGATATCAAGACCCGCTGCCTGAGGACGATTAGAGATCACGGCGGCAATACGTGCTTGACACGTCGTTTCCCAGTTTTCTTCACGGCTCGTTCGAAGAATAGCTTCGAAATTGCTGCCGCGGCCAGAGATAAGAATTACGATGTTCTGCATAGTGGGGTCATTTTAAACCAAAGAGACTGCACTCTATAAAGGGAATTCAACTTTTTTTCCGTATAATCGTACCTTCTATTCTTAATTCTTCTAGTCCACCGAGTCATGCACGTTTTCCGCGGTCTGCCTCACCCGTTACTTCGTCGACCTTCAGCGATTGCCATTGGCAATTTTGATGGCGTTCACCTTGGGCATCAAGCGCTGCTTGAGTATGTTAAAGAATCTGCCCTGCAAAGAGGTCTTGTGCCGTCCGTTGTAACCTTTGAACCACACCCAAAAGATTTCTTTGGTCGTGGCGGTGAAGTTGCGCGCATTTCTACCCTGTATGACAAAGTTCATCACTTGCTCAAAGCAGGTATTGAACGTATCTACATACTTCCCTTTAATGCCCAGCTTGCGCGCATGAAGGCTGAAGACTTTGTGACAGAGATCCTCATTGAGGGTTTAGGGGCTTGTTGGGTGAGTGTCGGTGAAGACTTCCGTTTTGGCGGTGACCGCGCAGGCAACATCGACATGTTGCGTACGCTCTCAAAGACCTTACCCTTTGAACTTTTTGTAGCGCCTACGTTTTTTCATAAAGACGCGCGCGTGAGTTCAACGCGTATTCGTCAAGCTTTGGCTGAAGGCCGACTATATGACGCTTCTCTCATGCTAGGTCGCCCATACACCATGACGGGACGCGTTATTCATGGCGCCGAGCTAGGTCGTCGTTTAGGCTTTCCGACCTTGAACCTTGCACCGATTCCACCAGGAAGCCACTCGCACCCTGCCATCAAAGGGGTCTACGCCGTACGCATCCATGGCTTAGGGGACGCGATTCAAAATGGTGTCGCTTCGATTGGTGTCAAACCAACCGTTGCCACGGACGGTCGTTGGCTACTCGAAACCAATGTCTTTGATTGGCAAGGTGACGCCTACGGACGCGTGATTTCCGTAGAATTTGTAGAACGCCTTCGTGGCGAAAAGAAATTTTCGGGTCTTGATGAACTCAAGGCCGCGATTCAATCTGACGCAGATCAGGCACGTCGGATTTTGGGATGTGCACCCACATCAATTTAAGACCTGTTATTTCACTTAAACCTGAAGAGCCCGAGGGGGCCAGGAGTTTTAGTTATGGCAAAAGAAGCCGGTACGGCCGCCGATACCAAAAAATATCCCCTGAACCTTCCAGACACGCCGTTCCCGATGCGTGGCAACCTGCCTAAGCGCGAACCGGAATGGATCAAGGAATGGGACGAAAAGCGTATCTATCACCGCATCATCGACGCCCGTCGCGACGCCAAGAAGTTCATCCTTCATGACGGTCCTCCGTATGCCAACGGCAACATTCACGTCGGTCACGCCGTCAACAAGATCTTGAAGGACATCATCCTCAAGGAAAAGACGCTCGAAGGCTTCCAGGCTCCCTATGTGCCAGGCTGGGACTGCCACGGTATGCCGATCGAAGTGCAGATCGAAAAGATGCACGGCAAGAACCTGTCCGTTGATAAGATGCAGAGTCTTGCTCGCGAATATGCCCTTGAACAGAGCAAGATGCAGCTCGCCGACTTTAAGCGCCTTGGTGTGCTCGGTGACTGGGATAATCCTTATCGCACGATGGTCTTCAAGAACGAAGCCGAAGAAATCCGTGCGCTTGCAACTGTCGTCAAGCATGGTTATGTCTACCGTGGTTTGAAGCCCGTGAACTGGTGCTTTGACTGCCAGTCTGCTTTGGCTGAAGCTGAAGTCGAATATAAGGACAAGAAGAGCCACACGATTGACGTTGCCTTCGAACTCTCTGACGAAGATCATGAACGCGTTGAAGGCATCTTCGGTTGCAAGATCGAAAAGCCTTGCTTCAACGTGATCTGGACGACCACGCCGTGGACGATCCCTGCCAACCAGGCGCTCAACATGAACCCCGAGCTCGAATATGGTCTCTATGACACGGGAGACCGTCTCTTGATTCTCAGCACGGGCTTGGCTGAAGCTGCGCTTGAACGTTATGGCTTCAAGGGTGACTGCATTGCGAAGGCCATGGGTGACCAGTTCGAACTCGTTCGCTTCCGTCATCCGCTTTGGCACATGCATGAAGGCTACCGCCGCTTCTCTCCGGTCTACCTTGCCGACTACGTGGATGCCACGGCCGGTACGGGTATCGTGCACTCTTCGCCTGCCTATGGTGTAGACGACTTTGTGTCCTGCAAGAAGCACGGCATGACAAACGACGAAGTGTTGACCCCGGTGATGGGTGACGGCAAGTATTCCGAATCCCTGCCGCTTTTTGGTGGTCTCAACATTTGGGCAGCAGCCGACAAGATCTGCGAAACGATCAATGTCGCTGGCAACCTCCTCTCTCACAGCGCCATCACGCATAGCTACATGCACTGCTGGCGTCATAAGACCCCGTTGATCTATCGTGCCACGAATCAGTGGTTCGTCCGCATGGATAAGCCTACGACTGATACGCGTGGTGTACTCAATACTGAAGCGAGCGAAAAGTCTCTCCGTGAACGCGCCCTCGAATGCGTCAAGGACACGAAGTTCTTCCCGACCTGGGGTATCAATCGTCTCTACGCGATGATTGAAAATCGTCCAGACTGGTGTATTTCTCGTCAGCGTAACTGGGGCGTCCCGTTGCCCTTCTTCATGCATAAGGAAACGGGTGAACTGCATCCGCGTACCCTTGAAATCATGGAAGAAGTCGCTCAGCTCGTCGAACAAAAGGGTATTGAAGCCTGGGCAACCGCCAAGCCTGAAGACTTCTTGAGCGCAGAGGATGCGCCCAACTATGTTCGTTCGACCGACATTCTTGACGTGTGGTTCGACTCTGGTGTGACGCACTACACCGTGATGCGCGGAAGTCACCCTGAAGAACTCGGTTGGCCAGCTGACCTCTACCTCGAAGGCTCTGACCAGCACCGTGGTTGGTTCCACTCTTCGCTCTTGACGGGCACGATGCTCGACGGCCGTGCGCCTTACAACATGCTCCTCACCCACGGTTTCGTCGTGGACGAAAAGGGTGAAAAGATGTCTAAGTCCAAGGGTAACGTCGTTCGTCCGCAGGAAGTGAACGAAAAGTTCGGCGCTGAAATTCTCCGTCTTTGGGTGGCTTCGACCGACTACTCTGGCGAACTTCGCTTGGGTCAGACGATTTTGAAGCGCGTGGTCGAAAGCTATCGCCGTGTTCGTAACACCTTGCGCTTCTTGCTTGCCAACACCTCCGACTTCGACATCACCAAGGATGCCGTTGCCGTGGGTGACATGCTCGAACTCGACCGTTGGGCTTTGGCCTACACCGAAAAGTTCCAGAAGGAAGCTTTGGCTGAATACGCCGAATTCCGTTTCCACAACGTGGTCACGATGCTTCAGACGTTTGCGTCTTCTGACTTGGGTAGCTTCTATCTTGACGTGCTCAAAGACCGTCTCTACACGACAGCCCCCAACTCTCACGCTCGTCGTTCGGCCCAGACCGCTTTGTGGTACATCACGAAGACCTTCTTACGCTTGATGGCACCAGTTCTTTCCTTTACGGCCGAAGAAGCCTTTAAGGTCTTCTCGCCCAACGAAAGCGAAACCATCTTTACGGAACGCTTTGAATCGCTCCCTGAAGTGGCTGATGCTGAAGCTCTCTTGGCTAAGTGGGACGTCGTTCGTACGGTTCGTGCAGACCTTCAGAAGGCCATTGAAGAAAAACGTGGCGCAGGTGAAGTGGGTTCCTCCTTGCAGGCCATTGCGCATATCGAAGCGGCACCTGCCGTCTACGATGCGCTCGCCTCGTTGGACGACGAACTGCGCTTTGTGATGATCGTCAGCGCCGTGACGCTCACGAAGTCTGCTGACGACACAACGCGCTTTACGGTTGAAACGTCTCAGCATACGAAGTGCGATCGCTGCTGGCACTATGTGCCGGGCGTAGGCAGCAATGCTGAACACCCGACGCTGTGCCCGCGTTGTGCCGCTAACCTCTTTGGCGAAGGCGAAAAGCGCCTCTTTGCCTAATCGGAGATCAGCATGACGGACACCACCGCCCGACCGACCGCAACGAAGTTTATTCTGTGGATTGTGCTTGCCCTCTCTTTATTAGGGCTTGATCAAATCACCAAGTTCTACTTTGAAAATAACTTCGCACTCGGCGAAAGCCTCCCAGTATTTACTGGCTTTAACCTCGTGTTAGCACACAATACGGGGGCTGCTTTCTCATTCCTTGCGGATGCGGGCGGTTGGCAACGTTGGGCCTTTACAGGCCTTGCGTTAGCCGTCATTGTCGCCATGCTCGTTCTCTTAGCTCGCAACAATCATCGTCCCCTAATGGCACTTGCTTTGACACTCATCACAGCAGGTGCCATGGGCAACATGATCGATCGAGCAATGTACGGTTACGTGGTCGACTTTTTAGACTTCTATTGGCAAAACTGGCATTGGCCAGCGTTTAACGTCGCTGACATTGCCATTTGCGGCGGTGCTTTTTTCCTCATCCTCGATGAATTAATCAGCAGTCGCCACTCAAAATAGCGCTACGCCAACACTATTTCAGATGCTGAACTTTCGCCGCGAAAGTTCAGCATTTTTTTTTCGTGTTAAGCATTTCACTTTAGGCATCATTCACCTTAAAATTGAATCAGCACCTATAGTCTCAACGACTCTCCTTACGCCGTTTACACTCATCACAGGATCAGCATGGAACACTCCCTTCCTCTGATTTCAACGCTTGTTATCGCGTTTAGTCTTGCGCTCGTTTTTGGTTTCTTAGCTGAACGCCTTTTTAAGGCACCACCATTGGTTGGTTATTTGCTCGCAGGCATCGCTGCTGGCCAATATACGCCTGGCGTCTTTGCTGACCCCGCCCTTGCCCACCAACTCTCTGAACTCGGTGTCATGCTATTGATGTTTGGCGTCGGGCTTCATTTTTCTGTCAAGGATCTCCTGAGCGTTAAATTCATTGCGATTCCAGGAGCTGTCCTACAGATGTTCATTGCCACGCTCTTGGGTGGCTTAGTTGCGCACTTTGCCTGGGGCTGGCATTGGGGTGAAGCATTGGTGTTAGGCATGTGTTTGTCATGCGCATCCACTGTAGTGCTACTCAAAGCACTGGAAGTGCGTGGTATCTTGCCGACCCACAACGGGCAAATTGCCGTGGGTTGGCTCGTCGTTGAAGACATTGCCACTGTGTTGATTTTGGTGCTATTGCCACCCTTGGCCGGGCTTTTAGGCTCGCAACCCAGTTCTGCGATCACCGGGCAAGACATCGCCATTCAGATTGCCATTACCTTAGGCAACGTGGCCGCTTTTATTGCGGTAATGTTTGTGATTGGCCGTCGTTTATTACCGTGGTTAATGACACAAGTCGCCCGTACTGGCTCACGTGAACTTTTCACGCTTTTCGTATTGGCCTCAGCGGTTGGCATTGCTTATGGCGCATCCGCTATTTTTAGCGTGAGTTTTGCCTTGGGCGCCTTCTTTGCCGGCATGGTCATGCGCGAATCACGTTTTGCTCATCGTGCAGCCACTGAATCCCTGCCATTGCAAGACGCGTTTTGCGTGCTCTTTTTCGTGGGTGTCGGTATGCTCTTTGACTGGCATATTTTGATTGATGCCCCACTCTCAGTGTTGACCATTCTTTTGATCATCATGTTGGGTAAGAGCTTGGCCGCCTTTGGTCTAGTTTATTTCCTACGATACCCATTACAAACCGCCTTAATCGTCAGCGCCTCATTAGCTCAAATCGGTGAGTTTTCGTTCATTTTGGTCGCTCAAGCGCGCGAACTTGGTTTAGCCGACGACTATACCGTCAATTTGATTGTTGGCGCAGCCATTTTGTCCATTGCGCTTAACCCAGTCGTCTTTTCGCTGATTCCGCGTCTCACTTTGCAACTCACCTCACGATGGGGATGGGCGCGTGAAGCCGCATTGCGTGAAGCGCCTTTTGAAAAAATGGATGACGATACGCCAACAGATCAACTCCGTCAGCAAATTGTCCTTACCGGTGACACATCACTATTGGTGCCCTTAGCCACGCAACTATATCGAGATAACCAAACCATTGTTGTGGTAACGGCTAACCAAACGGCAGCGACTACACTCGACGAGATCGGCATCAAAGTGATCGCCGGTGACCCGTGTGACGCTACCACGCTCATCCATGCTCACTTACAGCACGCAGAGCTATTGATGGTTTTGGATAACAGGACGACCTCTATTCATATCATCGAAACCACTCGTACCATCAAAACCGATTTACCGATTACCGTGATCGCTTCTGATCCTGGTATCTGGGCTGACGTGCCTGGCTACGACCATGTTCGATTCGTCAACACCGAAACGTTGACAGCCTCAGCGCTTAGCCTATCGGTTTCCGAGGCTATCTCTAACCATGCGCCTTTTGGTGAATGCATTCGCACCCTGAACGATCAATCCGAAGAGGCGTCAGTCGTTCAGCCCAATCACACTGAGGCTTCAGCGAAGATGACAGAACACACGTCGCCAACCCATGAGGTCAAGAATGAGCCGTCTGACGCCACGGTTAACTCTGACCCCAGCAATCATAACGAGGCGACTCCAACCGAAAAGACGCACATGCGTCCCGAGACCGATCAAGTGGCAACCGCTTCCCAGGTAGATCGCCCGGGGATTTTGGATTTTCTACGCCGTAAATAACACGACAATTCGACCGAACTAGGTACAATTCATTTTAGTTGACGCTACCCTAGCCGGGGTAGCGCTTTGTACATCATTTCTCAGGAGACTCTCCTCATGCAGTCGATCCGCCGTGTCACGCTAGCAGTTACCGGAGGCATTGCCGCCTATAAAAGCTGTGAGTTTGTCCGTGCGCTCAAAAAAGCGGGCATTGATGTCCACGTCGCAATGACAGAACATGCGACCGCCTTTGTGGGGCCGATTACCTTCGAAGCCTTAACTGGTCATCCGGTCGCGCTCACCGAATGGACGCCTGGCGGGCAAGGCACCATGCCTCATATCGCCTTAAATCAAGATTGTGACCTTTTGATTGTCATGCCTGCCACCGCCAACATTTTGGCTAAGGCGGCTAACGGCATTGCTGACGACTTGGTCTCTTCTTTGATTCTTGCTCGTCGTCAACCCGTGCTCTTTGTGCCTGCCATGAACCGCTTCATGTGGGAAAATCCCGCCACGCAGCGTAACGTCGCGCAACTCAAAGCTGATGGCGCATTGTTTGCTGGTCCCGTCTGTGGTTATCAGGCCTGTGGAGACAATGGCGCCGGTCGTATGATCGAACCTGCTGAAGTCATGGATTTGTTGCCTGGCCTACTCTCTCCTAAGTCGCTCGCAGGTCGTCGTGTGGTTCTCACAGCAGGCCCCACCTTTGAACCCATTGATGATGTTCGTGGCATTACGAATCGTAGTTCTGGTCGTCAAGGGTTTGAAATTGCACGTGCGGCGCGCGATGCGGGAGCCGATGTGACACTCATCGCAGGTCCCACGACACTCCCAACGCCCTATGGCATCAAGCGCATTAACACCGTCACGGCACGCGACATGTTAGAGGCTGTTACCCAAACGTTAGACACAAATGGCGCAGATATCTTTATTGGGGTGGCCGCTGTAGCTGACTGGCGTGTCGCCAATGCCAAAGAAGGTAAGATGAAGAAGATTGACGGTCGCTTACCTGAACTGCAATTTGAAGAAAATCCCGATATTCTTCGTACGGTAGGTGAACGCTCTGATGTCGCCGTGAAGATTGGTTTTGCGGCTGAAGCAACGAACCTTGAAAACTACGCTCGCGGCAAATGTACTTCGAAGCACGCTGACCTTATTGTGGGCAACATCGCTCGTCAGGCATTAGGCAGCGACCAAAATGATGTTTTGTTTGTGACACCAAACAACGCTGAATCCTTTGGTCCGGCCGAAAAGCATGTCGTCGCTGAAGAAATCATTCGCCGTGCCGCCCTTATTCTCAACACAAAAGAAACACATTAATCATGCAGATTGACGTCCGAATTCTTGATGAACGCATGCGTGACCGCATGCCCGCTTACGCGACTCCAGGTTCCGCTGGTCTTGACCTTCGTGCCCTTCTCGATGAACCCATCACGATCAACCCTGGCGAAACCGTGTTAGTTCGCACCGGGCTTGCCATTCATATTGGCGATCCTGGCTACGCCGCCATGATTCTGCCACGCTCAGGTCTTGGTCACAAGAAAGGCATCGTCCTCGGTAATCTCGTTGGCTTGATTGATAGTGACTATCAGGGCGAATTAATGATCTCCACTTGGAATCGTGGTCAGACGCCGTTTACGCTTGAACCCTTTGAACGTTTGGCTCAGTTGGTCATCGTTCCTGTGATGCAAGCGGATTTCCGTTTAGTCGATGATTTTGATGCTAGCGAACGTGGCACAGGTGGCTTTGGTTCGACGGGACGCGGCTAAATCGTCACATTGACAAAGAGAGTGGCATCTTCGCAAAAAATGGCCACTCTCTCTATTTTTACACCCTCAAGAACGCGCTCTATACCAAACACTCTTCCAAGAGTTAGCAGAAAAGATCGTTCCCACGAGAATCATCCCGCAACAGATCCATTCCAGAACACTTGGGATGTAATGAAGCATAAAGACGCTCAGAATGAGCGCCCATGCCGCATAAGAAATATTAAGCGCCATCCCTCGTGAAGGACCAATACTGTCGATCGCTTTGTAATAAAAGAGATAAGAAAGCGTGCCAATGGCTGCACATAAAGCCACAAACAAATAATTGTCTGTACTAAACCCATCGATAACCAAATCCGAAATTCCGAGTAGTGGAATCACAATAGCACCGTAAATCATGCCAGAGATCCCGTTCCTAATTTGCAAAGCAATTTGATTGTCAATTAACTCGTGCCTCATGGCGTAGCTGCCTAAAACCGCTTCCGATCCCCAACCTACCACACACACCAAAGCAAACACAAAGCCTAACACAGGATCGCTAACAGTACTGTTGCCCGCACTCAAGTAACCGATACCCATAACACCTAAAAGCGCGATAGCAAAGCTAGCGTATTGCCCAATTGAAAGTTTCTCCTTAAGAAGCATGCGAGCTAACAGCGCACCAAAAGCAGGATAAAAGGCTGAAATGCAAGCGGTATATCCTGGACCAATGTATTTGATGGCCAACATATAGCCAGTCATCCCAACTGGGCCACCCAAAAGCGCAGCCATCACCACAGCTAAGCCATGCTTGGTATGTAACGCATCAGTCAATTGCTTAACGCGTCTTCTGACCACCGTCAGACACAATAGCCACAATGCACTGAAGAGATCATGCAAAAAAGCACCAGCCACTGGAATCAACCAAAGGACCTTTGAAAAGGTGTCGTCTGGTATCACTAGACCCAGTGCAATACCTAAAAGGACCGTATCTAAGGCCCAAAAGATACCGCTCAGTAACCCGTATTTCATAAGGCCAAGCTATTCAAGCGAGTCAAATAATGCACAGCATAACGGCGATAGACACCTCGCCAATCGCCGACGCACTCATCTAGTGCCTCTTTATATAGCGCCCAGTTGTACCAACACCAGGCAGCAAAGACGACATAGGCATAAAAGTGACAACGCTCTTCTAGAGTCGGCATGCGCTCTAAATAATAGTCGAGCGCTTTATCCGCTTCTTCGTCAGTCAACAAACTCGTGACCACGAACGTACCGTAGTCATTGGCTTCATCTCCCATCCCGGCATACTCCCAGTCAATTAAATGCAACTGATTGGCTGGGTCAATGAGAATATTTAAACCGAAGAAGTCATTGTGGGTTAGAACCGTTTTTCGCGTGGGCGTCTTTTCGGTCAAGCGAAGAACGGCCTCTCTCAAAAAGCGATCATCATCGGTCATTGCGACGTACGGAAGCCATAAACCTTCGTATTTCAACCCCTGCTTCAAAAAATCAAAATCTCTTTCGATTGTGGCATCGAGTTGATGGAGCTTACGCATCAACATCATTGCGGCCTTTAAGTCCGAATCTTCTTTGGGGTTCAACATTCGCGCGTCGTCAACAAACCGCGAGATCTTCCAACCCAAATCAGGACAACCTGCAATGTATGTGCCATCTAGCTCAGTTTGTTGAGCAACTTTCAGCGCAGCGAACTCCGCCTGACGATCGACAAGTTTTTCTGTGCCAACGCCTGGATAACGATAAACATAACCGCGACCATCCACAGAAAAGTAGCAAGAAAGGTTGGTTAAACCTGACTTCAAAGGATAAATATGCGTTAGCTGTTCACGTTTGACGTTTAACACCTTCTCAATATCGTCAAGGATACGTGAAGGATTATGGTCAAAAAACGTTGGATCAAAACGCTTAGCATCCTCGATGCTGTCAAATTCATAAATATTCGGAATCGTGTTCTTGTGGATTTTCATCGACAAAGAATCTAGATGAGCCACGAAGATGGCTTCCCACAATTGATCCTTGGTTTCATCTCGATCATAAACCTGAGATAAAATCCGAATAAATGCCTCAGAGAATTGCTGATCAAAATAAGCGTGGCCAATCATGTACCAAGCATCTTTGCCGCCCACTTGTACAGACGAGATCTGATTATTCTGATCAACCTCCATACACCACTCTGATGTTTCTCCTGCTGCAAACTCAGCAGAGTAGAACGCCCCCATCTCATATAAATGGAAAGGATTCTCTACAAAGTAATTATCAACAGAGCAAATGTAGGAGTTTTTTAAATGTCCTCTAACAGCCCATAAGGATGAGTGATTGTTTCTTTTAGAATACTCGTGGTTTTCAACAATCGTGACACCAAAACGCTCTTCCAAATATTCAAAAAGCGCTTTCTTATACCCAACGACGACAATGATCTCGTCGATACCTGCTGCCTTTAATTGTCTGATCTGACGCTCAATGAGTTTTTCACCACGAACCGAGGTTAGGCCTTTTGGCGTTTCATAAGATAAAGGGGCAAATCTTGAAGAAAAACCTGCCGCCATAATGACAGCATTGTCAACTTTAAAAGGTTCAAGTGCCTCCAAGCCCATCGGGGTTATAGAACCAGAATCGATGAAACCTTTAGCATGAAGCGCTTGCCCTACTGAACTATTAAGCGTCTCTTGGGTTAATGGGCGCTTAGCTTCAGCTAGATCTCGAAGCAAGGAAAATTGTCCTAGCGTGAGCATTTTTGAAAAATACCTGTATGCACTAAATATATACTATGCCATTTAATTGTACTTTTAACTTTTTATACTAAAGAACTACTTTTGTAAAAAAGTAGTTCTTTTAAAATAAGCATTCGAAAACACTAACATAAATACATATCGTTAAAAAAGCCATATAATATCATTTTTCAAACTTACGCTTTGCACTAGAAGAATAGTCTCCAAGAGAACCTCATGACAAATAGAATTGATATAGATAAGGTTCACAAGTATCTAACCAGGATGTTGTCGGACTTCGATGATTTCATGCGTTCTAATGATATTGAGTACAGTCTTGCATACGGAACCCTACTAGGAGCCGTTAGACACCAAGGCTTTATTCCATGGGATGATGATCTAGATATCTTCATCACTAAAAAAAATTATGAGAAATTCTTATCTCTAGAAAACAAATGGCCTAGTTATTTTTATCTACAACGCCCTGGAAGCGATCCTTTCTACAAATACCCATTTTCAAAATTAAGAGATAACAGACTCTTTATCAAAGAAGGCAACAACAACGATTTAGGCATCAGCAACGGTGCTTTTATCGATATATTTATTATCGACGGATTCGATTCAAAAACACTCCCAATAACACAAAAAATACGCAAACTAAAAACTTTTATAGATAAAAGAAATAAGCTGCGTAAAAATAATAAATTTATTTATTACACACTATCAATCCCTAAGAAAATTTGCAAACTACTAATAAATAAATATTTAGAGCAGATTAAAACTAAACACCATATCGACAACATAGATAGTAGCTACTACACCGCATACTACTACGACTTAGAAAACAATGACAACTCCATATGGAAAACAGAAGACTTTTTTCCAATAGAAAGGAAATATAAATTTGAAGGTTTGACATTACCAGGCCCCAAAAACTACGACAGCATACTAATGTATTATGGCGACTACATGAAAATCCCTTCATTGAAACAACGCCATACACATCTAGTTGAATTTAATGTTTTAATTCCTTAAATGTTTTTGTTAGGAAACAACATATATCCCATAGGACTATCTTACACATTCAAAAAATAATAAAAGGGGGTGTTGCAAAAGTCGCATGTCGACTAAGCAGTGCCCCCTTCTCATTT
>ERZ826016.1984-NODE-1984-length-17117-cov-3.633865_pt1 | contig 17117 bp, 18 predicted proteins | sample MGYA00519872_ERZ826016 | MGnify/ENA primary metagenome ERZ826016 (study PRJEB31778, sample SAMEA3449218) | human gut metagenome | biome: human gut; feature: human-associated habitat; material: faeces | place: United Kingdom | collected 2010/2012 ... | reverse complement strand
ACTTCAATGCACGAACGCCTTGCTGGTCGTTTGATGAATGACTTGTATCTGAAAGGAAACGTAAAAGATACACGTTACCTGTTCTTCTAAGACTTAATCGTAAAAACGATAACTGCAAAAGGTCGTTCCTCTTTCGGGAACGACCTTTTTTGTTAACTTTTACATTCTCGCTGTACGGAAATCGACTTTATTTCCTTACATTTGCAAATATAAACCATGAACAGAAGGAATAATGTCTAAATATCCTCTTTTAGGAATGACTCTTGTGGAGCTTCAATCGCTGGCGAAAAGACTGGGAATGCCCGGCTTTGCCGCCAAGCAGATTGCATCGTGGCTCTACGATAAGAAGGTGGCCTCGATTGATGAAATGACAAATTTGTCGTTGAAGTATCGGGAGTTGCTCAAGCAGAACTATGAGGTGGGAGCAGAGGCGCCGGTAGATGAAATGCGCTCTGTGGACGGTACGGTGAAGTATTTGTATAAAGTAGGTGAGAACCACTTTGTAGAATCCGTATATATCCCGGATGATGACCGGGCGACTTTGTGTGTATCTTCACAAGTAGGCTGCAAGATGAACTGCAAGTTCTGCATGACCGGAAAACAAGGTTATAAGGCCAACCTGACCGCCAGTCAGATTATCAATCAGATTCATTCGTTGCCGGAACGGGACAAGTTGACAAATGTCGTGATGATGGGCATGGGCGAACCGCTCGATAACCTGGATGAAGTATTGCAGGCATTGGAGATAATGACGGCTGATTACGGTTATGCATGGAGTCCGAAGCGTATCACCCTCTCCACTGTCGGATTGCGGAAAGGACTGAAACGTTTTATTGAAGAAAGTGATTGTCATTTGGCAATCAGCCTCCATTCGCCGTTGGCGGTGCAGCGTTCCGAACTGATGCCGGCGGAAAAAGGCTATTCGATTACCGAAATGGTGGAACTGTTAAAAAACTATGATTTTAGCAAACAGCGCCGACTTTCATTTGAATATATTGTTTTTAAGGGACTCAACGATTCGCAAGTCTATGCCAAGGAGTTGCTGAAACTGTTGCGTGGATTGGATTGCAGGATAAATCTGATCCGGTTCCATGCCATTCCGGGAGTTGATCTTGAAGGGGCAGATATGGATACAATGACCCGTTTCCGTGACTATTTGACCACGCACGGGCTTTTTACTACAATCCGTTCTTCGCGCGGAGAAGATATTTTTGCAGCCTGCGGCATGTTGTCGACTGCGAAACAGGAGGAAAATAATAAGAGCTAATATAAAAATCGAACATCATGAAAAAGTACTTTTCTTATTTAAGCATGGCTTTGATAGCCTTCGTTTTTGCTTCTTGTGGTCTGAAAGGGAATCACACTTCTAGTGGGCGTGCATACGAACTTTTGGTAGTAGTAGATCACGGCGTTTGGGATCGTGCGGCAGGAAGGGCCTTGCATGATGTGCTCGATTCGGATATGCCGGGGTTGCCGCAGTCGGAACCTTCTTTCCGTATTATGTATACTTCACCGAAAGATTATGATTCAACGTTGAAGTTGATCCGCAATATCATTATCGTAGATATAAAGGACATTTATACGAAAGCTTCTTTCAAATATGCGAAGGATGTGTATGCGAATCCGCAAATGATATTGACCATTCAGGCTCCGAATGAAGAAGAATTCCAAAAGTTTGTGGAAGAGAATAAGCAGACTATTGTTGACTTCTTCACCCGTGCGGAAATGAATCGTCAGATTTCCATGCTGGAAGAAAAGCACAGCAATTTTATCTCACAGAAAGTGGATAGCTTATTTGGTTGCGATATCTGGTTGCCTGCCGAACTGGCTAATTCAAAGACCGGAAAAGATTTCTTCTGGGCTTCCACCAATACAGGTACTGCCGACCGTAACTTCGTGATGTATTCTTATCCTTATACCGATAAAGAAACGTTCACCAAAGAATATTTTGTGCATAAGCGTGACTCTGTGATGAAGGCGAACATTCCGGGATTCAAGGAAGGGGTTTATATGTCAACGGATTCTTTACTGACCGATGTACGTCCGATCAATGTACAGAACAGTTACACAATGGAAGCACGCGGATTATGGCGCATGAAGGGGGACTTCATGGGTGGCCCGTATGTGTCTCACACGCGTCTGGATGAGAAAAACCAACGAATTATCACAGCAGAAATATTTGTTTATTCACCTGATAAAATGAAACGTAACCTGGTGCGCCAAATGGAGGCATCTCTTTATACACTGAAACTTCCGAATGAGGTTCAGCAAAACCAGATCCCATTGGGAGGAGCAGCCAAGGAAGCGGAACAAACTAATAAATAAAAACATGGAAGATAATAAAATAAGAATCGGCATCACCCAGGGAGACATTAACGGGGTAGGCTATGAGGTGATTTTAAAGACATTCTCGGATCCTACCATGCTGGAATTATGTACTCCTATTATCTACGGTTCACCGAAAGTCGCTGCTTATCACCGCAAGGCTTTGGATGTGCAGACTAACTTCAGTATTATCAATACGGCTTCCGAAGCGGGATGCAACCGCTTGAGCGTAGTGAACTGTACGGATGATGAAGTGAAAGTTGAGTTTTCCAAACCTGACCCCGAAGCCGGTAAGGCCGCATTGGGCGCTTTGGAACGGGCTATCGAAGACTATCGTGAGGGGCTGATTGACGTAATTGTGACAGCTCCGATTAACAAACATACAATCCAGTCGGAAGAATTTTCTTTCCCCGGACATACGGAGTATATCGAAGAACGTTTGGGCAACGGAAACAAATCGTTGATGATTCTGATGAAGAATGATTTTCGTGTGGCTCTAGTGACGACGCATATCCCTGTCAGAGAGATTGCGACTACGATTACGAAGGAACTGATTCAGGAAAAGCTGATGATCTTTCATCATTGCCTGAAGCAGGATTTCGGCATCGGTGCTCCGCGTATTGCGGTGTTGTCTCTCAATCCTCATGCCGGAGACGGCGGTTTGCTGGGTACGGAAGAACAGGAAGTGATTATCCCTGCCATGAAGGAAATGGAGGAAAAGGGGATTCTTTGTTACGGACCTTATGCTGCCGACGGCTTTATGGGATCGGGCAATTATACGCATTTCGACGGAATATTGGCGATGTACCACGACCAGGGGCTGGCTCCGTTCAAGGCGTTGGCTATGGATGACGGAGTAAACTATACGGCAGGACTGCCGGTAGTGCGTACTTCTCCGGCACATGGTACGGCTTATGACATCGCAGGCAAGGGACTGGCGAGCGAGGACTCGTTCCGTCAGGCAGTTTATGTTGCCATTGATGTGTTCCGTAATCGTCAACGGGAGAAAGTAGCCCATGCAAATCCGTTGCGGAAACAATATTACGAGAAACGGGATGATAGTGACAAACTAAAGCTGGATACAGTAGACGAAGATTAATAGGAAGTAATGACAAAAACGGAGATACAACAAGTGAAGCAGCGTTTCGGTATTATCGGAAATACCGAGGCATTGTTGCGCGCCATAGATGTTGCCATTCAGGTAGCTCCTACCGATTTGTCTGTGCTGATTACCGGAGAAAGCGGAGTTGGAAAGGAAAGTTTTCCGCAAATCATTCATCAATACAGCCGGAGGAAGCACGGACAGTATATCGCTGTCAACTGTGGAGCGATCCCCGAAGGGACGATCGACTCGGAATTGTTCGGCCATGAGAAAGGAGCATTTACCGGTGCGATTGGTGAACGGAAAGGATATTTCGGTGAAGCGGACGGCGGTACGATTTTCCTGGATGAAGTAGGGGAGTTGCCGTTGCCTACACAGGCACGTCTGCTCCGTGTGCTGGAGAGTGGCGAGTTTATCAAAGTAGGTTCGTCGAAAGTACAAAAGACGGATGTGCGTATTGTTGCAGCTACGAATGTCAATCTTACGCAAGCTATTGCGGAAGGACGTTTTCGTGAAGATTTATATTATCGTTTGAATACGGTGCCTATTCAGATCCCTCCTTTGCGTGAGCGGGGAGACGATGTGCTTCTGTTGTTCCGTAAATTTGCGGCGGACTTTGCGGCAAAGTACCGGATGCCGGCCATTCAGTTGACGGAGGATGCGAAGAAAGAACTTCTTGCTTATCCGTGGCCCGGAAACGTGCGCCAGTTGAAGAATATCACCGAGCAGATATCTATTATCGAGACGAACAGGGAGATTACGGCAGCTATTCTGCAAACCTATCTTCCCGCACAGAATGTACAACGTCTGCCGGCATTGCTGGGAACACGGGAGAGCAAAAGCTTTGAGAGCGAACGGGAAATTCTTTATTCCGTTCTGTTCGATATGCGTCAGGAAGTGGCCGAACTGAGGAAGATGGTGCACAACATGATGGCTGAACGTGCAGGGCAGGTGGCACAAATGGGGCAAGTAGGGCAAGTCGTCGCTACTCCGGTAGTGACAACGGCAAACCAGCCTTCGGTGCCTGCCATTATTCATCCGATGCAGCAGGCAACTGTCTGTCCGAAAGACGACGATGATGATATTCAGGATACGGAAGAATATGTAGAAGAAAACTTGGCACTGGATGAAGTTGAAAAGGAAATGATACGTAAAGCACTGGAGAAACATCATGGAAAACGGAAAGGTGCCGCCCGGGATCTGAAGATTTCCGAACGTACGCTTTATAGAAAAATAAAAGAATATGAACTGGATTAAAAAGATAACGCCACGCGTTGCGCTACTGCTTGCATTACCGTTGGTAGTCATTGCGTGTACTGTTTCCTATAAGTTTAATGGTTCGTCTATCAATTATGATAAGGTGAAAACCATTTCGATTGCCGACTTCCCTATTAAGTCGGAGTATGTGTATGCACCGTTGGCAACGAAGTTTAATGAGGATCTGAAAGATATCTTTATCCGTCAGACACGGCTCCAACTGTTGAAGCCGAATCAGAACGCGGATTTGCAGATCGACGGAGAAATTACAGGCTACAATCAATACAACCAGGCTGTATCCGCCGACGGTTATTCTTCGGAGACGAAACTGACCATTACGGTGAATGTACGCTTTGTCAACAACACAAACCACGCCGAAGACTTCGAACAACAGTTTTCAGCTTTCCGTACCTATGATTCCAGTCAGTTGCTGACGGCTGTACAAGACGGACTGATTGCTGAAATGACTAAAGAGATAACCGACCAAATATTTAATGCAACTGTAGCAAACTGGTAATTTTAATGACTTCTGTTAACTTTCAACAATGGATTCAGCACCCTGAAACGCTGGATAGGGATACTTTGTATGAGCTGCGCAATATGCTCGCGCGGTATCCGTATTTTCAGTCGCTTCGCCTGTTGTATCTAAAGAACCTATATATTCTCCATGATATTAATTTTGGCGCGGAACTGCGGAAAGCGGTTCTGTACATTGCCGATCGCCGGAAACTGTTTCAGTTGATCGAAGGTGACCGGTTTGCCGTCCAGTCCCGTAAGAAAGGAGTGCCCCTTACGGAAGTGCTGAAAAACGAGCCTTCGGTAGACCGCACCCTGGCGTTGATTGACGCTTTTCTGTCTACGGTGCCGGAGGAGGTGGCCGGTCAGACAACTTTCGACTATTCAATGGACTATACAACTTATCTGTTGGAAGACAATACGACTGCTGCCGAATCGGAAGAAGTCGCTCCGAAGTTGAAAGGATACGAACTGATAGACGATTTTATTGAAAAGAGCGAAAGTGAGGCTCCTCTCTGTCTGAAACCTTTAAAAGAGGAAGCGGAAATCTCTGTTACTCCTTCGGAAGAAGTGAGTGCGGCAGAGGAAGAAGATGATAGCTGTTTTACCGAAACTTTAGCCAAAATCTATGTTAAACAACAACGATATTCGAAAGCACTTGAAATAATTAAAAAATTAAGTTTGAAATATCCAAAAAAAAATGCTTACTTTGCAGACCAAATCAGATTTTTGGAGAAATTGATTATTAACGCTAATTCAAAATAACTAAAAATGTACTTATTATTCGTTATCTTAATGGTTATTGCAGCCCTGTTGATGTGCTTTATCGTGCTGATTCAGAACTCAAAAGGAGGCGGACTTGCTTCCGGATTCTCTTCATCCAACGCTATTATGGGCGTACGCAAAACTACCGATTTTCTGGAAAAAGCAACTTGGGGCTTAGCTATCTTCATGGTTATCATGAGTATTGCTACCGCTTATGTCGTTCCTCATTCTTCTGCTGTTAAAGATGCAGTGTTGGAACAGGCTCAGAAAGAACAACAGACTAACCCGTATAACTTGCCTGCTGGTACTGCTGCACCGCAAACAGATGCTACTGCTCCGGCAGAGTCTGCACCTGCAACAGAAACTCCGGCACCGGCTGAAACTCCGGCTCCTGCTGCTGAATAATCCATTCGGATTGCAGAGAGGGATTGGGTGAAACCATTTAAGAGGGGGGCAGAAGGTTTTCTGTATTTCTCTATATTTGGGCGCAGATTACACGGATTACACGGATTTGTTAATGAATCCGTGCAATTCATGTAATCCGCGCCTAACTTTTTTTCTAAAAACAAATCTCTTTGTGAGGTATACAATGGAGATTTAACTATCTTTGTTGGTCGTAAAAAATAAAATTATTAACTACTATTTAAATATAACAATGACAGAACAATTAAAACAGAAATTGAATGACTCCAAGGTGTTGCGTTGGAGCGTTTTAGCATTGGTCGCTTTTACCATGTTATGCGGCTACTTCCTTACGGACGTTATGTCCCCGCTGAAACCTATGCTTGAGAAAGAACTACTCTGGGATAGTTTGGATTACGGATTCTTTACCAGCGCTTACGGGTGGTTCAATGTATTCTTGCTGATGTTGATTTTCGGCGGTATTATCCTGGATAAGATGGGAGTACGCTTTACCGGAATGGGCGCCTGTCTGTTAATGGTGTTCGGTTGTGGACTGAAATATTATGCTGTCTCTACCACTTTCCCGGAAGGTGCCCTGCTTTTCGGATTCAAGATGCAGGTAGCATTGGCAGCATTGGGATATGCTATCTTTGGTGTTGGTGTGGAAATTGCCGGTATTACCGTCTCTAAGATTATTGTGAAATGGTTTAAAGGCAAGGAAATGGCGTTGGCTATGGGACTTGAAATGGCAACGGCACGTATCGGTACAACTCTGGCAATGGTGCTGACTGTACCTTTGGCTGACTTCTTCGGATCTACTGACGAGGCAGGTGCTTTTCATACCAATATCCCCGCGCCGATTCTTTTCTGCTTGGTTATGCTTTGTGTAGGTACGATTGCTTTCTTTATTTACACATTCTATGATAAGAAGTTGGATGCTTCACTTGACGCACAAGGGCTTGAACCCGAAGAACCTTTCCGTATGAAAGATATCGTATATATCGTTACTAACAAGGGGTTCTGGCTGATTGCATTGCTGTGCGTATTATTCTATTCGGCTGTATTTCCGTTTATCAAGTATGCGGCGGACTTAATGGTACAGAAATATAATGTAGACCCGAAATTGGCGGGGACGATTCCGGGATTGTTACCGATCGGTGCGATCATCCTGACTCCGTTGTTCGGTTCTCTGTATGACCGTATCGGCAAAGGTGCCACGTTGATGACTATTGGTGCAGTGATGCTGATATTCGTGCATACTATGTTTGCACTTCCTATCCTGAATGTGTGGTGGTTTGCCACGATCATTATGATTGTGTTAGGCTTCGCTTTCTCACTGGTTCCTTCAGCTATGTGGCCTTCCGTTCCGAAGATTATTCCTGAGAAACAGTTGGGTACGGCTTATGCATTGATTTTCTGGGTACAGAACTGGGGATTGATGGGGGTGCCTTTGCTGATCGGTTGGGTGCTGAACTCTTATTGCAAGGGGCCGGTGGTAGACGGTGCGCAGACGTATGATTACACGTTACCTATGGCTATTTTTGCTGTCTTCGGTGTGCTTGCGTTGATTGTATCTTTGATGTTGAAGGCAGAGAACAGGAAAAAAGGTTATGGGCTGGAAGAAGCTAATATTAAAAAAGAATCGGTATAATATTAAAGACTCAGTATAATATTCTTGAAATAAGGAGATCAAAGTATGGCAGCGAAAGAGAAAATCAACCTGTTGGATGTAATTCCCTGTCGCAGTGAACATATTACCGTTGAAAGGGAAGGGGAGACGATTGTGCTCTCCTTCCCTCGTTTTAAATATACGTGGATGCAACGCTTTCTTGTTCCGAAGGGGATGTCGAAGGAGCTTCATGTGCATTTGGAAGAACACGGAACGGTTGTATGGGAACTGATTGACGGGAAACAGACGGTGCGTGAAATCATAGAAAAACTCGCAGTCCATTTTCAGAATGAAGCAGGCTACGAGTCACGTGTATCTACTTATCTTTATCAGTTACAGAAAGACGGTTTTATAAAATTTCATTTCCCCACAGAGTAACACAGTGTCTCACTGAATCCTCTCTTTACGGTAAGATTAAAAGGCTCTGTGTTACTCTGCGGGGAATAAATTATTTAATAAAGATAGCCCATAGTATAACGGCACTTGCAATCAGGACGCCCATGATAATCAGTGTCCCCCATACGAAGTAGCTGTTGTCCCGTTCCTTTTTCTTCTCGGAATCACGGATGATACGTTCCATTTCTTCCGACGTGGTATTGGGCAACGGGTAATGTTCGTTGCTACGGTTTAAATGTTTTAGCTTCTCGTTGTTTCGCTCGCGACGCAGGCGGGAGGCTTCTCTTCCTTCGCTAAGCCGACGTATCATGTCGAGCATGTGTCCTTCACCGCCCATATTCTTTTCTTTTTAGAGTTTCATTATTTCCCTTCTTCCCGGTCTACTTTAAGAAGTCCGCCGGTATTCGGGTCGAAATACACCTTGATAGTTGAGTTCTTGTTGAACAATACCGGAGCCAAGTATTCGATAATGCCGAATTGCGTTACAGGTACTTCTCCTTCATACAGTTTCTTTTTGCCGTCGGTCAGCGTGATTTGCGCTTGTCCGGGGACGTTGTAGGCAATTCCTTCCGGTTCTTTTTTCTTCTTCCCGTCGTCTTGTGGCATTTTGACTGTTTTCAAGTCTTTCAGAGTGATATAGAAAGGAGTGCCGGCCAGGTCGTTGTTGGCAACTACCCCCAGCTTTTTAGAGAAACGGAAAGCAACTTCGTTATTCAGTTCCTTATCCGGTGTAAGTCGGATCGTAAATGTCTTTTCCTCTTTGTCACGTGTGCCCGAGAACATCTTGGTCATGGCGTCTTCCTGTGCGTTCAGATTGTCGAGCATGATTTTGAGTTGGGCGCCGTCCGAAGGAGTGTTGTCCGCTTGGCCGCGTAAAAGGGCATTTTTGCTTTCGCGGATATTATAGATCTCTTTGGCTACCAGTTCGGCCATTTTGGCGGTGGAGCTGGCCATTAGGATTTCTTCGGTAAGGAAATCACGAGGATTCGCTTTTACGGTGGCGGGAGTGACGGGAGCAGCTTTTTTAGTCTCGTTACTCTTGCTGTAAGGGACGTTGATTGATTTCACAATTCCGTCCTCACTCAGTTCCATGAGAGGGGCTACTGTTTTATCCTTTAGTTTGACAAAGTAAGTCGTTTCGCTGTTAGGGACTCCTACTGATTTAACTTTTACGCTGTTCAGTTCCCAATATTCGTCGGGCTCGGCAGATACGTTGGTCAGTCGCAGATAACGATCTGCGTATTTACTGAATTCACCCGGTGTATAGCTGACTTTGTTGGCTTTTATTTCGAGTTCTATCTGTGTTTTGGGAAGGCTGTACACCACTCCGTAGTCTTTTCCTCGGGTAACGCCTGTCAACACTTCTGTTTGTGCATAGGCGGAAGTAGCCATTAGTAGTCCCGTTGCTATAATCAACTTTTTCATATTCGGTTCTTTTTTAACTGGTTTTGAAAACAAAGTTAATGAAGTTATTGAAAAAACTGTAAGTTCTTAACTTTTATTCGCTTACAAGTCGCCATGCCGTAGGCAGACAGGTGATGATGTCGCTGGCAATCAGTCCGATCATCCCCTGCTTTTTCTGGGCGAAATCTCCGGCCAGTCCGTGGATGTAAGTACCGATTTTAGCTGCATCCTCGGCGGGATAGCCTTGGGCTAGCAGAGCTAGGATCACTCCGGTCAATACATCGCCACTGCCTCCGGTTGCCATTCCCGGATTTCCGGTCGGGTTGAAATAACATTTTCCTGCCGGGGTGATAATGGCGGAATAGGCGCCTTTCAGGATGATATGTACGTTGGCGGCATGAGCCAGTTCGCAGGCTTTGGTCAGTCGTTCGTATGAATCCTGACACTTACCGGTCAGCCGTTCCAGTTCCTTCGGGTGTGGGGTGAGGATAGAACCTTTCGGCAGGTGTGTCAGTGTGTGGCGGTGGTTGGCAAGGATGTTGAGTGCGTCAGCGTCCACTACTACGGGAGTCTGGCAATGTTCGAGCTGTTCGAGCAGGGCAGCTTCCGTTTCCTCGCTTCTTCCCAGTCCGGGGCCGATGCCGACGGCTTGGTAATCGTCCGTGTCGGTAGGTATGGCAAAGCAGGTTTCATTGGCATCGGTTTCTACCATGGCTTCGGGGACGGAGGTTTGAAGAATGTCGTTGTTGCATATCGGTGCGTGTACAGTCAGCAGTCCTACTCCCGAACGGAGACAGGCACGAGCTGCCAATACCGATGCACCCGCCATACCTTTCGAGCCGGCAATCAGGAGGGCATGACCGAAATTCCCCTTGTGGGCAAACTGTTGGCGTGGTTTGATGAGTGAACGTATATCTTCCAGTTCCAGCATCTCGTAGTTTGTTTCCGTCTCTTCAATACCCTCTTCGCTCAATCCGATATTCAATAAATCCCATTCGCCTACATATTCGGTGTTTTCAGCAAAAAGGAAAGCGAGTTTCGGAAGCTGCAGGCTGAACGTTACGTCGGCGCGGATAATGTTGTTTTTCACGTTGAATGTATTTTCTTCTCCCATAAGTCCGGAAGGGATGTCAATAGCTACTACCATAGCCGGAGAAGAATTGATATATTTCACAACGGCTGCGAATCCTCCGCTCAACGGTTTGTTCAGTCCCGAACCGAAAAGCCCGTCGATAACCAAATGGTCCGGTGTCAGGGTGGGAGGGACGAATTGGGTGCTGATTTCGTGGAATGTCACTTCCTCTGCCATTTCCACCAGTTCCTTGTTGGTCTGGCAGTCCGGGGAGAGTTCACCTTTCGGGTTAAAGAGATATACCTCTGTTTTATATCCTTTTTCGGATAGCATACGAGCCACGGCGAGGGCGTCTCCACCGTTGTTGCCCGGTCCGGCAAATACGGTGACGGGAGTTTCCCGGCTCCACCTGTTCATTATGGCTTTTGTCAGTGCGGTTGCGGCACGTTCCATGAGGTCTATTGAGGCAATCGGCTCGTGCTCAATGGTATATGCGTCCAGTTTCTTTATACTGCTGCTTGGAAATATTTTCATTGTGATGTTTTTTTTAGTTTTCGCCCTACAAATGTACATGATTATTCTGACTTTTCCCGTTTGTTATGGGAAGAAAAACGTGTTAATCATAGATAGATGAGTTACAGGAGATAGGTCGGAAAATTCTTCTTTATGGAAAGTAAAGTTGTTTTGTATAGGTAGCAAAGTTCCTGTTGACAGGCGAAGAACTATAAACGCAAACTTTGATTATAGATTGTAATGCATGAAGTGAAACTTTTCAGCAAGTTTACATTTAATGGGGAGTAACTTCTCTATGAATGTACCGGACATAAGATATAGCCTGTTCGCACAAGGATGACGAAGAAGCGCTTCAGTCAGTGTCGGAGATAGTAGGAGAATTGAGTATTATGGTGCTGATTATTTGCTTTTTTCGAGAAAAATGTTATCTTTGTAGGTAGGTAATGTGCATAACATTATTTTCCTGTGCTCACAATGATTAAATCATAGATAACGGATTGTTTAATCTTCTAAAGTTTGCATTATGGAAAAGACTAGAATTGGCTTGAATGCCGGAAAAGTATGGCGCATCTTAAATGAAAAAGGTGAACTGTCAATGTTCGATTTGTGCCGTGAGTTAGGTTTGACGTTTGAAGACGTAGCTCTTGCTATCGGCTGGTTGGCAAGGGAAAGCAAGGTCTTTCTGAGGAAAAGGGAAGGAATGCTTTTTGCCAGCATTGAGAATGTTGAATTTACTTTTGGCTAAGGTGGAAACCAATGTACATTTAAGGTGGGATCCGCTTTATTATCTACCCGACTAAAAATTTAATGAAGTGGATCAGTGGGGGTGTTTGCGTCTAAAATATGATTACTCTTATTTCTTTCCGGCTATTCTTTTTATTGTCTATTTATTCTTATCCGATAGGCTGTTAAATAGCTTTTTTATTTATTTCATAAAGGGATATTCTGTGGACTGCTTAATGGAGGAACATCGCTAACTATCTCACCGATTCTGCTTCTTCTTTCAAAGAAATTGCAGAAGAAGATGTACAGAGTGGAATAAAAATTGTATTTTTGCGACAACTTTTTTAAAATAACCGGTTATGGATAGCATTCAGATAAAAGACAAGCAGTTCACTGTTTCCATTAAAGAACAAGATATTCAGAAAGAAGTGATTCGCGTGGCGAACGAAATCAATCGCGATTTGGCAGATAAGAACCCACTATTCCTCAGCGTGTTGAATGGTTCGTTTATGTTTACGGCCGACTTGCTGAAACACATCACAATCCCTTGCGAAATATCGTTTGTCAAGCTGGCTTCTTATCAGGGAGTGACTTCCACTGGAGTTATCAAAGAAGTAATCGGACTGAACGAGGACATTGCCGGACGTACGGTTGTTATCGTAGAAGATATTGTAGACACGGGGCTGACTATGCAGCGACTGCTCGAAACATTGGGTACGCGTAATCCCGAATCTATCCACATCGCTTCATTATTGGTGAAACCGGAAAAACTGAAGGTGGACCTGAACATTGAATATGTAGCAATGGAAATTCCGAACGACTTTATCGTGGGATATGGATTGGATTATGACGGTTTCGGGCGAAATTACCCCGACATTTACACAGTAGTAGACTAAATTCAAATACAAATTAATTTTTAGGTAAAAAAGATGTTGAACATTGTAATTTTCGGTGCTCCGGGTTCTGGAAAAGGGACACAGAGCGAGCGTATTGTAGAAAAGTATGGTATCAATCACATCTCAACAGGAGATGTATTGCGCGCAGAAATCAAGAACGGTACAGAACTGGGTAAAACTGCTAAAGGTTATATCGACCAGGGACAGTTGATTCCGGATGAACTGATGATTGATATTCTGGCAAGCGTATTTGATAGCTTCAAAGATAGCAAAGGTGTAATTTTCGACGGTTTCCCCAGAACAATAGCACAGGCGGAAGCATTAAAGAAGATGTTGGCCGAGAGAGGACAGGATGTTTCTGTAATGGTTGACCTTGAGGTGCCGGAAGATGAACTTATGGTACGTCTGATTAAGCGTGGCAAAGACTCCGGCCGTGCTGACGATAACGAAGAAACTATCAAAAAACGTCTGCATGTATATCATTCACAGACTGCTCCGCTGATTGACTGGTACAAGAACGAAAAGAAATACCAGCATATCAACGGTCTGGGTACTATGGAAGGTATCTTCGCTGAAATTTGCGAAGCAATAGACAAGTTATAATAATATTATTAGAAAAGTATGGCTGAATCGAATTTTGTTGATTACGTAAAGATTTACTGCCGCTCGGGTAAGGGCGGAAGGGGCTCTACACACATGAGGCGCGAGAAATATTGTCCTAACGGAGGTCCCGACGGGGGCGATGGCGGAAGAGGAGGTCATATCATCTTGCGCGGTAATCGTAACTATTGGACATTGCTTCACTTGAAATTCGACCGTCATGCAATGGCTGGTCATGGAGAATCGGGAAGTAAGAATCGTAGTTTCGGAAAAGACGGTGCGGATAAAGTAATTGAAGTACCCTGCGGGACGGTAGTTTATAATGCCGAAACGGGAGAATATATTTGTGATGTGACCGAAGACGGTCAAGAAGTGATTCTGCTGAGAGGTGGAAGAGGCGGTCAGGGTAACTCTCATTTCAAGACAGCTACCCGTCAGGCTCCGCGCTTTGCACAGCCGGGGGAGCCAATGCAGGAAATGACTGTGATCATGGAGCTGAAACTCCTTGCAGACGTTGGCTTGGTAGGATTCCCGAATGCGGGAAAGTCTACGCTTCTTTCTGCTATTTCTGCAGCGAAACCGAAGATTGCGGATTATCCATTTACTACACTCGAACCTAATCTGGGTATTGTTTCCTATCGTGACGGAAAGTCATTCGTTATGGCGGACATACCGGGAATTATCGAAGGCGCCAGTCAGGGTAAAGGATTAGGATTGCGTTTCCTGCGTCATATCGAACGTAACTCATTGCTTTTGTTTATGGTTCCTGCGGATAGTGATGATATTCGCAAAGAATATGAAGTATTGCTGAACGAACTGGCTACTTTCAATCCTGAAATGCTCGACAAGCAGCGGGTGCTTGCTATTACAAAGAGTGATATGCTTGATCAGGAGCTGATGGATGAGATAGAACCGACGTTGCCCGAAGGTATTCCGCATGTATTTATATCTTCTGTTTCTGGCTTAGGAATTTCCGTATTGAAGGATATTCTTTGGGAGGAACTAAATGAGGGGAACAATAAGATAGAAGCAATTGTTCATCGTCCGAAAGATGTAACTAAATTGCAACAAGAACTCAAAGATATGGGTGAGGATGAAGATTTCGACTATGAATATGAGGAAGAGTTGGAAGAAGACGAAGACGATTTAGATTACGAATACGAAGATGATTGGGAAGAAAAATGATCGCAATTACAAAAGATAAAAGATTGTTGGGATACGAGTTGTTAAACTCTTATTCCAACATTTCTCATTTTGTGACGACACGTAGTAAAGGCTGTAGCGAAGGGAAATATGGTGCATTTAATTGTTCACCTTATACGGAGGACAAGTCAAAAAAAGTTTTGCTGAATCAATTCAGTCTGTTGCAGAGCTTAAAACACCCTGTAAAAGACTTAATCATTCCGCAACAGGTTCATAATGATGCTAGTCTGGTGATTGATGATTATTACTTCGAACTTCCGTTATTTATGAGACGGGCAGTATTGGATGGTATCGATGCATTGATAACTGCCAAGCCGGGGTATTGTATTTGTGTCTCGACGGCCGATTGTGTGCCGGTGTTACTTTATGATAAAAAACTTCAGGTAGTGGCCGCTATTCACGCCGGTTGGAAAGGGACTGTGAAGCATATTGTTCAAGGAGTGCTGTATCTCATGAATCAAAAGTTCGGGACCAAAGGAGAGGATGTCATAGCTTGTATTGGTCCTAGTATTTCACTCGAATCATTTGAAGTAGGGAAGGAAGTGTTTGAAGCATTTCGTAAGGAAGGTTTTGATATGTCACGCATCTCTCTCTGGAAAGAGGAGACGAAAAAGCATCATATTGATTTATGGGAAGCAAACCGGATTGAATTGTTGAACTCCGGAGTTCCTGCCAATCAAATTGAGGTATCGGGTATATGTACTTATAAGAATCACGAAGATTTCTTCTCGGCACGTAGGTTAGGAATTAATTCCGGTCGTATGCTGTCGGGAATTATGATCAATGATTGAGTTTATGTTGTTTTGAAATGTATCTACTATGTTTGAAATAAAAGTATCTCAGGAAATAAAACAAGCTTGTCCGGTATTTGCCGGAGCTGCTGTATACGCGGTAGTGAAAAATTCGACGTATAGTGAAGGACTTTGGAATGAAATTAATGAATTTACCGGGGAATTGACTACTACTACACAGATAGATGATATCAAACTTCAACCGGTCATTGCTGCCACTCGTGAAGCATATAAACGTTGTGGAAAAGATCCCGGTCGGTATCGTCCTTCGGCAGAAGCTTTACGTCGTCGTTTGATGCGTGGGATTCCTTTGTATCAGATTGATACATTGGTTGATCTTATCAACTTGGTATCTCTTCGTACGGGACATTCTATAGGTGGCTTTGATGCGGACAAGATACAGGGAAAGCAACTGGAATTGGGAATTGGTAAGGCTAATGAGCCATTCGAAGGTATCGGGCGAGGTGTGCTAAATATAGAAGGATTACCGGTTTACCGGGATGCCATCGGTGGAATAGGTACGCCTACTAGTGATCATGAGAGAACTAAAATGGATATTGGTACGACTCATATTCTTGCTATTGTCAATGGTTATAATGGAAGAGAAGGATTGAGAGAGGCTGCTGAAATGATTCAGACTTTATTGCAGAAATACACAGAATCGGTAGGAGGAGAAATCATTTATTTCTAACTAAAAGAAAAACCACCATGAAAAACATCACCTTATTAATTGCTATCTTATTTTCTATCTCTATACAGGCACAGGATAAGCCATCTTTCTCTTCGATGGAAGTAAACCATATCCGCGTAGTTACTCCAGGGCTTTTTTCGCAAAACAAAAGTATTTATTTGCATTTGGATTCTTTGAAAGAAATGGGCTATGCTTTTCCATTGCCTGGCGGTAAAGTAATTTCTGCTTATGGTGCTCGTAAAGGACATTCGGGTGCAGATATCAAGACATGTGCTAAAGATACGGTCCGTTGCGCTTTCGACGGAGTAGTGCGTATGTCGAAACCTTATAGTGCTTATGGAAATGTGGTAGTAGTCCGTCATGCTAACGGACTGTAAACTATCTACAGCCATAATTCCCAGAATTTAGTTCATAGCGGAGATATAGTAAAAGCAGGGCAACCTATCGGTCTGACCGGACGTACCGGACGGGCAACTACGGAACATTTGCATTTTGAAACTCGTATCAATGGACAGCATTTCAATCCGAATATAATTTTTAATCTGAAAGATGGTACATTACGAAAGGGGACTATCAAATGTACGAAAAATGGGAATGGAATTATTGTGAAACAAAACCAGGACAATAATTGTATTGCTCAGAATAAGAAATAGCTTCCTATTGTTTCTTCTCCATATGTTGTTTCAAGCCTTTGAACACATTGTTTCATATAGGAGAACACATTGTTTCATATAGGAGAACACATTGTTTCATATAGGAGAACACATTGTTTCATATAGGAGAACACATTGT
>ERZ826016.1982-NODE-1982-length-17123-cov-2.915397_pt1 | contig 17123 bp, 15 predicted proteins | sample MGYA00519872_ERZ826016 | MGnify/ENA primary metagenome ERZ826016 (study PRJEB31778, sample SAMEA3449218) | human gut metagenome | biome: human gut; feature: human-associated habitat; material: faeces | place: United Kingdom | collected 2010/2012 ... | reverse complement strand
AGAACTTCTCCTTTGGAAAAGGCGTGACCGGCAATAAAGTCTCGAACATCCAGCTGCTTTCCGCCGGGTCTCTGCAGACGAGTAATACGCAAAACGGTACTGTCACCGCAGGCAACCAAAATTCCTTTCGCGCTGCTTTCAATAACCGTGCCCGGGGTCTCGCCGGTTTTCTTTCCCGGCTCGGCAAAAGCCATCCAAATCTTAAGTACTTCGTCACCGCAGGCGCAGAAACAGCCCGGAACCGGGTTAAAGGCTCTCACCTTATCAGCGATCTTATCGGCGGACGCCGTCCAGTCGATCTTGCCTTCTGCCTTGGAGAGTTTAGAGGCGTAGGTTGCGCCTTCGGGCTGAGAAATCGGAGGATAGGCTTCAGGATTCCGCAAATACTCGATCAGCATCTCGGCTCCGAGGCGAGAAAGCGTCTCGGTAAGATCGCCGGCCGTATCCTCAGGCGTAATTTCAACGGAACGTTTCATCAGCATCGGACCAGTATCAAGCCCCGCATCCATCTGCATCAATGTAATGCCCGTTTCCTTGTCTCCGCGCTCAATGGCTCGCGCAATCGGTGCAGCGCCTCGCCACTCCGGCAGAAGACTGCCGTGAATATTTACAGCCTTTAACGTCGGGAACTTCTGAGGCAGAACGCCCGAGGGAATATCAAGAACAAACTGAGGAACGATAAGGCCGTAAGCAGCCACCACAAGAACGTCCGCTTTCGCCTCCTGCATCTTTGTCAGGACTTCGGCGGTTTCTTCACCGCCTTTTTCGACTCTGAGGGAAAGCGGGGTGTAAACCGGAATATTATGCTGCTTGGCCAGCGCCTTCACGGCACTTTCTTTCAGCTTGCGGCCGCGCCCTGCGGGTCGGTCCGGCTGAGATAAAACCATCACTACTTCATGTTCACTCTGAATTAATGCTTCTAAAGCTTTAGCCGCAAACTCCGGCGTTCCTGCAAAAATAACTCTCATCTTGTCCTCTTAACCCGAATCAGAATTGAAATTGTAATGACGGAGCCGATTGTTTCATAATCAAAGCTGACTATTTTCGGTGGTTTGCTCATGCCTTTTGCTCACTTAAAAACGGGACGCTTTCACTACGAGGTATTCGGCGATAAACAGCTTCCGGCCGTCCTCTTAATCATGGGTCTGGGAATGCCGGCAGCGGGCTGGCCTCGGAGCTTTATTTCCATGCTCTTGGAAAAAAGCCTTCGCGTCATCACCGTGGATAACCGAGATGCAGGCTTATCCGAGCACTTTTCTCATCTGAAAACGTCTATCTCCGTTCCTGCTGCCATCGGAAGAACTCTTCTTCGCCTGCCGGTCCAAGCACCCTATCTCCTCGAAGATATGGCCCTCGACTTAGTGCAGCTGCTGGATGAATTAAAGCTCCAAAGAGCGCATGTCGTAGGAGCCTCGATGGGAGGAATGATCGGTCAGACCCTTGCATCGATCCGGCCCTCCCGAGTCGCGTCCCTTACTTCTATTATGTCGGCCTCAGGCAACCCGAGAACGGGCTTTGGAAAACTGCGCGCAATTTATTCAATCTTGATGCACTCGAGCGATCTCTCCACCGAAGAAGGGAGAGAGAAGCATCTGGAAAGAGTATTTATGACTCTGAAAAGCCCGAGCTACGAATACACCGCTCAGGAAAAACATGAGCTACTCCACGAGATGAGCCGCTATGAAATTGATCAAACTGCCGGAGAACGACAGCTGCTGGCAATTCTTGCGAGCGGGGACCGCTCAAGTGATATCGCTCGTATCACCGCGCCGACATTAGTTATTCACGGAGAGGACGATCCTCTTCTTCCGCTCGCAGCGGGGAAGGAAGTGGCCGACCTCATCCCGAAATCTGAGTTTCTGGCCTTGCCGCGCATGGGACACGATTTGCCGCCGATTCACTTCGAGACAATTACTAGAGCGATCGCCTCTCACGTTTGGCAGGCGGAAGCCTAGATCAGGCTTCTTCCTTGGCAGCTCGTTCTTCTTCCAGACGCATCTTACGAATCTTGTGACGAATGCGCTGTTTCTTAAGCATGCTCAGGTGGTCTACGAAGACCGTCCCTTCCAAATGATCCATTTCGTGCTGAACACAGACAGCCAGCAGCCCGTCGCATTCCAATTCAAAAAAGTTGCCTTCGAGATCCTGAGCCTTAACCTTTACTTTTGCCGGGCGAGTGACCTTGTCGTAAATGCCGGGCAGAGATAAGCAGCCCTCTTCCCAAGGCTTAGTCTCCTCACTGGACTCAACCAGCTCCGGATTGACTAAAACTTTAAGATCGTTTTTCTCTTCGGTGATATCGATCACAATTAAACGAATATGTCGGTCAACCTGTGTCGCAGCAAGACCTACACCGGGAGCTTTGTACATAGTTTCGGCCATATCGGCGGCAAGCTGCTTGAGTTTGTCGTCAAACTCCGTCACCACGGCTGCCTTCGTGGCAAGACGCGGATCAGGATATTTAAGAATCGGAAGTAAAGCCAACGTTATGCTCCAAAAATCACTTTATTGTCAGTAAACCTTTAATAATACTCGCCACGGCAATTACTTATAACTACTTATATACACACTAAAACACCTGTTACATGTTGATTAACGGAAAAGAAATAACCGCTTCTTTGAAAAAGTGCTAATTTAGAAAAAGACATAAGTACATAATTATTGGATTAAAAATGGGCAAAACACTTGTCATTGCCGAAAAACCGTCAGTTGCAGGAGACATCGCACGGGCTATCGGCGGCTTAAAGAAAGTCGGAGACCACTACGAGGGGATTCTTATATTGTTGCTTCCGCAGTAGGTCACCTGCTTGAGCTCAAGGAACCGGCAGAATACGAAGTAAAAAGAGGCAAATGGAGCTTCGCTAATCTCCCTGTCATCCCCTCTCACTTTGATCTCGCCCCGATTAAAAAGTCTGAAACTAAGCTAAACGGACTCAAAAAACTCCTTAAGAGTAAAGAGGTCGATAAAGTCATAAACGCTTGTGATGCGGGACGCGAGGGTGAGCTGATCTTCCGCTACATCATGGAAGCGACAAAAAATAAGAAACCGATCTACCGTCTGTGGCTGCAGTCCATGACAAAGGGCGCAATCCTCGATGCCTTCAAACATCTGCGCACGGACGCACAGATGCAGCCTTTGGCAGACGCTGCCAAGAGCCGCTCGGAGGCCGACTGGCTGGTAGGCATCAACGGTACCCGCGCTATGACGGCTTTTAATAGTAAGGACGGAGGCTTTTTCCTGACGACCGTCGGCAGAGTTCAGACACCGACGCTAGCCCTCGTGGTTAACCGCGAAGAAAAGATCAGAAGTTTTGCTCCCCGTAATTACTGGGAAGTGCACGCCGACTTCAAAGTTGATGCCGGCGTATACGAAGGCAAATATTTTGATCCCGACTTTAAAAAGAGCTCGGATCCGGACTTAAAAGCGGAAAGACTTTGGGCTGCGGAGGATGCGCAGAAAATTGCCGATGCGGTCAGAGGCAAAAAGGGCACAGCCACCGAGACGTCCAAACCTTCAACTTCTTCCTGCCCTGCCTTGTATGATTTGACGACACTTCAGCGCGAAGCCAACTCACGCTTCGGCTTCTCTGCCAAGACAACGCTGTCGATTGCCCAGGCACTCTACGAAAAGCACAAACTGCTGACTTATCCTCGTACGGATGCCCGCGCACTGCCGGAAGATTACCTTCCGACGGTTAAAGAGATTTTGAGCGTCGTCGCTCAGACATCCTCCCTCGGCAAGTTCGCACAAAAGGCCCTGAAGGATAACTACGTCGTGTTCACTAAAAAGATCTTCAATAATGCCAAAATCAGTGATCACTTCGCCATTATTCCGACCGGCCAGGAACCCAAAAGCGTTTTGTCGGAGGTAGAACAGAAAATTTACGACTTGGTGACGAAACGCTTTATCGCTGTTTTTTATCCGCCGGCTCAGTTCCTCAATACGACGCGCACAACAGTGGTCGAGGACTATCACTTCGTGAGCGAAGGAAAAGTGATGCAGCATCCCGGCTGGCTGGAAGTTTACGGCCGCACAAGCGAGGATTCCGGCAGTGAATTAGTTCCTGTTGCCAAGGGTGAAACCCCGCTCACCGTCAAATCGGATGCTCTGGGACTCGCAACCAAACCGCCTGCCCGTTACACGGAAGCTTCATTGCTGAGCGCAATGGAAAACGCCGGAAAGACCGTGGAAGAAGCAGAACTGCGTGATGCAATGTCCGAGAAAGGCATCGGAACCCCGGCTACACGCGCGGCCATTATCGAAGGACTTATCGCTCAGAGCTACTTGATTCGTGAAGGACGCGAGCTGATCCCGACGGCTAAAGCTTCCCAGCTTCTTACGCTCCTCAAAGGGTTGAACATCGAGACGCTTTCCGAGGCTGAACTCACCGGTGAGTGGGAATACAAATTGTCCCAGATCGAAAAAGGACAGCTTTCCCGCAAGGACTTTATGAAAGAAATCGGCGAGCTCACCTGCAGTATTGTGGATCGGGCAAAAAGCTACGGTGCCGACACGGTTCCTCTGAGCAATCCGGCCACCCTGAAGGCGCCCTGTCCGAAGTGCGGCGGGAAGATTGTCGAAAACTACCGACGCTTTGCGTGCACCTCATGCGACTACAGCATTCCCAAACATCCGGGCGGCAGAACTTTTGCACCGGAAGAAGTGGATGAGCTGCTTACAAAAGGGCAGATCGGCCCGCTGGAAGGCTTTATCAGCAAAATGGGACGTCCGTTCTCAGCCGTACTGAAGCTCGGACCGGCGCCCGACTACAAGATCGACTTCGATTTCGGGGAAAAACCGGAACGCGAGACCGTCGACGTGGAAGAACTTCGCAAAACCGAACCCGTAGGAAAATGCCCTGTTTGCGGCAAGAACGTCTACGAAACGGAAAATGCCTATGTTTGCGAAGACCATATCGACCCGAACGCTAAGAAAAAGTGCACTTTCCGCAGCTCGAAGGTCATTCTGCAGCAGCCGATCAGCCGCGAAGAGATGAGCAAGCTTCTTTCCACCGGATCGACGGATCTTCTTCACGACTTTGTCTCCAACCGAACCAAGCGAAAATTCTCAGCTTATTTGGTCACGGACAGCAAAGGCAAGATCGGATTTAAATTTAAGGAAAAGACCGGCGATAAGAAGGCGGCTGCCGGCGCTAGAAAATCCGCTTCCAAGACTGTCAGGAAAGCCGAAGCCTAAGACTGTTTGAAGAAGTTTTGTTAAGTGAAATTGGGAGGATCAGCCTCCCGATTTCATTTTATTTATCCTGTTCGTCCTCAGACGCTGGGGCCTCTTTTCCCGGTTCCGTAGACTGTTCCGAGGGCTCGGGTTTCTTATCCTCGTCCTTCGAGCCGATCTTGGTCACCAAGATCTGGTCAATCCTGTGACGCTCTACGTCGATGACCTCAAAGCGATATCCGCCGTATTCGATGTGGTCCGTTAACTTCGGAATCTTACGAAGCATATACATCATGAAGCCGGCCAAGGTTTCATAGGTTTCGTCTTCCGGCAGTTGACCGAAATCGAAAACTCGCTCAACATCGTCGATCGGCGTTGCGCCGTCGATCAGCCAAGAGCCGTCAGAACGCTGAACAATCTGGGCCTCGTCCGGCGTCAGAACGAATTCGCCCATGACGGTGCTCATAATGTCGTTCAAGGTAATCACACCGACGGTCAAAGCGTATTCATTCAGCACCACCGCAAAGTCGGAGCGCTGGGTTTTAAAGAGATCGAGGACTTCGGATAATGTCAGCGAATCAGGGACGGCGGGAAGAGAGGAAATGCAGTTTTGATCTTTGAGAGAAAAAGTCTTCCCTTCAATCACTCTGCGAAGGATATCTTTGGAATCCACATAGCCTATGACGTGGTCAATATCCCGGTCGCATACGGGGAATTTATTGTGGGGGCTGGAAGCAATCTTCTTTGCGATACTTTCATAGCTCTCATCGAGCGTGAAGTACACAACATATTCACGTGCAGTCATCGCGCTCGGCACCAAGCGGCTTTCCAAGTCCATCACGTTTTCAATCGCAGCCTGTTCGCTCGGCGCGATCAGGCCGGCAGCCGCTCCCGCGTCTACCGTCGCGACGATATCTTCACTGGTAATTTTGTTTTTGTTTTGAGTCGGAAGACCAAAGAGCTTCATGAGCGCATTGGAAATAACCGTCAGAAGCCAAACGAACGGTTTCAAAACTTTGATGAGCACCTGCATTGAACCGATCAGGCGTACGGAAATTTTCTCCGGATTCGTCAGACCTATGCGTTTCGGCAAGAGATCGGCAAAGATAATGAACAACATCGTGATCAGGAGGAATGAGCACAAAAACGACGTTGTCTCTAGATACTGTGCGGGAACAAACCATTTGAACAGACCGGCAAACACATCTGTGAAAGCGGCTTCACCGACGATACCGCCTAGAATGGCGACCGCATTAATGCCGATTTGAATAACAGAGAAAAACGGTCCCGGTTTTTCCTGCAGATTGATGACTTCCTGAGCGCGCTTATCACCGTTCTCGGCCATTTGAGTCAGTCTGACTCGGCGAGAACCGGCTAGAGAGATTTCCGATATGGCGAAGTAGGCGGCCGCCACGATCAGAGCGAAGATAGATAGAAGTTTTAAAGATAAATCCATGTTTGTTCTTTCCTTTCCCGTATAAGCCTACCAAAAGGAACGTCCAAACATAAGAAGATTCAGCGATTTCTCTTACAAGTAAGGATTGATGTTCCCAAGCTGGTAATGTCTGATTTGATCCTTGAGCGCATCGGCTTCGGCCATGTAATGGATCAATAGCGCCAATGCGTCACTCTGGAGATCAAAGGTTCTGCGCAGTCTGGCTGCCTTACGAATCACCAAAAAACTGCGGGAGACATATCGGCCGTGGTCTAAAAATTCATCTAACGCGCCCAGATCTTTAATCTCATTAAAAATCTCGGCGGGCAGCCCGCTTACTTCCTGCAGTTCTTCGGGACTGAACGTGGTCTGCACTTCTGTAACAATCATCTGACTCATCGTTTATCTCCTACAGGTTTTCTCTCGGGTTGAATTTCGAGGCTTCGGCTATCTTCTGATAGAGCTCTTTCACCTCGTCAGAAGGAGCAGGCGGAACAACGATCGAGATCAGCAAATACATGTCGCCTGCCGTTCCTTTCTTGTTCGGGAAGCCCTTGCCGCCGATACGAATCTTCTGTCCTGCCTTGGCGCCAGCCGGAATCTTGACGGAAATCTTTCCGCCGGAGAGCGTCGGCACAACGACCTCAGCGCCTAAAACAGCCTCAAAGTCGGCCAGAGGAACCGTCTGATAGACGTCTCTTCCTTCAACCTTAAAGCGGCCCTCTTCAATGATGTTGATGGTGATGTACAGGTTCCCGTTCGAACCGCCGTTGTAGCCCGGACCGCCCTTGCCTGTCACTCTCATCTTCTGTCCGTCGATCGTGCCAGCCGGAACCTTAATTTCTAAGGTCTTAGTGACATGGCGTACCCGACCGTCAGTCGTTTCTTCAGGCTCGCGCAGAGAAATGCTTACGGTCGTTCCGTTAAAGGCCTGCTCAGGAGTAATTTGAACTTCTGCGTTCAGATCCTCACCAGCCTGCGGACGTGCGGCACGGGCTCCGCCTCCCATATGAGAGAACAAATCAGCAAAATCGAATCCGCCGCCGCCAAAATCAAAGCCTTCAAAGCCGTGGGAAGCACCGCCTCCGAAACCGCCCCATCCGGGTGGCGGTTCAAAGCTGCTGCCTTCTCTGCGCTGGCCGAGTTGGTCATAAGCGGCCTTCTTTTCCGGATCGGACAGGGTTTGGTAGGCCTCGTTCACATCCTTGAACTTGGCTTCAGCATCCTTTTCTTTGGAGACATCCGGGTGATATTTATGTGCCAGTTTCCGGAAAGCCTTTTTAATATCGGCTTCCGAAGCCGAGCGATCCACGCCTAAAATTTTGTAGTAATCCTTGTATTCCATAACAAGTCCCTTGTGTGATCGTCTCAGTGTGTACCTTTTAACGCGAATTAATCTCCCGACCGTCTAAAAATGGGTATCTATTCGATAATTCCGCTGAGATGAAATGCGGTACCCACAAGTTTTCCCTCAAAGACGGTTGAAGCGGGTTTCAATGTGTTAAAAATTAATCATCTTTCCAACCGGAGAATCTCAAATGAATCAAACCATTCTGGCCGGCGCCTTATCGGCCGTATCCCTCTCTCTTGCCGCCCCTGCTTTCGCAGGTCCGGTCTTAGACAAAGTTAAGGCAAACGATGTTGTCGTATGCGGCGTCAACACCGCTGCACCCGGCTTCTCTAATGCGGACAGCAAAGGCAATTGGACGGGCTTGGACGTCGATTACTGCCGTGCATTGGCCGCAGCAGTTCTGGCCGACGCCAATAAAGTTAAATTCGTTCCTCTGAACTCCCCGCAGCGTTTCTCCGCTCTTCAGGCCGGTGAAGTCGATGTGCTTGCCAGAAATACAACCTGGAATCTGACCCGTGATGCTTCTTTGGGCGCTGTCTTTGTGGGAACCAACTATTACGATGGTCAAGGCTTCTTAGTTCCTAAAAAATTAAACGTAAAATCCGCTAAGCAGCTCAACGGCGCCACTATCTGTGTCCAATCCGGAACCAGCAGCGAGCCCAGCGTCGCCGACTACTTCAAGTCTCACGGCATGAAGTACAAAGCCGTTCTTTTCGACACCACGGAAGCCACTCAGGGCGCTTTCCTCTCCGGCAGATGTCAGGTCTACACAACCGATATGAGTGACCTGGCCGGTGCAAGAACAAAAGCAGCTAATCCGGATGATTACGTCATCCTGCCTGAAGTCATTTCTAAAGAACCGCTCGGACCTTCAGTCCGCCGCGGCGATAACGAATGGTTCCAGATCGCCCGCTGGGTGCTGAATGCATTCATCGAAGCAGAAGAAAAAGGCATCACTCAGGCTAATGCAGATGAGCTCCGCAAGACTTCGACCGATCCGAACGTGAAACGCCTCCTCGGCTCTGGCGAAGATATGGGCAAACTCCTCGGCCTGGATAAAGATTGGTCTTACCGCATCGTTAAACAGGTCGGTAACTACGGTGAAAGTTTTGAAAGAAACTTAGGGCCTAAGACTCCGCTGGCACTTCCCCGCGGAATCAATAACCAGTGGACCAACGGCGGCATCCTCTACGCGCCTCCCGTCCGTTAATCGATTCCGTTTTTGATTTATATTTGATTGCGGCACTGAATCTCGAGATTCCTGCCGCAATTCCGCAGTATTAAAAACCAGTTAGTACAGATAATGAATCACCCGCACGGTGACGCCGCTTGGCACAGAAGAGAAGCGAGCAGAAAGCGCAAGGCATTTATTTGGCAGTCGGCCATTCTTGTTGTCCTCACCATCATTTTCGGCAGCTTCATCTTTAATATTTCTGCCAATCTCGCGGCTAGAAATATCCATTCCGGTTTCGCCTTTCTTCATGAACAGGCAGGTTTTGAAATAGGTGAGTCTCTCATCTCCTTTAGTTCTACGGAAGCTTATTTCAAAGCCTTTCTTGTCGGGCTGCTCAATACCATTAAGGTTTCCGTCGTATCCATCATTACGGCGACAGTGCTCGGCGTCATCATCGGCTTAATGAGGCTGTCCAAACATCCTCTTTTGAAGTTTCTGGGCGCGGCCCACGTCGAGTTTTATCGCAACATTCCATTGATTGTTCAGCTGCTGCTCATCTACTTAATCATTACCGAGCTTCTCCCCGACTCCATGGAGGCGGTGAATTTCGGATCATGGGGTCTGCTTTCCAAGGCAGGGCTCCAATTTGCCGTACCGGCTTCGAACAGCACGGCTTGCACCTGGTCCTTTGTCGCGGCTGGCTTAGCTTTCTTCTTAACCCGACCGCTTTTCCTCAAGATTTACACAGGTTTAATTTCGACGGTTTTCTCGCTTTCGACAGCGCTTGTTGTCGGAGGTGCTGCCTGGCTGTGCTTCGGGATCTTCGGCGGATGGTCCAAACCGGAACTGCAGGGATTCGCAATCGAAGGAGGCGCCTCCCTCTCGCCGGAATTTTTAGCGCTTTGGATCGGACTGACATTCTTTACCTCTTCGTCTATCGCCGAAATTATCCGAGCAGGTGTATTAGCCGTGCCGAGAGGACAGTGGCATGCCGCTGAGGCGCTCGGAATGACGCGCTTGGAAGCTATCAGCTACGTCATTTTTCCGCAGGCTCTGAAGCTTGCCATCCCTCCCTTGGCAAGCCAATACATGAACCTCACGAAAAACTCTTCTTTAGCTGTCGTCGTAGGCTATCCGGATTTGGTTTCCATCGGCAACTCGACCATCAACCTCAACGGCCAGGCGCTGGAAGTCATCGTCATCATCATGTCTGTTTATCTGTTCTTAAACTTGGTGATCTCTGTCGTGATGAACAGCATCAACAGAATTGTTATTAGGGGAAGCCGATGAAACAGCCTCAAAATGCTTTCCCCGCCAACCTCTGGAGATCGTTTTTCTACTCTCCGGTTGCGTCCGTTGTGACGATCGGTTTGTTCCTCCTTATCGGAGCGGCAGGCTGGTATGCCTGGAAATGGGGTGTTGCGGACGCCATTTTCAGAGCTGACTTTAAAGCATGCATGAACAATCATGACGGGGCCTGCTGGGGCTTCGTCGCGGAGAAATGGCGCTTAATCTTATTCGGCCGCTTCCCTTACGACGAACAATGGAGAGCCGCAGCAGCAACCGGCGGTGTTATCTTGATGCTCGTCATCTCGGCTTTCCCTCAGCTTTGGAACCGCACCGGCTGCAAAATCCTGACGGCCGGCTGGATTCTTGCCCTCGGCGCCTTTTTCGTGCTGATGCTGGGCGGCTGTTTCGGCCTTTCAAAAATTGATCCGGACTACTGGGGCGGTCTGCCGCTGACAATTATTCTGACGCTTTTCGGTATGACGGCGTCCACTCCGCTGGGTATCCTTCTCGCTCTCGGACGGCGCTCCAAAATGTCCGCTATCCGGATGCTTTGCATCGGTTACATTGAACTCGTGCGCGGTGTCCCCTTAATTACCGTTTTATTTGTTGCCTCCTTCATCTTCCCGCTGATTCTCCCGCCCGGTTTTAGGATCGATGCGTTTTGGAGAATTGTGATCGGTATCGTCCTTTTCCAAACGGCTTACATGGCAGAGACCATTCGAGGCGGTCTCCAGACGATTCCTAAAGGACAATATGAGGCAGCCGCGTCACTGGGTCTTTCAAAATATCAAATCTACACTTCGGTGATCCTCCCGCAGGCATTGGTCACCGTCATCCCGGCGTTTGTGAATAATCTGCTCTCGACGTTTATGGATACATCCTTAGTGACCATCGTCTCCATGTACGACTTGACCGGCAGTCTGCGTCTTGCTTTGGGCGATCCCAATTGGCGCAATTTCTTCTTAGAAGGCTATCTGTTTATTGCCATCATTTACTTCGTATTCAGCTTGATCATGTCTCGGTACAGCATCTGGCTGGAAAAACGTATTCAGCGCAGCAAAGAACAAGCCGCGCTCTCAGCAAAAAAGGAACATTAACGCCATGGCTTTAAAAGAGGTTTTTCAACACAGCATCGCTTTGAGCGATATCGATCCCGAACTGACAGGCGTAACCCGTAAACAGGTTTGGGATGCCCTCAAGACGGCCTATCTGAACCGACACGAATACCTGGACTTCTTCCTCGACAGCAAGCCGTTAAAGAGTGAAACAGTCGGAGAAAAGGAGAAGATCGACCTGGAAATCAAACTTTCCGGTCAAAACGGCGGTCAAACCATCGTTGAACACCATGAACTAGATCCGGAAAAATCCATCACAACGACGATTGACGCGACAGCCGCCGGTGCGGAATCACAGTTAAGGATCGTTTTGGAAGAAGCTTCCGAAGGCTACGCACTGAGCTTTACGTATTCGCAGAATTTGGACGAAACTCAGCCCGAACCGTCACCGGAAGAAAAAGAATACCGTCAGTTCTTATACCGAGCTTGGGCTTGGAAGGACGGAGAGGTGTGCAAGGCCATCGCGGCCCAGCTGGACAAAGATACGAGCGTTGCCTCCGTCCAATAAAAGTTTTAAAAATACCGAAGGGGCCGCAATGCGGCCCCTTCTTCATTCAATTCCGAATAATTTCAGAATTAGATCTTGCCGACCAAATCAATGGAGGGCTTCAGAGTCTTCTGACCGGGTTTCCATTTAGCCGGGCAAACCATTCCGGGATTTGCTTCGACGAACTGGGCAGCCTGAACCTTACGGAGAAGTTCTTTGGCGTCGCGGCCGATGCCTTCGTCATGAATTTCGCAGATAACGATACGGCCCTCGGGGTTGATCACGAATGTACCGCGCTGAGCAAGACCGGCGCTTTCGATCATAACGCCGAAGTTGCGGGTCATCTGGCCTGTCGGATCGCCGAGCATCGGGAATTCGACTTTCTTGATGGCCTCGGAAGAATCGTGCCAGGCCTTGTGTGTGAAGTGTGTATCGGTGGAAACGGAATAAATTTCACAGCCAATCTTCTTGAACTCTGCATAGTTATCAGCCAGATCCTCAAGCTCGGTCGGGCAGACGAACGTGAAGTCAGCCGGGTAGAAGAAAACCACGGACCACTTGCCTTTCAGGTCTGCGTCTGTGATTTTTTTGAATTCGAAGCCTTGGAAGGCCTCGACGCTGAAAGACTGAAGCTGGGTGCCTACTAAAGACATGAGTATTACTCCTTTAAAAAAGTTTGTTACTGCAAGATAGAGTAATTGAGAGGGTTTCGCAACCTTAAAAATTCATTTTGGGTTCGCTTAGCTCCTCCCCTCCCTGTTTTCGTTAATTTCTCTATATTTTTCAAATAATTAACATTTAGAAATAGATAGAAGATTTTGTAACTCGATATTTCTTGTTAAATCACCCACTTACAGCTATTATCAAAAGCTCGTTTCTTTATTTTTAGGAGCTTACATGTCCGGTCCATTGCCAAAAGAAGCCCCGGTTCTGCCACCTCTTCCCGAAAGTGTTAATGAAACTTTCAAAATCCTGGAAAACAATCCCGTCGTTAAAGATGCCCTGAAACAAATTAAAGAAGAAGAGCAGCTCACCATGGCCGACCAGATCGCCCTGACAGAGATCGAAGCTCCTCCTTTCCATGAAGAAGTCAGAGCCGCTTACTTCGCAGAGAGACTCCGTGAACTGGGTCTGACCAATGTCCGCATTGATAAGGAAGGCAACGTTATCGGCATTCGTCCGGGCAAAGGAAACGGCCCGCGTTTAGTTTTAGGCGCCCATCTCGATACCGTCTTCCCTGCCGGAACAAACGTAAAAGTCCGACAGGAAGGTACGAAGTACTACGCGCCCGGAATCTCGGATGACGCCCGCGGCTTAGCTGTTGTGTTGGAAGTACTGCGTACCCTTCAGAATTCCAATATCCGAACCGAAGGAGATTTGCTCTTCATCGGAAGCGTGGGAGAAGAAGGCAACGGTGACCTGCGCGGCGGAAAATATTTGTTCTCTTCTAAAGAGGAACATATCGACGGTTTTATTTCCGTGGACTCTGCCTGTGTGGCACAGCTTCTTCACGGTTCTACCGGCTCCCGCCGTTTCCGCGTCACCTATGAAGGACCCGGAGGACACAGCTGGGCTGCATTCGGCATTCCCAGTGCCACGCACGCATTAGGCCGCGCCATTGCAAAAATTGCCGACCTCAATGTGCCTGAAACACCGAAAACAACTTTTACTGTCGGTACCGTTGTCGGCGGCTCTACCGTTAACTCCATCGCGGCAAAAGCCACGATGGAAATTGACACGCGCTCCATCAACAATGATGAGCTGAACAAAATTGTTGATCAGGTTCTTCCTCTTTTGACGGAAGCTTGCGAAGAAGAAAACAAACACTGGAACGCAGCTGAGGAAAATAAGATTAAGGTCATTATCGATCCGATCGGACATCGTCCTGCCGGAGATCAGCCTGACTCCAGTCCGGTTCTTTTGGCTGCACGCGGCGCAATGAAAGCTGTCGGCATTGAGCTGCGCTCCTATGACTGCGCTAGCACCGATCAAAATGTTCCGCTTAGCTTAGGCATTCCCGCAACCACGATCGGCGGAGGCGGATCCGAAGGACACAACCACAGCCTGACGGAATGGTATGACTCGACTGACTCTTACCTCGGTCCGCAGTTGGCGCTCATGACGGTTCTTTCGCTCGTCGGTTTGGAAGGCGAGACTAAACCTCTGCTTCCGAAGCGCAGCGCTTCCTAAGCTCTTTTCCCTTGACCGTTCGGAACCCGCCGCTCAGCAGAGGCGGGTTCTTTGCTTTTTGGGAACAAAGCTGCGGCGGAAAAGCTAGCCTTCATTTGTTTAGGCTACACTTCCCGAATCGATAACTTCTTTATGGAAAATGGTGTTTGGCGTGTCCGGCAAATTGAAATTTATTCTCGTTTCGGCGTTGTTTGTCGCGCTTGGCGTTCCCCTGGCCGGGAGCCGAACGATTGCCGCAGAACATTCCGCAGCAACACCTCCGGTTTCCGCTTCTGCAAAAAATACGACAGAAGAAGCTGCCGTCAAAGAGAGCGAGGGTGCTGCCTCTGATCCGTCGATCCCCGAGGTCAAGCTGACGAGCCGAATCCTTTTTCAGCTGATCGCCAGCGAAATTGCGCTTCAGAGAGGTCAGGCCGGTGCGGCTTACCAAACCTACCTTACGTTAGCTGAAGAAACCGGTGATCCGAGAATAGCCGAGCGCGCAGCTCAAATCGCACTTGCCTCAAACGCTCCGAAAGAATTTCAGAAAGCAGTTTCCGAGTGGATCAAGCTCTCGCCAGACAACCCAAAAGCTCAGGAAGCTTTTATCGCGAGCGGCATTGTTTCCAACCAACTGGATAAGGTCTCCGGTACGGCAGCGAGTTTTTTGGCTAAGTCCAAAGACAAAGGCGCTGAAATTATTAAACTCCAGACCCAGCTGGCCTTAATGAAAGACAAGGCTAAGGCTCTGTCTTTCTTCCGAACGGTTACCGCTAAGTATTCCAAGCTTTATCAAACTCAGCTCGGATTAGCCCGACTGGAGGCCTTAAACGGGAATGTCTCAGCCGCAGAAAAATATTCCAAGAACGCCTTCAGGACCGTTGAAAACGAAGAGACGGTCTTAACCTACGGAAGCGCACTGCTTCGGACAAATCCAAAAGAAGCTGAGCAGATCCTGGCCCGCTACCTCAAGAAAAACCCAAAGGCCGTCCGCATCCGTGATGCCTATTCTCAGCTGCTCTTCCAGACCAAAAATTTCGATGCTCTGAATGTCTTAGAAAAAGAATATAGAGATGACGACCGTTATCTGATCGCGCTTGCCATCAGCTATGTTCAAATTTCTGAAGTCAAGAAAGCAAAAACGATTCTCGAATCTGTCGTGGAGCGCCTGAAAAATAATCCCGACGATGAAAATCTCTCTCGCGCGTATCTTTTGCTGAGTGATATCGCTGCAGATGAAAAAGAGCTCCCGAAAGCTCTGGATTACGCATCTAAAGTCAAAGGGAAATTAACGGCCGCCGCTGCGCTCCAAACAGCAAATATTTACTCCCGCGAGTCCAAGTGGGATGATGCCCTGAAGGCGCTTGACACGATAAAAGAAGATCAGGAACCGGCTATCGTGGAAGAAGCCGCATTGTTTAAAGCGCGAATCCTTCTGGAAACCAAAGGAGAAAAAACTGCCTTCGATGCACTGAATGCTTCCCTGATCTCCATGCCTTACTCCAAGGCGCTTCATTACGAAGCGGCCATGCTTGCTGAGCGCTTGGATGATATTAAGACGGCAGAGTTCCATTTAAAGAAGGCGATAGAAATCGATCCGGGCTTCGCCAATGCATATAACTCGCTTGGGTACACGCTCTTAGAGCAGACCAAACGCATCAAAGAAGCCGAGCGATATATCAATCAGGCTTATCAGCTCGATCCGAGGAATCCCTACATTTTGGATTCCAAAGGCTGGCTGGCCTTTAAGCAGAAAAAATATATCAAAGCGATTGAATATCTGAACGATGCGCTGAAGCTTCAGAAAGAACTTGATATCTACCTGCACCTTGCTGAGGTTTATTGGACACAAGGCAATAAACGCAAGGCCGCCGATGTTCTGAAAGAAGCCGAGAAGCTTTGGCCCGATGCTGCAGAGCTGAGCGCATTGAAAAAACGCTTAAAGATGCCAAATGCGCAAAATTAATTTCTTAGCGCTTCTCTGCTTACTTTTGCTGTGTTCCTGCACGACCCTCGTTCCGCAAAACGCGGAGGTATGGACAGGACGGTTCTCTGTTGCCTCTAAATCCGGAACCTCAGTCGACAGGCACAGCGGGTCTTTTCGGCTGATCGTTCTGCCAGAGAAAAAAGTCCTGAACATTAACGGACCTTTCGGAGCCAAAATTGCCTCCATAGAAGAAACTCCGAACGAATGCGTATTGATTAATTCTGACAATGAAACTTATAAGGCCCCGAATTCTGCTGTCTTGGTGAACCAGATCATCGGAATCCCTTTAAGTCTCGATCGTTTCCTGGCATGGGTTAAAAACGAAAAGAACACCGGCGACCTGAATTCTCATGACTGGAAGGTTAGATCCGAAGACAAGGAGGGAGTCCTTCGCATCCGAGCCGAAGGCTACGTGCCCTCGACGGATTCTCAAGTAACGCTGACAATTCTGCCGAGGAAACAACCGTGAAATGCTGCCTGAATCTGCCGGCCCCGGCTAAACTTAATTTGTTTCTGCATGTCATCGGCAGAAAACCAGATGGTATGCACCTGCTGGAGTCTGTCTTCAGCATGATCGACTTGTGCGATTACCTTGATTTCGAAGTTCTCGATGAGCCTAAAATCATTCGCGAAGGCGACATTAGCTGGGCTTTGGGAAAAGATCTCTGCTGCAGAGCGGCAAAGCTTATGCAGCAATTCGCTCCGCACCGTGGGGTCCGGATCACGGTCCGAAAGAACATTCCTGACGGAGCCGGTATGGGCGGAGGTTCCTCCGACGCAGCCACCTGTCTGATTGCACTGAACAGACTGTGGGATATCAATAAAAAGCGTAACGAACTTTTAAATCTGGCGGTAACGCTTGGGGCCGACGTTCCCTTTTTTATCTTCGGTCAAACTGCCTTTGCCCAAGGTGTCGGAGAGGTGCTGACTCCCGTCGTT
>ERZ826016.1969-NODE-1969-length-17290-cov-5.176037_pt1 | contig 17290 bp, 14 predicted proteins | sample MGYA00519872_ERZ826016 | MGnify/ENA primary metagenome ERZ826016 (study PRJEB31778, sample SAMEA3449218) | human gut metagenome | biome: human gut; feature: human-associated habitat; material: faeces | place: United Kingdom | collected 2010/2012 ... | reverse complement strand
CTGGGATTGATCTACACGCGTAGCGTGATAGATATGGAAGATTTTAAACAACGGTGGCTCAAACCACCACCAGACTTCAACATGTCGCTATACATGAGGTCGGCCGAGTCCTTAATGCCGTCCTTCTTTTGCATGTCGGTACCCGCGGCAGCGACCACACCACCGTTAATAATGGAGTTACCACCCGGCGTCGGCATCTTGTCGACGAGCATAATGTCGCCCTTCTTGGCACCGAGGTAGTGCGCTTCAAGCGCAGCAGCGCAACCAGCAAAACCCGTACCGATAATCAAGAGACCGGTCGTTTCATCTCACTTTTGCGGCATTTCGCCAGAGAATGCAGGGGCGGAAACCGCGGCAGCAGCGGTAGCGGCACCAAAGAGGGCGCTGCGGCTTAAAAACTGACGACGAGATTGATTGGACATAACACACTCCTTTCGTGATGGCGAGTTCGTCATGAGGCTGTTGGTCAATGGTCATGGCGAACTCAACAATCGAGACTCAATCGGTGTTGAGCCTTTTAAGATACCCTTAACAATCGGTTAGGGCACCTTGAAGTCGAACTGATGGCACTGAGCGCAGAAGTCAACGCTTTCTTCGTGCTGCATATGGCAGTTCGTGCAGTCAAGCTGATCTTGATAGTGAGGAGACGTATGAGGATTAGCACCCTTAACGTTTTTCGTCTTTTCAACGAGGTCCTTGGTGTTGTGGCACTGTGTACACGTTTCGATCGTCACTTCCTTCGGGTTAGCCTTGTCAGGACCGTGACAGACTTCACATGTGAGTCCCAATGCTTGATGGCGATCAGCCCCAAACTTCTGGTCAGCTGCCTGTGCTGACGAGAGGATCAGAGAGGAGCCCAAAAGAAGGATGGCATAAGGTAGTAATTTCATAACATCTCCTTTAAGACTGGTTGTGCGGCAGTGGAGTCTCATACACATACCAGTGCTTTAGGTCAGTATGACGAGTTATGAATAGGAGTTCAATCAGGGCACGGGTTAACGATTAGGCGCTTCGTCGTACATGGCAAGCGCCTTCTTATTCGGTCGTTTAGAAATAAATCGCGGCGAGAGGCGTTTTATTATGAAAAAGGCAATTTTGGTCTTAAAACAAACGTTCTCTTCGCGTTTCAGAGGATGACTGGTTGCGTCAGTTGGTGCTTCGAAATCTGGCCATTCAAATGGGCTTCAGAGGCCTGACTGTCGATAAATAGACGCACGGCAATCTGTGAGGTGAAAAGCTTCTTTGAGATTTTTCAAACGAGATAGATTTTTCTTTGATCGCACGAATACGCACGAGGACGGCTTGAGACCAATAGCCGTCTTCGTGTTTGTCCATGGATTGTCGTGTCCCAAAAGGTCTGCGGGCGTAGGTAGCTCTCATTAGTGGTGTGACGTTAGCTAGGGCGTAGGGTCATTTGGCGTGTCGCACCGAGGGTCAATGATCGTGGCGTCCGAAGCGTGCTGAAGCTCAGGGTGGGAAATCTTGACCGTTGTCGTGCTTCTTTGTCGAATTCGGCACCGTAGCCAGGGAAAACTTTTCTGAAATAGGCGTGTGGGTTTCGACAACTTCAAAGAGGTCCGAAGAGCCATATCCTGAGCTAGGAAGATACTCTTCATTCCAAACAACGCGTCCCACTTTTTAACGACGGCCTTAAAAAGTTCGACATGTCGAACTTTGAGGTCTCAATGCTGTCGAGTGGTTTCACAATTCGACAAGGGATGCGAGACTCAAACGTCCACGTTTGGTTAGGTAGCTACAGACTCTCAGTGGTTAGTAATGATGCTTGTTTGGTAGGTAGTTATGGTTTCAAAAATTCGACATGTCGAATTTTTTCTCGAAAACGAACGGTAACTGGACGCGAAGGTCGAAGTGTTGTCGGTCTGACATCGTCGTCCTTTAAAACAACTATGGCCAGGAAAGTCTTCGTTCTCGCCGACACCTTGGTAGCCCCCCTCGGCAAGGGAAGGTGGAAGGGTTTCAATGTGCTGTGAATTGTCCAAAAATTCGACATGTCGAACTTATTCGACCTTGACGAAGACAAGTTACATTACTTGATGGGATAACGCTTTTATGGTTCCTGCTGAAATATCCACCTTAGCCAGTTTGTTAATTTAAAAGATTGGTCAATTTGCGCAATGAAGTTTGGCTCAAGGTTAATGGATATTTCAATAGGGAATGTGTTAATATTTATATGGTTTCATTTAACTTCCGTACAGACGAGGCTAGTTACCGACAACGCCTAAAGTTTTTAGGCTTCCTTAAGGAAGGCATATGAAATCTTACAAGCTACGATCCATTCTTTATTGACTAGTCGGAGGGTGGATGGTAGCTTTCTTTGTTTGAAGACGTTGCGGTTAGGGACAACGGTCCAAGCATTTTTATTTTTGGCTCGAATGTTTAACTTTGAGCCCTCGTGCATAAGTATGGGTAAAAAAATTAAGCCCTTGCACGGGTACGCCTGATTTTCGCGCCAATGAGCGCGACATTAGACCAAATAAGTCTACCTGATGAAAAACTGTAGGGCCTTGTAATCGGAGCGAGCCTCGAGACTAGTCAAGACCAGTCGGGTATAGAGGAGGCCTAAGCCGAGCATATGCCCCGAGTCACGTGACGGCGAACGCGGGGTTTGGGGCTGGCCCCATATCTAGAAATGCAAATAGCCATGGAATTGGGTATTGTTAAGTTTCCACACAAAAACAACCCACCAAAACCATGGCTACATTCGGTACTGTAATTAAGCAATTCCTTTCTGTCAATAGCATCGTTCTCGAAGACATCGAAATAGAGGGACACCCCTCAGATGGTCAACCATGTCTGGTGCTCAAAGTCAAACCTTACAAGCTGTAAGGTTACGAGTGTAAGCTTACGAATAGTAATAATTAAGCAGGAACCACAAAGGACTCCCCAAAGAACTGGATTTAGCTCGTCAGCGAATGAGAGAGAAAAAAGCAATGCTCCAACTTTCTAAGAAAACGCACAATGATTTGTTAAATCAATGGCAAACAAATCCAGAGTTTGTCAAAGCTTATGATGAATTAGCCGATGAGATCGCTTTACTTGATGAGGCTATCAAGTTACGTAAACAGCAAAATCTTACTCAGACTGAAATTGCTTCGAGAATGGGATTGCCACGAAGCGCGGTATGTCGGTTAGAAAATGGGCTTGAGTCTGGCAAAATGCCAACGTTGTCTATGCTTCGGCGCTACGCCCGAGCACTTGGCAAGCGCGTCGAAATTCGTTTGGTTTGATTTAGCATCAGATGCCAAACGGATCGTGGTTATGTGCCAATACATGTTGAAATTGGGTTACTTTCTCTCATATTTTTTCACTGCTCTCTAAAAACCGATCTGAGAATGGTTCTAGGACAGCAGTGACTTCGCGGACTGTTATAGGGTTTATTGGTAACAGGCATATGCGGCCGATGGTGTTGATATAAGACACAGCACAAGCTGAGCTTTACTTATTTTTTATTGTTTTTTTCGAAGCCCAAGACTAGGATATATCAGTGGTACGCCAAAATCTCTCACGTAGAGAGGTGATTTTGATGCATCGAGGTATGAACGCAGGTCGTTCATGGCTCGGTGAAACTGAGCGACCTTTGACCTCTAAGGAGAAATCGTATGAATTGCACGCGACGAACTGCATTGACAGCTGCTTTGGGAACTGGACTGATTAATCTTTCTTCACCCGTCTTTGCGAAAAAGCGTTCAGATGACCTAAAGCCCGAAAAGATAACCGATGTCATAGTTGTTGGTTTTGGGGGTGCTGGTGCAACGACTGCGATTACGGCTGCGGATGCGGGAGCTAAGGTGCTTGTACTTGAACGCCAACCCAAGGCGACTTTGCGCTCCAATACTCGTTTGTCGGCGGGTATCTTCCATTGTCCTGGGAAAGACGGTAATGCTGATGCCTTGGCCGAATATGCGACTGCCATGTTTGCGGGACCTAATGGTCCAACAGTATCCGCAGGTGAGCATGATGACATTTCCGCTGAACTTGGCAAGGGCTTTGCTCAATATGCAACAGGTTTGGTGGATTTTATGAAAAAGTGTGATCCTTCCTTTAATCCGTTGCCATTGCCAGGGTGGGGCGCTTCATCTCTTTACCCACGTGGGTCTGAAACGGCGTATGCCATGGTTCGCGCTTCATACACAAAACGCGTTGTAAGCCCTAGCAAATCAACATATAACCTTCCGAAAGAACAGACCTGTGGTGGCGAGGCTTTTTGGCGTTGTCTAGAAACAGGGGTCGAATCTCGCGCTGACAAGATTGAAGTGGCTTATGAAATGCGTGCCATTCGCTTGACACAAGACACAGCTGGTGCAGTGACAGGCGTTGTCGCGGTCGATTCGTCTGGCAATGAACATTATTTCCGTGCTCGCCGAGGCGTTGTTCTTTGCAGTGGTGGCTATGAATTCCATCCTGGAATGCGTAAAGCGTTTTTACCCGGGCAGGGCGGTGAAGGCTGGGCATTCTATGGTACGCCTTATAACGAAGGTGATGGCATCGCTATGGGACTTTCCGCTGGTGCAGGGATGCACCGTGCTAGCTCAGTCGCAGGTGCTGTGATTATGGCTTCGCCTATTCGACATAACGGATTGCGCATTGGCATGATGACATCAACTACCAGTTCTGGTCATTCCATCATTGTCAATAATTTTGGCCGTCGCTATGCGTCAGAATATAAAACGCAGAATGGAGCGGGGGAAAATAGCTTCCACGTACTTTCTTCGGCTTTAAATGTAGACACCCTTGCCTACGATGCATCGCCGTCATGGCTCATTTTCGATGAGACGCTACGTCTACAAAAACCCATCGTGAATCTTGGCTCAGCCAGTGTTGGTTATGGCTTTGTTGATTGGGGAGCCAAGGACAACTCTACGGCCATTCAAAAGGGGTGGATATTGAAGGGTGACACGATCGAAGAACTCGCACAAAAAATCGCAGCGACTAAAGATAATGCAGGTCGGATGCGTCCGGAAACACTTCGTGCGACCGTCGATGCATTTAATGCCGCATGCGCACGTGGAAAAGATGACGAGTTTGGGCGCTCTAAAGAAACCCTGACACCGGTAGCCAAAGCCCCATACTATGCCGTTTTGCTATGTTCTGGCGGTCCAAACACCAAAGGTGGGTTGGCAGCTAACGGCAAAAAAGAAGTTTTGGACTGGAACGACAAGCCAATACCCCGTCTATATGCCGTCGGAGAAATTTCTTGTGGGCTTGAGCAAGGGGGAGCAATGTTGACCGATCTATTGGTGTTCGGACAAATTGCTGGTAAGGAAGTTGCCAATCTAAAACCATTGACTTAATTCCAAAGGGATCAATCTGATGCATCCTGTTTTTAAACCATTAGTGGTTACAGCAATGCTCGTAGCCATAGCTCCGATGGCGAATGCTGCATTTTTAGCAGATAGACACGTAAGCAAAGGTATGGATTGTACGATCTGTCACGTCTCCAGCCAAGACCATGCCATCAAGATGAATGCCAATGATGAAGAGTCATGTGTTGAGTGTCATGGAGGGTATGACAAACTTGTGAAATTAACTGCCCCTAAAGAAGAAGGAGCGGGGAATCCTCATGCACAGCATGATGGCAATCTACCCTGCACAGAGTGTCACAAAGGCCATCAGCAAGGCGTGAACTATTGCATAGAATGCCACTCCTGGGAATTCAAAGTTCCATAAGACGTTGATGCTGTCAAAGCTTTCAATAAGCTAGGCTCAATCCGTGCGGCTGTCCAAGAGCCATTTTCAACTCGGCTTTTGGACAGCTTTGCGGAGTAGGGTTCTTACCTCCTTTTTTCGCACTCACAATACTTGGTAGACAAGTGATAGCCCATGCGTCGGTTATTCGAAGAAGACCACGCAAGGGTTGATCAAGTTTATCAAGGCGCAAGCCTCCAGGCGCTCCATTTTGAGCGCCTTTTTCCAATCAATGCGGCCCAAAGCCGCGCAACATTACTAAGAGATAAAGTCAAAACGCTTAAAGACAAAAAGACTCTGCCATGTGTATGACGCTGTCTAACGCAGCTCCATTGTTATGAAGCGAAATGCGTCAAGTGATTGGGCTGAATGAGTACAACCTTCAACGACAAACAGAAAATTGACACAAAGCCAATAAGCATCGCGGTTGTGTTCGATTGAGATTTCAGGCTTAAATCGTTTAACTGCCAAGCCACAAAAGAAAGACAGCACAGCCCAAAAAGATACTACCGAAGATAGCAAGCTGATCGCTCGGATCGTCTCCTCAAGTTATGCAGCTTGATACAAGTTCGCTTGTTTGTTTTTACTTTTAGAAGCACGAACCTTACACCCGTAATCTTACAAGCTGTAAGTTTACGGGTGTAATCTTACAGGCTGTAATAATTACAGTGGAAACTTACAATGAGATGGACAATTAGGTTTACCTGGGACTCAAATTAAAAATTAATCTCAGTAATCAAATGCCTGAAATACGAGGGGCTGCCCTTTTGGAGTTTATTGCATGCTCAAGTTTTATGGCCGCGAAAATGAAATTGCGCTTCTACAACGTTACCAAAAGCTTTCACAAACCAAATCTAGCCAAATGGTCGTTGTGACCGGTAGACGCCGGGTCGGTAAATCCAGACTGATTAATGAGGCACTCAATTCGTCATCTTCAGAGACACCGTTCCTTTACTTTTTTGTCAACGGTGATAAAACCGAAAAAGGCAATATCGAAGCTTTTTTGCAATTACACGCAGCTCCCTTGGGACTGACGGATCTACCTGTGCAATTTTCGGACATTCGCTCATTGTACGAATACATATTAAAGCGCTCCCAAACGCAGCCGCTAACATTTTTTATTGATGAGTTTCAGAATCTTGAAACGGTTGCACCATCATTTTTTGGGGACTTACAGGCGCTTTGGGATCGATATGCAGGTAAATCCCATTTAATGCTTGTCACAGCGGGCTCAGTCGCAAGTACAATGCGAGAAATCACTGAAAATCCCAAAGCACCACTCTACGGTCGTCCAAGTGCTTTTATCCGCTTGCAACCATTGCCACTAAAAATCCTTCATCAAATTCTCGAGGAATACTCGGGTGGTACTGCGACAGCGGATGATCATCTCGCACTTTGGATGATGACTGGCGGTGTCGCGAAGTACGTTGAACTTTTTATGGACTCAGGATGCGTGACAAAGGAAAGCATGATAGAACTTGCCACATCCTCGAGTTCGTTCTTTTTGATGGAGGGTGAGAATCTTTTAAAAACAGCGTTTAAACGGGATTACGGCACCTATTTTGCCATAATGCAAAAAGTTGCAGAAGGCATCACAGAAAGAGCAAAGCTAGCAACACTTTTCGAAAAGGATATTGATATTAGTGGGCATCTAAAAAAACTAGAAGAACACTACGCCTTGTTGACCAAAGAAATGCCTTTTGCTTCTCAGACAAAAAAAGGACGCAACTACCGTTTGGTGATGAACGATACTTTCCTTCAGTTCTGGTTTCGTTATCTATTTACCAACAAAAGCTTGCTTGAGATGAGTCATGAGGGTTCAAAACTTTTAACGCAAGCCATTTTAAAAGACTTCCCTGAATATACAGGCAGATCGGTGTTAGAACAGTACTTCCGTCGTGACCTGATGGAAACAGGCACTGTTTCAGAATGTGCCCCTTGGTGGAATCGTAAAGGCGGTGACGAAATCGACATCATTGCGTATCAACCTTTTGATAAACGACTACTTTTCATCGAAGTGAAAAGAGAATCTCGCAAAATCAGCTTTCAAAAGTTAAAGGAAAAAAGTTTTGCTTTCCTAGCTGCTAATCCGTCTTATGCAAATTGTGAAATCGTCTACGAAGGCCGCTCTTTGGAAAACTAAGGTATCGTAACTAGCCTTGTCAAACATGATATTAAAAGCCACCGTACCTTATAATTCTGATATTAAAAAAGCGATCTTGCAGAGCCGACTGAGGTCGCCCGATTAACTCTCTAAGTAGGAATCCTTACATGACTGTGCGAACTTCGACCGATCTTCGCTTTATCTGTCTTGACACCGAAACCACGGGCTTGAGTGACCATTATGACCGCATCTGTGAAATTGCAGCGGTTGAGTTTGATCCGCGTACGTTGTCGGTCATAGGTCGTTATCAGACGTACCTCAATCCGCAGCGTCGTATGCCTTATGGCGCATATCGCGTCCATGGCTTGAGTGACGACTTTTTGGCGAATAAACCGCTTTTTGCTGACGTTGCACCTGATTTCTTAGATTTTGTGGCGGGCGCACGTGTCTATATTCATAACGCCAACTATGACGCAAAGATGCTCAACGCTGAATTGGCGCGTGCAGGCTATCCGTTACTCACGTCGGTTTGTGACGACATTGTCTGTACATTAAGAACTGCTGTTAAAGTGCGCGGTCGGGGACGTAATCGCCTTGATCATTTGTGTGACGACTATGGTGTGAATCGTGCGCGTCGTACGCACCATGGCGCTTTGTTGGATTGTGAACTGCTTCTTGAAGTGATGCGTGCCATGCGCTTTAGAGGCGTGCATTTCGATGGCTTGCCGTCAGGGTTTTGATTGATGGATGGGGCGTACCTGGCTTGGGCAGCAAGGGGCATTGAGCCAACCGCGTCCAATATTGCCGATTTCGTATATGTGACAGTCTTTTGGTAGGGTTGATCTAACGAGGTTTAAAGCCCATCAATGACGGTGGTTAATCACGTCAACGAACGTGTACCTATTGAGGAATGTGAGATGCAGACAAAGGAAAACAAAATCATAAAGACAGTCCTAAGCCGCGAATTTGGCTTAACCATCCTGCAAAATATCGGCAATCCTGTGGGCTTTGGCGGCGCAGCCTGGTTTGGCTATCATGTGGTGCAAGAGCCGGTATCGACATTCAATGTGGTGGCTGGTATTGCGGTGATGTTTTTCGGCTTAACTCTCAAAGCCTGGGCAACCTATCAGCTTAAGCACCGTTAACGGACTGCCACAGAAGTGGTGACTGGCTTCAAGGGTTTGATAAATGAGTTTTAAAATGGCGCTTCACTATCGCACGTTGCCTGATGGCATTTCGAGAAAGGTTTTTATTGAAGATGCTGACGGAAAAAGGTGCTTGGCCGTAGCCACAGTGTCTCAAACGACTGGTCGTTATGATCCGCAATGGCATGACGTCCGTGACGAAGAAAAAGCGCAAGTTGAAGCGTTTGTCGCAGCCATGACGGTTGGTTCGAGGCGTGGCACATCCAAAGAGAAAGCTCAAAAACCTAAGGCTAAACTTCAAGACGCGACGTTAGCAAAGAACGTCAGCGCTGAACCTGCGGAGGCGCTCGTGCGTGTGACGAGTGATGACGCTGATGATGCGATGGAAGCAAAGGCAGAGACCAAGGATCGAATAGCTGAGCCTAAAACGATGCCAAAGATCGCCATCTTTTGTGAGGGCGAAACGGAACTTGAGTATCTCAAGGCCTTTGTAGCGTATTTAAGCCTAGAAGATCGTGTTGATCTGCACTGTTCGACCGTTAAGGATCCAGGTTCGGCCTTTAAGAGCATTGCGAGCAAGGTGCTTTGGGACCGTCAGCTTGGATCGTGCCCTTGGTCAGATGTTTGGATGGTCTTTGACCGCGATTCTCATGCACGTTATCACGAAGCCTATGACCTAGTGCAACATTTTCCGTTTATGCATTTGGCCAATACAAATCCGTGCTTTGAGTATTGGTTACTCCTACATCAGCCAAATTTTAAAGACGATTTGCCACTTGACCAAGAATTGATCATCAGTCGTCAAGTAGAGACTGAGATCATCAGCCAATGGCAAAAACGTGTCGTCACTGAAGAAGTGTTTGAACTGACGACCAAGGCTGAAACGTGCTATGACACCCTCAAAGCCATGGTGCCTGAATATAAGAAAGCTGCAGCAACGAATTTTGATGTCTTTGCCTCTCGCATGGCTTTGGCTTATGAGCGTGCGCGTGAGCATGTGGAACCTCAGGTGGGACCAGGTTCAACGCTCCCTGATTTGATTGATTCTCTTTGCGAGATGGCCGGACGAACACCACAAGCCGTGATGGCAGACCTGAAAGCGGTGGCCGAAGCGGCGATACTCGATGAAACTTTGCCGCCAGAAAAGGCGATGCTGGTGATTTTCACGACGGCGCAACAACTCCTTCAAGGTCAAGAAGAAGAGAAGAGTGACTGGACTGATGCGGAGCTTGACGCACTCAATCAGGCTATCCGTGACGTCAAACATTGGCTTCAAGAGCACGCGCCTATGGTGCTTAAGCAGGCAATCAAGAAGGCTTCTTTCAAAGATCAGTTGTCTTTTTTGGTCGGGTTTAAAACGACTTTAACGAACGCACATAAACAGAATCACTCCCGACCGGGTATCAAATCTTGGAAGAAACTCTATGCCGCGCTTGTACGGTTAGAGGTTTGGCTCCTTGAGCGTGAGTCTGAACGTGATGATATGCATGATATGTTGTTAGTGCCTGAAGATGCTACGAGCACCACGGCCTGGGACGTGTTTGAGGACGATGTGCCGTTTTAAAGGTGGTGGGCGGTATTGGCTTTACCTCTTGCTTAACGCCATGTTGATCTCACGAAATTCACTTAAGATCGAATCGATTTCGAGGTCGAGCAGTTGTGCCTTGAGTTTGGCATAGTGGTCGGCCGAGAGGATCACGGCTGCTGGTTTATCGTCTACTTGGATTTGGATGACTTCGGTGGGATTTTCGGTCAAGTCGTCAACGATAGACGTAAGGTGCCTTTGGGCATCTTCGAGCGAGAAGGTTTCCATTATTTACCTGAATGTTTGTCTGAAAAGACCATCATAGCTGATGGCGTGCAAGGGCGTAGGGTGTCGTGCTGTGGCTATGTGGTGTGTGCGCCATTGTTGCGGTACGGTTTGGCTTGATGGAGTCTCGCTACTCTAAGAGGGCGTTCACCGCCATCTGCCCTCAATATTGCCGAATTCAAAGTGTCCTTTGGCTTCTGATAAGGTGATTTTGATCAATCGATCAAAGTTCTTTTTTAGGAGCAAAAAGTGACTGAAAACACAAGTACTCACACGACTTCGTTTAACGTAGATTTGGATCAACCAATCCCGACCAAGGTCGTGGGTGTCGGGGAAGCCGGGGCACGTATGGTGGCGCAGTTAGCCTTGCGTCCGCTCAATTATCTCGTCTTGGAGACCGTCGATATGGGGGCGGCCACCTATAAGGCGGAGAGTGTTAAGCATCTTAATTTGGCGGACGTCAGACCTCAAGAGGTCGATGCGACGTTGGCCCTGATGCTTGATAACGAAAAGCTCGTATGGGTGATGGCTGAGCTAGGTGACGAAGCAACCGACGCGTTGATCCTTCGTTTGGTTTCTAAGGTTGAACGCGTGAATACAAACATCGTGGCCTTGGTGAGTATGCCGTCCAATAAGGATGTTGAGCGTTTTACCCGTGCGGAAGCGACTGCTACTGCGTTACGTGAATTGGTCTATGGTTTGATGGCTTTAAATGCCGATGACTTTGAACCCACGCGCGAAGGTGCACCGATGTCGGGCGCTGAAGATTATTTGGTGAATAGCTGCCATATCGTTTCGCGCATGCTCGATCAGTCAAATACGATCGGGATTGGAGTAGAAGATCTTCTGACTATTTTGAGTGAAGGTCCTTCGGTGTTGATTGGTATGGCCAAAGGAACTGGCGAGCATCGTGCGCTTGAAGCGACTAACCAGGTGATGGCATCGCCCTTATTTAAGGTTATTGAGCCAGATGTGACAAGAGGGCTCCTTTGGTTCTGTTTTGGCCCTAACTCGTTGGAACTTGGGGAAATGCGTGAAGCGTTACTAAGCTTTGCGAAGTGGCATCACAAGTCCGCCATTGTGTTTTTTGGCTGTAACACAGTTGAGACTCAAACCGAAGAAGTGGAAGTACTTATGGTGTGCAGTGGTGTTGATGGGCAAAGCCGTTGGAAGAAGTGGCATGAAGAAAAGGATAAGAAAGGAGAATCGCCTGAATGGATGCAAAATTTGGTGGTGCCGACATTTGTTAATTAAGGCCGAATAACGAAAGGGCGGGTGCGTTGCTAGAGGTTGCGTGCCTGAAACTAACGGGGCAATCTCTTGATGGAGACTGCCCCGTTAGGTTAGAGGAGAATGAAGTTAAGTTGGTTTAGAAGGCGTAGCGGACACCAGCATTAACGACCCAGCTCTTGTCTAGACTATTACCGAAGCGATATTCCATGTCAACGAAGCCATAGGACGCATCAGACAACTTCGCTTGAGCACCAAAGCCTACGTCATACCAACTACCCTTATTGTCGATCGAAGCATCGAACCCAGAGCGACTTGTGGTGACGTCATAAACCTTGATCTTTTGGTCGCCAGCCCATTCGTGCATCCAGTCAGCCTTGGCGTAAACCGTATGTTCCTTAGCTTGACCAAATGACATGCCACTTCTCAAGCCAACACGGCTGATCACAGAGTCAAAGTCTTCGTGCACCATACGTGTGCCCTGAGAGGTGCTGTAGTTGGCATCCGTGACACGCAAATACTGGAGTTGCATTTGTGGTTCGGCAAAGAAGCCATTCGCTAATGTGAATCGATGACCGGTTTCAGCAGAAACGCCCATGATGTGGTTGTCGTAGTCCGCTTTAATCTTTTCCCCAAGACCATTCACAATGTCGAATTTGTTCGAGAGATTGCCCCAGATTGCGTTGACGTCGACATACGCACCGTTGTCACCAAGCCAAGTGCCGTAGACCTTGAGGCCTAAACGGTCAGTGCTACCTTCACCAGTGATCGACTTGTAATCAACATCAGCATCCTTGTAGTCGACTGCACCACCAACAATCCAACGACCGTTGTTGCGCTTGAAGGCATGATCAAACCCTAACTGATAGGTAACTGCATCACTTTCAAAGTCACCGTAGCCAGAATTCGTGCCATTCGATTCATAGCGCATACGTAACCAAACACCATCATCGCCATTAGCGTAGCGAGCGTCACCTAAACGTTTGTTGAGGCGATCCATTTCAACCGCTGTCCAGTAATTGCTGCGAGCTGTAGCTAACAGGGTGCTGCCGACAGTCGAAAGTTCAGGTTGGGGCTGAGGCTGTGGCTGAGGCTGTGGCTGTGGGTCTGGTTGTGGCTGCGGTTCAGGTTTCGGATCTGGTTTGGGTGTTGGAGTGAGCCCATCAGTTTGAATGACCCAATTCGTACCACCGTTTTGGAAAATGTCGTCAATGACTGCATCACCCGGCTTTTCACTGTCACCATTGCCGTGACCGTTATAGGCTTCGTTAATAGCGCTATTAGGATCGTAGGACTCACTGGTGACAGGGAGGTTAAGATCGAGAAAACCTTGATCCTGCAAAACGACATTAAATTGTCCACCGTTAGTCTTATTAGTCGTCGCAAAATGAAGCCCGTTCAGGTCTTCTAAAGACGTGACAGAATCATCTGGGTGGGCGTAGATCGTGAGCTTGGCATTTTCATCCAAGTTCTGAACATAGAGCATATCCGTATGAATCAAACCTCCAGCGTCTTGCTCATTCGTGCCAAAGAGCATGTGGACTTGACCGTTGCCCTTTAAGTTTTTAACCAAAACGTCATAGTGACCTTTGGAGCGCAAATCCAATGTACCGGCTTGATCGCCAAAGGTTAGGTTGGTGACGAAGCTTTCGCCTGTGGCGTGCCAAGTGCCGCCGTTGAGTGTGAGGTTAGCTGTGCCGGAAGATGATATTGTAATTTTTTCTGGCTCTAGTTTTTCTGAATCCTCATAAAATTGTCCTGGAGAATATAAATGATAATCACGAGAACTGTGGTCGTTCCAATAGTCGTCAATTACACCTTCTAAGTATGATTTTTTTCCCAATGCAATATTAGCTTTTGCGTTGTTGGTGACATAAATATTTGAAAGGTAATTGCCGATATTTATATTTTCTGTGGTTTTTTTGTCTGTGAATGTATCTGAACCTAGATTTAACGTGGAGGAGTTGTTAATGATGGCATCCCCTGACACATATCCTTTATTAATAGAGACCGTGCTATTGTCAGCGTAAATTGCGACTCCTTTCACTGTTTTTTCTTTATTGATATTGATAGCCGGTAGATTTTGTGAATTAATAATTGCGTTAGCAATACTAACTTCTGAAGAGTTTGTGGCAACTATGTCAGCAGTATATGAATTGCCTACGATACCCGTGGTGCTGAGATTTGAAATAGATAACTCTTTATTTGATAAATAAATTCCGAAGCATTGAGCTTTTGAATTTTGTGTGTTGTCAGCTAATTGATGACTTATGTTTTCTATAGTTAAAAATTCAATTTGAGACTGATTTTGGTTGGGTGTAAGATTAATGGGTGAAAAGTAACCTACGGATAAAAACTTCCCGTTAATATTTTTTATTGTAAGATTGTTTGATTTTAAATGCTTTGAGCTGTTGTTTTTGTCTTTATTGATTTCTATTATTCCGAATGATGTGTTATGGCTTGAAATGTCATTTATCATTGCGTTGTTGATTGTAACTTGCGAATCTGTAAGTAAAAGACCTGTTGTCTCTAAATCATTGCTGAAATCATCATAAACATGAAAATTTTTAATGGATGAAGTTGAAATTGAGTTTATGTGGAGGTTGTTGGAGTTGTTGATTTTTATGGCGCAAAAGTGATGGTCGTCTTGGGAGTCTTCAAAGTTAATATTCGAGGCATTAATTGAAGAAATTATAGATTTATAATTATGATTACTTTTTCTTTGTTCGATATGAACGATACTTTTAGGATCGTAATCGTGGCGCGAGTCTTGAATAAATGAAATGTTGTCAACGTTAATCTCGCCTACATCAAAATATTCACCGCTAATCCCTACGATATGTCTTGCTCTACGGTCGATCAGGTTTATAGTCTTTACATTAATGTCGCTAGCTTTTACGGACTTTCCAGCCAGGATAACAACATCTCCTGAGCCGACAGAGTTAGAGACATTGATGTAACCTGTTTTGATTTTTCCATTTGAACTTGTTAAAAGGATGATATCTCCGATTTCAGAGCCTGTGTTATCTTTAACGTAAACATTATCTATATTTATGTCGCCTGTATTAATATCACCGTCGGCTCGTACATCTAATAATACACTGGCGCTTGTCGTAAATGATTTGTTGTTTTCTAAGTTTGTGGGTTGTCCTTTGATTGTGATGTTCTTGGATGAAAATGATGGTGTATCGTATATACAAAATAACTTTTCTCTAACCTTTGTGTCTTCAATATGAATATTTAAAAAATTTATACTTGAATCTTTATTCGTGTATTCGTTTGGACTGTAAAGGTATATGCCATATTCGTCTGAAGTCGAATTTTTAATTGATAGATCGCCGGTTATATTAAAATAGCCTTTACCTGCATACCAATAATGACTGCCATAATTTGGTTCTTTATTATACCTACCCAATATAAAACCTGAATAAATTCCATTTGAATGTGCGTTCTCAATGGTTAAATTCCCGTCAATAGAAATCCCAAGTTCATCGTTGGTTCCATAGGCTTGTATCAGCGAACCATTAACTTCTAAAGGTTTATTATTGTTTACAGGTCCAAAAAATAATGTCCCTTTGCCATCTTCTCCTACTTTGATAGTCCAATTTTTTTTATTTATTTCACTCGACTCATCGTTCACTGATATATGTTCAAGATGAGTACCATCATCAAGATAGTCTTTCCACTGGTTTGAACCGTTAAAGTCGATAGTAGGATTGGCTTGGAGAGATGTACACACCAAAGCCGTTGCGATCACAATTGGTAAACGGTGAAATCTACGATCTAACGAAGATTGCCAGGCCGGTAATTTATTGAATGTCATCATAATGTCCTTTTAATATGTCTCGAACTACGTATCGTTTAGTAAGCTAGCGTTTCTTCTAGAAAGGCAAGTCGCGTTCTTTGACTTCTTTATTTACCGTACAACTACCTAGAACGAATAACAACCTGAGATGCAAAGGTTGCCGTTTCTCCTCCTTGACTTTTTTGTTAAGGTTTTCCTACTTCTCTCAAGGGAATGACTGTGGGATGGAAGAAGTTCTGAGAACTAGCATCTAGAAACGGCTAAAAAGTACAGTTGCTAAAAAACAACGATATATCACTGTCTTATTGCTTAGACCCACTTTTTAAAATTAAAGAATCCATCTAAAGCTATCTCAAACTATCTGGGCTGATTTTGATTTGTGAGATAGGTGAATTTATTTTGAAGTGTCTTAATACTGATTAGGGAATACAGCGAAGTGGAATTTCATGAAGCTAGTTCTTTGATGATTGGCATACGAAATAAAGAAGGGAATGTAGTATTAGTTCGCGTTTGAAAGTGCTGACACTCCCAGATGTATGTCGTGGCCTAAAGTGAGATGCCTAATGAAGATTTAATCAAATCTTCGCTCTTTAATGCTCCACAGTGAAGGTATGGTTCAGAGAGTGTCTGTTAGGACGAGATTTGCCGATTTCTATGACTGCTTTCGAGATGAGTCGAATCAATAAGTAGGTACGCCCTCGTAGTTAGAGTCGCTGATAAGCTGAAATCTTCGGATATTTGTGTGACGTTGCGTAGTGGCAACGTATAGGCGTTAGTGAATGGTGCATCTTTAGCGATAAGTTCCATTCGTAAATTGAATCTTGAAGATTAACGGATTTGCATGATATGAAAATCATCAGGCGCAATGCAGAGATGTTCAGTGACTGAGTTTATTTAAAGACGCAAAAGGGCTCGAGTGGCAGTGATAAATAAGTAGAACCTATACGTAGAAACCCGTGGTTTGACATAAGGCGATCGGTTCACACTTTTTAATAGCTCGATTAAAGAAAGAATTCAAAGCGACTAATCGAATGGGTTCGAGTCAGATCAGTTAACCATGGTTGGAACTGTATGTCTATAACAATGACAATGGATGTCGCAAAGTTACGGCTTGTTCGAGAAGAGATGAAGTTGAATTCTTTTGACTGAGAGTTTTCAAGAAAACAAGGAATCGGTTGTTATGAAACACGCCTCATACTCACTCATTCATATTGCCGTGATTGCTGCTGTGGCCGCAACAGTTGCGCCGGCGCATGCAAAGTTCGTTCTTGAAGGTCAGAACATTGATTTGACGAAGACGACCTACAACGATGACATCATTGGTGGTCAGTACATTTATGGTAGCGAGCCTTCAAAAGAGAGCTATTTTGGACCGAATGGTGAAAAGCTGTACGACACGCTAAAGGATTTTGAGTCCACAACCATTTATCTCGGGCGTTAACTTCCAGCGATTTTTTACTCTCGACGCTCAGGAGTGAGTTAACGACCTA
>ERZ826016.1963-NODE-1963-length-17307-cov-2.888651_pt1 | contig 17307 bp, 8 predicted proteins | sample MGYA00519872_ERZ826016 | MGnify/ENA primary metagenome ERZ826016 (study PRJEB31778, sample SAMEA3449218) | human gut metagenome | biome: human gut; feature: human-associated habitat; material: faeces | place: United Kingdom | collected 2010/2012 ... | reverse complement strand
CCGTTAGGACAAGGACACACTTTTGCAGTAGGTGCTGCTATCGCTGCCAAATTCCTGAAAGCTCGTTTTAATGAGGTAATGGATCAAACAGTCTATGCTTATATTTCTGATGGTGGTATACAGGAAGAAATATCGCAAGGTGCCGGACGTATCGCCGGTGCATTGGGATTGGATAATCTGATAATGTTCTATGATGCTAACGATATTCAGCTTTCTACCGAAACAAAAGATGTGACTGTTGAAGATACCGCTATGAAATACGAAGCATGGGGATGGAAAGTGATTAGCATCAATGGTAATGATGTAGATGAAATCCGCATGGCCCTAAAAGAAGCAAAAGCTGAAAAAGAACGTCCGACTCTGATTATTGGTAAAACAGTAATGGGTAAAGGTGCACGTAAAGCCGATGGTAGTAGTTACGAAGCTAATTGCGCTACTCATGGCGCTCCACTTGGCGGTGATGCTTACGTAAATACGATTAAGAATCTGGAGGGTGATCCTACTAATCCATTTGTTATATTCCCGGAAGTTGCCGAGTTATATACAAAACGTGCTACAGAATTAAAGAAAATCATAGCTGAAAAATATGCAATAAAAGCAGCTTGGGCAAACGCAAATCCGGAACTGGCTGCTAAATTGGAAACTTTCTTTGCAGGAAAGGCACCGAAAATAGACTGGACTGTTATAGAACAAAAAGCAGGTGGTGCTACACGTGTTGGTTCAGCAACTGTATTAGGAGCACTTGCCACACAAGTTGAAAATATGATTGTTGCTTCTGCCGACCTTTCAAATTCTGATAAAACAGATGGCTTCTTAAAGAAAACTCATGCCTTCAAAAAAGGTGATTTCAGCGGGGCATTCTTCCAGGCAGGTGTATCCGAATTGACAATGGCTTGTGTTTGTATTGGTATGTCATTACATGGTGGTGTCATTACTGCATGTGGAACATTCTTCGTGTTCTCTGATTATATGAAGCCGGCTATACGTATGGCAGCTTTGATGGAACAACCTGTAAAATTCATCTGGTCACATGACGCCTTCCGTGTAGGTGAAGATGGACCTACTCACGAACCGGTTGAACAGGAAGCTCAAATACGTTTGATGGAGAAACTTAAAAATCATAAAGGTCATAACTCTATGCTGGTACTACGTCCGGCAGATGTAGAAGAAACAACTATTGCATGGAAACTTGCAATGGAGAATGTCTATACTCCGACAGGTTTGATTTTATCCCGTCAAAATATTGCAAACTTACCAGCTGGAACTGATTATGCAGAAGCTGAGAAAGGTGCTTATATTGTTGCAGGTTCAGACGAAAATCCGGATGTTATTCTGGTAGCTTCCGGTTCTGAAGTTTCGACCTTGGTAGCAGGCGCTGAACTTCTACGCAAAGACGGAGTAAAAGTTCGTATTGTTTCGGCTCCATCTGAAGGATTATTCCGTAGTCAGCCTAAAGAATATCAGGAATCAATCCTGCCAATAGGAGCTAAGATTTTTGGTCTGACAGCAGGGCTTCCTGTGACTCTCCAAGGTTTGGTAGGTTGCGACGGTAAGATCTGGGGATTAGATTCATTTGGTTTCTCAGCTCCTTACAAAGTATTGGATGAGAAGCTTGGATTTACTGCCGAGAATGTATATAATCAGGTAAAAACAATGCTCTAATGAAAACAATCGGATTAGCATGTGACCACGCCGGTTACGAATTAAAAGAATATGTTCGCGGATGGCTGGAAGCAAAAGGCTGGGCATATAAAGACTTTGGTACTAATTCAACTGCCAGTGTAGATTATCCGGATTATGCACATCCTTTGGCACTCGCCATAGAGGCAGGAGAATGTTATCCGGGAATTGCTATTTGTGGAAGTGGAAACGGAATCAATATGACTTTAAACAAGCATCAAGGTATTCGTGCCGCTCTCTGCTGGAATGCAGAAATCGCGCATTTAGCCCGTCTGCATAATGACGCCAATATACTTGTAATGCCAGGGCGTTTTATCAGTACAGAGGAAGCAGATATGATTTTGACCGAGTTCTTCTCTACAAATTTTGAAGGAGGTCGTCATCAGAAACGTATCGATAAAATTCCAGTAAAATAAAGCCTACAATTTAAATAAAAAAAGGTTGCAAGTGAATGGAAATAATCCATAACTTGCAACCTTTTTCTACAGATATAGATACCTTATTAAACTACCTCTGATATACTAGAATTGTATACGAATTAGCAGGAAATTCGTATTTCAAGTCTTTTGTATAATAAAGGACTTTCTCTTGCGGTACAATTCTTTCCGGTTGTTCCGGTGTATTTTTATCTTTGAGATCACCAGACAATGTAATAACTTTAATTTTTGAAGGCGAATCAAATCCTTTCAAACAAATATCAGCGGTAATAACATAGTCATGAATATTTGAGACATGAACCACTACTTCTTCCTTCTTTTCATCAGTAGCAGCCGTTACATCCAGTTCTCCGTGAGTTGCGCTAAACACTCTGAAAGGTTTATGATGATTTGAAGCCATCTGCTTAGCATAAAAAGGAGGCATTCCCCAGACCTGTGAAGGGGTAAAGAAGATTTGTCCCTGATTCCAGCCATTATCATTTTGCAGATAAGGTTCCAGCGCATTAGCAGCACAAGTCGTTAATAAAAAGTCTCCCATCCTACGGGCTGCATTCTGAATTGTCACATGCCCTAATGCACGCCGCATATCATGAGTTACTCCGTTTTCTTCAAATAGAGCACATTTCATCTTTGTATTCGGGTCCCATTTCTGAAAATAATCTTTCATCTGCTTCAACTCTCCTTCTACCTGGGATCCCAAAATGTTATCATCAGCCCATGGATGATAATCCCAATAAGCAGCTTTTCCATTGAGTGCATCAAATACCATTTTCATATTTTCCTGTGAATCCGGACGCCACCAAGCTGCAGAAACAAATTCTATATTCGGGTCTTTTGATTTAATAGCATCATAGATACGATTAAAATCCTGAATATATTTCTCATAATCTTTACGAATATCTCCCCATATCACTTCTTCATTGCCAATCTCTATATACTTCACATTGTAGGGTTTAGGATGTCCAGCATCTGCCCGCTTCTTTCCCCACTCGGAAGTTACCGGCCCGTTCAGGTATTCAATCATATCCGCCATATCCTGTGCTGATTCTCCCACATTCACTGCAAAACAAGGTTCAAAACCTGCCGCTTCACAAAGCTGAAGAAATTCTTCAATACCGAATCCGTTGGTGGAATAAGGATACCAATGACCTCTATATTGCGGCCGTTTATCCCTGTCACCAATCATATTTTTGAACTTGTAATCAGGGGCATTAACCATAGTACCTCCATAACGTAAAAATGTCAAACCTTGATTAACCATTGTTTTAGCAATATCATTGCGTAATGGCAAATTATGAAATAGGTCATCCCCAGTACCCATCAGGACCACTTGGTCTATCCAGACTTTACCATTATTCTCTATATAAACAGCCAGACGTGCATTGGTATCCGTAACATTTGAAATGAATTCGAATGGGAACTTTTGCCACTTATCTGTCACTCCTTTCAACTCTTGAATTGCATATTCTTTATTTCCATCTACACTCTGTAGTGCAACTTTCACCACTCCTTTATAGGAGCCTTTCAAATAGAGCCGTCCTTCAAATTTCTGTCCTTCTTTCACAGCAATCCCCCATCCATTAAGCCCCATATTAGCTACTCCCACTTTACCTGAGCCACCATTTTTGCTGATCATCTGTGACCAAGTTGAGTTATAAGCATCTTTATTATCATGTATAAAAACAGCTTTAACATTTCCAGTCTGAATGGGTGTCCAATGAAAACTAACCTCCGGTTGAGGAGTTGTATTGAATTTCAATATCTTGTCCATATTCTCAGCCTTCATTCTGACATTACGAAATTTCACATTAGAATTCCATGAACGCAATCCAATTCTACCAGTAGCAAGAATAGGATTGTTTTCATTATGCACAAAAAGGCTTTTATCATTTAGAAAGATTTCCATTCTTCCATCATTCATAACAACCTTCAACCGATTCCATTCAGCAGGATTACAATCTACTTCTATATCACGGATATGGCTAAAATTATTTTCATGTTTTCCAATCACCACTTTCTTCCCGTTGGCTGCAAGACTTATTTCATATCCATTGAAAGCATCAGCACCTTTCGCTTCTTTAGAAACTCGCGTAATTAATCCTGCATTATCCCCTGATGTGTCATCGAATTTAATTTCAGCTTCTACCACACCATTTTTTAATTCAATAGGATTGTAGATAAATTTAGAACCTGCCGCTTTTGTTGCATGAAGTTCTCCATGAGAGGTAGTCCAATTACCATCATATATTGAAAAATCATCAAAAATAATTCCGGGAGCAGGTTCTTCAAAACTTTCACCGAATATGCGTTGGTTATAAATTCCTCCGTATATTTCATGATTCACATCTTCTATACAAGATCCATAAAGATAAGCAGGGATAGTATTCTCTATTTTTGACGCATCTATCTCAATGAGTTCATCTTTATTAATAGGAATCCAAACTTCATAAGCTCCTTGTTTACGATTTCCCATAGCATAATAAGGAATTGCAGTAAAATTAATCTGTTGTTTCTTATCATCAACGGCCACTCCTTTTATCACATTAACTCCTTCCAAAAGACCTTTTTCAGGTACTAATTCCATAGAACAATTAGTATCAATTCTCAAATGATCCAACCCCGCGTTATCTATTTCCTCCAGACAATATACCACAGGACCTGAAGCCAGAGCTATCTTTCCTTTAAGATCCTTAACCTGCTCGCAGGCAGTAATGATGCGGGGCTGCATAGGTAAATTCAATTCTATTCGGTCCGCTTTTCCCCAATTACGGTTGATCTCAACATAACCATCGACTACTTTCACCTTTTCCAATTTTCCATTGATAGCCAAAGTTATTTGCGAAATCAGATTTGATTGATAAAGTCCATAAGGATTCTCAACTCCCTGTGCCCATCCCGGAACTCTTATTTTCACAGAAAATTTGCCTCTCTTTTCCGGCTGAAGAGTTACATTAATTTTTCCTGTCCAAGGATATCCAGTCTCTTGCTGAACATGGACTGTATTATGATCCAATTCTATCGTAGCTTGGCTGCTAACAAACAGATTAACCATCAATTGATCAGCTTGTTTTGCATAGATGAATCCGGGCATTGCCGATACTATTTTCAAGAACATCGGAGGACAACATGGACAAGAATGCCATTCCCAACGAGAATGATTATGCGAATTCAACGGATTTTGATAAGTATATTTATCACCGGAAAGAGAAATCCCTGTTAATACATTATTATATAATACCCGTTCAAACTCATCCATATATTTACCTTCACCTGTCAGCTCATTCATCCGTTGGCTGAAGAAGCCTGCTCCTACCGCAGCACAAGTTTCCAAATAAGCATCAGTAGGAAGGAAATAATCTTCTCCGAATTTCTCATCAAAATGAATAGCACCCACACCACCGGTTATAAACATACGCCGGCCTACCATATTGTCCCACCAATCAGTAGCTGTCTGAATATATTTCGGGGAATGATTTTCCAAAGCAGCAGCAACAACACCCGTAGCTAACAAAGTAGCACGCACCGCATGTCCCTCAATAGTTTTCTGTTCAAAAATAGTAATAGAATCTTGAGCATAATCTCCCCATGAAGGACGAGCATTGTCCCCAAACTGAGGATCTTTATATTTTTGTTCCCGAATCCATTGCTCCGATTTCTCATTTCCCCACTTAGCCCACAATGGATAGCCACAATGTTTTCCTCTGTTCTCTATCCAGAAAGTAACCAATTTCCAGTAAGCAGTCTCATCTACCGGAAGGTTAATTTGCTTCTTAATATCAGGATTTTATTTGAATAACCAATATAATTTAATAACGGCCTCTTCAGGTCCGGAATGTGAAGGAATGATATTCTTTTTTGGAGCAGGTCCCATCAAATCACACATATAATTTGCCAACCGTACTGCTACTTCTAGTAATTTCACTTTTCCTGTAGCCTCATAGTAATGAACACCTGCTTCAATTAGCATACCGGCATTATATACATTATGCTGCCAGCGCAAAAAACCTCCATTCTCTCCCCACCGATATTCCGGTTGCACAAGGTCCGTATAAGTATCTATAAAACCATTGGAATCAATCTTTTGAGCTGCTTCTATCCGAGTTATATATTTATCAATTCTGTCCTCCAGCTTTTTATCAGGATGTTGTATCAGCAAATCAGATACACCTCGAATTGTTTCGTAAACCAGCCCGTTGAACCAAGGAAGACCGGCACTATGCCCTGTACCCTTTCTTCCGGCAGCAACTTCATCGAAATCCATAAAAATATTATTATTATTTTGCTCTTCGGCAGTCTTTAAATGTTTTCCTTCAAACTTATTGAAAACATCAGGGACTGTAACACTATTCCATCGGTTAAATTTCGGAGTCCAAAACGCATCATTAATCTGCACATCCTTAACCGGAATAAACTGAATAGGAGTTTTACCATCATCTTTTGCATAAGATGTTGTAACACTTCCTGCCGCAATTAATGCCATTGAAACAAAACACCAAAGCTTATTTTCCATCCTATATTTTAATTTAGTAGTTATATTATTGTCCCATACAAATTACATATTTCCTTCTTCCGTAAGATAACTTTCCTTTCTAATTTCAAGATAACAACACAATATGGGGTCACTCCAATCTCCATAAGATGCGATTATTGTCCTACTGAAAGATCGCTGCAAAGATATGGATAAAAAAACAAATACTGGTACGAACTGGTACGATTATATTTATGTTATAAAACACAGACCAGTTCATACCAGCCAATTACTAAAAAAGCTACCTTTGTGCCGGAAACAAATTATAGAATCAATGAAACTCAATGAATCTAAATATAAACAAGTAGTAAACTATGTGATTGAAGGAATAAACGAAGGAGATTTCCGAAAAGGAGATTGGATTCCTTCCATCAACGAGTTTAGAAAAAAATATAATTTATCACGAGATACTGTTTTTGCCGGAATCAGTGAATTAAAATCCAGAGGAATCATCGATTCTACTCCTGGTGTAGGATATTATATCGCAAGTACAAAACTAACTATAAAACATCGGATTCTACTTTTATTCAATGAGTTCAATGAGTTTAAAGAAGAACTTTATAATTCCTTTATTGAAAACATAGATAAAACTACTACTGTAGAAATTTATTTCCACAATTATAATCGGAAAGTATTTGAAACCCTCGTAAATGATGCAAATGGTAAATATACTTCTTATATATTAATGCCAGGGAAATTCCAGGGATTAGATCCATTATTGCAATCTTTATCCGGAAAAGTATTTCTATTGGATCATTGTCATAACGAACTCAAAGGGAAATATTCGTCTGTAACACAAAATTTCGAGAAAGACACTTACGAAGCATTGAAGTTTGAATTAAAGCATATAGAGAAATACAAGCGGATTTTTATGGTGCAAAGTGAAGCTAAAGAACCTTATGAACGGTATGACGGTTTACAAAGATTCAGCAAGGAACATGGTTTCGAACATAAATATCTGAATAATATAACAGGTAAAAAAATTAAGAATGGAGATCTTTTTATACTTGTAAATGACAGAGATTTAGTAGACGTGTTAAAGCAGGCTAAAAAGCAGGATTTAACTCCTGGTCAGGAATTTGGCATTATATCTTATAATGATACTCCCTTAAAAGAAATTCTTGCAGGTGGAATAACAACCCTATCTACTGATTTCAAGTTAATGGGTAAAACAATGGCCTCACTTATCGGAAAAAAGACTATTGAGACATACGAAAATCCTTGGATACTTAACATTAGAAAATCCTTGTAAAGTCCAAGAGTAATATAGTGTTTTTATCATTGAATAAGAAAGTGAAATTAAGGCATTATCTGCAATTATTATAAATAATGCCTTAAAAATTCTACATATGGAATACCCCAACAATAAACTGATAACAAAAATATCCGCATACAATCAGTTTCAAGACTGTTCCAAACAGGAAACCGATTAACGAGCCTATACCCGATCTTATTGCCTGATGAAATTCTCGATCTCCCAACAATTCCCCGATCACAGCTCCCAGAAATGGTCCAATAATGATTCCCCACGGAAGAAAAAGTAATCCAACAAGGGTTCCGATAATACAGCCCCAACTTCCCCACTTGCTACCTCCACCATATTTACTACCAAGCATCGGAGTGAAATAATCCAAGACCAACAGAACGGCAACAATCAATAACCATACCAACAATTGAGTAGTAGTATATTGAACCTTATCTGTTGCATGAAGCAGTAACAAACCGACATAAGCTATCGGAAGTCCGGGAAGCATCGGAATGATACAACCAATCAAACCTGTAATCATGCATACAGCACTAAATATAATAAGAATAACATCTACCATTTTATTTCCTATTTATTATATAAACAAAATAATATCAATAACGCCTTATCGGAGTATAATTAATCTGATAAATGCGATCAAAAAAAGGAATCCACTCATTCTCAGCAATACCAATCTGCAAACCATAAAAATGTGTATTAGCATTCCGGTATTCTTGAATTTGCCGGGTCAGTTCGGACGAAGAAAGGGGAATTTTAAAATCACTGATCCACAATACATCTGCATTCATATATACTTTATTTGATTGAAGCAATTGAAACATAGCTTTCAACATTTGTGTTGCATCTGTGTCTCCACAAGCTGTAGTAGAAAAGAATTCAAGCAGTCTCGCCCGTTCTTTTCGAATATCAATTGGGGTGATAGACACAGAAAAAGCAATTAAAAAACAATCACGTTTTTGCCTATCGGCTATCTCCAATAGTTTCACCATCAATGAGTAAGCTATCTTTTCCGGTTTCCCGACCATACTTCCGGAAGTATCCAGACAAACGATCATCGGTCCTCTCAATACCGCCGGCTTCACTTCCAATTTTCTGGCAGGTTGCATAATCTCAGATTTATAACGGAAGTTTTGAAGTTTATGGGTAAGGTATTTATAAACAAATAAATCTTCTAACTCAGTATCGGCACAATGGACCAATTCTGTAGGCAACAGTGAGTTTAAATCATTTCCGATTGTAATACCCAATATATCACATTTAGAAGCATGTTCCATTTTATAAATATCCCCTTCTGCCACAGATAACAGCTCTTGACCGTCATCATCAGCAATACGCCCCATTTTATTTGCTACTTTCAGTATCTCCGGAAATTCTCTCTGAATACGTACAATCTTTCGTATCCGTTCAAAATCAATTGTATTCCAAATACCATTCATTAATCCCCATGATTGAAAAAATTCATCCTTCTCTACTTTATTCTTATCCAAATACTCCGGAATATTTTTAAAGTTAGAGCGCATCCTCTGTTCCAGATTATCTTTACGCAGTTCTATTTCTGCCTCCTTTTGTTTCTGATTTTTCTGACGAAAAGCTTCTTTCCAATCATCCACCATTTTCTCCCATAACTTGTCATCAGCATACTTTCCCTCCTGCCCAAACTGCCCTCTGTAGAAACGATGATCAAAGCCATATTCCTGATATACATCATCCAATTGTTTAAGCAGTGCCTGCCAACCATGCCTGCGTCGTTCTATAGACCACTCCAACGCAAGTTCCATTCCCTCCTGCTCCGACTGACTCTTCTGCAAATTATATCTCTCCTTCTCTAAATTCAACTTAATAAATTGAACCATTGTATCATAAAAAATACAAGCACAGATATCATTGTTCAAAACCTGTATTTTTATAATCGGATCATTCATAACAGACAATAAATAGGCATACAACGGTTCCGAGTCTGTTTCTGCACACTCTCCAGTTTTCATGTACTTATCCAATGCCTGGATATAAAAAGCCGAAGTATATCTATTCATCTCCGTACCGCAATTTACGTACATCCACACGTGCCCATGCAATTTCTTTACGGATAGTGGCTATGTATTGATCGATTTCTTTTTTATCTTCTTCTGTCACAAATATATTTTCCCGCAAACCTTTCACTTGCTTATCTATTTTTTTATTAACGATCTCCAGTTCTGTTTCATAATCTCTATCTGTTACAGACAGATTTCCCAGCCACAACTGTTGTTGCTCCCCTCTATTAAGTCTCTTCATGGAAAAACGTACGCCATTAATATACAGATGTCTACTATCTCTGAACAACGAAACCCGCTCAGCATTTTGTTCGTCAGGAACACCCGAAAAAGCACGGATAATTGTTCGTTTCGGATTTAAGGGATCGGTGTACATCACTCCTACCGTTGGCGTATCTTTTGTACTATACTCTTTCATATTTTTATAATCCACAATAAAAATATAGGTATTACCAGTACCATGATTTTCCACCTGATAATAAAAATGATCTATTATCAACAAATCGTCATCCCGACGATCTCCTTTTTGCCTGGCCTTCTCTAATGCTTCACGTACACGACTTACCTTCAAATCTGATTTAAGAGATAAAGTGATAGATGAAAGTTCCTTCATATAAGAGACAAACAATGCACGAATCACAATTTGACGGATATTTGTATATTCGTCCGGTTCATTCCACAAACAATGATAAATAGGTAAAATATCAGTTATACGAACTTCGGAACATCCATGTATAAAAGCGGAGGTCTTTAACAAACGAACAATATTTTTCCAACGTCGATCACTTATATACACATTACGGTGAATTTCGGAAGCTTCTATTTTAACTTTATCTAAACATTTACGAATCTCAGTAATACATAACAGAACCTCAGTAGGAACAGTTATCCGACGTATTTCTTTTTGCCACTCCGCATATTCTTCGTCCGAAATCTGCCATTGACATTCCGAATCTTCTAATTCGACATTATCATCCAATAACATTTTATAAAATGTATCTTCCTGCTTTACACAGGTACAAATCACACGAAGCAAAAAACGATCCCACAAAGCTTCCAAACCTTCGCCTTTCGAAGGCAATTCATTGCTAGCGGCAACCAATAATTTTAAAGGCAACTTTAATTCTGAATCTCCATTCCTAAACAACTTTTCATTGATTACTGTCAATAAAGTATTTTGAATAGCCGGACCCGCTTTCCATATTTCGTCCAAAAATACCACATCAGCCACAGGCAAATATCCTTCGACAATACGCTCATACCTATCCGACTCTTTCAACCGACTAATACTTACCGGGCCAAAGATTTCATCAGGTGTGGAAAAGCGAGACATTAAATATTCAAAAGCTTTTGCATTGACAAAAGCTCTTTTCAACCGTCGTGCTACCATAGATTTAGCCACTCCCGGAGGCCCCAACAACAAAATACTTTCACCGGCTAAAGCAGCCAACAAGGACAAGTTTATTTCCGTTTCCTTTTCGTAGACTCCCCGGTTCATTTCAGCCAATAATAACTGTATACGTTCTCTTATTTCCATTTCCTTATATACTAAAATCTAAAATTGCATCAAAGATAACAAAAAGCATATTTATAGCGAGCATTACATAAAACCTATTAGGTCGAAATAAAAATATCTTCAAAAAAATCGATATTACATTAACTTTTTCATTTATTTTATCTCAAACATTACATACTATTAGAAAAAAAAGAATATCTTTGCAAAATAGAAAAACAACCATATCTACCAGAAACGAAACACTAATACAATGAAAAAGAAAGGACCTTAATTTTTTAGCAGCTATTAGAAGGATTTAGTAAAAACTTTATTTTACTCCTTCGTCGATATCATGGATAACATATATTATTATCCTAATTTTAAAATCATACCTGTGTTAGCCAATTTTAACATTTATACAATGAATAAACGATTTAACTTATTATTGTTAATCATCCTAATTCCCCTTTGCGGAATAAAAGCAGAGAATAAAATCACTATAGGTGTTATTCAATATGATTGGAGTGATATTGATAAAAGCTTCAAAGAACTACATGATTCCGGATTTGGTTCTTGCCAACTCCAATACAGCCAGAAAATGGATAAAAACTTCGCTGAAAAACTAAAGGCTGCCTCTAAAAAACATCAGATTAAAGTTACCACAGTAGTTTCGGTTCCCGGACATTGTGTTTGGAATTTCAAGGAAGGTCCCTCAACAATCGGTTTAGTCCCTGAAAATGGGCGTGAAGAAAAACTAGCAGTTTATCGCAAAATGATTGATTTTTGCGTAATGGCAGACATACCAGCCATGCACTCTCATTTTGGTTTTATCCCGGAAGATTTAGCTTCTGAGCAATACAAAAGTTTTATTGAAGTAATGAAAGGATTGGCAAATTACGCTAAAGAACGTAATGTCATGATCTATTTTGAAACAGGACAGGAAACCCCAATTACATTGATTCGTGCGATTAAAGACATAGGTACAGGAAATCTTTTTATCAATTGCGACCTAGCTAATTTATTAATGTACGGAAAAGCAAATTCACTTGATGCTGTAAAATTATTCGGTAGTTTGATTAAAGAATTTCATGCAAAGGACGGAAAATATCCTGATCCGAATAATCCTTATGTATTAGGCAAAGAAGTAAATATACCCGAAGGAGATGTCAATTTTCCAGCTGTAATTGAAGAATTGAAGAAACAAAACTTCCAGGGAGCTTTAACCATTGAGTGTGAGTTAGGGGATAGCAATCGAGATTATGTAATTAAGACTCGTAAATATTTGCAGGCACTATTAGATAAATAATCATATAAATTTTATTACTATGGGAATGGACAGAAGAAACTTCTTAAAAACTGTCGGAGGACTAGCTCTTTTCACAATTGTACCACGTCACGTATTGGGACACGGTTATATTGCTCCAAGTGATCAATTGACCAAAGGTATTATTGGTGTTGGAGGCATGGGTAGAGGTCATGTAAACTATGAAGGCACACGCTTGGTTGCCGTATGTGATGTTGATAAAAAGCATCTTGAACTAGGCAAAAAACTAGTAAAAGATCAGATTGCTGCTTATCATGATTTTCGTGATTTGATCTTAGATCCTAATGTGGACATCGTTCACATTGCAACTCCTCCTCATTGGCATGGAATCATGTCAGTAGAAGCTGCAAAAGCCGGAAAAGATATTTGGTGTGAGAAACCAATGACACGTACAATCGGTGAAGGTAAACGTGTAATGGAAGCAGTAGAACAATACGGACGTATGTTCCGTCTGAACACTTGGTTCCGTTTCAAAGATCCTTTCTACGGATTGGGAACACCGGTGAAGCCTTTAAAGAAATTAGTACAGAGCGGTATGTTAGGATGGCCATTGAAAGTGACAATCAGCAAGCATACAGGTTTTGATTGGAAATTCTACTGGGTAGGTAAAGAATATCTAGAGCCACAACAGATACCAGCTGAACTAGATTATGATATGTGGCTGGGCCCGGCTCCTTATAAGCCTTACAATGCTCACCGTGTTCATCAGAATTTCCGCGGATATTGGGACTATGATAGTGGTGGTTTAGGTGATATGGGACAACACTATATCGACCCTGTACAATATATATTAGGTAAAGATGACACCAGCCCGGTGAAAGTAGAAGTAGATGCTCCTCAACAACATCCGGATGCAGTCGGGGTTTGGCGTTCGATTACTTATACTTATGACGATGGCTGTCAGATTGTACTTTGGGGTGGAGACTTTGGTGATCCGAACACTCCATATATTGCAGGTCCTAATGGTAATGTATATAAGAATTTCGTATGTGACATACCTGATTGGGAAAAGAAACTTGCTGATTACCCAGAGCCTGAGCCACAGATTTCAACTTTCCTTGAGAGTGTTAAATCCCGTCAGCCGTTTGCATTGAACGAACGAAACGGATTCCGTTCGGCAACAATAGTCAATATGGGAGCCGCTGCTCTTCGTTTAAACAGAACGTTAAACTTTGATCCTGTAAAACTTGAGTTTGTGGATGACGAAGCAGCTAACCGTTTGTTGGATCAACCGTCGAGAGCGCCGTGGAATATTTAGGTCATTCAAAAAATTGAAAACACATGAAGAAAGTATATATATCGATAGCAACTTTGTTATTATGCGGAAGCATGCTAATGGCACAATCGCCAGCCAACCGTACGGCAAAAACTACCGTAGCCGATGTGTTGGTTCAAATGCCAGCAGCTAAACAAGCAGAGTACAATAAACTAATTAAAGAACTGAGTTCTACTGGTGAAGAGGGCGTTTTGATGTTAATAGACAGAATCAATCCGCCGGGCAAAGGTAGTAACTCAAATGTGGATTATGCTTTAAGTGGTTTAAGCCATTATGTTATGGCAAAAGGGGAAGAAAAGGCACGTCTGACCATCGCTAATGCATATCTGAAAGCCTTGGATAAAGCAAGTGAACGTGAGAAAAAAGCTTTTATCATTCGCCAACTTCAAATTCTAGGAAAAGATGAATGTGTGGATGTTCTTGCCACTTATCTCAACGATGAATCATTAAGCAGTCCTGCCGCATGTGCACTAGCTTCTATTGGCAGTCCTAAAGCAGGAGCAATTCTAACTACTGCTTTAAAAAGCCGTAGCGGTTCACCAAAAACGCAAAAGAATATTATCCAGGCAATTGGAGATGTGCAGGTTACAGAGGCAGAAAATATTCTACTTACATTGTTAGAAACTTCCAACCCGGAAATACAAACTGAATTATTGTATGCATTAAGCCAGATAGGAAGTCTGAAATCATTGAATGCATTGGCAAACGCCGCAGCGAAAGATGGATATACAATGACTAAAGAAGGAGCCAACGAGGCTTATATTATATTATTAAACCGCCTGATCGAGCAAGGACATCTAAAAGAGGTAACGAAAGCTGCCAAAAAATTACAAAAAGATGCAGCTAAAGCAGGTAAGGAACAAACAAGCGAAGCAGCACTACAGACTCTCCTACACGCTGAATTAGCCAAAGGACAGAGCGACAATGCAAATGCTACCAAGTTAATTCTAACTGCAATGAAGAGTCCAAGTAGGAATTATCGGAACGCTGCTTTAAATTACGCTTCCCACTACGCAGATAAGAATTTATATATTGAGCTGGCAAAAGCAATGGAAAAGGCGAAGCCTGAAGTGAAAGTAGATATTCTGAGCTGGATAGGACGTGAAGCAAAAAAAACATCTAAGCATGAAACCATCCAGAATCTAGAGATTCGTTCTGGGCTTCCTCTCCAACAGGTCTTATTGAAACAAATAGCCAATACAAACTTTGATGTAAAACAAGCTGCTGTATGGGCATTAGTTAAAATGGGTAATCCTGCAAGTATTCCTTCTATTGCAGCATTATTGAAGGATAACGACAAGCAAATCGTATTATTAGGACAAGATGCTTTAGTTGCTTTCCCTGGAAATATTAATGACGCAGTAGCAGAAATTATCCCCTCTTCCACTGACGCTGGTAAAATTGCCGGAATTGAATTATTGTCTATGCGTAAAGCTAGCAATAACTTAAACACAGTATTAGAACAAATACAATCCGGTTCTCCCGAAGTTAAAAAAGTAGCTTATGCAACACTGAAAGATGTAGTAAGCAATAAAGACATTGACACCATGTGTAAAATGTTGGAAAGTGCCGATGTACAAACAGTTCCTGCTATGCAGCGTGCTGTGATTTCTGCAATTTCTTCATTACCGGTAAAGGAACAGGTTAAGACTGTGAATAGCCGTATGTCACAAGCAGGTGATAAACAATATCTTTACTATCTAGTACTATCTTCCACTGGTCAGTCAGAAGTATTGGCAACCATTGTGAAAGGTTTCCACTCTAACACAGGTGTTAAACAGGACGCTGCATTTGAAGCTCTTTTGAACTGGAAAGACAGCCAAGTGGCTGATGAATTGTATAATATCTGTAAGCAGAATCCATCTTCCAAATTCTTCGAACCAGGACTTAAAACGTACATAAAATTAGTATCTAATCCTGCATTCACAGGTGAAAGACGCTTGTTAAGCCTACGCAAGGCAATGGAAATTGCTCAAACAGATGCACAGAAAAAAGCAATTCTGCAACAGATCGAAAAGACTGATACATTCCTTGGAATGCTGTATGCAGGCGAATTCCTTGATCAGAAACCTGTACAGCAAGCAGCAGCCAATGCTGTCATGAACATTGCTTTAGGTAACAAAGAATATATAGGAACCAATGTCCGCGATTTACTAAATAAAGTATTGGAAGTATTGGACAATCCGGATGCACGTTATCAAAAAGAGGCTATCAAGAAGCATTTAGCTGAAATGCCTCAAGGTGAAGGTTTCGTATCTATCTTCAATGGCAAAGACCTGACCGGTTGGAAAGGATTGGTAGAAAATCCAATTGTCCGGGCTAAAATGAAACCTGCTCAATTGGCAGAGGCCCAGAAAAAAGCCGATGAAGCTATGCGCAGAGACTGGAAGGTAGAAAATGGGCTATTAGCATTTGTAGGCAAAGGCTTTGATAATCTGTGTACGGAAAAACAATATGGTGACTTTGAAATGTACGTAGACTGGATGCTTGATCCGGCAGGTCCCGAAGCAGATGCCGGCATCTATTTGCGTGGCACTCCTCAAGTACAAATCTGGGATACTTCCCGTACAAATGTAGGTGCCCAAGTAGGTTCTGGTGGCTTATATAACAACCAGGTGAACAAGAGTAAACCGTCCAAAGTTGCAGACAATAAGTTGGGAGAATGGAACAGTTTCTATATTAAGATGGTGGGCGACCGTGTAACAGTAATTCTAAATGGAGAAAAGGTAGTAGATGATGTAATCCTCGAAAACTACTGGGATCGTAAATCACCAATTTTCCCAATAGAACAAATTGAATTACAAGCACATGGAAGCAAGGTATATTACCGAAACATTTATATAAAAGAGCTGGAACGTAAAGAACCATTCAAACTTTCCGCAGAGGAAGTGAAAGAAGGTTTCAAGATATTATTTGACGGTACCAATATGCATGAATGGACCGGAAATACAGTAGACTATACATTGGAAGATAATTGTATTTCCCTGAACCCAAGTAAAAGCTTCGGTGGTAATCTGTATACAAAGGATGAATATGACAATTTTGTCTTCCGCTTCGAATTCCAATTGACTCCTGGTGCTAACAATGGTGTTGGTATACGTACTCCAATGAAAGGAGACGCTGCTTATGTAGGAATGGAAATTCAGATATTGGATTGCGAACATCCTATCTATAAGGACATCACTCCTTTGCAACATCATGGCTCTGTATATGGTATTATTCCGGCAAAGCCTGATCATCATGGTATATTCAAACCTGTCGGCGAAT
>ERZ826016.1962-NODE-1962-length-17315-cov-10.932097_pt1 | contig 17315 bp, 13 predicted proteins | sample MGYA00519872_ERZ826016 | MGnify/ENA primary metagenome ERZ826016 (study PRJEB31778, sample SAMEA3449218) | human gut metagenome | biome: human gut; feature: human-associated habitat; material: faeces | place: United Kingdom | collected 2010/2012 ... | reverse complement strand
ACTCCACCGGCCGCATCAAGGGCAACGGCATCAAGCTGACCGCCTGCAACGCCGCTTACTGGCGCGGCGACTCCAACCGCCAGACCCTGCAGCGTATCTACGGCGTGGCCTTCCCCAGCAAGGACGAGCTGGATGCCTATCTGAAGGAGCGGGAGGAGGCCGTGAAGCGCGACCACAATAAGCTGGGACGCGAGCTGGAATATTTCACCACTGTGGACTGCATTGGCCAGGGCTTGCCCATCCTGCTGCCCAAGGGTGCCCGCGTTATCCAGCTGCTGCAGCGCTGGGTGGAGGACACCGAGCAGCAGCGTGGCTATCTGTTGACCAAGACGCCCCTGATGGCCAAGCGTGAGCTGTACAAGATCTCCGGTCACTGGGATCATTATCTGGACGGCATGTTCGTCATGGGCGATCCCGCGGATGAGACGAAGGAGTGCTTTGCCCTGCGTCCCATGACCTGCCCGTTCCAGTATCAGGTGTTCCTGAACCGCGGCCGCAGCTACCGCGACCTGCCCATGCGTCTGGGCGAGACATCCACCCTGTTCCGCAACGAGGACTCCGGTGAGATGCACGGCCTGATCCGCGTCCGCCAGTTCACCATCTCCGAGGGACATCTGGTGCTGCGCCCCGACCAGCTGGAGGAGGAGTTCAAGCAGTGCCTGGATCTGGCCAAGTACTGCCTGGGCACCGTGGGCCTGTTGGAAAAGTGCACGTTCCGCTTCTCCCAGTGGGACCCCGCCAACCCCAACAACAAGTACGAGGGCACGGCGGAGCAGTGGGACCACGCCCAGGCCGCCATGGAGCGCATCCTGAAGGATCTGAACGTGGACTACACCGTGGGCATTGACGAGGCCGCGTTCTACGGCCCCAAGCTGGACATCCAGTACAAGAATGTGTACGGCAAGGAGGATACCCTTGTCACCATCCAGATCGATATGCTGCTGGCGGAGCGCTTCGGTATGTACTATATCGATGAGAACGGCAACAAGGCCCTGCCCTATATCATCCACCGCACGTCTCTGGGCTGCTATGAGCGGACACTGGCCTACCTGATCGAGGAGTACGCCGGTGCGCTGCCCACCTGGATGATGCCCGAGCAGGTACGCTTCCTGCCTATTACTGACCGCGCTGCCGACTACTGCGTGCAGCAGGCCGCGGAGCTGCGCAAGCAGGGCTTCCGCGTGGAGGTGGACAGCCGCAACGAGAAGATCGGCAAGAAGATCCGCGAGGCTACCCTGGAGAAGATCCCCTTCATGCTGGTGGTTGGCGACCGCGACATGGAGAACGGCACCGTCTCCGTCCGTACCCGCAAGGGCGAGGACCTGGGCGCCATGACGCTGGAGGATTTCTCTGCCAAGCTGCGCCAGATCGTGGATGAGAAGCAGAAGATCTGACGAGTGCCATAAGTTATAAGGTAAGCGAGAGAGACAGGCGGAAGCCTGTCTCTTTTGCTGCAGTCAGACAAAAAACAGATTTCGCCAAAAGAAAAGTTTATTATAGCAAAACAGCAGGCTTCTGACAGAAAACCGCATGAAAAATACATGAAAATGATGCAAATGCGCCAAAAAATGTGGGAAAGTGTGTGGATGAAAAACAAGGAGATGCGCTATTGAACACTATTCAGAGACACAAATATGTTGACAGAGTGTGAACTTATCTGGTAAAATCAAATGGGTGCGCAGCACCCGAATGCATAGAAGAGGACAGGGCGCGCCCTGTTCGCTGTTTCCTTCTGGCGGAGGAAACAACAAACTATGGTAAAGGAATTAGGAGGTAAACATGAAAAAAGTAGTTTCTCTGCTGCTGGCTCTCATCATGGCGTTCTCCCTGGTCGCCTGCGGCGAAAAGAAGGGCGAGACCGATGATAACACCGTGCCCTACAAGATCGGCATCGTGACCGGCTCCGTCTCTCAGTCCGAGGATGATCGCCGCGGCGCCGAGGCCTTCCAGAAGGAGTATGGCGTGGATATGGTCCAGCTGGCCATCTATCCCGACAACTTCACCGAGGAGACCGAGACCACCATCCAGAGCATCGTGAACCTGTCCGCCGACCCCCTGATGAAGGCCATCATTGTCAATCAGGCTGTCCCCGGCACCACCGAGGCTTTCCGCAAGATCAAGGAGACTCGCCCTGACATCATCTGCATCGCAGGCGAGGCTCACGAGGATCTGCCCGAGATCAGCTCCGCTGCCGACCTGGTCACCAACAACGACTTCGTGTCCCGCGGCTATCTGATCATCCGCACCGCGCACGAGCTGGGCTGCGACACCTTCGTACATATCTCCTTCCCCCGCCACATGTCCTATGAGACCATGAGCCGCCGCGTGGCCATCATGAAGGCCGCCTGCGAGGAGTTCGGCATGAAGTTCGTCCTGGAGACGGCTCCCGATCCCACCTCTGACGTGGGCGTTTCCGGCGCTCAGGCCTACATTCTGGAGCAGGTGCCCGCATGGGTCGAGAAGTACGGCCAGAAGGCTGCTTACTTCTGCACCAACGATGCGCACACCGAGCCTCTGCTGAAGCGCCTGCTGGAGTGCGGCGGCTACTTCATCGAGGCCGACCTGCCCTCCCCCCTGATGGGCTATCCCGGCGCGCTGGGTATTGATCTGACCGAGGAAGCCGGTGATTTCGAGAAGATCCTGACCAAGGTCGAGTCCGCCATCGTTGAGAAGGGCGGCGCCGATCACTTCGGCACCTGGGCTTACTCCTACGGCTACACCCTGTCCGCCGGTCTTGCTCTGCACGCCAAGAACGTGCTGGACGGCAAGAGCGAGCTGAAGGACATGGACGATGTGGCTGCCGCTCTGCAGGTCTACTCTCCCAAGGCGGCCTGGAACGGCGCCAGCTACACCAACGCCACCACCGGCGCGAAGTCTGAAAACGTGTTCCTGATCTATCAGGATACCTATATCATGGGTGATCCCGGCCACTTCATGGGCAACGCCGACGTGGAGATCCCGGAGAAGTACTTCACCGTCAGCTGACGACAGGCTTTTGAAGCAACCATTAAAGCGGGGAGGGAGGGCATCCTCCCTCCCCGCTGCTATAGGTAGGGATGAATATGGAAAAGAACAATGCTCCGCTGCTTGAGATGCGGAATATCAAAAAGGGCTTTTTCGGCAATCAGGTGCTTACGGACATCAACTTCACCTTGAAAGAGGGCGAGGTACTGGGTCTGGTGGGCGAAAACGGCGCCGGAAAGAGCACCTTGATGAAAATACTGTTTGGCATGGACGTGATCCGTGAGACGGGCGGCTATGAGGGGGATGTCCTGATCGACGGAGAAAAAGTGCAGTTCAACACCCCCTTTGATGCGCTGAAGGCCGGCATCGGCATGGTGCATCAGGAGTTCTCGCTGATCCCCGGCTTTACTGCCACGGAGAACATCCTCCTCAACCGCGAGCCCAAGAAAAAAAGCGTCATTTCAGAAGTGTTCGGCCCGCGTCTGGACACTCTCGACTATAAGGAAATGGATAACCGCGCCGCAAAAGCCATTGAGAAGATGGGCGTGGCTATCGACCAGAAGATGGTCATCAGCAGCATGCCCGTGGGGCACAAGCAGTTCACGGAGATCGCCCGCGAGCTGAGCAAGGAGAACCTGAAGCTGCTGATCCTGGACGAGCCCACCGCCGTGCTCACCGAGCAGGAGGCACAGGCCCTGCTGGACTCCATCCGCGGCATGGCCTCCCGGGGCATCGCCGTGATCTTCATCACCCACCGCCTGCAGGAGATCCTGTCGGTGTGCGATAAGGTGGTCATCATGCGGGATGGCTACGTTGTCAAGGACGTGGCCGCCCGCGAGACGGATGTCCGCGACATCACCCACTACATGGTGGGGCGCGAGGTGGCTGCCGGCGGCGCTGCCCACGACATCCGCGACCACTCCGATGCCCGCACCATTATGTCCATCCGCAAGCTGTGGGTGGATATGCCCGGCGAGATCGTCCGCAACGTGGATCTGGACGTGAAGGAGGGCGAGATCCTGGGCATCGGCGGTCTGGCCGGCCAGGGCAAGCTGGGTATTCCCAACGGCGTTATGGGCCTGTATGAGGCGGGCGGCACCGTGGAGTTCGACGGCAAGCCTATCGCGCTGAACAGCCCCCGGAAGTGCCTGGACTCCCAGTTGGCCTTTGTGTCCGAGGATCGGCGCGGCGTGGGTCTGCTGCTGGATGAGTCACTGGAGTGGAACGTGGCGTTCCCCGCCATGCAGGTGCAGGACAAGTTCCTGAAGAGAATGGGTTTCTTCACATGGCGCGACGAAAAGGCCATCCACACGGTGACGAACCGGTATATCGATGAATTGCAGATCAAGTGTACCGGCTCCAGCCAGAAGGCCAGAGAGCTGTCCGGCGGCAACCAGCAGAAGGTGTGTCTGGCCAAGGCGTTCGCGCTGGAGCCCCGCTTCCTCTTCGTGTCCGAGCCTACCCGCGGTATCGACGTGGGCGCCAAGGCGCTGGTGCTGGAGGCGCTGAAGAAATTTAACCGCGAATCCGGCGTCACGGTGGTGATGATCTCCTCCGAGCTGGAGGAGCTGCGCCAGATCTGCGACCGCATCGCCATCGTCTCCGGCGGCAGGGTCGCCGGTATCCTGCCTGCTGACCATTCCTCCGAGGAGTTCGGTATGCTCATGGTCAGTCAGGTGAAGTAAGGAGGAAGAAATGGGCAATACGACCACACTTGGAAACAAGTCAAAATTCAGAGAGTTGGTGGACAGCTTCGGCCTGCCGCGTCTGATCATCGCGTGCTTCCTGCTGCTGCTGCTCATCGCCGCGCCCTGCGTGGGGCTGGATTTCCCCACACAGATCACCAATATCATCACCCGTTTCAGCTGGAACGCCGTGATGGTGCTGGCCATGGTGCCCATGGTACACTCCGGCTGCGGCCTGAACTTCGGCCTGCCGCTGGGTATCGTGTCCGGACTGCTGGGTGCCACGCTGTCCATCGAGCTGGGCTACACCGGCTTTGCCAGCTTCCTTATGGCCATCCTCATCGCCACGCCCTTTGCCCTGCTGTTCGGCGGCGGCTATGGTTGGCTGCTGAACAAGATCAAGGGCGGCGAGATGATGATCGCCACCTACGTGGGCTTCTCGTCCGTGTCCTTCATGTGCATGATGTGGCTGCTGCTGCCGTACAAGCACCCTACCATGGTGTGGGGCTTCTCCGCCAGCGGTCTGCGTACCGTCATCTCGCTGGAGGGCTATTACGACAAGGCGCTGGCCAACATTCTGACCATCGACCTGAACAGCATCGGCATCAATCTGGTGATCCCCACCGGCACGCTGCTGTTCTTCGTGCTGATGGCCGTGCTGATGTGGGCGTTCCTGCACACCAAGACCGGCACCGCCATGACCGCTGTGGGCTCCAACCCCGCCTTTGCCCGCGCAGCGGGCATCAACGTGGACAAGATGCGGCTTATCTCCGTGATCATGTCCACCTGGCTGGGTGCTGTGGGTATTCTGGTGTATGAGCAGGGCTTCGGCTTCATACAGCTGTACAACGGCCCCTTCTGGATGGCCATGCCCGCCGTGGCCGCCATCCTTATCGGCGGCGCGTCGGTGAATAAGGCATCCATCGGCAATGTGATTATCGGTACGATCCTGTATCAGGGCGTGGTGACCATGACCCCCACCGTGATGAGCGCCGCCTTCCAGATGGATATGAGCGAGGTCATCCGTATCGTGGTATCCAACGGCATGATCCTCTATGCCCTGACCAGAAAGACGGAAAGGGGGCGCTGACATGAAGGGTAAGAGATTCGACGTAAAGCAATTCCTGGGCAAAAACTCAGTGCCCGTCCTGTTTATCATCATCTGCGCCGTGCTCATTCCCGTGTCCGGCCTGCCGGTGAGCTACATACTTAACGAGGCTATGACCCGTCTGGGGCGCAACGCCTTTTTGATCCTGAGCCTGCTGATCCCCATTATGGCCGGTATGGGTCTGAACTTTGCCATGACGCTGGGCGCTATGGCCGGCGAGATCGCGCTGATTTTGGTGGCGGACTGGCAGATCTGGGGTATCCCCGGTCTGGTGCTGGCGGCCATCCTGTCCATCCCCCTGTCCATTCTGCTGGGTCTTATGTGCGGCAGCATCCTGAACCGCGCCAAGGGCCGCGAGATGGTCACCAGCTACTTTATCGCCTACTGTATGACCGGTGTGTACCAGCTGGTGGTGCTGTATATGATGGGGCCCATCATCCCCATCCTCCACAACACACTGAAGCTGCCCCGCGGCTTTGGTATCCGCAACACAGTCAGCCTTCTGCAGATGCGGCAGAGCGTCGATAATGCGCTGGCCATCTACGTGGGCGGCGTGAAGATCCCCGTGCTGACGCTGATCATCATCGCATTGGCCTGCCTGTTCATCGTGTGGTTCCGCCGCACGAAGCTGGGACAGGACATGCGCGCGGTGGGACAGGACATGAATGTGGCGCGGGACGCCGGCATCAATGTGGACCGCACCCGCCTGATCTCCATCGTCATGTCCACCGTGTTCGCGGGCTTCGGCATGATCATCTATCTGCAGAACATGGGCAACTTCCCCACCTATACGGCGCATACCAACGTCGGCATGTTCTGCATCGCCGCGCTGCTGGTGGGCGGCGCCTCCGTGGAAAAGGCGTCCATCGGCAACGTGTTCCTGGGTGTGCTCCTGTTCCATACCATGTTCATCGTGGCGCCGGCCGCCGGAACCAAGATCACCGGCGACTCCATGATCGGCGAGTACTTCCGCGTGTTCGTGTCCTACGCCGTTATCACCGTGGCACTGGTCATGTACGAGGCCAAGAAGCGCAAGGAGAACCGCACGCTGGGTCAGCAGCTGGCCATTGAGCAGAAGGCCGAGGAGGAGGGGAGAACCGCATGAAAACGACGAAACGTTCGTGGATCATCCGTATCGCCTTTATCCTGGTGCTGGTGCTCGTCGCCGTGCTGATGCTGCGCATCGGCCGCGGCCACACCGTCTATTTCGACAACCGCGCAGTGGACAAGGGCGGCCAGTCTGTGGAGGCACCCTATAAGATCACTGTGTATGTGAACGGCGAGCAGATCTCCAAGCTGTACGAAAAGGAGCGCTGCTTGACCACCGTCATCGGCGACAAGCTGGAGCTGACCGTGGAGGTCATGCAGCAGAAGGGCGGCAGCGAGACAACGGAAACGTACCAAATGACACTGCCCCATAACATCGACGGCATCATCATCAACCTGCCGGCGTATATGGCTGGTCTGCCGGAGGAGGCCTATCTGGAGGAATTCATCCCCGCGCCTCCCACCGAGGAGGACGACGAGGAAGCGCCCAACACCGAGGACGATATGGGCCTGGGCGACTTCTGATAATGTGTGCTGCATACACAGCCCATGCGAAAGCATGGGCTGTGGGCACATAGGGACTTGCTTGCGGGCGGCAGGCGGATATGCTATACTGAATGGGCGGCGCGTAGACCGCGGCCGCATGGGAAAGGAGTATCAAAATGGCTGTTTTGAAAGGCTTGAAGCCAGAAAAGGTGTTCGCATATTTTGAAAAGCTGTGCTCGGTGCCCCACGGCAGCGGCAACACGAAGATCATCAGCGATCTGTGCGTGGACTTTGCCAAGGAACTGGGACTGAAGTACCGGCAGGAGCCGTGCAACAACGTGGTGATCTGGAAGCCGGCATCTCCCGGCCGTGAGAGCGCCGAGCCGATCATCCTGCAGGGACACATCGACATGGTGTGCGCCAAGACCGACGACTGCACCAAGGACATGACCTGCGAGGGACTTGACCTGATGACCGACGGGGAGTGGATCTGGGCGGACAAGACGTCGCTGGGCGGCGACAACTGCATTGCCGTGGCCATGATCCTGGCGATCCTGTCGGATGATACGCTGGTGCATCCGCCCATTGAGGCGGTGTTCACCGTGGACGAGGAGGTGGGCATGGACGGCGCCTTTGCGCTGGACTGCTCTGACCTGAAGGGCAAAAAGCTGCTGAATTTGGACTCCGAGCTGGAGGGCGTGTTCACCGTGTCCTGCGCAGGCGGCATGCACTCCGATTGCCTGCTGCCCGCAGCGCTGACCGATGCGGCGGGCATGGAGGGCTTCGGCATCACCGTGGCCGGCTTGCGGGGCGGTCACTCCGGTGCGGACATCCATCTGGGACGCGGCAGCGGCAACCGCCTCATGGGACGGGTACTGGCCACAGCGCTGGAGAAGTTCCCCGGCCTGCGGCTGGCGGCCATCTCCGGTGGCCAGTTCGACAACGTGATCTGCTCCCGCTGCGATGCGGCGGTGGCGCTGCCCAAGGGCAGCGGCCGGGCGTTCGAAGCGTTTATCCGGGAGCTTGAGGGGGTGCTGAAGAACGAGTACGCCGTCACCGACCCCGATGTGACGCTGACCTGCGCGGCGGCGGAGACGGCAAAAGCCGTGTCCGCAGAGCGCACCGTGACGCTGGTGCAGGCGCTGACGGCCATGCCGCAGGGCGTGGAGGCTATGGACACGGATTTCCCTGGTCTGGTGCAGACATCCCTGAATATGGGCGTGGTGAAGCTGGACGGCGACGGACTGCACATCGCGTTCTCCATCCGGTCGTCCATCGCGTCCCGGAAGCTGATGCTGGCGCAGCGCGTGCGGGCTGTGGCGGCGCTGGCGGGCGGCACTGTGGCAGAGCGGGGCGTGTACCCCGGCTGGCAGTACAAGCGGGAGTCGCAGTTCCGGGATACGCTGCTGGCGGCGTATAAGGATCTTACCGGTAAGGACGGCGTAGTGGAGGCCACCCACGGCGGTCTGGAGTGCGGATTGCTGATGGAGAAGATCCCCGGTCTGGACGCGGTGTCCATGGGGCCGGAGCTGCACGATGTACACTCCGTGCGGGAGCGGCTAAGCGTGCCCTCCACGGAGCGCACCTATGAACTGGTATGCGAGCTGCTGCGGCGCAGCTGTTGAATGTGACAGAAAGCTGAGAGGCGGGGCTTTGCCCCGCCTCTGTTATTTTGCAGGATTGCACGGCAAAAAATGCAGTTTATGCGGGGCGTTCCTGCACAAAACGATTTAACATTGTGAATGAGCTGCCGCCAAAAAGTGCCGTGATACAGACAAAACTACGGATTTGCCGAAAGAAATGCCGACTAAGAAAAGCGGAATGTCCGCACGGACGGGAAAATCGTTCCGCAGAAAAATGAAATTTTCCGCATTTAGATATTGCAAAAAGTTTACGCCTGCGATATAATGGCACCGTTGAACACCGCCGTGCCCGACCGGCCGGCGGAAAAAGCTGTTTTTCAGGAAGAGGAAAACAATTTATCTATCAATAAGGAGAAAGAACATGAAAAAGTTTTTTGCACTGGTTCTGGCGCTGGTCATGGCGCTGAGCCTGGTCGCCTGCGGCGACAAGAAGGACGACAGCGGCGATGTGACCGCTGAGCATACCGACACCACCACCGTGGCCGTGGGCGCGGTGATCCTGGCCCGCGACGACGTGTCCAGCGACGACGTGTACAAGTTCGTGGCGGACATCTTCGACAACGCCGCGTCCCTGACCACCAGCCACGCCAAGTACGGCGAGCTGAGTCTGGAGTACGGCGCTTCCATCACCTCCGTGCCCTATCACCCCGGCGCTGCCAAGTACTTCGCCGAGAAGGGCTTTGAGGTCGCCGCCGTGAAGGACGGCGCCGGCAACACCGACTCCCGCAACCTGCGCTTCGTCACCGGCGGCGAGTCCGGCACCTACTACGCCTTCGGCTCCGTCATCGCCCAGCACGCCACCAACAACGCCGGCGTCAACGTCGTGGGTCTGGTGGGCAACGGCTCTCAGGCCAACGTGCAGGAGCTGGTGGACGGCACCGCTGACTTCGCGTTCTGCCAGTCCGACGTGATGGCCTACGCCTACAACGGCACCAACCTGTTCGAGAGCAAGGTCGAGGGCTTCTCCACTGTGGCCGCCCTGTACATGGAGCAGGTGCAGATCGTCACCACCAACCCCAGCATCAAGACCGTGGCTGACCTGGCCGGCAAGTCCGTGTCCATCGGCGCTCCCGGTTCCGGCGTGTACTTCAACGCCATTGACGTCCTGGGTGCTTACGGGCTGACCGAGGACGACATCAAGCCCACCTACCAGTCCTTCAGCGACAGCGCCGACGCCCTGAAGAACGGCCAGATCGACGCCGCCTTCATCGTGGCCGGTGCCCCCACCACCGCTGTGACCGACCTGGCCACCACCAAGGATACCTACCTGGTCAGCCTGGACAGCGAGCACATCGCCAAGCTGCTGGAGACCTCCGACTATTACACCGAGACCGTCATCGCCAAGGACGTGTACTTCGGCGACTAAATCCTTAGCAGAAAATTGACGCTTTTCGAGGCTACGGCGGGGTTTCCCGCCGTAGTCCTCGCGCTATTCTGTAATCTTCAGGGAGAGAAACGACTATGAGCATCGACAAGAAAAAACCGGATACCGGCCCGGCCGACGGCGTCAATACCGCTGCGGACGAGGCCCCGGATCTGGACGCGGTCATGCGTAAATATGACCGTGAATCCGCCACCCGCCTGTGGGAGGGCACGCCCCAGCTGATCATCCGCATCCTCATGGCCGCATTCGGTCTGTTCTGCATCGGCATGACCCTGCTTTCCAAGGCCATGCCCGAGATCCGGCTCACCATGTTCGTGGGCTGCATCATTATCATCGGCTTCCTGACCTACCCCGCCAGCAAGCACCACGTCAGGGTCAACTACCTGCCCTGGTACGATATCGTGCTGATGGTGGTGGGCGCGGCCTGCTTCTTCTACTTCGCGCTGAACGCCATGACGCTGGTGCGCCTGTCCACCCGTATCGAGACGGTCCACGTCATCATCGGCGTGGTGGGTATCCTGATCCTGATGGAGCTGTGCCGCCGCTGCGTGGGTCTGCCTATTCTGTGCGTGGCCGGCGTGCTGATCGTGTACGCGTTCATCAACCAGCTGAGCTACGCCGGCGCGGTGAACGGTGCCACCCTGTATGACGCGCTGAAAACCATCATCTACAAGCTGTTCTACACCACCTCCGGCGTCATCGGCACGCCCATCAACGTGTGCTATACCTACATCGTTCTGTTCATCATCTTCGGCGCGTTCCTGGAGCGCACCGGCATCGCCAACTTCTTCATCAGCTTTGCCAACCGTCTGGCTGGCTGGTCCAGCGGCGGCCCGGCGAAGGTGGCTGTTATCAGCTCCGCCCTGTGCGGCATGGTGTCCGGCTCCTCCGTGGGCAACACCGTCACCACCGGTTCCTTCACCATCCCCATGATGAAGAAGACCGGCTACAAGCCCGAGTTCGCCGGCGCCGTCGAGGCCGCGGCCTCCACCGGCGGCCAGATCATGCCCCCCATCATGGGTGCGGCAGCCTTCCTCATGGCCGAGTACATGAAGCTGCCCTACGCCCAGGTGGCCGTCAAGGCCATCCTGCCCGCGCTGCTGTACTTCACCGGGATCTTCATCGCCGTCCATCTGGAGGCCAAGAAGCTGGGCCTGAAGGGCGTTCCCCGCGAGGAGCTGCCTGCGTGGCGTCTGCTGGTCCGTGACTGCTACCTGATCATTCCTCTGATCCTGCTGGTGTGGCTGGTGTCCTCCGGCAGCAAGACCATGTCCCACTCCGCGGCCTATTCCATTCTGGCCGCCATTGCCGTGGGCTTCGTCAATTTCTTCCTGCAGGGCAAGCGCGGTGAGGGCGACACCCAGCCCATGACGACCGGTAAGGCGCTGGGTAATGCCGGCAAGCGCTCCGTCTTCTCTGCGGTGGAGTCTCTGGAAGCCGGTTCCCGCGGCGCTATCACCGTGGCCGTGGCCTGCAGCATGGCGGGCATCATCGCCGGCTGTATCACCGTCACCGGCCTGGCCTCCATCCTCATCAACGCCATCGTCCAGCTGGCGGGCAACGCCACCATCGTCGGCCTGGTGCTGACCATGCTGTGCTGCATCGTCCTGGGTATGGGCGTGCCCACCACGGCCAACTACTGCATCATGGCCTCCACCTGCGCGCCCATCCTCATTCAGCTGGGCTTCCCGCTGGTGGCCGCCCACTTCTTCGTGTTCTACTTCGGCATCGTGGCGGATATCACGCCCCCTGTGGCTCTGGCGGCCTATGCCGGCTCGGCCATCGCCAAGTCCGACCCCATGAAGACCGGCATCAACGCCACCAAGCTGGCCATCGCCGCTTTTATCGTGCCGTACATCTTCGCCTACAGTCCGGCGCTGCTGTTTGAGAACATCTCCGGCTGGTGGGAGGTGGCGCAGATCTGCGTCAGCGCTCTGCTGGGCATCTTTGCCATCGCGGCGTCCCTGAACGGCCATCTGTATAAGAAGGTCCACTGGGTGCTGCGTATCGTCCTGGCCGTCGGCGGCCTGGGCATGATGATCCCCGGCACCCTCACCGACGTGGCCGGCCTGGTGCTGGTGGCGGCGGTCATCGCCTACCAGAAGATCAGCGCCAAGAAGCACGGCGGCCCCGTGGTGACGGCCTGATCCCATTTGAAGCAAAAGCATCCCCGCACACCGTGCGGGGATGCTTTTTTACACTATGTTCATACATTTCCACACATTTTGCCTAAAGTGCATAGTACGGGCATCTTGCAAAAACTGTCTGAATTTAGTATGATACAGGTGGTAAGGCAGTTTTTGCACAAAGAGAGGAGCATGGACATGGCACAGACCACAAAAAACGCCATTCGCAAGGGCTTTCTGGACCTGCTGGAGCAGCGGCCGCTGGATAAGATCTCCGTGGTGGACATCGCAGATCACTGCGGCGTGAACCGGAATACGTTTTATTACTACTACTGCGACATCTACGCCCTGGTGCGCGAGGTGCTGGAGACGGAGCTGGACCGCGTCCTCAACGCACCACCCCTCTGCACCAGCTGGTACCAGATGATGATGCGGGTGACGGCGTTCATGCGCGCCAACCGCCGCGCGGTCTACCACTTGTACCAGTCCAGCCAGCGCGACCTGCTGGAGCGCGAGTATTACCAGGTGGTCTACGGTGCCGTGGAGGATCTGGTGCGCCGCACGGCGGAGGACCTGCCGGTGGCGGAGACGGATGTGCAGTCCATCGCGGCGCTGTATACGGCCACGCTGGTGGGCCTGCTGCAAAGCTGGCTGCACTACGGCATGAAGCACGATGAGGAGCAGTTCGTGGAGCGCGTCACCCGCCTGACGGAGGGCACGCTGCGCTACGCGCTGGAGCGCAGCTGCGGGGTGGAGAAGGCGTGAGCGGCTTCTGGAAATGCGTCCTGTACGCGGCGGCGCTGGCCCTGCTGGCGCACCCGCTGGGTCAGGCGATCCCCGGTCCCTTTGACCCGGAGAAGCGGCTCTTCCGCAGCCGGAAATGGGAGCAGAACGGCCGCGTCTACACCAAATTGGCCATCGATAAGTGGAAGAAGCTGGTGCCGGACATGAGCCGCATCCTGCCGGACATGGTGAAGAAGGAACTGCCCGGCAGCGGCGCCGTGACGGCGGATCAGGCCGCGGCGCTGGTGCAGGAGACGTGCCGCGCGGAGCTGGTCCACGGGGCCTCCTGTTTGCTGGGCCTGGCGTTTCTGTGGCTGTGGCCCGGCTGGGGCGGCGCGATCGTGCTGGCGGTGTGGGTGCTGCTGGCCAATCTGCCCTTTATTCTGATACAACGCTACAACCGCCCCCGGCTCATGCGCCTGGCGGCGCTGCTGCGAAAGCGAGCGCAGCGGAAAGGAGAGCAAAATGCGCGTACTGATCCTGACCTGTAACACCGGCGGCGGGCATAACGCCGTAGCCGCCGCCCTGCGTGACAGCCTCCAACGCTGCGGCGCGTCCTGCGACGTGATGGACGGTTTGGGCTTCATCTCCAAAAAGGCATCCAAATTCGTTTCCAAGTGGCACACCCGGTTCTATCGCCGGTATCCCAAGCTCTACAAGGCGGGCTATATGTCCGCCGAGGGCGACAAGGAGATGGACCGGCGCGACGGCCCGGTGTACCGCTACATTGCCCGCGGTGCCCGCCGTCTGGGCCGCACGCTGCAAAGCGGCGGCTACGACGCCGTTGTCTGTGTCCACGTGATCCCCGCCATGATGATGACGGCGCTGAAGCAGGCGTGGAGCGCCTGTCCGGTGTTCTGCTTCGTGGCCACGGACTATACCTGCAGCCCCACGGTGGGTGCCTGCACCCCGGATATCTGCGTCATTCCCCATCAGGAGCTGGCCGACGAGTTCGTCAGCTGCGGCATCGCCCGCGACACCCTCCTGCCCGCCGGAATCCCCGTGCGTTCCGCCTTCCGCGAGCATGGCGATAGAGCCGCGGCGCGGAAGGCTCTGGGCCTGCCGGAGACCGGCCGCCACATCGTCCTCATGTCCGGCAGCATCGGCTGCGGCCCCATGGGCGACGTGGCGGAGGACCTGGATATGCGTATGGCCGACGGCGACTTTGCCACGGTGCTGTGCGGCAGCAACAAGCAGATGCGCTATGCCCTGGAGCTGCGCCGCCTGTACCGCGTGGAGGCTGTGGGCTTTACCACCCAGGTGCAGCTGTACATGGACAGCGCGGACGTGCTGGTCAGCAAGCCCGGCGGCATCAGCATCACCGAGGCCGGCACCCGCGGCGTACCGCTGCTGCTGGCGGATATGGTGGGCGGCTGCGAAACGCGGAACGAGGCGTTCTTCACCGCCCACGGCTGGGCGGCCTCCTGCCCGCCGGACAACATGGCCGCGTCGGCCCTGGCCTTTCTGGAGGACGAACAGCAGCGTCAGGCCATCACCGCTGCCCAGAGCCGTGATTTCGACGGCCTGGCCGCCGACCGTGTGGCCGCCGCCGTCCTCGCCCGCTGCAAGAAATGACCCCAGCGCCCACGGCGGCAGCCGTGGGCGCCTTCTTTGCGCTTTTTGTACGGCGTCCCTCTTGCATTTCGCGCAAACTGTCGGTATACTTGTTAAAGAAATATCGATTTGTTCACAGGCAGGTCATATTCGTATAGTAGGATGAAACTGCGGCCCCGGACGTGGGCTGCGGCCGAAAGGAGGGCGTCTGCCCATGATGATCGAAAAAAGCGGCACCATCCGCCTGCGGGACATTCCCACCGCCGCGGGCCTTTCCCCGAAGGAGCAGGAGCTGGCGGCGGGCATGGTGCGGGTGACGCACCTGTACCGCAGTGCGCTGAAGGTAGCCGTAACGCAGATGGAGATCCTGGACGAGGAGTTCGCCCGTCTGTATGACCACTCGCCCATCCACCACATCGAATACCGTATCAAGACGCTGGACAGCATCATCGACAAGCTGCGCCGCCGGGGCCTGGAGGTCAGCATCGACAACATCTATGCCCACATCCAGGACGTGGCCGGTATCCGCGTCATCTGCAACTATCTGGATGATATCTACTACCTGCGCTCCCTGCTCACCCGCAGCGAGTCCTATACCGTCCTCCGCGAGGTGGACTATATCAAGGAGCCCAAGGACACCGGTTACCGCAGTCTGCACCTGATCGTCAACGTGCCCATCGTCATCAGCGAGGGCACCATGGTCCTGCCGGTGGAGATCCAGCTCCGCACCATCGCCATGGATATGTGGGCCAGTCTGGAGCACGAGCTGCGGTATAAATCCGACCGCAAATTCACCCAGCAGGATGCCGCCCGCCTGCGCCTGTGCTCCGACGCCATCAGCGAGATCGACCGGGAGATGCAGGATATCTACCAGGGCAACGAACCCCAATACCACGCCTGAACACAAAAGACCGGCCCCGCCGGTCTTTTTTCGTCCCCAGCCAAGGCCCATAACTTCCCCTAATGCCTCCCACACCGATTTGTTATGCCAACATCTGGATATTCCCGTTGCCTTTCGCGACACTTTCTGGTAAGATGGTCGTACAACAGAGCCTGCGCGCCAAAAAACTTTCCCAATAAGAAATTTTGCGGCACACAGGCCCGGGAGAGAAATATGTGAGCCATAGAAGGAGGAACCGCCATGAAGAGACGACTGCTCCCCATCCTGATGACCCTGGTATTGGTATGCGCGCTGCCCATATGGGCAGCTTTTGTTACATCGGGGGATGTAACAAATCCCCTGGTGTCCACCGCCGACGCGGCGGAGCCGTCTGTACCGGTTAAGGTGAGCACCGCCACCGATTTGCAAAGCAACATAGATGCCGGAAATTCCGTTAAGCTGACAAAGAATATTGACATCAACACGGCCCTGAATGTCACGAGTACGCTGACCCTCGACCTGAACGGCTGTGTATTGAGGATGAGAGGTAACACCAGTGTGTTTTACGTGTATAATAACGCGACTCTGACCATACAGGACAGCAGCGCGGCGAAGTCCGGCACCATCACCGGCGGTAATGCCGGCGATGGCGGCGGCGTATACATAGGAGACAATTTATCAGAAGGACACCTTGTGATGACCGGCGGCACCATCACCGGCTGTGCGACCGACTCCTCCCGGGGTGACGGCCGGGGCGGCGGTGTGTTTGTATTTAAGGGGAGCTTTACCATGTCCGGTACGGCCAAGATCACCAACTGCACCGCTTTTTGGGGTGGCGGCGTTGTGGTACATACCGGATCGAGTACATTCACTATGAACGGCGGTGAGATCAGCGATTGCAAAGCTTCCAGTACCGGCGGTGGTGTTTGCCTGATCAGCGGTGCAGGGTTTGAAATGACCGGCGGTATCATCCGGGATTGCACAGCCGATTGGCGACCGGAGAGCAGTGCGATCAATATACAGCCGGGAACGATGAAAGCCCACGGCGGCAAGGTAGAAGGAAATGTTTGGGTGGTGGATGAAAACAACGGTATTACGCGTGAAACTACAAAAGATGACTACACCATTTTCAACGGGACGATCACATTTAAGAATGGCAATACTACGGCTATGTACCCGGTGAAATTTGATTTGGTCCAGGGCAGTGACAATGACATTACGGTGAGAGAGACGAAGCTGGGCTCCCCGGCAGAAAAGCCCGCTGACCCGACCAAACCAAATCTTGTTTTCCAATATTGGTACGAAGCGGGAACGGATGGCTCTGCCGCATGGAACTTCAGTACGCCGGTGACGCGTCCCCTGCATCTGCTGGCCAAGTGGGAGGAAAAACCCCAAACCGGCGGCTACTACTACGCCCCGCCCGCGGAGCAGCCCATCGAGGCCCCCAAGACCGCCGACCCCGGCGTAGCCCTCTACGCCGCCCTGTCACTCCTGTCTCTGACCGGCCTGACCTGCATCACCAAAAAGCGCTGAAGAAAAAAAGGGAGCCGCCCGCAGGGCGGCTCCTTTTTTTCTCGTCCCGCCGCAGCGTCAGGGGCTATTTCGCGCCCCGGCGCGAGCGCTTTCTTTGTCTCCGACGGCCCCATTTCTTCCAA
>ERZ826016.1959-NODE-1959-length-17320-cov-4.598436_pt1 | contig 17320 bp, 12 predicted proteins | sample MGYA00519872_ERZ826016 | MGnify/ENA primary metagenome ERZ826016 (study PRJEB31778, sample SAMEA3449218) | human gut metagenome | biome: human gut; feature: human-associated habitat; material: faeces | place: United Kingdom | collected 2010/2012 ... | reverse complement strand
ATCCTGAAGTAATAATAAAGACAAAAAACAAGGATCGGAAGATATTCCGAATTAGAGGAAAGGCTCTGAAATTCTTCAGGGTCTTTCCTTTTTTTCTGTTTCTTTAAGAAAATTTTGACAAATAAGACAGATTGTGATAGCTACAAAATATGCGTTCTTATTAAGAATTAATGTTATGTCTTAAAATATTGTTGAACTTAAAAATTTGAATTATGAAAAAGGTATTATTATTTTTTGCATTGTTTTTGTTTGTTTTTGGGGTTTTTGTAAGATTAGGGAAGAAGAATTTTCCGGCTGATAACAAAGTAGCTGTTGAGGCTTTTTCCGGTGTTGTATCTTCTCTTAATCCGTATAATCTTCCTACCTCAGATTGTATTGAATTAGAAACGCCAGAAGGGGTAATTATTCGGCCTGTTGTCAGTTTTAGAGATTTCTCTGTTTCCAGACGAAAAGTTGCGGTGTCTGACACTATCATTCTTTATGCTTGGAATAACAACTTATATCCAGCGACATCCAAAATTGACTGGGCTGTTTTTAGTCAAAAAGTGAACGAGGAAGCTTCCAAGGTTTGTAATTTTTGTCTGGCTTTGGCGTTGTTCCTTTGTATATTGGGTGTTAAGATTCATTCTTTTAAGACTTAATGAAAAAAGTGTGATTAAAAAGCGGTTACTTATATGACCGCTTTTTTTGTGCTGTAAAATATTTTGACAAACTGTTGCTCTTGTGATATTGTTTTTGTCTAAAATGAGTTATTGTGGGGTTATATATTTGTGTTGAAAATAATTCATGGCTTTTGAGAACAGTTAAATAAAATATTCACTTAAAACTCTGAAGTTATGCTAACTTTTAATGAGGAAAAACAGTACATCGACGGTGAGTTTGAAACATTTGCCGAGATGTATAAAGAATTTGGCCTGTCGATAGACGGCGAAATTTATTTGACCCATTCGAAACAGTGGGAAAAAATTTATTTTGTACTTTCGTTTAAGCCGTTTGCTCCGAAAGTGCAGGATGATATGATAACAACCGATAACCGCGTGGTTCTCGGTATGTTTGCGAAGAAATACAATCTTAATCCCGATCAGGAACGGCGCTTGCAGAAAGTTCCGAAAGGGTTACGAAAAGTGTACTACTCCAAACAGCGGTTCCGTAATGCTTTGGAAATTGAATTTTCTAAGACCGCGGATAAACGCGAGTTGCAGAGCTATGTGCACTATCATGGCGGCAGGATGTGCGAAAAGGCTGCAAATATATGCAGCTCGGTGCGCCGCCTGCATATTTAAGTTAAACACATGAAGGGCTTCGCCGTGAGGTGCGGCTCTTCTTTTTTACGGATGTGGCTTTTTGTAAAAAAGTTCTTGATTAATTGTGCAGATTTGTGTATCAAGTATACGCAATATGATGATAGGGGTATAGCTCAGCTGGTAGAGCATCGGTCTCCAAAACCGAGGGTCGTGAGTTCGAACCTTACTGCCCCTGCCACTCAAGATAAAGTCGCTGAAAAGCGGCTTTTTTTTACAAAACAAGCACTTAAGCTGGTCCGTGTGAAGCGTCGCAATCAGTACTACTTCCCGCTTGTTACACGGACCATTCCAAACGAAATCCTTTATTTTACAAGCATTTAATATAGAATCTTATTGTCTTTGGGAATTGTTAAGATTCCAATGTAATATATTTGGGCGGGATGATGCCGCCTTTGATGACGATCAGATAATACGGAACGACAGAAAAGCGTAAGCCTAATTTTTCATCACAGACAGACCAGTCTACCGGAGAAGTATCAATATCGTTAATTGAGGCTAATCTTACTAAACGTTCATCAACATCTTGCGGAAAATCTTTATCTAAATTCGGTCGGATTGCCGGACTGACATAAATTGCTTCAATTAGTCCGTCTTTTTGTAAGGTCTCCAAATCAACAGAAAATAAGTCAGCGTTCGCAATAAAAGGTTTGAACATATTTATGCTTTTCTCGGTCCACTGTATCGGCTCTGAAAAACCGCGAATGGCGCGGCTGCGGCCTTCAAAACAATTTTCCATCCATTTAACAATTTCGGAGTGGGTTGTTTCGCCGCCCGTGCGTTTGTAATAGTAATGTAAATCGGCTTGAGGATTGTTGGCAAAAGATAGAATCCCTTGTTTCAGAGCATTGTTGCCTTTTGTGATGTAGTGATAAAGTTTTGTCATTTTAATCTTCCCTGAATTTTTGTGTATTGTGACATAATTCTCAGATGAAGGGAATAATAAAATAGTCCGTGGATTGTGCCATATGTCACTAGTTTTGTGTATTTGTGCGATGTTATCCTGTCGATTAGAGAAAGCTGTCCGAAGGGGCGGTTTTTTATGTTATATAAGAAAACAGCTTCCGGGCAGGAAGCTGTTTGCCTATGTTTATACGTTTTTATGTAGAGCGGAAAGCTCAGGCGGATTTCTTTTCCGGGTGCAGTGTGCCGGCGGCGACGGCTTTGGTGTAAAGTTCAATTTTGTAGTTAATCTTGTTCATATGTTTCTGCAGTTCGGCCATTTGCTCTTCAATACGGATTTTCTGCTGTCTGAACATATCCAGCCGCAGTTGCAGAGTTGAATCGCCTTCAATGTACCAGTCGATGTACTGTTTGATACCTTTGAGGTGCAGGCCGGTGGCTTTCAGGCATTCGATGAGTTCAAGCCAGCCGAGGTCGGAATCGGAAAAGACTCGCAGGCCGGAACTGTTTTTTCTGACGAAAGGCAGCAGGCCTTCTTTTTCGTAGTATCGGAGCGTATGTACGCTTAAGCCGGTTTTTTTGGCAACTTGGCCGATTGAGTATCCCATAAACTTTCTCCCGTTGTGTGACAGTGATTAATTTAAGCCTTAGAGTTTGCTCAAAGTCAAGAAAAATCTGGCGGGCAGAGGCGGTAATGCATATGGGCGTTTGCCAGACGTCCTTTTTTAACCAAAATTGGAACCCTGAGAAAAAAGTATTGCAATCTTTTGTTTAATAGTTTATGTTTCCGGTAAATCAGACAGCCTATCCCCGTCATTTTGCCGTATAATTTCGACATGTTTTTTGAAAAGACCGGTTAACGACGCGGGCGGGGCTGGCTTTGTTGCAATTTTTCAGATGGATAGGATCTATGGCAAAAATTAGTCCGATTCAGTTTTTCAGACAGGTAAAACAGGAAATTAAAAAGGTTACCTGGCCGACCCGCAAGGAAGTTATGCAGACCTCGATAATGGTTATTATCCTGGTGGCGATTGCCGCGACTTTCTTTTTCTTCGTCGATCAGATTTTCGGCTGGGTTGTTAAATTAATATTTGGTCTTGGAGTATAGTTTATGACTGCACGTTGGTATGTTCTTCATGTTTATTCCGGTTCGGAGAAGAAGGTTGCCGAATCGATTAAAGAACAGGCTGTTTTGAAAAAAATGGAAGATAAGATTCTTGACGTTCTGGTTCCGACCGAAGATGTCGTCGAGGTTAAAAAAGGTTCGAAGGTCAATTCGGAACGCAAGTTTTTTCCGGGTTATGTGCTGATTAAAATGGAAATGTCCGACGATACCTGGCATGCGGTTATGAATACGCCGCGCGTTACCGGTTTTCTGGGCAGCCGCAATAAGCCGCAGCCGATTTCCGAAGCCGAGGCCAAACGTATTATTACTCAGATGCAGGAAGGCGTTGAAAGGCCGCAGACGGTTGTCGATTATGAGGTCGGCGAGCAAATCAGGGTAACCGACGGCCCGTTCGCTTCTTTTGTCGGTTTGGTTGAAGAGGTTGACCTTGAGAAGGCTCGTCTGAAAGTTTCCGTTTCGATTTTCGGACGTTCAACTCCGGTTGAGCTGGAATTCAGTCAGGTTGAAAAGGTTTAGGAAAGTCTGAAACCGCCGGGATTAAAATCCGGCGGTTTATTTTTTTAGGGAAGAAGGCAATGTTCAAAAGTTTCTTTAATGAATTTAAAAAATTCGCCATGCGCGGCAATGTCATTGATATGGCCGTCGGTATCATTATCGGCGCCGCTTTCGGCAAAATCGTCGACTCTCTGGTTAAAGACGTTATTATGCCCCCAATCGGGCTGTTGCTCGGCAAGGTCGATTTTACCAATCTGTTTGTGGTTTTGAAGGAAGGGGTAACGGCAGCGCCCTACGCTTCGCTGGATGCAGCGCAGAAGGCCGGCGCCGTGACGCTTAACGTGGGTCTGTTCGTCAATGCGCTTATCAGTTTTATTATCGTGGCCTTTGCCGTGTTTATTCTGATTAAGGCCATTAACGAACTGCAGGCCAAGATGCTCAGGCAGGAAGCGGCCGAAGAAGCGAAAAAGGAACCGGTAACGAAGGCCTGTCCGTACTGTTGCGAAGAAATTCCTGTTAAGGCGGTGCGCTGTCCGCACTGCACTTCGGAACTGAAGTGAAAAAAAAGGCTCCGCAAAGGAGCCTTTTTCTGAATCGAATCAAAGGCTTGAATCGCAAAATTTTTGAAAAAAACGCTTGCAAAATGAATCGGATGTGCTATACAAAGGCGACTCTCAAAGGGGCGACTCTGTTCTTTTGAGATGCGAATCGCATAAAAATGTAACTTCGTGGGAGACCAGCCATGGTCTGGAAAAACCACGAACCTAAACAGAGGTATGAAAATGGCTAAGACTAAAAAGAAAATTTTAGGATTAATCAAGCTTCAGATCCCCGCCGGAAAGGCTAACCCTTCTCCGCCGGTTGGTCCTGCTCTGGGCCAAAAGGGCTTGAACATTATGGAATTCTGCAAGGCTTTCAACGCAGCCACCCAGAAAATGGAACCGGGCGTTCCCGTTCCGGTCGTTATTACCGCTTTTGAAGACAAGTCTTTTACTTTTGAGACCAAACTTCCGCCGGTTTCTTATCTGATTAAGAAAGCTGCCGGTGTTAAGTCTGCATCCAAGGAACCGGGCAAAACCGTTGCCGGTCAGATTTCGATGGCTCAGGTTAAAGAAATTGCCGAAACCAAAATGCCGGATTTGAACTGCTCGACCGTTGAGGCGGCCATGAATATGGTTAAAGGCCAGGCGGTTTCCATGGGTATCAAGGTAGTGGAGTAAGACGATGGCTGGAAAAAGAATTGTAAATGCATACAAAACAATTGACAAGACTCAGGCCTATGCGCTGAAAGAGGCTGTCAAAATTGTCAAGTCCAATGCTACCGCCAAATTTGACGAAACCATCGACGTTGCCATCAACCTCGGTGTCGATCCGAAACATGCCGACCAGATGATCCGCGGCGTTTGCGCTCTGCCGCACGGCACGGGCAAAACCGTACGCGTTGCCGTTTTGGCTCAGGGCGAGAAAGCCGACGAGGCCAAAGCCGCCGGAGCCGATATCGTCGGTGCCGAGAATCTGGTTGATTCCATCTTGTCGGGCAAAATTGACTTCGACAGATGTATCGCCACGCCGGACATGATGGGGCTGGCCGGCCGCGTTGCCCGTGTTCTGGGTCCGAAAGGCCTGATGCCGAATCCGAAGCTCGGAACCGTCACCACCGATGTTGCCGGTGCGGTTAAGAAGGCCAAGGCCGGTGAAGTTCAGTACCGCGTTGAAAAGAACGGTATTGTTCATGCCGGTATCGGTAAGGCTTCTTTCTCGGAAGAGCAGATTTATGACAACGCCAAGACGTTTATTGACGCTATTCTGAAAGCCAAACCGCAGTCGCTCAAAGGAAACTACCTGAAGAAGATTTCCCTGAGTTCGACGATGGGTGTCGGCATCAAAGTAGATTCGTCCGCTTTGTAAGAAAGTTTTGGGAGGCGGACGTGTCCGCTTCCCGCTCTTCAGAAGTTTCGTGCTTCTGAAAACTGTCCAAGACCGCAGGTGGTCGAAAATGCCGGAACCGGCGTTTGACAACTTTAAATATCCTGCGCAGACGGGAGTTGAAAAATATTTATCTTTTTTTCTCCTGGACAGATTAGGTCCCGCAGCAAAGGTCAGCAGACCGGCGTTGCGGATGTGTGAAATGACATTGTTTTATTTGAAATGATGTTTTGTTTGGAGACAATAAGTGAACCGCGAAGAAAAGACACAGTTGCTCGGTGAACTGAATGAACTGTTTAACAGCTCCGAAATCATTGTAGTTTCGCACTACAAAGGTTTGACCGTTAAGGAAGTTTCGGAACTGCGCGACAAGATCAGAAAAGCAGGCGCCGGGTTCAGAGTTACTAAAAACCGGATTACTCGTCTTGCTCTTAAAGGTACCAAGTTTGAAGGACTGACCGACTTGTTTACCGGTCCGACGGCCATTGCTTTCGCCAATGACCCGGTTTCGGCCTGCAAAGCCTGCGTTCAGTTTGCCAAAGACAATGAAAAGCTGATTGTTGTCGGTGGTGCCATGGGAACCGGTGTTCTTTCGGTTGCCGAAATCAATAAACTGGCAACGATTCCGTCTATGGACGAACTCAGAGCCAAGATTATCGGTCTGTTGCAGGCTCCGGGTGCCCAGTTGGCACGCGTTACCAGAGCTTACAGCGAGAAAGAAGCCGCTTAGTATTATTGTTTACACCAGTTCTGCCTGCGGGTTTTTCATCTATGTACCCGTTTGTTCGGGAGAGGTAAAATCCACTTTGCATAATTTGGTTTGAAAGCGATAATGCTGAAAGCACAAGACAAAAGTTTTTAAGTAATTTAGTTGATTTAATTAAAATTTTATTGGAGAAAAAAAATGGCCGATTTAGCCAAATTAGTTGATGAATTGTCAGCCCTGACCGTTATGGAAGCCGCTGACCTGTCCAAAATGCTGGAAGAAAAATGGGGCGTTTCCGCCGCCGCTGCCGTAGCCGTTGCTGCCGGCGGTGCCGCTGCTGCCGCTGAAGAAGAGAAGAGCGAATTTGACATCATTCTCGAAGCAGCCGGCGACAACAAGATTAACGTTATTAAGGAAATCCGCGCAATTACCAACCTGGGTCTGAAAGAAGCCAAGGATTTGGTTGACGGTGCTCCGAAGACCGTTAAGGAAGGCGCTCCGAAAGAAGAAGCTGAAGAAATCAAGAAGAAACTGGAAGCTGCCGGCGCCAAAGTTACTCTTAAGTAATTTTGATTTTTGCGAAGAGGGGGCGGCGAGAGCCGTTTCCTCTTTGTTAAAGTTTCGGCGGACGGAGATGTTTTCTGAACGCTGAAGTTCCCCGGCGGGGAGATGAATTATTACCGAAAAGTTCTAAGCTTTATTGTCATCTTGCGCAAGGGCAGAAGTTTGGGCGTATTATTGAACCGAGGTTCCTTTCAGGGAGCCTTTGACTCGTTTAAAAGAATCGTTTTATCCGATTGAAAATCGAAATGCTGCGGCGGGTCGAAATTATTTTGCAAATCTTTTCCGCGGGGGTGCAATGCCTTGTTGGTGCGGACTGATTTTTTGCTTTTTACGAAACGAATATTAAGTTATAACCTTCCGTAATCGGGATGCAGTATTTACTGATGGTATTGTTACGGAATTCAAACCTAGGGATGAAAGCACAATGAAAGAATCTTATACGAGCAAAAGACGTGTAAGAAGAAGCTTCGGCAAAATCGACGCCGTGTCGGATATGCCGAGTTTAATCGAAGTTCAGACCGGTTCTTATGCCAGCTTTATTGAGCAGGACAAAAATGCGGAACCCTGCGAGTTCGGTCTGGAAGAAGTATTCAAATCAATTTTTCCGATTAAAGATTTTTCAGGAAACGGCGAGTTGGAGTTTGTCAAATATGAACTTGAAGAGCCGAAGTACGATGTCGACGAATGTATCAAGCGTGATATGACCTATGCCGCACCGGTTAAGGCTACCCTGCGTCTGGTTGTCTGGGATACCGACGAGGCTACCGGTGCCAAGTCCATTCACGACATTAAGGAGCAGGACGTCTATATGGGCGACATTCCGCTGATGACGGACAAAGGTACGTTTATTTTCAACGGTACCGAGCGTGTCGTCGTTTCACAGATGCATCGTTCGCCGGGCGTCTTTTTTGACCATGACAAAGGCAAAACCGTCGCTTCCGGAAAATATCTGTTTGCCGCCCGCGTTATTCCTTACCGCGGTTCCTGGCTGGATTTTGAATTTGACGCCAAAGATTTGGTTTATGCCCGTATCGACCGCCGCCGCAAGCTGCCGGTAACCTCCATTTTGTATTCTCTGTATTCCAAGGAGACGGAAGAGAAGATTAAACAGCTGGCCAAAGACGGTAAGAAAATCGACCGCTCCGAAGTCAAAGGCATGGACAAAGAGGAAATTCTCAATTACTTCTATGACGCCGACACCTATGTTGCTGACAAAAAGAACTGGAAGGCCAAGTTTGTTCCTGAGCGCATGAAGGGTGTCAAGTTTGACTTTGATCTGGTTAATGCCAAAACCGGCGACGTGGTTCTGGAAAGGGGCAAAAAGCTGACGCCGCGTTCGGCTCAGAAGCTGGCTGACGAAGGGCTGGAATTTTACAGCGTTTCCAAGGAGCAGATGTATGGCAAGTTTTTGGCCAACAACGTGGTTGACGGCAAAACCGGCGAAGTTGTCGCCGAAGCCGGCGCCGAACTGAACGAGGAGCTGCTTGACAAGATTGCCAAAGCCAAGATCGGCGAAATCAGAACCCTGTTTATCGACGGCGTTAACGTCGGTCCGTATATCAGAAACACGCTGGAAGCCGACAAGAACAACTGCCGCGAAGAGGCTTTGCTTGACATCTATCGCGTTATGCGCCCGGGTGAACCGCCTACCTATGAAACCGCCGATCAGTTGTTTAAAGGCCTGTTCTTTGATATTGAGCGCTATGACCTGTCTTCGGTCGGCCGCGTAAAGATGAACGTTGCGCTGGACATCTCTTTTGATGACGCGCCGGATACTTATCGGACGCTGCGCAAAGACGATATTCTGCGTATTGTCAAACGTCTGGTCGAGTTGCGCGACGGCAAAGGCGAAGTTGACGATATTGACCATCTCGGCAACCGCCGCGTCCGTTCGGTCGGCGAACTGATGGAAAACCAGTACCGTATGGGCTTGCTGCGCATGGAAAGAGCCATTCGCGAAAGAATGAGCTCGGAAGTTCTGAACAATGTCAAACCGCAGGATTTGGTCAACGCCAAACCGATTGCTTCGGTTATCCGTGAGTTCTTCGGCTCTTCGCAGTTGTCGCAGTTTATGGATCAGAACAATCCGCTGTCGGAAATTACCCACAAACGCCGCCTGTCGGCTTTGGGCCCCGGCGGTCTGTCCCGCGAGCGTGCCGGTTTTGAAGTCCGCGACGTACATCCGACCCACTACGGACGCATCTGCCCGATTGAAACGCCGGAAGGTCCGAACATCGGTCTGATTAACTCGTTGTCGACTTATGCCCGCATCAACAAATACGGCTTTATTGAGTGTCCGTACCGCAAAGTTGTCAACGGCGTGGTTACCAAAGAAGTCGTTTACCTTTCCGCTAATGAGGAAGGCAAGTTCAAAATTGCGGAAGCGAACGCCAAGGTCAAGGAAGACGGTCATTTCGAAAACGATTTGATTGCCTGCCGCAAGGCCGGCGAGTTTGAATTTGCCCATCCGGAAGAGATCGACTTTATTGACGTTTCGCCGCAACAGCTGGTTTCGGTTGCGACCGCTTTAATTCCGTTCCTGGAAAACGACGACGCGAACCGTGCGCTGATGGGTTCGAACATGCAGCGTCAGGGCGTGCCCCTGCTGCGTTCGGAAGCCCCGCTGGTCGGTACCGGCATGGAAGCTGCCGTCGCCAAGGATTCCGGCGCGACCGTGGTTGCCAAGTATGACGGTATCGTCGACGCGGTTGACGCCAACCGTATTGTGGTTCGTTCCAAGGAAGGCAACGGCGCCGATATGGGCGTTGAAATTTACAAGCTGCAGAAATTCCGCCGCTCGAACCAGAACACCTGCATTAACCAGGTGCCGCTGGTTAAGGTCGGCGACGAAGTCAAGGCCGGCGACATTATGGCCGACGGTCCGTGTACCGACATGGGCGAACTGGCTCTGGGCAAGAACGTTCTGGTTGCTTTTATGCCGTGGAACGGTCTGAACTACGAGGATGCCATTCTGCTGTCCGAACGCGTTTCCCGCGACGACGTCTTCACTTCTCTGCATATTGAAGAATTTGAAGTGATGGCCCGCGATACCAAACTTGGTCAGGAAGAGATTACCCGCGATATCCCGAACGTCGGTGAAGAAGCTCTGCGTAATCTGGACGAGGCCGGCATCGTTTACATCGGTGCCGAAGTCAAGGCCGGCGACATTCTGGTCGGCAAGGTTACGCCGAAAGGCGAATCACCGGTAACGCCGGAAGAAAAACTGCTGCGCGCCATCTTTGGCGAAAAGGCGTCCGATGTCCGCGACACGTCGCTGCGCGTTCAGCCGGGTATCGAAGGCATTGTCGTTGACGTACATGTTTTCTCCCGTCGCGGCGTCGAGAAGGATGAACGTGCCCTGTCCATTGAGCAGGAAGAGATTTCGCATCTGGCCAAAGACCGTGATGACGAAATTGCGATTATCCGCAGAAACTTTGACGCACGTTTGAAAGAAATGCTGTTGGGGCAGGTTGTGGTTGACGCTCCGAAGGGTATTGCCAAGAACTCGACGATTACCGAAGAAGTTCTGGCTTCGCAGCCTTCTTCGCAGTGGCGCAAGATTGTCGTCAAAGATGAAGACGTTATGGCCAAAATCGAAGAGTTCGGCGCCGCATTTGACGCCCGTCTGGAAAGAATCCAGAAACACTTTGACAACAAGGTTGAGAAAGTACAGCGCGGCGATGATCTGCTGCCCGGCGTTCTGAAAATGGTTAAAGTCTTCATTGCGACAAAGCGTAAGATTCAAACCGGTGACAAAATTGCCGGACGCCACGGAAACAAGGGTACGATTTCCCGTGTTCTGCCGTTGCAGGACATGCCGTATATGGAAGACGGCACGCCGGTTGATATCGTGCTGAATCCGCTGGGCGTTCCGTCACGTATGAATGTCGGACAAATTCTGGAAACCCACTTGGGCTGGGCGGCACGCGAACTCGGCGAACAGCTGAACGAAATGTGCGAACAGTACAAGCGCGGCGAAAAGACCATGGACGAACTCAACGAAGAACTGAGAAAAATCTATGGCGACAAACAGTATAAGAACGATATCGTTCCGTTAAGCGAACCCGAAAAGCTGGAAATGATTTCCAACCTGAAACGCGGCGTTCCGATGGCAACACCGGTATTTGACGGTGCCACCGGCGACGACATCAACAGCATGCTGTCGATGGCCGGTTTGCCGACGTCGGGTCAGATTGACCTGTATGACGGACGTACGGGCGAGAAGTTTGACCGTAAAGTTACCGTCGGTATCATTTACATGATCAAACTGCACCATATCGTCGATGAAAAGATGCACGCCCGTTCCGTCGGCCCGTACTCTCTGGTTACCCAGCAGCCGCTGGGCGGTAAAGCTCAGTTCGGCGGTCAGCGTTTCGGCGAAATGGAAGTCTGGGCTTTGCAGGCATACGGTGCCGCCTATACGCTGCAGGAAATGCTTACTGTCAAGTCCGACGACGTCAACGGCCGTACCAAGGTTTATGAGGCAATTGTCCGCGGCGACGACGGATTTGAAGCCGGCATTCCGGAATCCTTCAACGTTCTGGTCAAGGAACTCATGTCCCTCGGCCTCAACGTCACCCTCCATCAGGAGGAAGGCAAGAAGAGGCCCAAGCGCGTCGGCTTCGCCGAAGAGGAACACCAGCAGTACCTGCAACAGCAGCAGGACATGGCTGACGAATAGATACCATCGCGGGGAAGGGAGAGCCCTTTCATTAGGAAAGTCTTTCCTTTCCCCGCACCCCTCCCCTTTCTCTCCTGAATTTTTTGTGCCGGGCCAGCCCCCGGAACGGAAGAAGGAAGAAAGCGGAGGCCCTCCCAGTTAAGAGACCCTTCATTACGTCCAACCCTCAAGACAGCGGTTTTGAGGGGATGGGGGTAGGGTTCGGAGACGGAGGTCCTTTACGGGCCGTTGCCTCTCCGGCGCCTGACCCGCAAAAGGGAGTACATATATATGAGTCTTGACGATCTCTTCTCGGTTCGCAGCTCGGCCAACGCCAATGCGAGCCAAATCCGCAATCTGAAGGCGATTCAGATTTCCATCGCCTCGCCGGAGAACATCCGCGAATGGTCCTACGGCGAAGTCAAGAAGCCGGAGACCATCAACTACCGTACGTTCAAACCCGAACGCGACGGCCTGTTCTGCGCGAAGATCTTCGGCCCGGTGAAGGACTACGAATGCAACTGCGGCAAGTACAAACGCATGAAGCACCGCGGCATCGTCTGCGAAAAGTGCGGCGTTGAAGTCATTGCCTCCAAGGTGCGCCGCGAACGCATGGGCCATATCGAACTGGCCGCGCCCGTCGCCCATATCTGGTTCCTCAAGACCCTGCCCTCCAAGATCGGCACCCTGCTCGACATGACCATGGCCGATCTGGAAAAGGTGCTCTATTTCGACTCGTACATCGTGCTCGATCCCGGCAGCACCAACCTCCAGAAGATGCAGGTCATCTCCGAGGACCAGTACCTCCAGATCATCGACCATTTCGGCGAGGACGCCCTTACCGTGGGCATGGGCGCGGAATCCATCCGCGGCCTGCTCGAAGAACTGAACCTTGAGGAAATCAAGGTGCTCCTGCGCGAAGAATCGCAGACCACCAAGTCCCAGACCAAAAAGAAGAAGCTCACCAAGCGCCTCAAGGTCGTGGAAGCGTTCCTCGAATCCGGCAACCGCCCCGAATGGATGATCCTCGAAGTCATCCCGGTCATTCCGCCGGAACTGCGCCCTCTCGTTCCGCTCGACGGCGGCCGTTTCGCCACCTCCGACCTGAACGACCTGTACCGCCGCGTGATCAACCGTAACAACCGCTTGAAACGCCTGATGGAACTCGGGGCTCCCGACATCATCATCCGTAACGAAAAGCGTATGTTGCAGGAAGCCGTGGACGCGCTGTTCGACAACGGCCGCCGCGGACGCGCCATCGCCGGCACCAACGGACGCCCCCTGAAGTCCTTGTCCGACATGATCAAGGGCAAGCAGGGCCGCTTCCGTCAGAACCTGCTCGGCAAGCGCGTCGACTACTCCGGCCGTTCCGTCATCGTCGTGGGCCCGTACCTGAAACTCCATCAGTGCGGCCTGCCCAAGAAGATGGCGCTCGAGCTTTTCAAGCCCTTCATCTATTCCGAACTTGAGAAGAGAGGCCATGCCTCCACCATCAAGAGCGCGAAAAAGATGGTGGAGCGCGAAGAGCTGGTCGTATGGGATATCCTGGCCGACGTGGTCAAGGAATACCCGGTTCTGCTGAACCGCGCCCCTACGCTGCACCGCCTCGGCATCCAGGCCTTCGAGCCGCTGCTCGTCGAAGGCAAGGCCATCCAGCTGCACCCGCTCGTCTGCTCCGCCTACAACGCGGACTTCGACGGCGACCAGATGGCCGTACACATCCCGCTCTCCGTGGAAGCGCAGATCGAATGCCGCGTGCTCATGATGAGCACCAACAACATCCTGTCGCCCGCCAACGGAACGCCCGTCATCGTGCCTTCTCAGGACATGGTCCTCGGCCTGTATTACATGACCGTGGAACGTTCCTTCGAAAAGGGCGAAGGCATGGTCTTCTGCGCCCCGTGGGAAGTGGAAGCCGCCCTTGACGCCGATCAGGTCAGTATGCACGCCCGCATCAAGGTACGCATGGAAGACGGCAAGCTCGCCAACACCACGCCCGGCCGTATCCTCGTATGGCGCGGCCTGCCCGCCGGCATCAAGTTCGAGAACGTCAACAAAGAATTGACCAAAAAGAACATTGCCAAGCTGGTGGACAGCGCCTACCGCGACGCCGGGGTCAAGGCGTGCGTCATCCTCTGCGACCGCATCAAGGCCATCGGGTACGAATACGCGACCCGCTCCGGCATCAGTATCGGCGTGAAGGACATGCTGATCCCCGATTCCAAGAAGCGCATCATTGATGCCGCTTCCGCCGAAGTGGACAACATCGAAAGCCAGTACCGCGACGGTATCATCACCCGTACGGAAAAATACAATAAGGTCGTCGACGTTTGGACCAAGGCCACGCAGGACGTGTCCGCGGAAATGAACAAGGAAATCTCCACGGATATCCTGACCGACCCGAAGACCGGCAAGCAGGAGGCCAACCTCAGCTTCAACCCGATCTTCATGATGTCCAACTCGGGTGCCCGAGGCAACGCCGACCAGATGCGTCAGCTCGCCGGTATGCGCGGCCTGATGGCCAAGCCCTCCGGCGAAATCATCGAAACCCCGATCACCGCGAGTTTCCGTGAAGGCCTGACGGTGCTCCAGTACTTTACCTCCACGCACGGCGCTCGTAAGGGTCTCGCGGACACCGCCCTCAAGACGGCGAACTCCGGTTACCTGACCCGCCGTCTCGTGGACGTGGTGCAGGACGTCATCGTCTCCGAACACGACTGCGGCACCGTCGACGGCATCGAAATCCGCGCCATCAAGGACGGCGGCGAGGTCAAGCAGAAGCTGTCCGAGCGCGCGCTCGGCCGCGTGCTGCTCTATCCCGTGTATGATCCCGCAACGGGCGACCTGCTCTACCCCGAAAACACTTTGATCGACGAACCCGTCGCCAAGACGTTGGACGACAAGGGCATCAACTCCGTGATGATCCGCTCCGCGCTGACCTGCCAGTCCGAGCGCGGCATCTGCTCGCTGTGCTACGGACGCGACCTTGCCCGCCGCCACCTCGTCAATATAGGCGAGACGGTCGGCATCATCGCGGCGCAGTCCATCGGCGAACCCGGCACGCAGCTCACCATGCGTACCTTCCACATCGGCGGTACGGCGTCCAAGGAAATCGAACGTTCGAACTTCGAGGCGCAGCATGACGGCCGCGTGGTCCTCACCCGCGTGAAGGAAATCAGGAACCGCGAAGGTGTGGCTCAGGTGCTCGGCAAGAGCGGGCAGATCGCCATCATCGACGAACAGGGCCGCGAAGTGGAACGCTACACGCTCCCCAACGGCGCGCGCCTGCACGTTACGGATGGGCAGTCCGTCAGCAACGGCCAGCTCCTTGCCGAATGGGACCCGTTCAACGAACCCTTCGTCTCGGAAGTGGACGGCTTCATCAAGTTCACGGACCTCGTGGACGGCAAGACCTATCAGGAAAAGCTGGACGAAGCCACGCACCAGGCGTCCATGACCATCATCGAATACCGTACGACGAGCTTCCGCCCGTCCGTCTCCGTCTGCGATGAAAACGGCGATCCCAAGCTGCGCGGCGCGGGCCAGCTCCCCGCGGTCTACAGCCTCCCCGTCGGCGCGATCATCATGGTCAAGGACGGCGAGCAGGTGCTCGCGGGCGACATCATCGCCCGTAAGCCTCGTGAAACCTCCAAGACCCGCGACATCGTGGGTGGTCTTCCGCGAGTCGCCGAGCTGTTCGAAGTCCGCAAGCCCAAGGATATGGCCGTGGTTTCCGAAATCGCGGGCACCGTTTCCTTCGCGGGCGAAGCCAAGGGCAAGCGCAAGCTCATCGTCACGCCGGAAGTGGGCGAATCCAAGGAATACCTGGTGCCCAAGGGCAAGCACATCACCGTGTCCGACGGCGACTTCGTCGAGTGCGGCGACCTGCTGACCGAAGGCAACCCCGAACTGCACGACATCCTGCGCACCAAGGGCGAGAAGTACCTCGCCGCCTATCTGGTGGACGAAATCCAGGAAGTGTACCGCTTCCAGGGCGTGGGCATCGACGACAAGCACATCGAGGTCATCGTGCGCCAGATGCTCCGCAAGGTGACCGTCACCGAGCCGGGAGGAACGAGCTTCCTCGTGGGCGAACAGGTCGACAAGGCCGAGTTCAAGGCCGAAAACCAGAAGGCCATGTCCGAGGGACGTTCCCCCGCCACCGCCGAACCGCTGGTTCTCGGCATCACGCAGGCGTCCCTGACCACCTCGTCCTTCATCTCGGCGGCCTCCTTCCAGGAAACCACCAAGGTGCTCACCGAGGCGGCCCTCAAAGGCAAGATGGACTACCTGCGCGGCCTCAAGGAAAACGTCATCGTCGGCCGCCTTATCCCCGCCGGGACGGGCTACCGCGAATACGTGGATCAGGACATCACGGTCCCGGATCAGAAGGAACGCCCCGACCGCTTCCTTGACGAGCTCAGCGGCAACCCGATCATCGCCGATCTCGACTAAAGAAAGACAACCGGCTTCGGTACGGGGAGAGACACCCAGTACCGAAGCCGTACAAAAAAGATTCCGTAGCCGGTCCGCCGGTTGCGGAATTTTTTTGTACGCTTTCGCAAATGCCCCGCCATATCTGCACGAGCAGTTGAAAAGTGCAGCATCCCGGATGTAGCCCTTTTCAACTGCCTTCATAGCCTGTAAACTGGCGGAATGAACACACCCGGAACTTTTCAGATACACGCCACGGACGGCGCGGCCCGTACCGGCGTTCTCCAGACGGCCCACGGCCCGGTAAACACGCCCATCTTCATGCCCGTCGGCACGGTTGGCAGCGTGAAGGCCATCGCTCCCGACGATCTCAACGCCATAGGCGCGGAAATCATCCTCGGCAACACCTATCACCTGTACCTGCGGCCCGGCGACGAACTCGTGGCGCGGCGCGGCGGCCTGCACGGCTTCAACGCGTGGGACAAGCCCATCCTCACGGACAGCGGCGGCTTTCAGGTCTTCAGCCTTTCCACCCTGCGGACCATCAAGGAGGAAGGGGTCACCTTCCGTTCCCACCTCGACGGCTCGAAGCATCTGTTCACGCCGGAAAAAGTGGTGAGCATCCAGCGCAACCTGAATTCGGACATCATGATGGTGCTTGACGAGTGCGTGCCCGCCGGGGCGGATCACACCTACACCGCCCGCTCGCTGACCATGACCACCCGCTGGGCCAAACGCTGCCGTGACGCCTATCCCAAGGGGACGGCGGGGAACCTGCTGTTCGGCATCGTGCAGGGCGGCATGTTCAAGGATCTGCGTTCGGAGTCGGCGCGCCAGCTTATCGATCTGGACTTCGAGGGCTATGCCATCGGCGGGCTTTCCGTAGGCGAAAGCAAGGACGTCATGATGGAGATGCTGTACCATACGGCTCCCATACTGCCTTCCGAAAAGCCCCGCTATCTCATGGGCGTGGGCACGCCGCTGGACATCATCAAAGGCATCGACGCGGGCGTGGACATGTTCGACTGCGTCCTGCCCACGCGCAACGCCCGCAACGGCACGTTGTACACCTCGCTCGGCAAGCTCAACATCAAGCGCCGCGAATTTGCCGAGGACGACGGCCCGCTCGATCCCGCCTGCAACTGCTACACCTGCCGCACGTTCTCCCGCGCCTATTTGCGGCATCTGTATGCTTCACAGGAGCT
>ERZ826016.1951-NODE-1951-length-17421-cov-3.440574_pt1 | contig 17421 bp, 10 predicted proteins | sample MGYA00519872_ERZ826016 | MGnify/ENA primary metagenome ERZ826016 (study PRJEB31778, sample SAMEA3449218) | human gut metagenome | biome: human gut; feature: human-associated habitat; material: faeces | place: United Kingdom | collected 2010/2012 ... | reverse complement strand
AGTATTTTATTACAAAATCCACATCCACCGGCTGCCCGGACAATACCGGATAGAACAGCAGGAACAGGGCAAACGCCACCGCAGCATAAGCGCAGCAGACGATGATGAAGGTGCGGTCAGACATATGCTTCTTCCACTGCATCAGGCTGTACACGATCATCAGCACTACAAAAGGAACACTGGGGAAATAGTGGTAGATGAAGGTAATTCTGGTGACGAAGAACCAGGGCAGGTACTGCGCCAGGTAGCCGACTGCGAGGAAAGCAGCTGCTGCATATTCTCTGTGGGACAGGGTGGTCGCAGTATCTGTGGAGCACTCTGTTTGTGTGTGTCCTGTCAGAGAACAGAGAAACGCATTGTTGCGAATTAACAGGTACAGGATGTAAATAAATGCCAGAATACCGATCCACCATACAACAGGATTGCCGAAGGCACTGATCCCTTCCTTGACGGCATCAGTCACATAACCGGAATAATACCAGATCGGGCGGACCATAGTGGGCCACTGATACCAGGAAGAGGAATAAGGGTGCGTTGCCTCCAGGCCGCTGTGATAGTTGAACATGGAAGTCTGGTTGGTCAGCATACGGTCAAAAAGTCCCGGATGGGAATTGTCTACAAATGGCAGGTAGGACAACAGATAGATCACTGCCGGAACCAGCACGAAAAAGGTCAGGCAGAAGTCGATCGTCTTTACCGTATAATCCGGGAATTTCTTTACAATCTGCTGATGCTCCATGCCGTTGGTGCTTTTTCCGGGATGGGCTTTGGCATAGAGGTATTCCCGGTAGCGTCGCAGCAGATGCGCAAAAAACAGCAATGCCAGTCCACAGCCCGCATAGATACCGGTCCATTTGCTGGCAATTCCCAGTCCCATGCAGATGCCGCATAAGCCCAGAGGCACAAAGGTCTTATACAACGGTGTATCGTAAAAACTCATAGAACAATAGTAGTACATAAAATAGTACATTGCAATCACAAAGAATGTGATATAAACATCGATGGTGGCAATCCTTGTCTGCGTAAAATGCATAAAATCAAAGGCAAACAGGAAGCAGGCCAGAGCTGCCGCAGGAGTATTCCTTGTCATTTTTTTCCCCAGCAGGTAGATAAACGGCAGCATGGCAATGCCGAACAGAGTACCCATGATACGCCAGCCGAAAGGATTCATTCCAAAGATGGCAACACCCAGGGCGATGAAGATCTTGCCCAGAGGCGGGTGGGTATTTTCGTAGGTCGGCAGGCCGTGAAGGAACTCGTAAGCCGTGCGTGCGTGATAGATTTCATCGAAATACATGCTGTTGCGGAAGGAATAGCGTTCCGGGTACAGATCGCTTTCGTCAAACAGTGTAGGGTAGGCATCTGCGTTCAACGGGCGTGTGATGTTGCCATTCGCGTCCAGGAAGACCAGTTCAATCAGAGAGGCATCATTATCCGTCAATGACAGACGCAGATATCTGGTTGTGGCAGACATATCAGAAGTACTGTTTTCTGTGGCCTGTGTCAGCAGATCCTGCAGGGAGACATCCTGCCAGGTGAAGACATTGTTTAAAATGATCTCACCGAGATAAGTCCAGGAGTCTTCGGCATTACTTTTGACATCCATCCCAAAATGTCGCTGGTGCCAGGGAGCCAGATAACTGGCCATAGTCACAGGCAGCGCATCTTCGGGGAATTCCAGCTCGATGGCCTGTAATTCTCCCGACATATCGTAAGTTGTTGTCGGAGCTTTGCGGTCTCCCAGATCATAGAGGGCAAAGCAACTGTACAGAATACCGATTGCCAGCAACAGGCACAGATCCGGTTTCGTGAAATGGATTCTCTCTTCGGAAGGAATGGGCTCCAGGGGAGAGAGAAAATATTCTCGAAGTCTTTGTCCGAGTCCTGCGGCAGATCTTGTGGAAGCAGTATGCCCGGAAGCTCTGCGGCCTATCGTGGGCTGCGGCTTTGCATCGGTGGCAGCTCCTGCTTCACCGTGAACATAATATTTCCAGATGATCTTATAGAAATAATACAGGCAGCACAACATTCCGGCAGATACCAGCAGAATGATGGGAGCCTTGCGGTCATAATTCTGCGGATCGTAATGGTACAGCACATTGGCGGTGTTGTAAAAATGCAGCACTGCAAATCCACTGAAGCATTTCCAGAGAGGTGTAGAGGGCCGGTACAGGCAGCAGAAAAGCAACAGTGCCAGACCGGGATACATATAACGCTCATGCATACGGACGGAGAACAGGAACATCGTCAGGATGATAAAGGCACCGAGACAGAAATATCTTGAAGGCTCTTTCCGGCAGCGGGCTGCAATAAGGAAGGTAAAGAGTACGATCAGCAGGATCACGATAGTGCCCCAGGTCTTACAGGGCAGGAAGAGGAAAATCGTGTTCTGGTCGACCCAGTTCATTCCTAATAGTCCCCAGAAATTGTAGGCATTGATGGCTGCATATTCATAGGATCCCAACGTTGAAGTATATTGTGAGATTGCAGCGGTTAATCCGAAAGGAGCGCACAGAAGGAGCATCCCGCAGATGACAACCAGACCACCGCACAAATTATAGAAGAATTTCCGCCAGGAAAAATCCTGTAAGAACACATGGTCCCAGATCCCTGCCAGCAGTACCGGCGTGAAGATCAGCATCTGTGGCTTTAACAGGACACCCAGTCCGTAGACAGCATAGGCAGGAAGCAGGTTTCCCTTCATGAGGAACAGGCACATAAGGATGATCATCAGCGTGTATACGGAATCCACCTGTCCCCAGCAGGAAGAATTCAGAATGACCGCCGGCTGGAACAGATACGCAGAGGCAGCAAAGATTCCCTGCAGATCGGAAAAATGCAGTCGCTTTACCGCCTCTCTGTAGAGTAGAAACCCACAGGCAATATCACAGAGAATTGCGGGTAATTTTAACAGTAAAATATGCAGATCGGAATAATAAGGAATCTGCAGCAGAGATCGTAACGCTCCGATCAGATACAATACATACATGAAACCGGGCGGATAGTCCGTAAACATCTCGGCAGAATAGAACTGCCCTGGCCCTAAAGTGAAAATCCGGTCAGCCCAGGCTGCAAAACAGGCGATATCATTACTGAAGCCGTGGGTGGTGTATGCAAGGAGCAGGCGCAGAAGCAGGGCACCTCCAAATACAAGCAACAGAAGAGAACGCCGGTTGCTTGTATTGTGGAAATGAGAACTGTTCTGAAAGCCTGTATAGCAGACACCGCACAAAAGCAGTGAAAGCAGTGCAAAAAGATGTATCATAAGATTTTATTCCCCCAATAGTTTCTTATTTAAAGTCATACCTTAAAAATATCAAAAAATAACTCTTTCGTAAAGACGAATGCGGAAAAATAAGGTATAATCATTAACAAATTATAACGATTCTTGCAGGAAGGGGAAACTGGCATGAAAAATAAAAAAGCGGAAAATGCGATCACAGCAGTGCTGGCGGCAGCGGTACTGGTAACCGGAGGAATGAGTCTGCATTCTTATCTGTCAGAGCAGAGAGCAAAAAATGAATACGATGCCATCCGCCAGGAGGTGGTGGCAGAGCCTGCGGCGGGGGAAACACAGGAAGAGATTGCGGAGAAAAATTATCCGGAGCTGCAGATCGACTTTGCCGAACTTATCAGGACCAACCCGGATTTTCGTGGATGGCTCTATTTCCCGGCATTGGACATCAGTTATCCGGTGGTACAGGGGGAGGACAATGACTATTATCTGAAGCATTCCTTCGAGGGGGAGAGTGTGAATGCTGGATGCATTTTCATGGACTGTGGGGCTTCAGCAGACTGGTCAGACAGGAATACCTTTGTATTCGGACATAATATGCGGGATGAGAGCATGTTTGGGGCTTTTAAAAATTTGCTGAAGGGGACGGCAAGCTGCGAGGAGAATCCTTACTTCTATATATACACGGAAGATAAAGTCTACATTTATGAGATTTTTTCCTATTATGAAACAAAGAGTACCAGTGACCGTTTTGCCACGTTTACCTCAGATGCCTCCTATGATGATTATGTGCAGTGGGCCACGGAACATTCCCTGTATGCTTCGGATGCGGACTTAAGTGACAGAGGAAACATCGTATCGCTATCCACCTGTTACGGTTCTTCCGGTACAAAAAGGCGGGCTCTGATCCATGGAGTCCTGATAGAAACTGCTGCATACTAAGGCTTGTGTTACAAAAATAAAAAATGATACTGAAAAGACCAAAAAAATAATAAAAATCTGAACCTTTTTTGAAATGGCGTCAGTCTTAATAATTGTAAAGAGGAACGAAAACGTTTAAAGACGTTGAAACACGCAGTTTCATTGAGGGAGAAATCAGATGAGCAGATTTAGCAAGTATGTAAGGGAAAAAGTAGTAAAGGTTCTGGTAGCAGCACTGGTAGCAGGTTCCGTCGCAGGGAACGAGGGGATTATTGTGCAGGCAGCAGGTGCGGATTTAAATGATCCATTTTCATTTGTATTATATACAAATGAATTTGTATCCTCAAATCTGGACCATATTGAGGGAAATGCCGCAATTAAAGAATTAAAGGTTTCCATGGTAAGCTATGGGGGAAAATCTTATCTGGGAGATCTTTCTGCTCCGAATCAGGTTCTTAAATATACAGCGTCAGGCAGAACAGACGAAAAGGAACTGATAATTCCCCTTACTAATTCTGACGGAACCCAGAACTCTGTTGAGCGGGAAGTGACTGGACAGGGTTATAATATTATAGTTGGCGAAAATAAATTATATACTGGAAATCTTCTGAAGAACTGTGAGGTATGGGATACAGATATTGCATCTGAGATCAGCAATGTCCTGGCAGGTAATATGGTACAGAAAAGCAAAGATTTATATGCTATGGCGAATGAAGACAGCGATACACAACTGGTATTGAATGTAACAAGTGCTGAGTTAAATACCAGGATGGAAGACTATGACAAAGAGATCACCGGCGCAGCTTTTTATGGAAAAACAGTTGTGGTAAATGTAAGTGATTCCGGAACTGTGAATATTACCGGCTGGATGAATGCGCATGGTGCAAAAAAGCAAGCATTGGAACATCAGCTGTGGGCAGACAGAATTATTTGGAACTTTGGCAATGCAACAGAAGTTAATGTAAATTCTATTTTCGGATATATTTTGGCTCCGAATGCAACTGTCTATAATGGCGGAACTGTTGTCGGAGGCATCATAGCGGATAAGTATAAGCAGGGTGGAGAGATTCACTGTCCGTGCGAACCGGATGAGCCGGAACCTACGCCTACGCCGACGGTACCGGTGGTAACCGAGGAGCCTACGCCTACACCGACGGTACCGGTGGTAACCGAGGAGCCTACACCGACACCGACGGTACCGGTGGTAACCGAGGAGCCTACGCCGACACCGACGGTACCGGTGGTAACCGAGGAGCCTACACCAACAGCAACACCAACCGCAACACCTGACACCCCGGATGAACCCGATACTCCGGATGATACACCAGATGATCCCGGCACCCCGAATGATCCCGGTACCCCGGCAGATCCCGGCACACCGGCCGGTGGAATCCCGGATACCCCGCAGGTACTTGGTGCAAGACGCCGCAGAATGGTGACCATCGAGGATGAGACAGTTCCCTTGGCGGACAGAGCAGTCCTCGGAGCATCCAGACGACCGCAGACCAGCGATGACTCCGATGCCTGGAATCTGGGCTTTGCCTTTTCCCTGACGAGTCTGGGAGCATGGCTTGTTCTTAAGCGAAAAGAACATTAAACAGGAACGGAACGACAGCCGATCTTAGCTGTAAAAGTATAAAAGGATCAGAATCTTGAAAAATTTTTCAAATTCTGGTCCTTTTTTCCATTTGGCGCAGTCTTCCTTATTAGGAGAGTAAAAAGAAGTAATAAAAACAGAAATACTGGTTTTGAGGGGAAACAGAAATGAAGTTAAAAAACGTAATACAGACCAAACTGGCAAAAACTCTGGTAGCGGCACTGATGATCGGCAGCATCTCCAACACCGGATTTACGGTACAGGCGGAAGAAGCAACGCAGAATGAGCAGAACGATGTTGTTGAAATGGCAAGTGTAAGCGGAAACGACAGCGTTGTTGCTGTAAAAGAGAAAACCTATCCCACCATCAAAACGGTGATTCTTGCTGGAGGCGCCATGGCAAAATATGTGGGAGGACAGGTAGCCAGCCCCAACGTATGGCCCAATAATTACAAGCCGGCAAACGGAGATTTTTCATTGTTTTCAGGTCATAAGATGACTTTGGATGATGCTGAAACCTTTAAATATCTTTCTGTGGATAATACAGGGGTAGATGCCGAAGGAAAGTTAACCGGAAGTAACGGAGCAAGCTGGCAGTGCGTTGGATTCGTAGCATTAGATGTAAACAAATATTCTGACTGCAAGCCCGCAGATTTGTTACACTATGTTTATTACGGTGGAGACAGCGAAGGCACTTCCTATTATAAAGAAAACTGCGGAAAAACCCTTGAGGATGTAAAACAGTATGTGAATGACAACAACGGCGTCTTGTATGGTGAAAATGTAACGGAAAGTTTTATGGATCAGTTGCTCACCACCGGTCGGTCCTTCAGTGGAGTCACCATTGCCACGGTATGGTATGTGACCACACCCACAGAGACCTGGATCAATTATGACGGATACGATTACAGGATTCCCGGGGTATCCGCAGTAGATTATTATGAATATCCCACGGGAACGGTAACTTTTGAACAGAATGAGAACGGCGCAGTGTTCCATTATATTTCCGAAGGTATTACCATTACTACAACTCCGGAACTGGAACAGCATTGGGAAAGCGGCACCGGCAGGGTGACCTATGATGCAACGATCACCATTACGATCCACAGCAATGCCCCGGACAAGGTAAGAATCAATCTGTCCGATGCCATCGGTTATCTGAACGGTACCGTGGCAGGAGGAAATGCGGCAGAGCCCGGAGATACCCTGTACTACAACATAAAGCTGGTAAATGAGAGCAATAAGGAGTATCAGTATGATCCTGCAAAGGCCACGATCGGTACGATCCCGGCGGCGCCTAAGGCAGGAGAGAAAGTAACGGTTCTGTCCAGTGGTTTTGAAGGTTATGAGATCGGTGAAGTGGGAGCGTTCTGTACATTGCCCCGCCGTATTTTAAATGCTCCGTTACGGGATCTCGGAATCACCGCAGGCAAGGTTACGGATGCGATTGTCGGAGAGGCTCTTTTGAAAAAAGGATATGGCAGCGAAGAAATGAAGCCGGAAGAGGTTACGCGGAGCTGTCTGGCACAGTATTACTTAGACTGGTTCAACAATACTTCCAGAGAAGAAGGAAATAAGGTCTACGGCTTTTCAGAACTTACGGCAGAGGAACTGGCAATCCTGACCAACGGAACCGCCGATACCACAGTAGCGGAGAGCTGTTCTGCAGTAGCAGATGCTTTATATTACACGACATATCATAATGTATATACTTTTGACGGTGAAGGTCTGTATGACCGGATGCTGAAAAACGGACAGGAAGGTTCCTATGCAGATACTCTGGTATCCGACCTGTTAAAGGACGGAGAAGTGAAGATCACCACTAACCTTAACGGTGTGTTGGCCAACAACGGCTATCAGATGACCAGATACGGCTTCGGAATGCAGTTTGAATTGTCCAGAGAGCCGGAGGTTACTCCGCCCGTGACTACCAGCCCGGAACCTACTCCCAGTGCTACTCCGGAGCCTACGCCGACAGGCACACCGGATACCACACCCACGACGCCGACCACTACTCCGACCGCACCCCCGGATACTCCGGACGATTCGGATGATTCCGATACCCCGGATACTCCCGGTACACCGTCTGAGCCGGCAACCCCGGTAACACCTCAGGTGCTTGGTGTAAGACGTCAGCGGGTTGTAAGCATTACCGATGATCCTACACCATTGGCGGACAGAGCAGTCCTGGGAGCTTCCAGAAGACCCAGGACCGGCGATGATTCCAATACATGGAATCTGGGCTTTGCCCTTTCCTTGACAGGGCTGGGAGCATGGCTTATTATTAAGAAGAAGCAATCATAACGAATAAACATATATTTACTATAAACAATCAAGGAAAGAAGAGGTAGAACAAATGAAAAAAAGATGGATGAGTCTTGTTCTGACAGTCATCATGGTGCTGAGCCTTGCAGGCTGCGGCAAGAGTACAGAATTATCCTCTGTAAGCCGTGATCCTGCCACGGATGACGGAACTGTCTGGTTCGATGAAGAGGCAGTGGCACTGGCGGGTTCTGTGAGAAAAGCTGGTATGAGTGAAGCTGAGCTGGCCCGTGCAGATGAACTTCGTGCCATGGCTATCGATGCGTTGGATATTGTAAACGCGAAGAGAGCAGAGAACGGCCTGGCAGCACTGAACTGGAGCAACGGTCTGGAGTCCTGCGCTATGGTAAGAGCAACCGAAGCAGCTTCCAAGTTCTCCCATACCAGACCCAACGGTAAGGACTGGTACACAGTGAACAGTGAACTGATGTGGGGCGAGAATCTGGCGAAGGGCTATGATTCCGCACAGAGTGTAGTAGATGCCTGGATGGCTTCTCCTACACACGCAGCGAATATCCTGGCAGGCGATTTTACCACCTGCAGCATTGCGGTCTATGAGACCAATGGCAAGTTGTATTTTGCCCAGGAGTTCGGCTATTAACAGGGTATTTCTTATCATGAGGGGATAGAGAGATAAATGACAGGAGAGAGTTGATATTCTTAACGGAATATTAACTCTCTTTTTGGGCTTCAAAAGATAGAAAATTTTCCTGAATCATGGTAAAATAAAATCGACATATAAAATTGAGTATCTCTGCAGAAGATCACTGTTCCAAATGAGGGAGATGAATGGAATATCCGGGCGCTGCCGGACAAGTGGTCACTTCACAGAGTACAGGAAAATAAAGCATATAATAAAAATGCAGCGCAGAAATGAGGACATATGAGTACAAAAGCATCACAGAAGGGCACAAAGGGGCAGACACCCGGCATGACGACGATCCGGGAACGTCTGCAGAAGGCAATCAGCAGGCTGGTAGTGTTCTCAATTATTCCGTTGGTCATCCTTACCGTGATCCTGAATCTGTCCAGTACCATGAGAACACTGGAAGACGATATGCTGGTGGTGGCAGAGATCTCTGCAGACCGTATCAAAGAGGAACTACGGGTGACAACAACGATCGTATCCGAACTCGGATGCAGCTATCAGCTGTCTTCTCCGGTATTTACCCAGGAGCAGAAGCAGCAGTATATCAACCAGCGTGTGGAAGCTTATGGAATGGTCAGAGGCAAGCTGATCGGCGCCAACGGTATCTGTGCTTATGACGGAACCGATTATAGTGACCGTGATTATTTTAAGAGATCCATGCAGGGAGAGGTCGTGGTATCGGATCCCGTGATTGCAAAGACAGACGGTAAGCTCAGCGTTATCATTTCCGCACCCGTATATGCAGACGGAGATAAGAATGGTGATATTGTCGGCGTGGTATTCGTTGTGCCGGATCCGGAGTTCTTAAATGATATTGCTGCGGCAGTCTCTGTCAGTAAGAATTCCGAGTGCTATCTGTTGGGAGAAACAGGTATCACCATTGCTCACTGTGATTCTGCGATTGCCCAGGAGCAGAAGAGCAACATTGAACTGTCCCAGACAGACAGAGCTTTGCGGGGAATTGCAAAGGTAGAGCAGAAGATGATGACCGGAGTAACCGGATATGGCACTTATATGAAAGGCGGAACCTTCACAATACAGGCTTATGCACCAATAGAAGGAACCAATGGATGGAGCGTGGCAGTAAATGCACCACTGACAGATTTCCTTGGTTCTACCGTTGTATGTATTGTCATTGGTGTAGCAATAGGTGCTGCAGCTTTATGTTTCAGTGTGCGCAGGGCAAAAAAGATCGGTCAGGCGATCGGTGAACCGGTGGCAAAGTGTACCGAGAGATTACGTCTGTTGGCTGAGGGCGATCTGCATACTCCGGCACCTGTGATCCGGACACAGGATGAGACACAGATCCTGGCAGAGGCTACCGCCGCATTATCCGGTAACCTGCAGAAAGTGATTGGCGATGCGGATTATCTTTTGGGAGAGATGTCACAGGGCAATTTTGCACTGACTACAGGTTGCGCAGAAGCCTATGTTGGAGACTTCCAGGGACTGTTGGAATCTATCCGTAAGCTGAACCATAAGCTGAGTGAGACACTTAATGAGATCAAGACGGCAGTGGGACAGGTATCTCTGGGGGCAAACCAGATGGCAGATGCTGCCCAGGGACTTGCGGAAGGTGCTACCGACCAGGCCGGTTCCGTAGAGGAACTGCAGGCTACCATCACGAATGTAACCGAGATCGTGGAGAAGAATGCCAAGGCACTGGGAGGTTCTTACCAGAAGGCTATGGATTACCAGCAGCAGGCGAAGGACAGCGGAGAGGAAATGAAGGGTCTGACGGATGCCATGCAGCGGATCAACGATACTTCCAGGCAGATCAGCGATATTATCGGTGAGATTGAGGATATCGCATCCCAGACGAATCTGTTGTCCCTGAATGCAGCCATTGAGGCAGCCAGAGCAGGAGAGGCCGGAAGAGGCTTTGCAGTGGTTGCGGATCAGATTCGTAAGCTGGCAGATGACAGTGCACAGTCTGCGGTACATACCAGAGAATTGATTGAGACTTCCCTGCAGGAGATTGAGCATGGCAACCAGATCACGGACAAGACAGCCGAAGCATTGCAGAAGGTCGTGGAGGGCATTGAGGATCTGGCCAACGAGTCCAAGAAAGCCATGGAAGAATCCAAGGCACAGGCAGATGCCATGATGCAGATTGAACAGGGCATTGAACAGATATCCACAGTGGTGCAGAACAACTCTGCGACCGCAGAAGAAACTTCTGCCACCAGTGAGGAATTGTCTGCGCAGGCCACCAACATGAACGAGCTGACCGCAGCATTCCAGTTAAGAGATTAAAATATACGATGATTCGGTGTAATGAATTCTGAAGATATGACATACAATGCTTAATAGAAACAAGCATTGGAGGCAGCCGTGTTCGAAAAACAGAATATACAGGAAACCGTAAATGAACTGAAAAGTGACGCAGTGAAGGGCCTTACCGATGGTGAGGCCTTTCGTCGTTTACAGCAAAATGGCAGAAATGAAATGAAAGCTGCCAGAAAAAAGACGAAAATACAGCTTTTTCTGGAGCAGTTAAAGGACCCGCTGATCTACATATTATTGATCGCAGCTGTGGTATCCGTCTTTCTGGGGGAGCTCAGTGATGCCGTGATCATCGGCACTGTGGTAGTGGTCAATGCCCTGGTGGGCATGCTGCAGGAGGGAAAAGCCCGAAAGGCACTGGAAGCGTTGAAAAAGCTGACCAGTCCACAGACTATAGTGATCCGGGATGGAATACGCAGAGAGATTCCGGCGGCGGAGCTGGTGACAGGGGATCTGGTAGACCTGGAGGCAGGGGCACAGGTACCTGCGGATATACGGCTGACCAGAAGCTCCAATCTGCAGGTAGAGGAATCTGCCCTGACCGGAGAATCGGTACCTGTGGAAAAAGATGCGCTGTTTCTGGCAGACTGCAGACACGAGATTCCATTGGCTGAACGGGTCAATATGGTATATATGTCTACTGTGGTGACCCATGGCCACGGAGAAGGAATCGTGACAGCTACGGGCATGGCCACGGAGATCGGCAGGATCGCCTCCATGATCACAGATGCGGAAGAGGAAATGACACCGTTACAGAAACGTCTGGGGGATATGGGAAAGCTTCTGAGTATTTTATCGCTGGGAGTATGTGCGGCATTGTTTCTGCTGGCGGTATTTCAACACAGAAATATTCCGGAAATGCTGCTGGTGGCGATTTCCCTGGCGGTGGCTGCGGTGCCGGAAGGTCTGCCGGCAGTGGTGACGATCTGTCTGGCATTGTCAGTGACCAGAATGGTCAAAGTACATACGATCATCCGCAGACTGCCTTCCGTTGAGACTCTGGGAGCGGTCAGCGTGGTCTGCTCGGATAAGACCGGCACACTGACCCAGAACCGGCTCACGGTGGAAAAATGCTGGTGGTATGATGTGCTGGAGGATGCTGCCGGCAGCAATGGCAGGGGAGAATCCCGATGCGTACAGGAGATGCTCCGGGGAATGCTGTTGTGCAACGATGCTTCCCTGCAGGGAGAGCAACGGATCGGAGATCCAACGGAACTGGCGCTCTTAGACTTCGGAGAGAAGATGGGGATGCATAGAGAACGTCTGGAGAAGCAGTACCCCCGCTATGATGAAAAGCCTTTCGATTCGGACCGGAAGATGATGACGACCTATCACAGAATCCCGAAAAACGGAGGGCATAAGGGAAGCATTGCCTATACGAAGGGGGCACCGGATGTGATCGTACAGCACTGCACCCATATTTTACAGGACGGAAGAAGTGTGCCAATGACAGCCGGACAGAGAAAAAGGATCAGTGAGGTTGTAGAACTCATGAATTCCCTGGCGCTTCGGACACTGGCGGCAGCACAGAGCGGAAACACTCCCGGGTGTGGGGAAGAAGGTATGACATTCCTGGGAATCGTGGGGATGCGTGATCCTGCCAGACCGGAGGCGGAGGAAGCGGTGGAGATTTTCCGCCGTGCAGGTGTATCTACAGTAATGATCACCGGGGATCATGTGGATACCGCCTATGCCATTGCCAGACAGCTGGGGATTGCAGGGCATCGCAGTCAGTGTATTACAGGGGAAGAACTGAATCATCTGGATGATGCTTCTTTTGCCAGGAGGATCAGGAATATCAGGGTTTATGCCAGAGTGACTCCGGCCCAGAAGGTACGGATCGTGAAGGGGCTGCAGCAGAATGGGGAGATTGTGGCCATGACAGGGGATGGTGTGAACGATGCTCCTTCTCTGAAAGCAGCAGATATCGGTGTAGCCATGGGAACCGGCGTGGATGTGGCTAAACAGGCGGCGGACATGATATTGACGGATGATAATTTTGCAACGATTGAAAAGGCAATCGAGGAAGGCAGAGGCGTCTATGAAAACATCCGCAAGTCGGTGATATTTTTACTGTCCTCCAATCTCGGGGAACTGATGACCATGTTCGCAGCAGTGGCTCTGGGGCTGGCTTCCCCTCTAAAATCCAGTCATATACTGTGGATCAATCTGATCACGGATTCCCTTCCGGCGTTGGCACTGGGAGTGGATAAAAATGACGGAAAAAGCCTGATGCGCTGTCCTCCAAGAAAAGCAGCGGAGAGTCTGTTCGCCCGGGGCGGAATGGCCTGTACCTTACTCTATGGAGCGCTGATCACCGGTATCGGTCTGGCGGCATTTCTGGTATTGCCCTGTGGAATCCTGGCAGGCAGGGGAGAACTGTCCTGGAATCTGTCTGACTGGGTGGAGGGACTTCGTGAATTACTGTCCCGGGAAAAAATACTTGCCCGATCCCAGACCTATGCTTTTACAGTACTGGGAATGTGCCAGCTGTATCATGCAGTGGGAATGCGGGATATGCAGAAGTCCGTATTTGCCATGAGACCCTGGGATAATCCGCTGATGGTGTTGGCCTGTGTTATTGGATTTGCGCTGCAGTTTGCGGTAACGGAAGTACCGTTTCTCATCGGAGCGTTCGGAACCTCCCATCTGTCCGGACAGGAATGGCTGCTATTGAATGTACTGGCAGCATTTCCACTGCTGGCTCATGAGCTGGTAGTAATGTTACGGAAGTGAGTACGCTTATCCGGGCTTACCGACGATTCAGAACGATAATTCGCCCTATAACTTCAGGCAGATATTCTTGCGTATGCAAGCATCTGCCGAATACCCTGCCTGAAGCTACATGGCTCTGAATAGTCGTAATATTCAGAACCCCATTCGTAAAATCGCATCTCCGATGCTTTCCTTTTGCTCATGTGGTTACTTCGCCACATAAATATAGCCAGAGGATCTTACGAATGCAAGCATTCGACGTTCCTCCGGTTATATTTACGTGGCTCTGAATATTTACAAAAAGTTAACATTTTCCTTGTATGGAGTTTATAGTCAATAGTTACAATAAAATTGACAAATAACTTTCATGGGAGGGCAATGTGATGAAAATTATCAGAAAAACAGCGATTGTTATGCTTCTCTGCCTCTATTTTCTGACATATGGTGTATTGCCGCAGGTACAGGCCGCAAGTAAAGACGCTCCTGTGATCGTGGTAGCGCATCGGGCGGGGGCAAAAGTAGCTCCGGAGAACACGGTGGCGGCCCTGGAACAGGCCATCCGGGATGGAGCGCCTATTGCAGAGATTGATGTGCAGCAGTTGTCGGACGGAACCCTGATCGTTATGCATGACAGTAATTTTAAACGGACCACAGGAGAGGATATCTGCGTATGGGATGCGGAGGCAGATGCTCTCAAAACCCTGGAAGTGGGCAGCGGTTTTTCGGCAGCATACCGGGGAGAACAGATCCCGACACTGGAAGAAATGCTTGCCTGTGCCAGAGGCAGGATCACTCTGATGATCGAACTGAAATATACCGGACAGGAGAATGCACTGGAGGAAAGCGTGCTGACTCTGCTGCAGGATTATGATATGGTGGATGAGTGTATTATAGGCTCCATGAACAAGGGAATCCTGCAGAAAATGAAGGAGCTGGAACCGGGGATTTCAACAGTTTTTATTGCCCATGATCTGGAAGAAGAGGATTATGAGCTGGACTATGCCGACAGCTATAGTATCGAGGGGAGAAATCTTACAGTGGATATGGTAGATGCCATTCATTACTGCGGAAAGTCGGTATACGGGTGGACAGCCAATACTTCCGGTGCCATGCTTCGGATCGTAAACTGTGGGGCGGACGGTGTGATCACGGATGATGTAAGATTATTACAGACATTTTTGAGAGAACAGGCTTGCCGTAAAGCGTTTGCAAGTGTATACTGATTAATTATAATGAGGGGAAGAATACGGAAGCAGGTTGGCGTATATGAGTAAAATATGGGAATTTTTCGAGAATCTGGGTGAATATGTATATGTGGCAGATGCAGAGACTCATGAATTGATATATATGAACAAGAAGACTCTGAAGAGCTATGGATTTCAAAGTCTTGAAGAGATCATTGGGTTAAAGTGTTATGAGATATTGCAGGGAAATTCTCTGCCCTGTGGCATGTGTAATAATGAACAGTTAAAGCCGGGTTTTTTTAAGGAATGGGAATATTACAATCCGCTGCTGCGAAGAGAACTTCATATCAAGGACACACTGGTAGAAGATGACGGGAGAAAATACCGTATGGAAATCGCCATAGATTGTGGCAATCTGAATGGGAGAGGGCACAAATCCGAAGATTACCGTAATATGGAGGCTGCGTTGAATGAAGCCATCCGTGTGGCACAGCGGCAGGAGAGCATGGATCAGACATTGCAGGTGCTGCTGGAATTCGTCGGAAAGAATCTGGAAGCGGAACGGGCCTATATTTTTGAAAAGGATGACCACGATCATGACCACAATACATACGAATGGGTAGCCAAGGGAGTCGCACCGGAAAAGGATACCCTTCAGGATCTACCGCCGGAGATCTGTGCGGAATGGTATCGGAAGTTTGATGAGAATCAGAGTATTGTCACAGAGAATCTGGAAGAAATGAAAGATGTGGATCCGCAGATGTATGAAGTTCTGGTAAGACAGAATATTCATTCCCTGGTGGTGGTTCCGCTTTATGATGATGGGAAAGTAATCGGCTTCTACGGAGTAGACAATCCTTCGACCAGATATTTTGAATTTGTGTCGGAGATGCTGCAGATCATGGGACACTTTATCGTATCGTCCCTGAAGCAGAGAAATCTGGTACGGGAGCTGGAAGTGATGAGCTATTCGGATCCGCTGACGACATTGGGGAACCGTTATGCTATGGAGAGGTACATTGAGCAGGTGGACCATACCGAGCCCATCGGCGTGGTATACTGTGATATTACAGGATTAAAACGGATCAATGACAGTGAAGGACATTCCGCCGGAGACCGCCTGATCCGCAGGTGCTGTGACTGCCTGAAACGTGTATTTGAGGGAAATGGAATGTTCCGTATCGGCGGAGATGAACTGGTGGTTCTGTGCACTGGAATTTCTGAAAAGGAATTCTATCAAAAGGTGGAGGAATTAAAAACAGAGCTGGCAGCTCATGATGTCTCCATGGCAGTAGGAGCAGCGGTGAACACTCTGGAAGCCGTGGGAAAGGATCATTTACTGACGGAGTCCGAGAGACGGATGTATCAGGACAAGGCAGAATATTATAGGAAGAGCGGATTGAACCGCAGAAGACAGTAAGCCCGCATATGATCGTTAGGAGAACCGGATGAAAATAGCGGTATGTGATGATGACAAAGGCTGCCTGGATAGTATGAAGCGGTTGCTTGCAGGATATCCGGGAATCAGCAGAACAGAATACTACCAGAATCTGTCTCAGCTCTCTGAGGCATTGGAAAACGGCATGGGTTATGATCTCGTGCTGATGGATATCGAATGGGAGGGCAATGAGCAGGATGGGATAGCGTATGCGGCGCAATATAACGCACGCAGTCCACAGACCTGGTTTATTTTTGTGACGGCATATAATGATAAATTTTCTGAGAAAATCTTCTGGGAGAAGGTCAATCTGTGCGGTTTCCTGGTAAAACCGGTCCGGAAGGAACATCTGGAAAAGCTTTTGGACAAAGTCAGAGAAAAAATATTCAGCAGCGAGGCACTGATCCTGCAGCATGGAGGAATCACGGAGAAAATTGCTAACAGTCAGATCCGGTATATAGAGAGCAATGCGCATCAGCTGTTGATACATACAATTTCCGGAGAAGTCTCTTTATATGAAAAGCTGGATGTCTATGAGAAAAAGCTGCACAAGGATTTTCTGCGGGTACATAAAAGCTTTTTGGTGAATATGCAGTATATCCGCAGGATTGAGATGAAGGAGGTTACACTGCAGGACGGAACCGTGCTTCCTGTAAGCAAGACCAGATACAGTGTTTCCAGAGATAAATATTTTCGTTATATGAGGGCAATGCTATGATATGCTATATAATGTGTATCCTGTTGTGGATCGCGTATCTGTGGCTGGACTGCATGGTGGTTGCTTATGCGTTTGAACCGCGCAGGGATAGTGTCAGACAGGCAGGCATCATTCTGGGCCTGATGGCAGCACAGCTGCCGGCAGCTGCACTGAAATTTTTGTTTAACGATAATGTGCTTGTTCGTTATGGCGCCATGATAGCGGTCGGTATCGTCACCGTAGCATATGCAGCTGTATTTCTGAAAGGAACGATAGGCCAAAAAGTGCTGTTTATGCTATGCGAATATCTGACAGCTTTGCTGGCGGAAATGCTCAGTATCGGTATTTTGAACAAGTATATGGAGCAAAAGCCACAAT
>ERZ826016.1948-NODE-1948-length-17455-cov-5.185172_pt1 | contig 17455 bp, 17 predicted proteins | sample MGYA00519872_ERZ826016 | MGnify/ENA primary metagenome ERZ826016 (study PRJEB31778, sample SAMEA3449218) | human gut metagenome | biome: human gut; feature: human-associated habitat; material: faeces | place: United Kingdom | collected 2010/2012 ... | reverse complement strand
ATACATACAAGAACAAGACTTTAAAAACATAGATTTTCTATATAATAATAGTTATGAATTTGAAAACTATATAATTGCAGGAACTAGAGGCTGGAATTTGGTTTCAGAAAATATTGACGATAAAAAGATAAAAGATAGAGAACTATTAAGACTAGAAAATTCTATAATAGATGGAATTCGAAAGTATGGTGAAGATAAGCCTATAATAGTATGTATGCACTATCCGCCATTATTAAAAGACCTAAAGAATAACGAATTTACGAAAATATTAGAAAAATATAATGTTAAATATTGCTTATATGGTCACTTACATGGCAAAAGTCATATAAATGTTTTTGATGGAATCTATAATAATGTAAATTATAAAATGGTAAGTTGTGATTATACTGGTTTTAAATTGATAAAAATAATTTAATAGAGTAGAATAAAAAAATAGCACATATAAAATATATATGTGCTTATTATAAAACAAAATAATTATTGAAAAACAATAAAAAAATATTGACAAACAAGAATATATAATGTATACTGATGCCGAACAAGGAAATGAGTAACTCATATAAAACATGTAAAATGAAAGGAAAGTGTTAATATGAAAATTTTAGGAGAAAAAAGTTTATCATCTAAAGTTATAGTTGGATTAAAAGTGTTATTTACTATAATCAGTTTGGTTGATTTACTAGTAATCGAAACAATTATAAAATCTATTGTTGAGCTAGTAGGTATGGAAAATATAGAAAAAAGTGTGTCAAGTCTTATCCTATTTATAATGATTATAGCTACTGGAATTATTGCACTTTTTATTATTTATCAATTTATAAAAATTTTTCAACATTTAAAAGATAATGAATTATTTTGTGAAGATAATGTAAAGAGACTGAATACTGTAAGCATAAATTGTTTTGTGATAAGCACTATATATTTTATTACAGTAGTATTTGTTATAGCAACAATAACAAAATATTTTCAAGAATTTATATACTATATACTGTTTTCTTTAACAATTTTAGCAATAATTTTTGTTGTTGCTGGGATTGGAATAAAAATACTTAATGAAATATATAAGAAGGCAATTGAGTATAAAGAAGAAAATGATTTTACTATATAATGGAGGAAAGAAGAGATATGCCGATTATTGTTAATGTAGATGTAATGCTTGCAAAAAGAAAAATGTCCTCCGGTGAACTAGCAGAAAAAGTTGGAATAACACCTGCTAATTTATCTATATTAAAAACAAATAAAGCAAAAGCAATAAGATTCTCAACATTAGAGAAAATTTGCGAGGTATTGGATTGCAAGCCGGGAGATATATTGGATTATGAAAAGAATATTGGCAAATAATTACAATTTTGGCTACGTCAAATTTCATTTAAAACGCGGTTATATACACAAAGTATGCGCCCTTGCCTTTTAAATTTTATTTTCCTGGCCAAAATTTAATTTTTTACCAATCAAATTAAAGGAGTAGTAGAAATTATGGAGATTATAGGAAGTTTAATATTATCGATTATACAGTCAATTTTATTTTATGGTAAGCAAATTGGAATTTCAATGCTAATATTTGAAATTGTATGCAATGGAATTATTTTATTTGTGCTTAATAAAAAGGAAAAGATACAGAACAAAGCTGGTTTATGGCTTATGGTTCCAATAGTATTGCTAAGTAGTACCTATTTTGTATTTGCTAATAGAACATTTTATGTTGCAAATATATTTGTAATATTTGCTTTAAATTTTATAATGTATGTAAGTTTAACTAATCAAAAAGGTACTTTAACTAATTACTTATATAAGACAGGATTGCTATTTACTGATACTGTGGGAGAATGGCAAGATGGATTGAAATTAAGTAAAGAAGTTGTAAATGAACATTTATCTGTAAAAAAGAAAACTGTAAATTTTAAGAAAATTGCTAAGTCAGTATTAATTGTTTGTGTTGTAGTTGGAATTGTATTAATATTGTTATCATCAGCCGATTCAATATTTGCAAATCTATTTTCTGGCATAGAGCGTATATTTACGCATATTAATACAGCAAATATATTTAATCTAATTTTGAGAATAGTAATTATGGTAATGGTATACTTCTTATTCTTAAGCTTTATTCTGAAAGTTCAAGATGAATTTGAAGAAGATGAATATAAACGAGAAATAGAAGTAAAAGATACTTTTACAATTAAAATGCTTTTAGTAACATTAAATATTGTATACTTGGTATTCTGTTTTATACAAATACAGTCCTTATTTGCTAAAATAAATATTCAAGATTCGTTTGATTACGCAAATTATGCAAGAAGCGGATTCTTCCAATTGATGTTTGTATCTTTTATAAATTTGGCAGTAATATTAATATCAAATAGATATAATGCTAAAAAAGAAAAAAACATAAAAATACTAAATCTTATGTTAGTAGTGTTTACTATCATAATTGCAATATCGTCAATGTACAGAATGCATATGTATGAGATGGAATATGGTTTAACATATTTAAGAATGTTCGTTTATATCATACTAATTATCGAAATAATTGCATTTATTCCAATCGTAAAATATATTCTTGATGATAAGTTTGATTTTATGAAGTGGTGCTTTGGTATTTGCATTGGAGCTTATTGTGTGGCAAACCTTATGAATATTGAAAATATAATTGTAAACAGAAATCTTACAAGAGAGAGCATTAGATCAATTGACTATAATTACTTATCAAATATTGCAAGTGAAGATAGTTATATTATATTGGAGGATAAACTACAAGACCAGAATATAGATTTAAAAGAAGAAACAGCAATTGAGAATATCTTAATAAATATAAAGAAAAATGAAAAAACATTAAGCTGGCAAGAATTTAACATTTCAAAGATGAGAATTCAAAAGAGAAGAACAAATATACGACAAAAGATAGAAGAAACATATAATTTAGATTACGAATAAACTTTATTGTTGTAAATAAATGTGTTATACTAGAACTATTACTGTTTACTAAAATGGGCAGTAATAGTTTGTGTTTTGCAAGAATATATAATATTAACTTAGGAGGAAAGAAAAATAATATGGGAGCAATAGAAATTTTATTAATTAGTATAGGACTTGCAATGGATGCATTCGCAGTTTCTGTTTGTAAGGGATTGGCAATGAAAAAAATGAGCTGGAAAAAGGCTATAATTATAGGCTTGTATTTTGGAATATTTCAAGCTGTAATGCCAGTTATAGGTTATTTTTTAGGGACTACGTTTGAAAGATTTATAACATATGTGGATCACTGGGTTGCTTTTATTTTATTAGTTGGAATTGGAATAAATATGGTAAAAGAAGCTTTTGATAAGGAAAGTGAAAATAGGAATGATAATGTAGATATGAAGACAATGCTAGTTTTATCAATAGCAACTAGTATAGATGCATTGGCTATTGGAATTACTTTTGCATGTTTGAAAATACACATAGTAATGCCTGTTATAACAATAGGGTTGATAACATTTATAATTTCTGTAATAGGTGTAAAAATTGGAAACCAATTTGGTGATAAATACGGGAAAAAAGCAGAAATAATGGGCGGAGTAATATTGATTTTATTAGGAATAAAAATATTATTAGAACATTTAGGAATAATAAATTTTTAAAAATATTGCAATATAAATTTTTAAAGTATATAATAATAAAAACGAAAAAAGGAGAAAACTATATGAAAAAATCTTTAATTGTAATTATTGTTATTGTTTTATTATTAGGAGGCTTATTAATTGGAAGCTATAATGGAATGGTTTCAAAGAGAGAGACTGTAGATACGGCATACTCTAATTTGGACGTAACATTGCAAAGAAGAGCCGATTTAATTCCTAATTTAGTAAATACAGTAAAAGGTTATACAAGCCATGAAACTGCTGCTATAGAGCAGGTAACAAATGCTAGAACTAAATATTTAAATTCATCATCTACAGATGAGAAAATAGAGGCCAATAATGAAATTTCAAAAGCATTATCTAATTTATTGGTGGTTGTAGAAAATTATCCAGACTTAAAAGCATCAACAAACTTTACACAACTTTCTGATGAGTTAAGTGGAACAGAAAACAGAATTGCTGTTGCAAGAAGAGATTATAATGATGCCGTTAAAACTTATAATTTATCTATAAAACAATTTCCTAATAGCATATTAGCTGGAATGTTTGGATTTAATACTGCAACATATTTTGAAGCAAGTGAATCAAGCAAAGATGTACCAAATGTATCTTTTGAATAAGAATAATAAAAGGAGAAAAAATTAGGAGTTATTTAATGTAAAAATGAAATAACTTCTAATTTATTAATTAGTATGGAAAAAAGAAAATTTTTAATAGGATGCTTAATTTTTATAGTAGTTTGTTTAGCTATTTTTAATAAATCAAGAGCTGTTGTTAGTCAAACAAGTGATTTTTATGTGAATGACTCAGCAGGAGTATTAGATAACAGTTTGAAAAATTATATTATATCAACAAATAAATCTTTGTATTCACAAACAGGAGCACAAATTGTGGTAGTGACTGTAAATAGTCTTGATGGTGATGCTATAGAAGATTATGCCAATAAGTTGTTTAGACAATATGGAATAGGAGATAGCAAGAAAAATAATGGTGTGTTAATTTTACTTTCTATTCAAGATAGAAAATGCAGAATTGAAGTGGGATATGGATTAGAAGGAACATTAACCGATGGAAAGACTGGAAGAATACAAGATGATTATATGGTTCCATATTTTAAAAATGATAATTGGCAAGACGGCATAAAGAATGGTTATAATGCAGTTTTACAGGAAGTAAAGAATGAATACAACGTCACAGTTGATGGGAGTGTAGAGCCTGTAAAAGATGAAGAGACAAGTCTTTTTGAAACATTAGCAACTATATTTATAATTTTGATTATACCATGCTCTTTAGTTTCGTTGTTCAGTAGCCACACAAAAAAAGTTATAAGGTGGATTTCAGCCATTTCAGCTATTTTTAGTTTTATACTATTTATATTTTTAGATAGTGATATTTTACTAATGATATTTATGATTAGTGGATTTCTATTTCTTGTAACATTAGGTTCTGGAAGAGGCGGACGTTTCGGAGGAGGCTATGGTGGTGGAGGATTTTCATCAGGCTCTTCAGGAGGATCCTTTGGAGGTGGAGGTTCTTCTGGCGGAGGAGGCTCTTCAAGAAGTTTTTAACAAGGCGAAAGAATGAATTAAAATCTACCTAGTAAAGTGTTAAATTTTACTAGGCAGATTTTTTAATGTAATAATTTCATAAAAAATTGTTCTGTACTGATTTCAGGAACCCTATTGTTTCTTTTTAGAAGATATAAATAATTAGGGTCTTTGGTTATTATGTTTATACCACTCGTACATGATAGACTTGCTTTAAATCCAAGATTTTTTACAATTGAATTTGATTCTTTAGAGACTGCTCCAAATGGATATGTGAATGTATTTGGTTGATATCCATTGCAATTGTTTCTAAATTCTTCTTGTAGCTTATTTAAGTCATTGCTTAAAAAATTAGAATAGTGCTCAGCACTTTCAGAAGACGTTTTTTTGCAACCGTTTCTGCCATTATTCATAGAATGCAAATTATATGTATGGTTTTGAAATTCAATATAACCATCAGTAATTAATTCATTTATATCTTTCCAACGTAAATAACCATAATTAGGGTTGGCTTCATCTGACTCTGTGTATCTATCGGAATATTCTCCAACAATTGAAATTACAGCTTTCATGTTATATTTGTGAAGAAGTGGAACTGCGTAGCTTAAATTATTATAATAACCATCATCAAATGTAATGATAATAGGCTTTTCAGGAAGCGGAGCATCATCATAAACATAATTTATTAGATCGGTCATTGTGATTGTAGAATAACCTTTGCTTTGAATGTATTTCAAGTCATCTTCAAAAATGTTTGGGTGAACAATGTAAGTACTTTTTTGAGATTTTAACAGACTATGGTACATTATAATAGGCAACTCAATTTCATCATCACTTTTAGCAAATGAAAAGCTAAATAAAAATGAAAACAGAGAAACCATAGCTACAAAACTTAAAATAATTTTATAATTAAATCTAATAACTTTTAAAATTTTCATACTTAATAATATGCTACAAATGATATTTAATGAATATATATAAATGTAATTTGTAATAGCTGTGTAATCAATGATTAATAGAGGTTCATTTTACGGTAATAGATACGAATATTTTCAAACCCCTTGCAATATTAATGTAACAGTTATATAATAATCTACGAATTAGGAGATATAATTATATTTCCTTAATAACGCTTCTTTTTTAAGGAGAAAGTATTATGAAAAAATTTTTAAAAACGTACAAGTCAGTTATTATACTTTTGGCTGCGATAATAATTGGCGCTATTGTGGGGATAGCATTTAAAGAAAAAGCAGCTGTCTTAAAGCCCTTCGGGGATATCTTCCTAAATTTACTATTTGTAGTAATAGTTCCGCTTATATTCTTAAGTATCACAACATCAATTGCAAAAATTAAACAACCCAAGAGATTGGGAAAAATAATGATTACTATTTTCTGTGTATTTATAGTAATGTCGTTAGTTTCTGTTCTTGTTGGAGTTTTATCAACGTATTCATTTAAACTTGTAAATACGGATGATGGAGCAAAAATAAGAGCCGAGTTGGAAGAACAAAGTGGAACGGCGGAAACCACGGAAACGGAAGATTTAAATATTTTAGAGAGAACTGTAAATGTACTTACAGTTAGTGATTTTAACAAACTATTATCAAAGGAAAATATAATTGCAATTGTTGTATTTTCAATTTTATTCGGAATAGCCATAAAAATGGCTGGTGAAAAAGGAGAACCACTCGAAGAAGTTCTAGAATCAGCATACACTGTTATGTTGAAATTTGTACAATTAATATCGTACTATTCGCCAATAGGATTGGGCTGCTATTTTGCAGTGCTAGTTGGAACATTTGGTGGTCAAATTGCACTAGGATATGCTAAAACTTTTGTAATATATACATTAGTATCTATTGTTTATTATGTGGTTGCTTATTCTTTATATGCATTTATAGCAGGAGAAAAGAAAGGTGTAGTAGCAATGTGGAAAAACATTGTATCACCAACAGTTGTAGCTTTAGCAACATGTTCGTCAGCTGCTGCTATACCATCAAATACAGAGGCTGCAAAAAGAATAGGAGTTTCTGGAGATATTGCAGAAACAACGGTACCTCTTGGAACAAGTTTTCATAAAGATGGTTCAATAATCGGGTCAGTCTTTAAGATAATGTTTTTAGTATGTTTGTTTGGAACTAGTGCAAGCATATGGCAGGTTATGATTGTGGCATTAATTGCTAATTTATTAGTTACTGCAGTGCCAATAGGTGGTGGAACAATATCTGAAATGATGATTTTATCTATGATGGGCTACCCAGTAGCAGCACTACCAATACTTACAATGGTTGCAACAATAATAGATGCACCTGCAACTGTGTTAAATTCTGTTGGAGATTCGGTTGCATCAATGATGGTAGCAAGAGTTGTAGACGGTAAAAATTGGCAAGAAAAAAACAATAATCAAAATAAAAATTAAACAATAAAATTTTAACTTATTTTCTGATGAGAAAATAAGGTGCTTAGAGCAAAATGTGTCTTAAAAAAACTATTGCACAAAAAAGTCTATTGTGATATTATATACACGAGTTGTGCTCAAATGGATATTATATAATGAGCAACAAAGAAAGGAGAGCATTGCAGTTTTACAATGCACAATAGAAAATGGACAATAAAGAGACGATATTAAAAGCAGAAGAATTATTAAAAGTAAATAAACAAGAGAATGTATTAAACTTTTTTAAAAAGTTAAGTGAAGATAAAAAAGTAAAATTAGCAGAAGAAATTATAAACTTAAATTTTGAACAATTAAATAAATTATATGCTGAAACAAAAACAGAGCCAGAAATATCTGAAAAAAAGATTACACACATTAAATATGTTGATGAATATAAATTATCTGATGAAGCTCAAGAAAAATATACAAAGCTTGGAGAAGATGTAATAAAAAATAACCAATACGCTGTTGTTACAATGGCAGGAGGTCAAGGAACTAGACTTGGACACAAAGGACCTAAAGGAACATTTTTAATAGATGTTTTACCTGAACCTAAATATTTGTTCCAAATATTAGCCGAAAATCTAGAAAGAGCTAACAAAAAATATGGAATCATTTTACCATGGTACATAATGACAAGTACAGAAAACAATGCAGAAACTGTAAAGTTTTTTGAAGAACACAATTATTTTGGATATCCAAAGGAAAATGTAAAATTTTTTATGCAAGGAAATTTACCATTATTAAAAAGAAATGGTGATTTAATAATAGATGAAGATTATTCTATTAAAGAGGCTGCAGATGGAAATGGCTGTATATATGGTGCAATGGCTAAGAACGGAATAATTGAAGAAATGAAACAAAAAGGCATTAAGTGGATATTTATCGGTTCTGTTGATAATACAATTTTGAACATGGTTGATCCAATTTTAGTTGGTCTTACAATAGATGAAAAACATGAGGCTGCCTCAAAATCTGTTGCAAAAGCAAGTCCCAAGGAAAAGGTAGGGGTATTTTGCAAGATAAATGGAGTTCCATCTGTTATAGAATACAGTGAATTACCAGAAAAAATGGCAGAAGAAGTAGATGAAGATGGTGAATTGCTATATGGAGAAGCACACATAATGTGTAACTTATTTAGCATAGATGCACTTGATAAAGTGTCTAAAATACATTTACCATACCATGTAGCAGAGAAAAAGTCTAACTATATGAATGATGATGAAGAATTTATAGAAGTTACAGAACCTAATGCTTATAAATTTGAAGCTTTTATATTTGATGCATTTAATTTTTTTGATGATATATCAATTTTAAGAGGAAGAAGAGAGAAGGACTTTGCTCCAGTAAAAAATAAAACTGGAAATGATAGCCCAGAGACTTCAAGAGAACTATATAATAATTATTGGAAAAACAAATAGTTTTTTTAAAATTAAAATATAAATTTATTATTTTACTGAAAAAATAAGTGCATACAATAAAATGTGTATGCACTATAATCTTTTGAAATCTTATATACCTGAAATTAAAAAGTTTAAAATTTAGTAAAAAGGAAGGAAAGTCAATTATGGAAAATTGTAAAATAACAGAATTATATAATCTTGATGAAACAATAGCTAAGGACTTATTATCAAAATATACATATCCATGGGAAGTGTTAGCTCATATAAATGATTTTATTTTAGAATTAGGAGCAACATTACCAACAGACGAGTATAATAAAATTGGTGATGATGTATGGGTACACAAAACTGCAACAGTATTTGAAAGTGCTTATATACATGGACCAGCAATAATTTGTAAAGATGCAGAAGTTAGACACTGTGCTTTTATTCGTGGTAAAGCAATTGTTGGAGAGGGAGCTGTTGTTGGAAATTCTACAGAGTTAAAAAATGTTATATTATTCAATAAAGTACAAGTTCCTCATTACAATTATGTGGGAGATTCAATATTGGGATATAAATCTCATATGGGAGCTGGCTCAATAACATCAAATGTAAAGTCCGATAAAAAATTAATAGTAATAAAAAATGAAACAGAAAAAATAGAAACAGGAATAAAGAAAATAGGCGCAATGCTTGGAGACAACGTAGAAGTTGGCTGCGGGAGTGTATTAAACCCTGGTACTGTAATTGGAAAAAATACAAACATATATCCGCTTTCATCTGTAAGAGGAGTAGTGCCAGCAAACAGTATTTATAAAAATAAAAATGAAATAGTAGAAAAAATATAAAAGTAGAGGTAGAAATATTTGTAATATGCAATATTTCTATTTTTATGCAAAAAAATAGAATAAAAATAGTTTTATCTATTGTAGAATTAACGTTAATTATTAGAATTCTAAAAAATTTTATCAATTATTATTAAATCTAGAAATTTAATTCATATATTCGCTATAGCGAAAGGTAGAAATCCAAAAAGAGATTAAAAATAGCTAGCATGCTTAAGAAAAAGTATATTTTATAAACGTCCGAAGAAAAATATGAGAGAAAATACATAAAATTTTACTTATTAGTTGAAAAATAGTAAATGAGATGGTAAAATGGAAAGGAAGTCAATGGACGGTTTTAATTTAAAAGAAAATAATAATAGTGATGCAAGAAGTCAAAAAGTGACAAGACTGCCACTAACATCAGATTATGTTTTTAAAAGAATATTTGCAAGAGAAGAAAATAACTCAATGTTAAAGGATTTTTTAGAAGCAATTTTGAATATACATATAAATAAAGTAGAAGTGAAAAATCCAGAGTTAACGCCAAATATGGCAGACGAAAAACTTGGAATATTAGATTTAAAATTGGATATAGATAATGAAAGAGTGGTAGATGTAGAAATGCAAGTTTCGAATGAACATAATATAAAAGAAAGGTCAAGTACATATTTATCAAAGCTTGCGGCAGAACAGTTAAAAGCTAAGCAGAATTACAAAGAGTTAAAAAAGATAATAACAATAAACATATTGAAATATAATTATTTAGAGAGAAATGCATATCATTCAATAGCAAGAATGAAATATGAGGACACTAATCCAGTAGAATTTGTTGATATGGGGTATAAGAAAGAAGAGGAAGAGGCAACAAATACATTTGAAATGCATTTTATTGAATTACCGAAATTTAAACAAAAAAATCCAGACTGCAACACAAAGCTAGAGCAATGGTTATGGTTGATAGATGGAAGCAAGGAGGAGAAGGTAGAAATGTCGGCAAAAGAAAATGAAGAAGTAAATAAAACAGTAGAAGAACTAAATAAATTGAGTCAAGATCCAGATGAAGTTGCAAAGTATGAAGAACGTGAATGGAGTATTATGAGATACGATGTAGAGATGAGAACAAACAGAGAACTTGGAGAAAAAGAAGGCGAAGCGCGTGGACTGAAGATAGGCGAAAAGCGTGGTTTAAAAATTGGTAAAGAGCAGGGAAGAAAAGAAGAAAAAACAAAAATTATAAAAAAATTATATTCTTTAAATACGCCAATTGAAAAAATAGCTGAAATTACAGAAATGTGTATTGAAGATGTGAAAAAAATAGTAAAATAAAAAAGAGGCGCTCTCCAATGGAGAGCGTCTTAACTCGCAGTTAGATATTGTTATATAAATCAAAACAATTTTTAAGAGATTGATTAACTGTAGAGATAGCTTGGTTTAACATCCCAATATATTCAGGAGTATTAGGAAACTGAGCCATCTTCTGTGCCGTACTACGAGTGGTGAGTAATGCTGATGGACCGATTTCTTTACGTAAGTCCAGATATGCCTTGACTAAATAAATCTTCATAATATTGCCTACAAGTTCGAAAAATAACTCATAGCTTAAATCCAGAGAAAGTTTAAAGGCACGTAAAGTTTGGGCACGAACCTTAAAGTCGGAGATAATGCTATCATAACGATTTTTTATCTCGTTTTGATGATTCCGTAAAAAAACATCAATATTTGGAGACAAACCGCTTGAATCACTAAATTGTAAAAGATATTGATCTTCGGGCTTAAATAAATACAGCATATTTTCACCTCATATAAACAAAAGTGTTTAAAGAACGATAAATACATTATACAAGATTATGTAAATTAAATCAATACTTACATTAAAAATTAAGCTTCTTTTTTAGTAGGTAAAGTATATTCAACAATATCTGAAACGGAACAATTTAAATAATTGCATAATCGAGCCAAAACACCTATATCAATTCTAGCAGAATCCCCATTAATCAACCTTTTTAAAACTTTAAAATCAGTATTGGTATCACGCATGAGTTTATTAATACTAATACCACGTTTCTTTAAAATATCACCGAGTTTGAAAGAATAAATGCCATTTTCAATTTGTACTTGTACCATTTGAATCTCCTAAATAATATGATAAAGCCATTATATTCTTTTTGCAAAATACTTGACTATTGGTTATATAACCAGTATAATTACAAATGTAAAATTAAATTAGCAAATATATAATTTTTAAGAATAGAAATACATTTATAGCTAATAATATAAACAAAGGCGAAAGGATTTATGGTGAAAAAAATGAAGAAAAACAGAAGAGACGAAGGTATTACATTAGTTGCATTAGTAGTAACAATAGTAGTCTTACTTATGCTTGCAGCAGTAAGTATAAATATGATTTTAGGAAGTAATGGAATAATAAATAAATCGAAGGAGGCTAGAGAGAAATATGCTGAAAGTAGCCAAAATGACTTAATTGGAATGAATAACCTTACCGATGAAATAGAAAAAACATTAATGCCATTAAATGATGAAACATCACCATATTTACCGGATTCTACATTTAAAATTGTGGAAGGATCAATAAGTACAGGTTTAGTAATAGAAGATGGAAATGGAAACCAATATGTGTGGGTTGTAGTACCAAGAAGTTTATACAATAATACAAATTATAATTCTAATAATGATAAAAAGCCAATTTCAAGTGAAGATTATAATAATATAGAATATTGTTTACATGAATATACAATGATGTTTAGAAATGATGCAAATGGAACTGAGACTACATATACTGATATATGGGCATCAGATAATTCAAATAATGAATGGTATACAGAGAATGAATATGTTGCTCTGAAACAGAAAATGTTAAAAAGCATATATGAAAATGGTGGCTTTTATGTAGGAAGATACGAAACTGGAATAGATTCGGAAAAAGAATTGCCAAGAAGTTATGGAGATGATTGTTTAACATTACATGAAACAACACAGAATCCAGTAATTAAAGCGAATTCATATCCGTATACATGGGTGAGAAGAACACAAGCGCAAACTCTATCAAGAAAATTTATATATGGTAAATATAGTGGAAACTTATTATTTGGAGTACAGTGGGATTTAATTCAAGCTTTTATAGTAAATAACAAGAAAATAGAAAATGTACTTATATCAGATAGTACATTAATAGGAAATTACTACAATAATTTATGGAATATAACCAATAGTAAAGCAAAGTATTCAATAGATTATGGAGTTTCATATACTTTATGTCCATATAAAAAGGCTGTAAACTCAAATGTTTTATTAACAACTGGGGCAGACAAAAGTTTTTCGTTATTGAATATTTATGATCTTGCAGGGAATGTATGGGAATGGACTTTGGAAAAAGCAACAGATGAAAATAATACTTGTGTACGTAGAGGAGGATATTCTTTTAATAATGGAACAGAGCGACCTGTAAATTACCGTGCATATGATAACATAGAATATAGTAATCATCATATTGGTTTTAGAGTTTCAATTTATTAGAATATTTTTTATAAGAATGAATAAATCTTTAACTGAAAGAGTTTAATTTTTTAGAGTATTCAGTCGAAATTTGTAAATTGTGCTAATATATCATTTAAATATGTAAAATTATATCATAAAAAGAACTACGAAAACGCTTGTATATCAAGCGTTTTCATGCTATTATATATTTAGTTTTATAAAACATTAATTTTTACTCGAAGCAGACAAGCTTCAAAAAATATCGATATTTAAAATTTTATTAGAGGTTCTCTAATCTAATACAAAGCTATTATTTTGTGTCTAAAAATATCCCATAAGAAAAAATGAAGAAAAACTAATGAATTTACTATTAAGTTTGATCCCCCATAACTAAAGGTAAATAGAATTATTTTGATATAAACTTAGAAAAAACTTTTAAAATGTAAGAGATTTTTAACTAAAGATAATTTAATTTTCTATATAAGCCAAGCTCCAGGAAAAAGAAATAGAAATTTATAAGAATATATGCTCGGAGGTGATATTATAAGACAGATGTACATATCATAATGGAATTATTATGCCAGAAAATAAGTAAAAACCCTATTTTATTTATAAAACTTAAAATATCTATATTAAATGGTTTTGAGGTAGCAAAAGCTACCTCTTTTAAAATTTTACGATACTCTAAATCTTTCAGTAATAGGACCTAACAATTCGTTTACATCTACACCAAGTACTACGGATATTGCACAAATTTCATAGTCTCGTACTGTTCTTTGGTTGTTTTCTATTCTGTAAAGGCTAGTAACCGGGATGTTTACGCCAAGTAAAAGAAGTTTAGAAGAAAATTTTTCTAGTGAAAGTCCTTTTTCAATTCTTTTATCTTTTAGTATAGGTCCAATTAGATTTAAATTATCCTCATATTTGCTAAAATTATTCATTGAAAAACTCCTTCATATAAAATTTGTATAATTTAAGTAATTATATAATCAAAGCTATGACAATATGTTTACACACGTGAAACAAAACGAGTGATAATACATGGTAAAAATAACCAGTTTTTAGCTTATTTAAATATTTGTAGCACTTTTTTAAAGTAGACATAAACTATTAGTAAGATGATTGACTTTGGAGAGTGATTGAAAAATTTAATTTTTTTCAATCAAATAAAATGTAAGAAAGGACTGTGAAAAAATGGAGAAAAAAAGCATCGTACGAATACAAAATATTTCAAAGACGTATCAAGCTGAAAATGGAGAAGTAGAAGCATTAAAAGGAATAAATTTTGATGTAAAAGAAGGAGAGTTTATAAGCATAATTGGACCAAGTGGATGTGGTAAATCTACTCTGTTATCAATAATTTCTGGGCTAGAAAGTAAAACAAACGGAGAAGTGTACATAGATGGAAAAGTGGGATATATGTTGCAAAAAGATAATCTTTTAGAATGGAGAACTATTTATAAAAATGTTTTGCTAGGACTGGAAATTCAAAAGGCATTAACAGAGGAAAATAAAAAATATGCAATCGAACTTCTAAAAAAATATGGATTATATGAATTTAGAAATAAATATCCAACGCAATTGTCTGGAGGCATGAGACAAAGAGTTGCACTAATAAGGACGCTGGCAATCCGTCCAAAGGTATTGCTATTAGATGAGGCTTTTTCTGCACTTGACTACCAAACAAGGCTTATGGTAACAGAAGATATATACAAAATTTTAAAGGCCGAGAATATAACGGTACTAATGGTTACACACGATATTTCGGAAGCCATAAGTATGTCAGATAGAGTGGTGGTTTTAAGCCAGAGACCCGCAACAGTAAAAAACATATACACAATTGACTTCGAGATGGAAAATAGGACGCCATTAAATTGTAGAGAAAAGCCTAAATTTAGTAAGTATTTTAACATAATGTGGAAGGAGCTTGAAGAGTATGACAAAGAAGCTGGAAAAGAAACTAATGTCTGAAGATAGAAAAAGATATTTAAGAAAAAAGAAGTTTAGAAAAATTGAGATACTCGCAACACAAATTTTAATAGTAGTTGCTTTTATAGGAATATGGGAACTTCTTGCAAGGCTTGGAAAAATAGATAGCTTTATTACCAGCCAACCATCTAGAATAGTAAAAACATTTCTAAATTTGTCATCAAATGACCTAGGTAGACATCTAAGAATTACATGTATAGAAACATTGGTGGGATTCTCTTTAGGAACCATAATGGGAGTAATAATAGCAATAATTTTATGGTGGTCGTCGTTCATTTCAAAAGTGTCTGAACCATTCTTGGTAATACTAAACGCTTTACCAAAAGTAGCATTAGGACCAGTAATAATAATATGGGTAGGTGCAGGAATGCCAGCTATAATAGTTATGGCACTTGCAATTTCACTTATTGTAACAATATTAAATATTTTAAATGGACTTATAAATACGGATAAAGAAAAAATAAAAATGGCTGAAACTTTTAATGCAAGCAAGTTTCAAATACTTACAAAAATAGTAATACCGGCAAATATCTCAACATTATTCAATACTTTGAAAGTAAATATAGGACTATCGCTAGTCGGAGTAATATCTGGAGAATTTTTAGTATCAAAAGGCGGACTCGGATATCTAATTGTGTATGGAGGGCAAGTATTTAAGCTAGACTTGGTAATGACGAGTGTAATTATTCTTGCAATAGTCGCAGCTGTAATGTACGAAAGCATAGAAATATTAGAAAAAATTGTGATGAAACAGAGATAGAATGTACAAGATTATTATAAAAGGAAATTAAAATAAGCTAAATTTATAATAAAAGTGTAATGGTAAATATGAAAGAGGCAATAAAGTGTCGATAGAAAAACAATAAAATTTACTTTTTATCTGTTGATAAAGCCTCAAAAATAAAGAAAGGAAATTTTAAAAAATGAAAAAGATTATAACGATAATAGTGTGCATATTGCTTGTGGCTGTTGTAATAGCAGTTGGGTTTATAGCAACAAGACCATCAAAAAATGATACTGCAATAAAAACACTAAAAGTAAATGAGGTTACAAGGTCAGTCTTTTATGCACCACAATACGTGGCAATTGCTAATGGATTCTTCGAGGAAGAAGGCTTAAAAATAGAATTAACAACAGGTCAAGGTGCAGACAATGTAATGACAGCAGTATTGGCAGGACAGTGTGACATAGGTTTCTGTGGTCCAGAGGCTTCAATTTATGTATATAACGAGGGAAAAGAAGATTACGTAGAAGTATTTGCTCAATTAACAAAGAGAGATGGTTCATTCTTGGTAAGCAAAAACAAAACAGAAAACTTCTCATGGCAGGACTTAAAAGGAAAAACAGTAATACCAGGAAGAAAAGGTGGAGTGCCATACATGACATTTGAATATGTTTTAAAACAAAATGGACTAAACCCAGAAACAGATTTAGTATTAGACGATAGTATAAAATTCGACTTAATGGCAGGAGCCTTTGCAGGTGGAAATGCTGAATATGTAACACTATTCGAGCCAACAGCATCAATGACAGAAGCAGAAGGAAAAGGATACGTAGTGGCATCAGTTGGAGAAGCATCTGGAGAAGTTCCATACACAGCATATTGTGCAAAGAAAAGCTATATAGAAAAAAATAGTGAAACAATAGAAAAATTTACACGTGCAATATATAAGGGACAAAAATGGGTAAAATCTCACACATCAAGAGAAATAGCAGAAGCAATACAAAGCTTCTTCCCAAGCACAAGCGTAGAATCAATAGAAAAATCAGTACAAAGCTACAAAGACATAGACGCATGGAACGAAACGCCAGTATTAAAAGAAGAAAGCTTCGATAAACTACAATTAATAATGACAGAAGCAGGAGAGCTAACACAAAAAGCACCATACAACAAAATAGTAAACAACACATATGCAGAAAAAGTAATAAAATAAATTTTTCGCCCAATAGGGACGCCCCTTTTTGGGCGAAGTTTAAATTAGTATATTAAAAAAACTCCATTTTCTATTTTTTGAAAATTTCGGTACGACGCTCTTGGTCGGAGCTAGGCTCCTCAAAAGACGAGCTTGACCTTATTTTCAAAAATAGAATAATGGTCTTTTACAATAATTCTAAATATTTATTTAACATTTCTATTTCTAATTTATTAATTAATTTA